>Ga0209608_1000403_pt1 | contig 44093 bp, 27 predicted proteins | sample AD_UKC130_MetaG_FD_184428 | JGI IMG/M metagenome (GOLD analysis project Ga0209608, IMG submission 184428) | Active sludge microbial communities of municipal wastewater-treating anaerobic digesters from Canada - AD_UKC130_MetaG (SPAdes) (version 2) | ecosystem: Engineered > Bioreactor > Anaerobic...
TGAAGGGTGTTCGGCGAAACATTCAAATGATTTTTCAGGACCCTTTTACCTCTTTAGACCCTCGCATGCATATAGGCTCTATAGTTGAAGAAGGCATGAAAGTGCATCGTGTGGCTTCCCCTCCTGAAATTCGACGCAGGGCACTGGATTTGCTGGAAAAAGTGGGTCTGGGAGCGGAATATTTTTCCCGTTATCCCCATGAATTTTCCGGAGGTCAGAGGCAGAGAATTGGTATTGCGAGAGCCTTAGCTCTTAATCCTCGTTTAGTAGTAGCAGATGAGCCGGTTTCCTCACTGGACGTTTCGGTTCGTTCTCAAATTTTGAATTTATTGAAAGACTTAAAAAGGGAATATCAACTGACCTATATTTTCATTTCTCACGACCTGGCGGTGGTGAGACAGATTTGTGACCGGGTTATTGTTATGTATCTGGGAAAGGTAGTGGAAATAGCGGATGGAGATACTTTCTTTTCTTCTCCTTCTCATCCCTATAGTGTAGCTTTGACTTCTGCTGTGCCGGTTCCAGACCCCGATTATGAAGTTAAACGAATTATTTTGAGCGGGGATGTTCCCAGCCCTATTAATCCTCCGGAGGGGTGTCGTTTCCACACCCGCTGTCCGGTGGCTCAAGAGGTGTGCTCTCAGGTGGAGCCCGCTTTAGAGGAAGTGGGAGAAAATCAGTGGGTGGCCTGTCACTTTCCGGGTAGTTTGTCCTGGGAAAGGGCTTAAAATAATTGACTAAGATGAATAAATATGGTATGTTTTTGAACCATCTAAGAAAGAAACTAGGGAGGCGATAAGTATAGAAGTAAAATACCGCGTTAACCATCAAATTGGAGCGCGGGAAGTACGATTGATTTCTCCGGAGGGAGAGCAGTTAGGAGTTGTTCCTTTAAAAAAAGCCCTGGAAATGGCTGAAGAAGCTGGTTTAGACCTGGTAGAAGTAGCTCCTGATGCTCATCCTCCTGTATGCCGGATAATGGACTATGGAAAGTTCAGATATGAAAAGGAGAAAAAGATTAAACTTTCCCGCAAGAAGCAGAAAACTTCTGAGTTGAAGCAACTTAATTTGAGACCTAAAATCGATCAACATGATTATGAAGTTAAGCTTAGAAATGCGCTTCGCTTCTTAGAAGATGGTGATCGGGTAAAGATAACGGTCAGATTTCGAGGAAGAGAGGCGGCTTTTCGAGACAGAGGAGAAGAGCTCTTAAAGAGGATGATAGCCGACTTAGAGGAAGTGGGGAAAGTAGAACAGGACATAAAGTATGAGGGGCCACATCTTACGATTACCTTAGCCCCCAGGAAGTGAGGAGAACGAATATGCCTAAGATGAAATCCCATCGAGGTGCGGCAAAGCGATTTAAAGTCACTGCCAGTGGTAAAATAAAAAGACAACAGGCGGGTAAAAGCCATCTTCTGGCTAAAAAAGACAGAAATAGAAAGAGAAGGCTTAGAAAACCTGTTACTCTGGATAAAGTGGAAGAAAAAAGAGTGCGAAAGTTACTTATCCGTGCTTAAAGGAGTGAATGAACTATGCCTCGAGTAAAAAATAGTGTAGCTTCTCGCGAGAGAAGAAAGAAAACTATGAAATCAGCTAAAGGTTATCGGGGAGCTCGTTCCCGTTCTTACCGAAGAGCTAAAGAGCAAGTAATGAGGTCTCAAGCCTACGCTTACAGAGACCGAAGAAACCGTAAACGAGATTTCCGCCGTCTGTGGATTACGCGAATAAATGCAGCAGCAAGAGAGGAAGGAATGAATTATAGCAAGTTTATGGGAGCTCTCCGTAAAGCAGGAGTAAACCTGGATCGGAAAAGTCTCTCTCAACTGGCCATTGCTGACCAGGAAGCCTTCCAGAAGCTGGTGGAAATAGCTAAATCCCAGCTTTAAATCCTTTGATTTTGCTCTTTCATTCTTCAAAATTGGGAATCATTGACAATCTTCCAGCTATTTCTATGGGAATGGAGGAAGTATCTTGCAGGAATTAGAGGAATACTGGGAAAGCTTTCAAGAAGAGATACAAAAAGCCAGCACTCTGAGTGACTGGAATTATTTGAAAGGTAAATATGTAGGGAAGAAAAGTCGGTGGGGAGAATTTTTGGCTAAGCTAAAAGAATTGTCTCCGGAAGAAAAAAGAGTCTGGGGCAAAAAAATTAACCAGCTCAAGAAAGAGATGGAGGAATTGCTGGAAGAAAGATATCAAGAGCTTCTCTCCACTGAGGAAAAATCAGAGGTTGATATCACTCTTCCGGGGAAGAAAGGATGGTCAGGTTCTTTTCATCCTGTTCTTCTTACCCGGGATTGGATTTTGACTATCTTCCAGAGCCTGGGATTTCGAGTGGAGGAAGGACCAGAGATAGAGACCGAGTTTTACAATTTTGAAGCCTTGAATATCCCTCCTGACCACCCCGCTCGAGATGACCAGGATTCTTTTTATCTGGCTCCTGGTTATTTGCTTCGCACTCATACTTCTCCTGCTCAAATCCGGGTTATGGAGAAACTAAAACCTCCTTTTAAAGTGGTGGTTCCGGGAAAATGCTATCGTCGAGATGCCTTTGATGCTACTCATAGTCCTATGTTTCATCAAATAGAGGGTTTAGTGGTAGCTCGAGATATTTCTATGGGAGACTTAAAAGGGACTCTGGAGACTTTTGTGCGTCGTTTTTTTGGCGAGGAGAGAAAGATAAGATTTCGTCCCGGGTATTTTCCTTTTACCGAACCCAGTGCAGAAGTGGATGTTTCCTGTGGAGTATGCGGGGGCAAAGGATGTCGCTCTTGTGGATATAGTGGGTGGTTAGAAATTTTGGGAGCCGGTTTAGTTCATCCTCAAGTTTTTACCCATGCTGGTTACGATTCTCAAGATGTGCGAGGGTTTGCCTTTGGCCTGGGGGTAGAAAGAATCACCATGCTTAAATTCGGCATAAAAGATATAAGGTGGTTCTGGGAGAATGACGTGCAATTTCTGGAACAATTCAATATTTTTTAGGTGAGGCCAATATCCGTATGAGAATTTCCTATAATATTCTAAAAAAGTTTTTACCTGATTTAGATATACCTCAGGAAGAATTAGCTCCTCTTCTTACCGAGCAAGGATTAGTAGTGGAGAAAATCTGGAGGAGGGAGGAGCTGTTTCCCTTTCCTCTCGTGGTGGCCACTTTAGGAAGAATAGAAAAAGGGATGCTTTATTCAGAAGGAGAAATTCATTTTCGAGGACAGGTCTGGAGAGTAAAAGTAAATAACTGGGGGATGCCTGAAGAAGGAAGTAAAATAATAGTGGGCATGGAAGAAGAAACGCCCCATTTTTTACCCTGGGGAGGAGAGAAAAAGGAAGAAATAATAGATTTTCTGGTTACTCTTCCTTTTCCCGCAGAAGAAGGGGAAGAAGTTTCCTCTCTTCTTTTAGGTGATGATATAGTTCTGGATGTAGAAGTCACAGCCAACCGGGGAGATTGCCTTTCTTCTTTAGGTTTAGCTCGAGAGGTGGGGGCAAAACTGGGTTTAAAGTGGCAGATTCCTCCGGTTAGCTACGAGGAAGCCGATGCTCTTTCCGATTTCAGCCTGGAAAACCAGGCGCCGGACCTCTGTCCTTATTACACCGGGAAATACATAAGGCGGCTTACTGTTCGGCCTTCCCCCTGGTGGGTTATAAAAGAACTTTGTCTTCTGGGTTTGAGGCCGGTCAATAATGTGGTAGATTTCACCAACCTGGTGATGATGGAGGTTGGCCAGCCTTTACATGCTTTTGATGCCTCAGTTATTAAAGGGCAAAAAGTAGTGGTGAGAAGAGCAAGAGAGGGAGAGAAATTAATCACTCTTGACGGGATAGAGAGAGAGCTATCTTCAGGGATGCTGGTGATAGCAGATGCGGAGCGCCCCATAGGTTTGGCGGGAGTAATGGGAGGGAAAGAGAGCGAAATTACTCCTTTTACCTCAGAAGTGTTTCTGGAAGCGGCAATTTTTGACCGGGTGGCAGTGAGAAAAACAGCTAAAGCTCTGGGGTTGAGGACTGAGGCTTCCGCTCGTTTTGAGCGAGGAGTAGACCCGGAGAGAGTAACTTATGCTTCTGGTCGGGTGCTTCAGCTTCTGGGAAAAGATGGAGAACCTGCTTCAGGCTGGTTTATAGCAGGCACTCCTCCCCGGGAAGAAAGGGAAGTGACTTTTTCCCCGGAGGAGATAGAAAAGACTCTGGGTTGTTCTATAAAAAAGGAAGAAATAATAAAAATTCTGGCCGGGCTGGGTTTTGAGGTAAAATCTCTTCCTGGAGAGGAAACAATTCGAGCTAAGGTTCCCAGCTGGCGGAGTGATATCTATCTTCCTGTAGATATTGCCGAAGAAGTAGGTCGGATACATGGCTATGATAAAATTATCTCTCGTCTTCCCCAATTTTCTTTTGACCCCGGGAACCAGAATAGTAGCACTCTTAAAGAAGAAAAACTGAGGAGACACTTAGTAGATAAGGGTTTGAAAGAGATAGTAAGTTTTCCTCTGATCAGTCCCGGGCTGGTAGAGCTATGGGGGGCGAAAGAAGAGCAGGTAGATATAAAGAATCCCCTTTCTCAAGAGCAATCTTATCTCCGTCCCTGTCTCCTTTTGTCTGCGCTGGAGGTTCTAAAAATTAACGTTACTCGAGGGAGAAATGACTGGGGATTATTCGAAATAGGAAAAGTGTTTCGAAGAGGATTAAATACTCCTTTTCAAGAAGAGAAAAGATTGTTTATGGCTTTAACCGGTTATTCATTGCCTCCTCTGTGGCACAAAAATGGAGAGGTAGACATTTTTTTGCTGAAAGGGTTAATAGAGGAACTTCTGGAAATAGCTGGTTTTGACCGGGGAGAAGTCCGTTTTGAGAGTGGTGGAGGATTGGCTTTGGAACCTTCTTGCTCTTTCCGGGTAGAAGTTTCCGGTAAAGAAGCAGGAAGAGGAGGCCTTTTATCCCCTTCCTTTATTCGAGAACTGGGATTTTGGGGTACAATATATGTAGCAGAATTTGATCTGGATTTATTAACCACAGGAGAGGAAAAAGCTTTCCAGTTAAAAGAAGTGGTTACTTTTCCCTCTGTGGCCCGGGATGTCTCTATTCTGGTAGATGAGGCAACAAAGTGGGGAGAAATAGAAGAAATGGTGAGGCGCACTGTGTCCCGGGAAAAGATGGAGGTGGAAAGCATAGAGCTTTTTGACCTTTTTCAGGGAGGGAATGTTCCTCAGGGTAAGAAGAACTTTTCTTTTCGGGTTACTTTCCGTTCCCCGGCGAGAACTTTGAATGACGAGGAAGTGGATGGATGGGTGCAAAAAATTAAAGCAGACCTCAAAGAAAAAAGAGGTCTACTTTTGCGGGAGGAACTTTTGAATTTTTGACCATAGATTGGTATTCCATCTTAGGCCTGGTAATACTGGGTATCAATATTATAAGGAGTGCTTTTAGGGGTTTTAGCAAAGAGTCTCTGGGATTGGTGGGTTTCCTGGGTGGCCTGGTGATAGGTTTACAGTATTATCCTGCAATAGGTGGTTTTTTTGCTCATTTATCTGGTAAGTATTATGTCTGGTTCTCTCCTCTGGGTTTTTTGCTACTTTTCCTGCCGCTGGTTCTGGTTTCTTCCTGGGCAGGGGTGCGATTCCGAAAAGTGTTTGAAAAACTGGATATAACCTGGGTAGATTCAATTCTGGGCTCGTTTGCAGGAATAGCAAAAGGAATCTTGTGGGTTTTGCTTCTCACCCTTTTTATCCTCAATCTGTCCTTTTTCCCCATGGTTAATCAATCTGTTTATCGTTCTTCTCTTTATCTCCGATTAATTCAACCTCTGTTTATTTATGTTTATGAATGGGTATTACAAGTTCCTCATCTCCAATTTTTACAGGGAATTCTTCAAAAAGGAATAGGATGGGTATTATAGAGCTTTCTCCTCTGGTTTTAGAAACTTTTGATTTTGACAGAATCGTGGAGCGCCTGGTGTCTTTTTGCTCTTCTTCTCCTGCTAAGGAGATGGCTCGTTCTATTGCTCCTTTTTCTCCTGAGGAGGTTCATCTTAAAACCCAGGAAGCCCGAGAAGCCCTGGATATGGTTCAATTTGATGGGTCTCTGAGTCTTCGAGGGTTGCCCGACCTTCGTTCTCTTTTTCCCCGGATAGAAGTGGTGGATGCCTCCCTCAGTCTGGAAAATTTAATAGAAATCTTGCATTTTTTCCGATTGAGTCTGGAAATTCGGGGAGAAGCAAAAGAGCGAAAAATAAAGGAGAAATATCCTTCCCTTTCTCCACACTTTGACAGAATAAAAGATTTTCGTCCTCTGGTAAAGAAGATGGAGAAAGTTATTTCTAAAGAGGGCTATATTTTAGATACGGCGAGCGACAGACTCTGGGAGCTGAGGAAGAGAATAAAATTTCTTCAGAACAGGATTGTGAAAGAATTAGAAGAAATGCTTAACAGCTCTCAACTGGCTCCTCTTCTTCAAGATAGGATTTACACCCAGAGACGGGGACGGTACGTCATTCCTTTGAAAATTCAGCATCGCAATGCTATAGATGGTTTGATAATAGATCATTCTTCCAGTGGCTCAACGGTTTTCATCGAGCCAGCCAGGATTCTGGAACTGGACAACGAACTGGAATTGAATCGGTTGCAGGAAGAAGAGGAAATAGCTCGTTTACTCCGTGAGTTAACTGCTGAGCTTCGCCCTTTTTTGGAAGAAATAAAGGAGACTTATGAGACTTTAGTCTATCTGGATTTATTGCAAGCTAAAGCTAATTTGGGTAACTCGTGGAGAGGGAGAGTACCTCAGTGGGGGGAAAGGCTGATAATTCGTGGGGGTCACCATCCTTTACTGGGAGAAAAAGCGGTTCCTTTTGATTTGGAATTATCTCCGGATAAATCTATTTTAGTGATAAGCGGGCCTAATGCTGGAGGTAAAACAGTTCTTTTGAAAAGCGTGGCTTTGATAGTTTTCCTGACTTTCTGTGGCATTCCCCCGCCTTTAGAGGAAGGTTCATCTCTTCCTCTTTATAATTACCTTTTTGTAGATATCGGTGACCATCAAGACCTGGAAAACGAATTAAGCACTTTTACCTATCGTTTGAGTAGCTTAAAAAAAGCGCTGCAGGAAGCCGAGAGTCCGGCACTGTTTTTAATTGATGAATTGGGAGGAGGAACAGACCCGGCGGAAGGTTCTGCTCTGGCTATAGCTATTCTTCAGTATCTCCAGAAAAGAGGGATTACCACTCTCGTGACCACTCATCTTCCTGCAGTGAAACAATATGCTTTTCGAGAAGAGGAGGCTGTCCCGGCATCTCTGGCGTTCGATCCTCAAACTTTAGAGCCTACTTATCAGCTGGTGGTGGGAGAAATTGGCCCCAGCTATGGAATTCATATTGCCGAAAGAGTGGGTATTCCTCCGGAAATAATTCAAACTGCTCTCACTATCGTAGATAAAAAAGAATGGGAATTCAACCAGCTTCTTCTTTCTCTCTCCCAGCGCCGGGAGGATTTGAATAGATTAGTAGAGGAGTATGAAAGTAAGTTAAGAGAGCTTTCCCGGAAAGAGGAAGAATTAAGGCGGAAAGAAAAAGAACTGGAGAAGAAAAGGGAGAAAATAGAAAGAGAGGAAAGAGAAGAGTTTGCTGACTATCTTCGAAAGACCCGGAGAGAAATATCCCAGCTGGTAGGAAAGCTGAGGAAAGAAGAAAGACTGAACCAGGAAGAATATCAAAAGTTAAGAAAGCGTTTGAGAGAAGAGGAAAAGCGGTGGGAAGAATTAGCTGGAGATGCAATGGTTTCTTCTCCTGAGGAAAACTGGCAGGAGGGAGAAATAGCCACAATAGATTTTCTTAGGCAAACCGGTAAAATTATTTCTCTGGATTTCAAAAAGAAAGAGGCGCTGGTGGAAGTAGAAGGAAGAAAGGTTAAAACTTCTTTTTCTCACCTTGAGAAAATGGAAAAAGAAGAAAACGAAGAAAATGATTTCTCTTCCTCCACGGCTATTAATTATTCCCCCTTGCCCCGGGTTAAAAACCAGGTAGACATAAGAGCGCTCAGTCGGGAGGAGGCCCGGGAGGAGTTAGAGCGATATTTTGACCAGGTAATTCTCGCTGGATTTCAGACTGTTCATATAATTCATGGAAAAGGAGAGGGGGTTCTCCGTGAAGTCACTCATCAGTTTTTACGCGACCACCCCTATGTGGAAAGCTTCCGTTTGGGGTATCCAGAAGAAGGAGGAATTGGAGTTACCGTAGTTACCTTTAAATCTTAATCTCCTGTACACCCGTTACACCATTCTCTGGGTTCTGTTCCCGCTTTAAAAGGAACAGTAACTGTATTGCAACCAGGGGATGGCAACTTCCCGCTTCTCATGCATACCTTGACTTCTCTTACTCCCGGAGAAGGGTAAAAATCATGAACCGGAATATCTTTGTGAGCCTCCTTCATTATCTTAGAAAACAAGGGAGCAGCTATTACTCCTCCGGTTTTTCGAGGACCTAAGGGAGTGCGGTCATCGTTACCCAGATATATTCCGCAGACTAAATCAGGAGTAAAACCCACAAACCAGGCATCAATGAAATCTTCAGTGCTTCCAGTTTTGCCTCCTGCTGGCCGGTCTATTCTGGCCGCTTTTGCTGTCCCTCGCTCTATTACTCCTTGCAGGAGACGAGCCATGATGTAGGCAGTATCTTCTGATAGAGCTCTGCGTAAAATCCTTTGACCCTCATAGAGAACTTCTCCGGAAAAATTCTCTATCCTTAAAATGGCGATGGGTTCAGGAACCAGGCCTCTATTGGCAAAAGCGCAATAAGCATTGGTTAGCTCTAAAAGATTTACCTCTGAAGTTCCTAAGGCTAGGGATAAATCTCGGCGAAGTTCGCTTGTGATTCCCATTTTACGAGCATAACTTATTACTTTATCCACTCCGGAAGCCTGGAGAAGTTTTATGCCGATTATATTTACTGATTTTTCTAAAGCTTCTCTTAAGGTAATAGGGCCGTTGAAAGTTTTTTCATAGTTTTGAGGTTTCCAGCCATTGGGGAAAATTAGAGGTTCGTCTACTAAAATTGTACTGGGTGTAAAACCACTATCTAGGGCAGCAGAATAGATAAAGGGTTTGAAAGTAGAGCCGGGCTGACGGTAAGCCTGCACTGCCCGGTTAAATTTGCTTTCGTCATAATCTCTTCCTCCCACCATAGCTTTGATGTAGCCAGTTTGAGGTTCGATGCACAGAATGGCTCCTTGATATTCACTTTCTTCTAAAGCCTGGTTAGCTATTTTTTGAATGTCTAAATCTATGGTGGTATATATTTTTAGCCCTCCACCAAATATAGTTTCTTCATCATAACTTTTTTGCAATTCTTTAAGGAGGTAATCTACAAAGTAAGGAGCAATGGAGCGATTTTTCTCCCGTCCAGAAAGAACTATAGGGGTGGAGAGAGCTTCTTCTAAATGTTCTTGGGAAATAAACCTCATTTCTTTCATTCTCCTCAGCACTCTTCTCTGTTGTCTCTGAGCAGTAGCTAAATCTACGTAAGGGGAAAAATTTCCTGGAGAACGAGCTACTCCAGTTAACATGGCTATTTCTGCCAGGTTGAGCTCTTCTAAGTTTTTTCCAAAATAGATTCTAGCAGCAGCTTTTACCCCGTAGGCACCATGCCCAAAGTAAATCTGGTTGAGATAAGCTTCTAATATTTCATTTTTAGTGTATTTTTTTTCCAGGGTAAAAGCTAAAAACATCTCTTGTATTTTCCTTTTCCAGGTCCGCTGATGGGAAAGAAACAGATTTCGAGAAAGCTGTTGAGTTATGGTGCTTGCCCCTTCTACTATGTCCATATTTATTAAGTTTTGTAAAGCTGCTCTGATAATACCTCCAGGGTCTATACCGGGGTGACGATAAAAATTCTGATCCTCACTGGCAATAAAGGCTTTTTTTAATAAATCCGGGACCTGAGAAAGTTCAACATATTCTCTGTTTTCAGTAAAAAGCTCTGCTAAAAGGCGTCCCTCAATGTCATATATACGAGTGGTGAGAGGGGGAGAAAAATCATCCAACTGATTGGAGACTGTTTTTAAATCACTCAAGACAAAAGCAAAGAGTAAAAACCACACCACTCCCCCTGCTAAAAGACCAGAGAGAAAAATCCATAAGGGAGAGCTGTTTTTTTTCTTTTTCATGGTTTTCACCTATTTATATAATATTGATGCGAAATCCTTTCTTTATTTAATATAATATATATAATAAAATCACTTTATGGATAAAAGTCAAGACAGAGAAAAAATCAAGAAAATCTCTCGGTCAGCTTTAATAGCTGCCCTTTATGTTTTATTAACCATTCTTCCCCCTTTTTATTCTTTTTCCTACGGTCCCATCCAGGTGAGAGTTGCAGAGTGTTTGACTGTTCTACCTTTTCTTTTTCCCGAAACTATCTGGGGTCTGGGTTTAGGTTGTTTTTTAGCCAATTTAATCGGGGGTTTAGGTTTTTATGACTTCTTTTTAGGAACTCTTTTTACCATTATAGCTGGATACCTAACATCTCGAGTTCCTTATTCTTTTCTGGCGCCTTTACCTCCTGTTTTAGTGAATGGATTTGGTGTATCTATGTACCTTTCTTTCTGGTTTAAAGTTCCTTATTTTTACTCGGTGTTTTATGTTATGGTAGGAGAAGCCGTAGCTACCTATGGTATCGGGTATCCTCTTTTGACATTTCTGACAACTAAATTAAAATATCATAGAAAGGAGTATTGATGAAATTGTCCCAGGAAGCGAGATTAAACAAAGACATTGCGCTCATTGAGCGAGGAGTAGAAGAAATCATTGGAATAGAAGAATTGAAGAAGAAGTTATTACGTTTTTACCAGACCGGTAAGCCCCTGGTGGTAAAAGAAGGTTTTGACCCCAGTGCTCCTGATATTCATCTGGGGCATACTGTTACTTTAAGGAAATTGCGTCAATTTCAGGATTTAGGGCATCAAGTAGTTTTTTTAGTTGGTGATTTTACGGGAAGAATTGGAGACCCTACCGGTAAAAGTGAAACCCGTCGGCAACTGACTGAAGAAGAAGTCAGGCAAAATGCCGAAACCTATACTCAGCAGATTTCTAAAATTCTTGATTTGCAAAAAATTATCATCGAATTCAATAGCAAGTGGTTGAGCAAGTTAACCCTTGCTGACTTGATTGAGATTACTTCTCGTGTTACCGTGGCCCGGATGCTGGAACGAGAGGATTTTGCTAAAAGACTGAAAGAGGGAAAACCGATAGGATTGCATGAGTTTCTTTACCCGGTGATGCAGGGTTATGACTCTATTGCCCTTCAAGCTGATGTAGAGTTAGGGGGAAGAGACCAGCTCTTTAATCTTTTAGTGGGTCGGGATTTGCAAAGAGAATTTGGCCAGGAACCTCAGGTGGTAATAACTATGCCTCTTTTAGAAGGAACTGATGGGGTAGAGAAAATGAGCAAGAGCCTGGGTAATTACATTGGCATAGATGAGCCTCCTTTTACTATGTTTGGTAAGATTATGTCCATTCCTGACTCTCTGATTGAAAAGTATTTTCTTCTATTGACTGATGTTCCGATGGAAGAAATTCGGAGAATGAAAGCTGAATATGAAAAAGGTGAGCTTCATCCCCGGGATTGGAAAAAAAGATTAGCTTTTGAGCTGGTTCGGATGTATCACGGAGAAGAAAAGGCTCTTCTCTCACAAGAAGATTTTGAACGAGCTTTCAGCCATAAAGAAATGCCCGAGGAGGCGCAGGAAATAGTAATTTCCTCTTCTATTCTTAAAGAGGGAAAAATCTGGATTTTAAAACTTCTCCAGAAAACTGGCGTTTCCTCTTCCAACACTGAACTGCGGAGGCTTATTGAACAGGGTGGAGTATACTTTAATGGGGAAAGAATTCAGGATGTGAATACTGACCTTCCAATAAAAGATGGTGATTACTTAAAAGTAGGCAAAAAAGGCTTTTTCCGGATTAAATTGGAAGATTGATTTTGCAGTAAGTGGTGATATCTTAACAATCACTCTCATCTAACCTTTTTCTTTCATCTGTTGTTGCGAGTCTCGCTATTCTTTCCCATGGCGAGTCCTGTCAGTTGTTTTTGTGAGCACTGAGGGAGAAACAGTTTCTCCCTCAGTAATTTTTTGTCTTTTTAATTCTATGCCACAGATTCCTTCTCTCTAGATATTTCCTCTATTGATGAGAAAGAGGAGAAGGAGGCACTCTCCCTCTCAAGCTATCTATATTTTGGAATATTATAATTATAATCTTATATCCGTCCTGATAGCTTTTATTTCCTGACGATAGAGTGAAAGCGGAGATAATAAATAATGGAGTGGAAAAAGACGAGGATGACCAATTTTAAATCAGGCTTTTTTCATCTTAATTTCTTTAATTATAATGTTTCTTGTTGATTTGATTACTTATCAGAGAGGAAAAATTCTGTTACAATTAGGGATATTTATAACCGGGCAAAGGCCTGAAAAGAAGACTAACTATAAACTTAGAAGGTGAGGAGCTTATGAGCGAGAAAAGAGTTTTTGTTTTTAACCCCGGTCCGGCGGCTTTACCGCTACCTGTTCTACAACAAACCCAGGAAGAGATGTTGAACTTTCGGGGAACAGGGATGTCCATTCTGGAAGTGAGTCATCGCTCCCAGGAATTTGAAGAAGTTTTAAATAGTGCTGTAGAGAGGATAAAAAGACTCCTTGGCCTTGATGAGCGTTTCCATGTGCTTTTTATGCAGGGAGGAGCAAGCTTGCAATTCGCCATGATTCCTATGAATTGTGCAGATAACAAAAAGCCTGTCGCTTATGTTGACACTGGCTACTGGGCAACAAGAGCAATTAAAGAAGCACAGAATATAGTGGATGATGTAGAAGTAGTGGCTTCTTCCAAAGATAAAAATTATATTTATATTCCTAAAAATATAGTGCTGGAGAAAGATTTTTCTTATCTTCACATTACTGCCAACAACACCATAAAAGGCACTCAATGGTGGAAATTTCCGGAAACTGGAAATATTCCTCTGGTTGCCGATATGTCATCCGATATTTTTAGCAGAGTTTTCGACCCCAACCCTTTCGGGATTATTTATGCCGGAGCTCAGAAAAATGCCGGTCCTGCAGGAGTGACCATAGTTATTATTAGGGAAGATATGCTGGAGCGAGTTCCGCAGAATTTACCCACCATGCTGAAATATTCCACTTTTGTAGAAAGTAACTCTCTTTACAACACTCCTCCTTGTTTTGCGGTTTATGTAGTAGAATTGGTCACTCGGTGGCTGGAAGAAACTATAGGGGGCATTGCTAAAATGGAAGAAATAAATAGCAAAAAGGCTCGTTTGATTTATGACTATATAGACAGTCAGGATTTCTATAAAAATCCAGTGCAGCCGGAAGATCGTTCCTGGATGAATGTTATATTTACTCTGCCTTCTTTAGAATTAGAAAGTAGTTTTATTAAGGAAGCTACTCAAGAGGGGTTAATCGGTCTTAAAGGTCACCGCTCGGTGGGAGGGTGCCGTGCATCTCTTTATAATGCTGTTACTCTCGAGGCGGTAGAGGTGCTGGTAGATTTTATGAAGGAATTTGTTCGACGAAATGGATAGATAGTTTTTGGAAACGTTTTGTGGTATAATCTTCCGCGGGGGGCGAATAGCTCAGAGGGAGAGCACTTGCCTTACAAGCAAGGGGTCGGAGGTTCAAGTCCTCCTTCGCCCACCATGATTTTATAAGCCTTTTGATAATATTCTCCAGAATTCCACCTTAATAACTTATCATGCTTTTTCCTATCTGCTTTCTCTAAAACTTCTCAAGCTTCTTTACTGTTTGCTCTTTCAAGCCTGTTAGGCGTTCAGGGTCGTAATAATAGGGGAATGTACAGCAAAGTTTTTCCCTCCCAATCAATATTTTCCACTCTGAATCCAAGAATCTCTCCTATCTTTAAATTTGCACTCAAAAGAAGAAAGGAAGAAAGCAAGGAATAAACGGTGGCATTGAATACAGAAGAGGAGCTTCTCTATCTCTTCCTGAAGACAATACTTTTATTTGGTTTCTCCCTTTTCTCTTCTGACTATGTTCTGTATTCTCGTAAAAATGGAAAAGTGGATGGCCTTTGTGGTAAAGGGCTAATTTGATGTTCCAAGGGGAATTTACTAATTTAGCAATTTTTAATTTCCTGCCCTTTCTATTGAAGCATTATATGTTTGAAACGATAAAGTGATGATAAGAGTTACTCATTTTTACGAAAAAGTTTGACCTTTTATTACTAAAGAGACATTTTCTCGAGAATTTTAAGAGGGTGACATTACAATAGAATAACTACACACAACAGCCTCAAGTTAGAAATAGAAAATTATAGTGTCCGCAAAATCTGTTAAATCGCTCAGGACTTGAAAATTAGTTACATTGGGTAAAAAATTCGGGATTGCCACGCGCGGAGGAATGCTTTTTCTTCCTCCGCGCATCTCTGTTCTTTTTGGAGTTATAAGGGGGTTTGCCTTATTGTCATGACCGATTTTTGCAGGATAGAGGCCCTTGATATGTTTCATAAACTTCTGCCTGGTGCAGAATATGGGCAAATTGGCTCATATACAGGTTATAGTAGAAACCTTTCTGTTTTAATAGTTGCACATGGTTGCCTCTCTCAATTATTTCTCCATCGTCTATCACTAATATCATATCGGCTTTGCGGATGGTGCTGAGCCGGTGAGCTATCACAAAACTGGTGCGCCCTTTCATCAGTTTGTACATGGCTTCCTGGATGTGTTGCTCAGTGCGAGTGTCTACTGAGCTCGTGGCTTCGTCCAGTATCAATATAGCCGGGTCGGCTAATATGGCTCGAGCAATAGCCAGCAGTTGGCGCTGACCCTGACTCAGGTCTCCACCATCTTCGGAGAGAATAGTGTCATATCCCTGAGGCAAGTTTAATATGAATTGTTCAGCATTGGCCAATCGAGCGGCAGCTTTTACCTCTTCATCGGTGGCATCTAATCGGCCGTAACGAATATTATCCTTTACTGATTCAGAAAAGAGGTAGGTATCTTGTAACACTATTCCTAAAGATGAGCGAAGACTTTTTCTCGTAATTTTCTGGATATTATATCCATCTATGAATATGTCCCCACTATCGGGGTCATAGAAGCGAGCGAGCAAATTGATTATACTGGTTTTCCCCGCTCCGGTGGGGCCAACTAAGGCTATGGTTTGTCCGGGATGAGCATGGAAGCTTATATTTTTGAGTACCGCTTCATCTGATTTATAAGAGAATGATACATTCCGAAATTCTACGTCACCTTTGACGCTTTTGAGCTCTATGGCATCGGGAGGATCAGGTGGTTCAGGTGGCTCATCCATTATTTCAAATAATCTTTCAGCACTTGCTATGGCTGATTGGATGGTATTAATCTGGTTAGCTAATTCATTCAAGGGGCGGGTAAATTGTCTGGTATAGTTTATAAAGGCGGCTATGGTGCCTATGGTTATTATTTGTTTAACTGCCAGCCATCCCCCGGACAGAGCTACTATGGCAAATCCTATATTATTTAATACGTTCATTAAAGGTCCCATTATGCCTGAATATATTTGAGCTTTAATGCCCACGTTTTTTAGTTCTTGATTGGTGACCTCAAAACGCTCTATTTCTTTAGCCTCCCGGACAAATGCTTTAACTACTTTTTGTCCCGATATATTTTCCTCGGCAAAGCCATTCAACATACCTAAAACTCTTTGCTGTTCTGAAAAATATCGTCGGGTGTGCCTGGTTACAATGTTGGTGGTGATCAACATTATAGGTACTGTTATCATGCTGACTCCTGTCAGGAGAGGGCTTAACCACAACATTAATATTACGGTTCCTATCAGAGTGATAATACTGGAGAATATCTGGGTTAAACTGGAACTCAGGGCATTGTTTATAAGGTCTATATCATTTGTTAATCTGCTCATGATATCTCCCCGGGGTCTGGCGTCAAAAAAGCTTACAGGTAATATCTGTAATTTATCAAAGGCATCTTTTCTCATGTTACGTATAGTGAGCTGGGCTACATTAATCATAGTGCGACTCTGTAACCATGTAAATAAGGACATAAGGACGTATATAGCTGCCATAAGTATTAAAAGACGAAATAATCCATTGAAATCGCGGGGAATGATATAATTATCTATGGCTTTCCCTATGAGATAAGGCCCCACAAGGGTTAACACCGATGTTATGGCTACAAGAAAGAGCACGAGAAAAAGTCTTATTTTGTGCTCTGATAAATACCACCATAGTCTTTTTAAAGTATTTTTCGCATCTCTGGGCTTTACGACATAAACTGCATCGTGACGCCCTCCTCCCGGGTTATGCATCTATCATAACTCCTTCTCCCAGTTGTGAATTATATATGTCCTGATACAGGGGGCTGCTTTTTAGCAATTCCTCATGGGTGCCTTCTGCCTCTATACGACCTTCATTTAAGACTAATATTTTATCGGCATCCATCACTGAGCTTATGCGTTGAGCTATTATAAAAATAGTGGAGCCTCTTATAAATTCCTTCAGCGCTTTTTGTATCCGCTGTTCAGTGACTACGTCAACGGCGCTTGTGCTATCGTCAAGTATGAGAATGGGTGGTTTTTTAATTATTGCTCGAGCAATGGCTATTCTTTGCTTCTGTCCTCCTGAGAGGTTGACACCTCGCTGACCTAACTGAGTGTCATAGCCTTCAGGGAAGCTCATTATGAATTCATGAGCCTGAGCTACTCTGGCTGCTTCTATTATTTCCTCATCTGTGGCATCTTCTTTACCCCAGCGAATATTGTCTTTTATAGTACCTGAAAATAGTATGGTATCCTGCGGTACTATACCCATACCAGACCTCAAAGTGGCTAAATCCATTGAACGCACGTCTCTTTTATCTACCGTCACCTGACCACTGGTAACATCGTAAAAACGGGGTATGAGGTTTACCAGTGTGGATTTACCTGAACCGGTGGAGCCAAGGATAGCGATGGTTTTACCCGATGGGGCATGAAAGCTTATTTCTTTGAGCACCAACTGGTTTTTATCTCCGCTATACCCGAAAGACACATTTTCAAAAGCTACCTCTCCTGAAGATAGAGGTGTGAAATCCGGATTATCGGCGTTTTTAATATCGATGTCCGTATCTAACACTTCGTTCACTCTTTCTGCTGAAGCCGAAGCACGGGAAACAAATAGTAATATGTTACCAATCATCATGAGTGAGAAGAGTATTTGAGTTATATAATTTACAAAAGCTATTATCTCGCCTACCTCCATATTGCCCCGGTCTATATCCCATCCCCCGAACCATAGCACCGCCACAATACTAAAATTCATTATGAGCATCACTATTGGCATCATAGTTATAACAAGGTTAAAAGCCCGGAGAGTGGCATACATGAGTTCATCGTTAGCAGTGGCAAACCGTTTTTTTTCGTGGTCGGCTCTCACAAAGGCTTTAATCAGCCGGATGCCGGAAAGATTTTCTCTGATAACAGCATTGACTCTATCCAGCTTCTCTTGCATGTAAGAAAAAAGCGGTGTGCTTTTTTTCATTCGGTAATAGATAACCGCAGCCAGTAGGGGTATAGATACCGTGAGGATAAGCGCTAATCGGGCATTTAATGATACAGCCATTATTATACCACCTATAAAAAGTAGTGGTGCACGTACCATAATCCTCAACGACATCAGAACTACCGTTTGAAGTTGAGTTATATCATTGGTGAGGCGGGTCACGAGCGATGAGGTCTTAAATCTATCTATGTTAAGAGGCGAAAGAAGTTGAATCTTTTTGAACACCGCAGAGCGTAAACTGGCTCCAAAATTCTGACTGGCTATACTGGAAGCTACCGAACATCCCATTCCGCCGGCCATTCCTATTAAGGCTATGCCCAGCATAAGGACACCAGTATTTAATATGTAAGGTAAATTACTTTTAGCTACACCGTTATCCACTATGCTGGCTAATAAAGTGGGTTGAGATAAATCGCATATCACTTCTATCAGCATTAGAATTGGAGCTAACAGCGCTGCTTTCCAGTATGGCTTCAGATATGATAATAACTTTTTCATTTCTGTCTGCATATGTTTTCTCATCGTTTTATATATTGGTACCAGGTAAATAAGTTCCTCTATGAATAGCTAAGGGAAATACCTCAGTACAGACGATTATATCCTATATTTTGTTTTGCAGTAAGTGGATAAGTGCTCTAAATTTTTGTAAAAGGGAGTCAGGCCACTTTTTTAAGGCAATTCACTCTCCATTTTGTAATCATGATTCTGGCGTATTATCCAGTGTAATTGTTTTAGTTTTTGGTTTCAATTTTTTGCTCTTTTGCTTTTGGCGCCGTAGGCTGTTTTTGCGATCCTCGTGGGATTTTTTTCTTTCTCCCACCCCTTGCGGGCTTCTCCTTTTCTCATCTCTTGCGGAAGGGAGAAAGAAAAGAGTCAGTGGAGAAAGTGCAGGAGGCGAATAAAAAAGAGGATTTCAAGGTTAGAAAAGGAAAGGTCTATTATGCCTGAAATTTAGCGAGGCGTTCATCTTCTTACGTCATTACCGAAATCTTCAATCGGGAATCCAGAAGTTTTTTGTTGAGGGGTTTTTTCTCCCTCGGTAGATTTTATTTTTAAGTTTTTTCCAGTAAATATCTCGCTGATTGTTATATAATAAATAAAAAAAAGGAAATGAACGAAAGCTGGGAATTATTATCTATCTTTGGCAGTGCTTTCCTGATTGGTTTTTCAGGAGCATTGATGCCCGGTCCGCTTTTGGCTCTGGTTCTTTCCGGGACTTACCAGGTGGGCTATAAAGCTGGACCTCTGGTAGTTTTGGGTCATGGAATTTTAGAACTGGGTTTGGTTATAGCTTTAATGCTTGGTCTGGGGAAAGTGCTGGACATACCTTTAGTTCACCAGGTTATAGGAATAGGAGGAGGGGTAGTTTTATTGTATCTGGGAATAGATATGTTGAGGATGGTGCGTAATTCAGAAATTTTCTCTGTAGAGAATAGCTCAAACTCAGAAGGTGGCCTGGCTTTTAAAGGTTTACTGGTCAGTCTTTCTAATCCTTACTGGATAATGTGGTGGGCTACTGTAGGGTTGGCTCTTCTTCTTTCTGCTACTTCTTTTCCCTTTTGGGGAGTGGTGTTTTTCTTTCTTGGCCATATTCTCTCTGACTTTGTCTGGTATAGCGCGGTTTCTTTTACTTTGCATCGAGGTAAAAACTTCCTCTCTCCCCGTTTTTATCAGTGGTTAGTGGGGATTTGCGGAGGGTTTATGCTTTTCTTTGGTATTTATTTTATCTCAGAGGTGATTCGATAAATGATTAAGTTAATTTTAGAGCCGGTACCTTACCGATATGAAGAGACTGTTTACTTTTACTGGGAGTATGAACTAAATAGCCCTTATCAGCTCTGTTTTATACCCTTTAGGAGTCTTAATAAGTTTTTAGAGGAAATGGTGAGGAGGGAAACTGAAATTCCTGAAAGTATCCATATCATTTTAGAGGACGGAAGAATAAAAATATGGTTGCCGGTTGCCTTTTATTCTGAACAATTATTTAACAAAGTGGAAAATATTTTGAGAGAGAAAATCCGCTCTCTTCTCGAAGATGTTATGTTTTAATGAAATAAAAACCAGATGAACATTGTCCCCCCAAAAATGATGCGATAGTAACCAAAAGGTTTCAGCCCTTTTTCTTTCACAATCCTCAGTAGGAGAAAGCAAGCCAGCAATCCGCTACCAAAGGAAGCCAGGAATCCACTCACCAGCTCCGGTGAGAGGAAGTTTCCCGAAACACTCAAATTTCTAATTCCTAAGATAAATGCTCCTCCAATGGTGGTAGCTGATAAAAAGAAGGAAAAAAGCACCGCTTCTTTTTTTTGTAGCCCGCAGAGAAATCCAGCCAGAAGGGTAATACCTGAGCGGGAAACCCCCGGGAAAAAAGCAAGAGCTTGAGCTACCCCGATTAAGAGAGCTTCCTTTCCAGTCATATTCTCTAAAGTTTTATTCCCTCTTTCTTTTACCACTAAAAATATCACACCTAAAATAACTAATAATAAACATATCTCTAAAAAGCTGTTTCTCAAGGAATTTTCTATTATATCTTCAAATAAATATCCCAGTAATCCTGCAGGGATAGTGGCCAGGAGGATATTCAAAATAATGCGGGGCTGACGAAAAGCCCGGGAATAATAAGGTATAAGGTAAATTAATACTGCAAGCCAGGTTCCTCCATGGAGCAGCACATCAAACCACAGGCTTTGTTCTCCCAGATTAAATATCGGGCGAAGAAGAATAAGATGAGCAGAAGAGGAAATGGGAAAAAACTCGGTTAATCCCTGAATTAAACCTAATATAATTGATTGCCCGGTCATAGCTGACTCCTTCCTCGGTTTTGCTTGCTATTCTATAATAGAACTAAAAAGAGAGCAATATCAGGAGAAAAGGAGAAAAATGGAGCGAATTCTTCCGGCTACAGATGAAAACATTAAAAAAGGAGCAAAAATTTTAAAGGAGGGAGGGTTAGTAGCTTTCCCCACTGAAACCGTCTATGGACTGGGGGCTAATGTGTTTTTACCTGAGGCGGTGGCTCGTATTTTCGAAGTTAAAGGAAGACCTCGTTTCGATCCTCTTATTGTGCATATTTCTCGCCATGGGATGGTTTCCCGTCTCTTTAGGGAAATTCCTCCTCTTGCGGAGATGTTGATGGAAAAGTTCTGGCCTGGTCCTTTAACTCTGGTTTTACCCAAAAAAGAGGAAGTTCCTGATATCGTTACTGCCGGTCTTTCTACTGTGGCTGTCCGCATGCCAGCTCATCCTGTAGCTTTAAAGTTGATAGATTGGGCAGATGTCCCTGTGGCTGCTCCCAGTGCCAATCGTTTTGGACATCTGAGTCCTACTCAAGCAGAGGAAGTGGCTCTTGACTTAGGAGAAGGAGTGGATTTGATTCTGGATGGAGGAAAAACAGAGATTGGGGTGGAATCTACAATAATCATGATAGAGGAGGGAAAGGTCTTTCTCCTTCGGCCAGGAGGGTTGAGTATTGAAGAAATCGAAAAGTGGGTAGGAAAAATCGAGACACCGCCTTCTTCCCCTAAAGTTCTTTCTCCTGGTACTTTAAAGAAGCATTATGCTCCCCGGATTCCTCTTTACCTTTTTGAAGGGAAGATAGAGGATCTCCTCTTGTGTGATCTTTCGGGAATAGCTATTGTTTCTCCTTTTCCGATTGCTGATTCCCGAGAAGAGATAAAGGTTTTGAGTGAGAAAGGGGATATAAGAGAGGTAGCCAGTAATCTCTTCAGTGTTTTGCGAGAGTTGGAAGAAGGTCCTTTTCGGGCCATAATCAGCCTAACCGTAGAGGAAAAAGGATTGGGAAGAGCAATTATGGACCGGTTGAAAAGAGCGTCTTCGGGATATGCAAGGGTGAGAAAGGGGAAATTAGTCTTTTGACCCTTATTTTCTTTGTTTATTTCTGATACTATTTCTAATGATAATTATTTGTGCTATAATTCGAATTAGCCATAGGTTTCTATGGCTAATATTTTAAGAAGGGGTGAGAAGTACTATGAAAAAGGCAGTTTTAACGTGTTTCTTGGTGTTGGTTTTGGCTTTAGGGGGAGTGGCTTTTGGTCAACAGGTGCAAATTCCTCGAGAAGAAGCTCTCTATGTTGCAGGATTTCAGTGGGGTCCTCCTACCACCGATAATCCTTTTACCGGGAGTCCCATGACTTTTGTTTCTAACCCCCGGCAACATATCTGGATTTACGAGCCCTTGTTTACCTATGATGGTCTCTTAACCGGTGATTTTGTTCCCATACTGGGAGAATCGTTCCAGTGGCGAGATGATTTAACTCTGGAAGTAAAGTTGAACCCCAATGCTTATTTTCATGATGGAGAAAAAGTCACCGCTGACGATGTAGTTTATTCCTATAAGCTTGGTCAGAAATATCCAATAGGCTATTCTTCCGTCTGGGATTGGCTGGAAGATGTTTACAAAGAAGATGACCAGACTGTTATTTTCAAAATGAAAGCTGATAATCCCAATAAATTAATGGTGGAAGATGGTTTGGGTGCTGCATACATAATTCCTGAACATATCTGGGCAAAAGTGGAAGAAGATGCCGGCAATGATATAACAGAAATCAGGAAATTCGACAACAAAGACCCCATAGGCTCAGGACCTTATCGGGTTTATTATGAAAGTCCAGAAACTATAATTCTGGAAAGAGTTGATGACTACTGGGGAGTGGTTCTCTACGATGGCGAACTGCCCAGACCAAAATACGTCGTTCATCCTATTTTTAAGAGTAATGACGAAGGAAACTTGGCTTTTGAAAATGGAGAAGTAGATCTTTCTCAGCAGTTTATGCCTCGAATCTGGGAGTGCTGGGAAAATAAAGGATTGCCCATTGGAACCTGGTATAAAGAAATTCCTTACCATGTTCCAGCAACCATGCCTTCTCTGTGGTTCAACGTAAATAAACCTCCCTTAGATAATCCTGAACTCAGAAGAGCTATTGCTTACTGCATTGATTATGCAAAGATTTCTGAGCTGGCTATGTCTAATTATTCTCCCAAAGTTGAAGCAAGTCTAATAGTGCCTTATGGTGCACAGGCAAAATACTTTAATAAAGAATTAGTGAAACAAGAAGGCTGGGAATACAATCCGGAAAAGGCAGTGGAAATTCTGGAAGGGGAACTAGGAGCTAAAAAGGGAAGTGACGGAATATATGTACTTCCCGATGGAACGAGGTTAGGCCCCTTCAAAGCTGAATGTCCGTATGGGTGGACAGACTGGAATGCTGCTTTAGAGATAGTTGCTCAATCAGCTAAAGCTATAGGTATAGACATAGAAACTTCCTTCCCTGATGCACCTGTCGCCTACGATAACAGAGAAACCGGTAATTTTGACATGACCATGTGGACACCTTCTGAGCCCAGTCCTGCTCAGCCCTGGTTGAATTTCCAGATAGTGCTTCACTCCAAGGGAGTACCAGAATACGGCAAAATTGCCTACAGGAACTTTGGAAGATATAAAAATGAACGAGCAGATGAGCTTATTGATTTAATACCCACAGTTACAGATGAGGCAGAATTGAAGAAATTGTATGATGAACTGGATAGTATATATCGTAAAGATGTTCCTGTAATACCGTTAATGTACAGACCCTGGGTATTCTATGAATACAATGAGACCTACTGGAAGGGATTCCCCAACGATGATAATCCCTATGCTCCAGGTATGCCTGGTGTTGGAGCAGGTATAAAGATACTGTGGCATATTGAGCCCGCGAAATAACCTTATTTTTAAAGCCCGTGGAGGTTATTTCTCCACGGGCTTTAAAAATACAATACTTAATCCGAGGTAGCCCGATGAGGAAATTTACCAGGTACATTTTGCAGAAGTTTTCTTGGTATCTTCTGGCTTTTTTTCTTGCTCTGTTTTTAAACTTTCTTCTTCCCCGGCTCGTTCCGGGAGACCCCATATCAGTGTTAGTTTCCCAGATGATGTCTGGAGCCGTGACCAGCGAAGCACAAGAGAGAGTTTATCAGTCTTTCATACAAGAGTTTGGACTGGATAAACCGTTTTTTGTTCAATTCTTTACCTATGTTGGAAATGTGTTCAAAGGTAATCTGGGGACCTCCTTCAGTCTTTATCCTCTCTCGGTCAATAAGATAATGGCTGATGCTCTTCCCTGGACGCTTTTTTTACAATTTCCAGCCATAATTGTAGGATGGATAGTAGGAAACTTATTGGGAGCTTTTGCTGCCTATAGAAAAGGAAATTTTGACAGGATTTTATTTCCTGTTGCATTATTTATCAATTCTGTGCCCTATTACTGCCTGGCAATTATTTTATTGTACATTTTTGGGGTGTACCTGCGCTGGTTCCCTATAGGCGGGGGATATAGTAGAACTCTACTTCCTTCCTGGTCCTGGCCATTTATAGTAGACGTATTGCACCACTATTTTTTGCCTTTCATATCTATAGTGCTGGTGACAATCGGTGGGCAGGCTATAGGGATGAGAGAGATGGCCATATATGAGCTAAACACCGATTATGTTACATATTGTAAGATGTTAGGTATGGGGGATAGGAAAATTCAAAGTTACGTGTTCAGAAATGCAATGTTACCCCAGATAACCGGTCTTGCTATCAGTTTAGGAACCATGGTGGGAGGGTCGTTGATAACCGAGATTGTGTTTGGATATCCAGGAATAGGATCAACACTATTCAATGGAATAAGACGACTTGATTATCCTCTGATTCAGGGCTCGACTTTGATAATAGCTTTAACGGTATTGGCGGCGAATTTCATAATAGATATGGTCTATGGCCTGGTAGACCCTCGGATTAAAGCTGCGCAGGTTGAGGGAAGCTGATATGGAAACTCTGAAACTACTCTTTAAATCTCCAAAGTTTATAGCAGGATTGGGTATTTTTGTTTTTTTGTTTTTAACTGCGTTTATATATCCTGCAGTGGTCGATAAAAACCCCTTTGAGATGGTAGGACTCATGTATGAAGCCCCCTCTTCAAGATATATCCTGGGAACAGACAATTTTGGAAGAGATGTATTTGTGGAGCTGATACACGGAATGAAGACCTCTCTGATAATAGGTTTGTTTGCAGGGGTGATAGCTACAGCTATAGGAGTAACCATTGGTCTTTTTGCCGGGTATAAGGGAGGCACTGTAGATAACATTTTGAACTCTATTACCAACATTTTTTTAGTTATACCACCATTTGTCATTTTGATACTGATAACTGTGAGTCTTCGCAGTCGGTCCCTTGCTGTGATGGGGCTGGTATTGGGGATTACTTCCTGGCCCTGGACTGCCCGGGCAGTAAGAGCCCAGTCTATGAGCTTAAGGGGTAGAGAGCATGTCGATATAGCAAGACTCAATGGGGCGAGCGTTGTAGAAATAATAATAAGGGAGATCATGCCCTATATTTTGTCTTACATATTTATGGCTTTTGTTCTCCAGGTGGCAAGCGGAATTCTTAATGAAGCAGGTATAAGTATGCTGGGGCTTGGCCCCAGTAATGTGGTTTCGCTTGGTACTATGTTATCCTGGGCTCTTTTATTTGAGTCAGTTAGATCTGGGGCGTGGTGGGCTTTTGTACCCCCGGCTATAACCATAGCTTTAATAACTTTCTCTCTGTATTTTATGAATACCGGGATGGACGAAATTTTTAATCCCCGATTGAGGAGCTAAAAGTGGAAGAATCCAGGAAAATAATGCTAAAAGTAGATGGCCTCAGAGCATATTATAGAACAAGGTCAGGAGAGCGCATCAGAGCAGTTGATAATATTTCGTTTAACTTGATGGAAGGGGAGATATTAGGCATAGCGGGTGAATCGGGTTGTGGCAAATCAACACTGGCTATGGCTATGTCCGGTCTTTTTTTACCTCCCCTGACTTATGAAAGTGGTTCGGTGTTTCTGGATGGCGAGAACGTAATAGGCAAAAAAGAAGAAGAGTTGAGAAAAAAAATACTGGGGAGAAAATATTCCTATATACCTCAGAGCGCCATGAATGCACTGAATCCCACTTTAAAAATTAAAAACTTTGTTATAGACCTTTTAAAAGAGCACGATCCTCGTATGAGCAAAAATAAAGTTTTAGATTTAACTACGGAAAGGTTTGAATCGCTTTCTCTGCCTCCCTGGGTGATAGACCTCTATCCTTTGGAGCTAAGCGGAGGCATGAAGCAGAGAGTAGTGATAGCGGTGTCCACGCTTATGAATCCTAAAGTGGTAGTGGCGGATGAGCCCACTTCTGCTCTGGATGTAACCTCCCAAAAGATTGTAATAAAATTGATAAAAGAGCTTTTTGATGAAGGGATAGTTAAAAGCGTGATATTTATAACTCACGAATTGCCTATATTGAGGCACGTATGTGACAGAATAGCAGTAATGTATGCTGGAGAGTTTGTGGAGATAGGGGAAACTGAAGGTATAATATTTAATCCTATTCATCCTTATTCTCAGGCTTTAATGCAATCTATATTGGTACCGGAGGTAGGAATAAAAGGTAAAAAGCTTCCTAATTTACCGGGATCACCTCCTGATTTAAGAAAGCCAATAAAAGGGTGTAGATTCGCTGATAGATGTTATTTGGCAATAGAAGATTGTAGAAAAGAAGCTATAGGCATGGTGGAATTTGATGGTAGAAAAGTGAGATGTATAAGGGTGGACCATATCAAGGCAAAAGAGGAAGTGGTACCTCATGTCCAGCAATGATGAAATAATAAAAACGGAAAATTTAACAAAAGTTTTTGGGAGTGGCAAAAAAGCTATAAAAGCAGTAGACGACGTTAGCATTTCCATAAAAAAGAAGGAAGTTATTTCTTTAGTGGGACAAAGTGGAAGCGGAAAGACCACTCTTGCCAGGATGCTTCTCAGACTTTTAAAACCGACTGCAGGAAAAATAATATTCGAGGGTCAAGATGTTACCAATATTGAAGGGAAAGAGAAAAAGGCCTACTGGAGGAAAGTGCAGGCTATATTTCAAGATCCTTATGCTTCTTTTAATATATTTTCGCCAGTTAAAAAAGTATTATTAGACGCTTTCAAACTGTTTGACAATAAATTTACTAAAGAAGAGAAATGGAGAATGGTGTGTGAATCTTTAGAAGCAGTGAATTTTAGGCCGGATGAAGTAGCAGATAAATTTCCTTTTGAACTCAGTGGAGGACAAAGACAGAGAGTAATGATAGCCAGAGCTCATCTCATAAAGCCCGAGCTTTTGATAGCTGATGAACCCACTTCTATGATAGACGCTAACTTGAGGTCAGGGATACTGGAGCTATTGTTGGACTTAAGAGATACGGAAGGAACCACGATAATGTTTGTTACCCATGATTTAGGTCTGGCGTACTATGTGAGCGAAAGATTGTTGATCATGCATGAAGGAAAAATTGTAGAAGAAGGAGAGGCTGATAAAATAATATCTGAACCTGATCATCCATATACGAAGCAGCTAATGGCTGACGTTCCTAAATTATCCGAGGAGTGGCTATTAGAATAAAGTGCAATAAATGAGAGAGGAAAGAGTGCGATTATTTCTAATCGCTTCTCGTGTTTTTATAGTGTAATTGTAAGGATTGTGTATTCCTCCCCGCGGCAATTTCGGGGGTTTATTGTAAGTCAATCTGCTTGTTTGAGTGGTAATCTATCTTTTAAAACTTATTCATACTTGTCAAAGGAGAGATTGCCACGTGGCTACGCTTTTTGCAACAACTAAAAAAGAGCTTTCTCTCAAAGACAGGAAAAAAAGCTCTTACAAAGGCGGAAGAGGGGTTGAAAAAATGGATTTCATAAGGTCAAGAGCAAGATTCTACTATTGATTATATAAAAAGGGAGGAATGCTTGGTGGCAAAATCATTTCCAGAAGAATTTATATGGGGGGCGGCAACAGCATCATACCAGATCGAGGGATCACCCCTTGCTGATGGTGCAGGGCCATCAATATGGCACAGGTTTTCTCACACCCCCGGCAATATTTTAAACGGAGATACTGGAGATATAGCTGATGACCATTACCGTAGATATCGGGAAGATGTAGCTATAATGAAAGAACTGGGCTTGAAAGGATACCGGTTTTCTATAGCCTGGCCGAGGATTTTTCCTTATGGCAAAGGGAAAATAAATGAAAAGGGGGTGGATTTTTATAGCAGGTTAGTAGACGAACTATTGAATGCTGGCATAACTCCATTTGTTACCCTATACCACTGGGATTTACCTGCAGCTCTCCAGGATTTGGGGGGATGGGCTAATAGAGATATAGCTTGCTGGTATGCAGATTACGCTGATTTTATGTTCCAGAGGTTAGGAGATAGAGTAAAAAACTGGATAACGTTAAATGAGCCCTGGGTAGCCGCTTTTGTGGGTTACTATGAGGGAAGGCATGCTCCGGGTATGAAAGATTTATATGCAGCGTTTTTAGCTACCCATAATCAACTAAGAGCTCACTCTAAAGCAGTTAGAGCATTTAGAGAAGAGAATAGAGGAGGGAAAATTGGCATAACGCTATCTAATAGCTCTCATGACCCGGCCAGTGACTCACAAGAGGATAAGGAAGCTGCCCAATTTTCTCATGAGTGGACCAACTATCCGCTATTTTTACATCCTATATATAAGGGAGACTATCCAGAAAAGATCCGGGAAGTGGCGAAAGAATTTTTACCCCCCCATTACGAAAAAGATATGACAGAAATAAAAGAACCCATAGACTTTGTGGGGATAAACTATTATTTTGGTGATTTAATCCAGGCAGACCCTCAATCTCAACTGGGAGGAAAAGCAGTGGAAAGAGGATTACCTAAAACAGAAACGGGCTGGGAGATATATCCAGAGGGTTTTTATAAGATATTGAAAGGGGTTCAAAGTGAATACGACCCTGCGGAAGTTTTTGTGACAGAAAATGGAGCAGCATTTGAAGATAAAATAGAAAACGGGAAAGTACATGATGATAAAAGAATAAACTATTTAAAAGAGCATTTTAGTCAGGCTTTGAGAGCAATAGAGGATGGAGTTAGATTAAAAGGATACTTCGTGTGGTCGCTACTGGATAACTTTGAGTGGGCTTTGGGATACTCGAAGAGATTTGGAATAGTATACGTGGATTATGAGACTCAAAAAAGAATAATAAAAGACAGCGGTTATTGGTATTCTGAGGTAATAAAAAGTAATTCTATCGAGTAAAGTCAGATAGATAATTCGGGTAAAGGACTTTAATTTTATTTGACCTTTCTCTGCAAGGGAAGAAAAATCGGGAAGTTTATAATAAAAGTTTTTTGTAAGAGATGATGATTTATTTTGTTTTTTTTGAGTATAAAAAGTGAATAAGGAGAGAAACAATGGCTAAAATCAAAGTAGGAGTGATTGGAGCGGGCAATATTGGTGTGGTTCATGCTCTTGCTTATAGAGATATTCCTGAGGCAGAGCTATGGGCTATTGCTGATACCAATTCTGAGCGCCTTTTTGAGGCACAAAAGAGATTAGAAATTCCCAAAGCTTATACTAACTATGAAGACCTTTTAGAAGATCCAGAGATTGAGGCGGTGAGTATATGTTTACCTAATTTTCTCCACCATCGAGCTGCTTGTGCTGCCTTAGAAAGTGGTAAACATGTGCTTTTGGAAAAACCTATGGCTATGAATGCTAAAGAAGCTTATGAGATTGTTGATTGTGCAAAGAAAAACGGCAAAATTCTCATGATTGGTTTTTCCTACAGATTTCGGCCGGAAGTTATAACCCTTAAGTCCTGGGTAGAGGAAGGTCTTCTGGGAGAAGTATATCATGCTCAGTCTGTTATTTTGAGGAGACGGGGTATCCCGGCTATGGGGAGCTGGTTTACTACTAAAGCCAAATCTGGTGGTGGAGCACTGATTGATATAGGAGTTCATTATTTAGACCTGGGGATGTGGCTTATGGGATATCCTGAACCGGTGAGCGTGAGCGGTTTTACTTTTGATAAAATTGCCACTCGCAAGCCTTATATTTATGTGGATATGTGGGGCGAACCTGTGCCTGGTGGGCCTTTTGATGTAGATGAGTATGCTATTAGCCTTGTCCGATTCAAAAATGGGGCTGCTCTGTGGATGGAAAGCAGCTGGGCACTTAACGCTCAGGATGATGATAGGGTTCAGGTTTTTGGGGATAAAGCGGGAGCAAAGATTACCTCACGAGAGGGACTTACTCTCTTTGGAGAATTTGGAGGTAAAATTGCTGATATAAAACCCCAGATTAAACCTCAGTCTCCAGGTGGTATTTATAGAGAAGAAGTTCTTCACTTTTTAGAGTGCATAAGAGAAGGTAAAGAGCCTATGGCTTCTGGTGAACATGGGCTTATTGTTCAAAAGGTAATCGACGCTATTTATGAGTCTGGAAAGCAGCAAGAAGAAATAAAAATAAACTAAAAATCGGAAAGGAGTTTGAGAGATGAAACTGGCAGTGTCTTCGTGGAGTTTACGTGATCATGTGAATAAAGATTTTCCTCTTAAGGATTTTCCCAGGGTGGTAAAAGAGCGTTATGGTGTGGAAGCGGTGGAACTTTGTCAGATGCATTTCCAGGCTCAGGATGCTAAATATCTTGATGAGATAATAAACGGGCTACAGGCTACCGGGTCGGTGGTTATAAACATGCCCATCGATACTGGAAACATATCTCAGCTGGATGAGCGGAAACGTAATCATGACATCAAAATTATTAAAGGTTGGATGGATGTGGCAGCGTATATCAACTCTCCCAATGTCAGAGTTAACACCGGAAGTCAGAACCAGGGAGTTGTGGATTTATCTATAACCGTGGATTCCTATCGGAAATTGGCAGAATATGGTGAGGAGATCGGGGTTATGGTGCTTCTGGAAAATCACGGGGGAATATCAGCGGATCCTCATAACATAGTAAAGCTATTCGAGGAGGTCGGGCATAAAAACTTTGGAGCCTGTCCCGACTTTGGAAATTTCTCGCCAGAGGTACGCTACCAAGGGCTGGAGATGATGGCAAAATACGCAGTAATAGCTCATGCTAAGACTTATGATTTTGATGAAGAGAGCGCAATATCTATCTCTGACTTTGTGAAATGTCTGAATATTTTAAAATCTGCAGGGTTTGATGGATATCTGTCGGTAGAATTTGAAGGTAAGGGTGACCAGTATTCCGGTGTAGAGCGGGCTATTGAACTCATCAGGGAAAACTGGTAGGAAAGAGCTAAAATAGTAGCACCGGGGGGATATTTTTATCAATTTATTCTCTCTATTCCAGCAGTATAGAAGCTCAGGTTTATACCGTAATACCTGGGCTTCTGCTTTTATTGTTTTTCGTTTATAGTATTAATGATTTTGAACATTTTTGTGCAGGTAATGGGACTTTCATTTGCTATGCCCAGCATAAGGACACCAGTATTTAATATGTAAGGTAAATTACTTTTAGCTACACCGTTATCCACTATGCTGGCTAATAAAGTGGGTTGAGATAAATCGCATATCACTTCTATCAGCATTAGAATTGGAGCTAACAGCGCTGCTTTCCAGTATGGCTTCAGATATGATAATAACTTTTTCATTTCTGTCTGCATATGTTTTCTCATCGTTTTATATATTGGTACCAGGTAAATAAGTTCCTCTATGAATAGCTAAGGGAAATACCTCAGTACAGACGATTATATCCTATATTTTGTTTTGCAGTAAGTGGATAAGTGCTCTAAATTTTTGTAAAAGGGAGTCAGGCCACTTTTTTAAGGCAATTCACTCTCCATTTTGTAATCATGATTCTGGCGTATTATCCAGTGTAATTGTTTTAGTTTTTGGTTTCAATTTTTTGCTCTTTTGCTTTTGGCGCCGTAGGCTGTTTTTGCGATCCTCGTGGGATTTTTTTCTTTCTCCCACCCCTTGCGGGCTTCTCCTTTTCTCATCTCTTGCGGAAGGGAGAAAGAAAAGAGTCAGTGGAGAAAGTGCAGGAGGCGAATAAAAAAGAGGATTTCAAGGTTAGAAAAGGAAAGGTCTATTATGCCTGAAATTTAGCGAGGCGTTCATCTTCTTACGTCATTACCGAAATCTTCAATCGGGAATCCAGAAGTTTTTTGTTGAGGGGTTTTTTCTCCCTCGGTAGATTTTATTTTTAAGTTTTTTCCAGTAAATATCTCGCTGATTGTTATATAATAAATAAAAAAAAGGAAATGAACGAAAGCTGGGAATTATTATCTATCTTTGGCAGTGCTTTCCTGATTGGTTTTTCAGGAGCATTGATGCCCGGTCCGCTTTTGGCTCTGGTTCTTTCCGGGACTTACCAGGTGGGCTATAAAGCTGGACCTCTGGTAGTTTTGGGTCATGGAATTTTAGAACTGGGTTTGGTTATAGCTTTAATGCTTGGTCTGGGGAAAGTGCTGGACATACCTTTAGTTCACCAGGTTATAGGAATAGGAGGAGGGGTAGTTTTATTGTATCTGGGAATAGATATGTTGAGGATGGTGCGTAATTCAGAAATTTTCTCTGTAGAGAATAGCTCAAACTCAGAAGGTGGCCTGGCTTTTAAAGGTTTACTGGTCAGTCTTTCTAATCCTTACTGGATAATGTGGTGGGCTACTGTAGGGTTGGCTCTTCTTCTTTCTGCTACTTCTTTTCCCTTTTGGGGAGTGGTGTTTTTCTTTCTTGGCCATATTCTCTCTGACTTTGTCTGGTATAGCGCGGTTTCTTTTACTTTGCATCGAGGTAAAAACTTCCTCTCTCCCCGTTTTTATCAGTGGTTAGTGGGGATTTGCGGAGGGTTTATGCTTTTCTTTGGTATTTATTTTATCTCAGAGGTGATTCGATAAATGATTAAGTTAATTTTAGAGCCGGTACCTTACCGATATGAAGAGACTGTTTACTTTTACTGGGAGTATGAACTAAATAGCCCTTATCAGCTCTGTTTTATACCCTTTAGGAGTCTTAATAAGTTTTTAGAGGAAATGGTGAGGAGGGAAACTGAAATTCCTGAAAGTATCCATATCATTTTAGAGGACGGAAGAATAAAAATATGGTTGCCGGTTGCCTTTTATTCTGAACAATTATTTAACAAAGTGGAAAATATTTTGAGAGAGAAAATCCGCTCTCTTCTCGAAGATGTTATGTTTTAATGAAATAAAAACCAGATGAACATTGTCCCCCCAAAAATGATGCGATAGTAACCAAAAGGTTTCAGCCCTTTTTCTTTCACAATCCTCAGTAGGAGAAAGCAAGCCAGCAATCCGCTACCAAAGGAAGCCAGGAATCCACTCACCAGCTCCGGTGAGAGGAAGTTTCCCGAAACACTCAAATTTCTAATTCCTAAGATAAATGCTCCTCCAATGGTGGTAGCTGATAAAAAGAAGGAAAAAAGCACCGCTTCTTTTTTTTGTAGCCCGCAGAGAAATCCAGCCAGAAGGGTAATACCTGAGCGGGAAACCCCCGGGAAAAAAGCAAGAGCTTGAGCTACCCCGATTAAGAGAGCTTCCTTTCCAGTCATATTCTCTAAAGTTTTATTCCCTCTTTCTTTTACCACTAAAAATATCACACCTAAAATAACTAATAATAAACATATCTCTAAAAAGCTGTTTCTCAAGGAATTTTCTATTATATCTTCAAATAAATATCCCAGTAATCCTGCAGGGATAGTGGCCAGGAGGATATTCAAAATAATGCGGGGCTGACGAAAAGCCCGGGAATAATAAGGTATAAGGTAAATTAATACTGCAAGCCAGGTTCCTCCATGGAGCAGCACATCAAACCACAGGCTTTGTTCTCCCAGATTAAATATCGGGCGAAGAAGAATAAGATGAGCAGAAGAGGAAATGGGAAAAAACTCGGTTAATCCCTGAATTAAACCTAATATAATTGATTGCCCGGTCATAGCTGACTCCTTCCTCGGTTTTGCTTGCTATTCTATAATAGAACTAAAAAGAGAGCAATATCAGGAGAAAAGGAGAAAAATGGAGCGAATTCTTCCGGCTACAGATGAAAACATTAAAAAAGGAGCAAAAATTTTAAAGGAGGGAGGGTTAGTAGCTTTCCCCACTGAAACCGTCTATGGACTGGGGGCTAATGTGTTTTTACCTGAGGCGGTGGCTCGTATTTTCGAAGTTAAAGGAAGACCTCGTTTCGATCCTCTTATTGTGCATATTTCTCGCCATGGGATGGTTTCCCGTCTCTTTAGGGAAATTCCTCCTCTTGCGGAGATGTTGATGGAAAAGTTCTGGCCTGGTCCTTTAACTCTGGTTTTACCCAAAAAAGAGGAAGTTCCTGATATCGTTACTGCCGGTCTTTCTACTGTGGCTGTCCGCATGCCAGCTCATCCTGTAGCTTTAAAGTTGATAGATTGGGCAGATGTCCCTGTGGCTGCTCCCAGTGCCAATCGTTTTGGACATCTGAGTCCTACTCAAGCAGAGGAAGTGGCTCTTGACTTAGGAGAAGGAGTGGATTTGATTCTGGATGGAGGAAAAACAGAGATTGGGGTGGAATCTACAATAATCATGATAGAGGAGGGAAAGGTCTTTCTCCTTCGGCCAGGAGGGTTGAGTATTGAAGAAATCGAAAAGTGGGTAGGAAAAATCGAGACACCGCCTTCTTCCCCTAAAGTTCTTTCTCCTGGTACTTTAAAGAAGCATTATGCTCCCCGGATTCCTCTTTACCTTTTTGAAGGGAAGATAGAGGATCTCCTCTTGTGTGATCTTTCGGGAATAGCTATTGTTTCTCCTTTTCCGATTGCTGATTCCCGAGAAGAGATAAAGGTTTTGAGTGAGAAAGGGGATATAAGAGAGGTAGCCAGTAATCTCTTCAGTGTTTTGCGAGAGTTGGAAGAAGGTCCTTTTCGGGCCATAATCAGCCTAACCGTAGAGGAAAAAGGATTGGGAAGAGCAATTATGGACCGGTTGAAAAGAGCGTCTTCGGGATATGCAAGGGTGAGAAAGGGGAAATTAGTCTTTTGACCCTTATTTTCTTTGTTTATTTCTGATACTATTTCTAATGATAATTATTTGTGCTATAATTCGAATTAGCCATAGGTTTCTATGGCTAATATTTTAAGAAGGGGTGAGAAGTACTATGAAAAAGGCAGTTTTAACGTGTTTCTTGGTGTTGGTTTTGGCTTTAGGGGGAGTGGCTTTTGGTCAACAGGTGCAAATTCCTCGAGAAGAAGCTCTCTATGTTGCAGGATTTCAGTGGGGTCCTCCTACCACCGATAATCCTTTTACCGGGAGTCCCATGACTTTTGTTTCTAACCCCCGGCAACATATCTGGATTTACGAGCCCTTGTTTACCTATGATGGTCTCTTAACCGGTGATTTTGTTCCCATACTGGGAGAATCGTTCCAGTGGCGAGATGATTTAACTCTGGAAGTAAAGTTGAACCCCAATGCTTATTTTCATGATGGAGAAAAAGTCACCGCTGACGATGTAGTTTATTCCTATAAGCTTGGTCAGAAATATCCAATAGGCTATTCTTCCGTCTGGGATTGGCTGGAAGATGTTTACAAAGAAGATGACCAGACTGTTATTTTCAAAATGAAAGCTGATAATCCCAATAAATTAATGGTGGAAGATGGTTTGGGTGCTGCATACATAATTCCTGAACATATCTGGGCAAAAGTGGAAGAAGATGCCGGCAATGATATAACAGAAATCAGGAAATTCGACAACAAAGACCCCATAGGCTCAGGACCTTATCGGGTTTATTATGAAAGTCCAGAAACTATAATTCTGGAAAGAGTTGATGACTACTGGGGAGTGGTTCTCTACGATGGCGAACTGCCCAGACCAAAATACGTCGTTCATCCTATTTTTAAGAGTAATGACGAAGGAAACTTGGCTTTTGAAAATGGAGAAGTAGATCTTTCTCAGCAGTTTATGCCTCGAATCTGGGAGTGCTGGGAAAATAAAGGATTGCCCATTGGAACCTGGTATAAAGAAATTCCTTACCATGTTCCAGCAACCATGCCTTCTCTGTGGTTCAACGTAAATAAACCTCCCTTAGATAATCCTGAACTCAGAAGAGCTATTGCTTACTGCATTGATTATGCAAAGATTTCTGAGCTGGCTATGTCTAATTATTCTCCCAAAGTTGAAGCAAGTCTAATAGTGCCTTATGGTGCACAGGCAAAATACTTTAATAAAGAATTAGTGAAACAAGAAGGCTGGGAATACAATCCGGAAAAGGCAGTGGAAATTCTGGAAGGGGAACTAGGAGCTAAAAAGGGAAGTGACGGAATATATGTACTTCCCGATGGAACGAGGTTAGGCCCCTTCAAAGCTGAATGTCCGTATGGGTGGACAGACTGGAATGCTGCTTTAGAGATAGTTGCTCAATCAGCTAAAGCTATAGGTATAGACATAGAAACTTCCTTCCCTGATGCACCTGTCGCCTACGATAACAGAGAAACCGGTAATTTTGACATGACCATGTGGACACCTTCTGAGCCCAGTCCTGCTCAGCCCTGGTTGAATTTCCAGATAGTGCTTCACTCCAAGGGAGTACCAGAATACGGCAAAATTGCCTACAGGAACTTTGGAAGATATAAAAATGAACGAGCAGATGAGCTTATTGATTTAATACCCACAGTTACAGATGAGGCAGAATTGAAGAAATTGTATGATGAACTGGATAGTATATATCGTAAAGATGTTCCTGTAATACCGTTAATGTACAGACCCTGGGTATTCTATGAATACAATGAGACCTACTGGAAGGGATTCCCCAACGATGATAATCCCTATGCTCCAGGTATGCCTGGTGTTGGAGCAGGTATAAAGATACTGTGGCATATTGAGCCCGCGAAATAACCTTATTTTTAAAGCCCGTGGAGGTTATTTCTCCACGGGCTTTAAAAATACAATACTTAATCCGAGGTAGCCCGATGAGGAAATTTACCAGGTACATTTTGCAGAAGTTTTCTTGGTATCTTCTGGCTTTTTTTCTTGCTCTGTTTTTAAACTTTCTTCTTCCCCGGCTCGTTCCGGGAGACCCCATATCAGTGTTAGTTTCCCAGATGATGTCTGGAGCCGTGACCAGCGAAGCACAAGAGAGAGTTTATCAGTCTTTCATACAAGAGTTTGGACTGGATAAACCGTTTTTTGTTCAATTCTTTACCTATGTTGGAAATGTGTTCAAAGGTAATCTGGGGACCTCCTTCAGTCTTTATCCTCTCTCGGTCAATAAGATAATGGCTGATGCTCTTCCCTGGACGCTTTTTTTACAATTTCCAGCCATAATTGTAGGATGGATAGTAGGAAACTTATTGGGAGCTTTTGCTGCCTATAGAAAAGGAAATTTTGACAGGATTTTATTTCCTGTTGCATTATTTATCAATTCTGTGCCCTATTACTGCCTGGCAATTATTTTATTGTACATTTTTGGGGTGTACCTGCGCTGGTTCCCTATAGGCGGGGGATATAGTAGAACTCTACTTCCTTCCTGGTCCTGGCCATTTATAGTAGACGTATTGCACCACTATTTTTTGCCTTTCATATCTATAGTGCTGGTGACAATCGGTGGGCAGGCTATAGGGATGAGAGAGATGGCCATATATGAGCTAAACACCGATTATGTTACATATTGTAAGATGTTAGGTATGGGGGATAGGAAAATTCAAAGTTACGTGTTCAGAAATGCAATGTTACCCCAGATAACCGGTCTTGCTATCAGTTTAGGAACCATGGTGGGAGGGTCGTTGATAACCGAGATTGTGTTTGGATATCCAGGAATAGGATCAACACTATTCAATGGAATAAGACGACTTGATTATCCTCTGATTCAGGGCTCGACTTTGATAATAGCTTTAACGGTATTGGCGGCGAATTTCATAATAGATATGGTCTATGGCCTGGTAGACCCTCGGATTAAAGCTGCGCAGGTTGAGGGAAGCTGATATGGAAACTCTGAAACTACTCTTTAAATCTCCAAAGTTTATAGCAGGATTGGGTATTTTTGTTTTTTTGTTTTTAACTGCGTTTATATATCCTGCAGTGGTCGATAAAAACCCCTTTGAGATGGTAGGACTCATGTATGAAGCCCCCTCTTCAAGATATATCCTGGGAACAGACAATTTTGGAAGAGATGTATTTGTGGAGCTGATACACGGAATGAAGACCTCTCTGATAATAGGTTTGTTTGCAGGGGTGATAGCTACAGCTATAGGAGTAACCATTGGTCTTTTTGCCGGGTATAAGGGAGGCACTGTAGATAACATTTTGAACTCTATTACCAACATTTTTTTAGTTATACCACCATTTGTCATTTTGATACTGATAACTGTGAGTCTTCGCAGTCGGTCCCTTGCTGTGATGGGGCTGGTATTGGGGATTACTTCCTGGCCCTGGACTGCCCGGGCAGTAAGAGCCCAGTCTATGAGCTTAAGGGGTAGAGAGCATGTCGATATAGCAAGACTCAATGGGGCGAGCGTTGTAGAAATAATAATAAGGGAGATCATGCCCTATATTTTGTCTTACATATTTATGGCTTTTGTTCTCCAGGTGGCAAGCGGAATTCTTAATGAAGCAGGTATAAGTATGCTGGGGCTTGGCCCCAGTAATGTGGTTTCGCTTGGTACTATGTTATCCTGGGCTCTTTTATTTGAGTCAGTTAGATCTGGGGCGTGGTGGGCTTTTGTACCCCCGGCTATAACCATAGCTTTAATAACTTTCTCTCTGTATTTTATGAATACCGGGATGGACGAAATTTTTAATCCCCGATTGAGGAGCTAAAAGTGGAAGAATCCAGGAAAATAATGCTAAAAGTAGATGGCCTCAGAGCATATTATAGAACAAGGTCAGGAGAGCGCATCAGAGCAGTTGATAATATTTCGTTTAACTTGATGGAAGGGGAGATATTAGGCATAGCGGGTGAATCGGGTTGTGGCAAATCAACACTGGCTATGGCTATGTCCGGTCTTTTTTTACCTCCCCTGACTTATGAAAGTGGTTCGGTGTTTCTGGATGGCGAGAACGTAATAGGCAAAAAAGAAGAAGAGTTGAGAAAAAAAATACTGGGGAGAAAATATTCCTATATACCTCAGAGCGCCATGAATGCACTGAATCCCACTTTAAAAATTAAAAACTTTGTTATAGACCTTTTAAAAGAGCACGATCCTCGTATGAGCAAAAATAAAGTTTTAGATTTAACTACGGAAAGGTTTGAATCGCTTTCTCTGCCTCCCTGGGTGATAGACCTCTATCCTTTGGAGCTAAGCGGAGGCATGAAGCAGAGAGTAGTGATAGCGGTGTCCACGCTTATGAATCCTAAAGTGGTAGTGGCGGATGAGCCCACTTCTGCTCTGGATGTAACCTCCCAAAAGATTGTAATAAAATTGATAAAAGAGCTTTTTGATGAAGGGATAGTTAAAAGCGTGATATTTATAACTCACGAATTGCCTATATTGAGGCACGTATGTGACAGAATAGCAGTAATGTATGCTGGAGAGTTTGTGGAGATAGGGGAAACTGAAGGTATAATATTTAATCCTATTCATCCTTATTCTCAGGCTTTAATGCAATCTATATTGGTACCGGAGGTAGGAATAAAAGGTAAAAAGCTTCCTAATTTACCGGGATCACCTCCTGATTTAAGAAAGCCAATAAAAGGGTGTAGATTCGCTGATAGATGTTATTTGGCAATAGAAGATTGTAGAAAAGAAGCTATAGGCATGGTGGAATTTGATGGTAGAAAAGTGAGATGTATAAGGGTGGACCATATCAAGGCAAAAGAGGAAGTGGTACCTCATGTCCAGCAATGATGAAATAATAAAAACGGAAAATTTAACAAAAGTTTTTGGGAGTGGCAAAAAAGCTATAAAAGCAGTAGACGACGTTAGCATTTCCATAAAAAAGAAGGAAGTTATTTCTTTAGTGGGACAAAGTGGAAGCGGAAAGACCACTCTTGCCAGGATGCTTCTCAGACTTTTAAAACCGACTGCAGGAAAAATAATATTCGAGGGTCAAGATGTTACCAATATTGAAGGGAAAGAGAAAAAGGCCTACTGGAGGAAAGTGCAGGCTATATTTCAAGATCCTTATGCTTCTTTTAATATATTTTCGCCAGTTAAAAAAGTATTATTAGACGCTTTCAAACTGTTTGACAATAAATTTACTAAAGAAGAGAAATGGAGAATGGTGTGTGAATCTTTAGAAGCAGTGAATTTTAGGCCGGATGAAGTAGCAGATAAATTTCCTTTTGAACTCAGTGGAGGACAAAGACAGAGAGTAATGATAGCCAGAGCTCATCTCATAAAGCCCGAGCTTTTGATAGCTGATGAACCCACTTCTATGATAGACGCTAACTTGAGGTCAGGGATACTGGAGCTATTGTTGGACTTAAGAGATACGGAAGGAACCACGATAATGTTTGTTACCCATGATTTAGGTCTGGCGTACTATGTGAGCGAAAGATTGTTGATCATGCATGAAGGAAAAATTGTAGAAGAAGGAGAGGCTGATAAAATAATATCTGAACCTGATCATCCATATACGAAGCAGCTAATGGCTGACGTTCCTAAATTATCCGAGGAGTGGCTATTAGAATAAAGTGCAATAAATGAGAGAGGAAAGAGTGCGATTATTTCTAATCGCTTCTCGTGTTTTTATAGTGTAATTGTAAGGATTGTGTATTCCTCCCCGCGGCAATTTCGGGGGTTTATTGTAAGTCAATCTGCTTGTTTGAGTGGTAATCTATCTTTTAAAACTTATTCATACTTGTCAAAGGAGAGATTGCCACGTGGCTACGCTTTTTGCAACAACTAAAAAAGAGCTTTCTCTCAAAGACAGGAAAAAAAGCTCTTACAAAGGCGGAAGAGGGGTTGAAAAAATGGATTTCATAAGGTCAAGAGCAAGATTCTACTATTGATTATATAAAAAGGGAGGAATGCTTGGTGGCAAAATCATTTCCAGAAGAATTTATATGGGGGGCGGCAACAGCATCATACCAGATCGAGGGATCACCCCTTGCTGATGGTGCAGGGCCATCAATATGGCACAGGTTTTCTCACACCCCCGGCAATATTTTAAACGGAGATACTGGAGATATAGCTGATGACCATTACCGTAGATATCGGGAAGATGTAGCTATAATGAAAGAACTGGGCTTGAAAGGATACCGGTTTTCTATAGCCTGGCCGAGGATTTTTCCTTATGGCAAAGGGAAAATAAATGAAAAGGGGGTGGATTTTTATAGCAGGTTAGTAGACGAACTATTGAATGCTGGCATAACTCCATTTGTTACCCTATACCACTGGGATTTACCTGCAGCTCTCCAGGATTTGGGGGGATGGGCTAATAGAGATATAGCTTGCTGGTATGCAGATTACGCTGATTTTATGTTCCAGAGGTTAGGAGATAGAGTAAAAAACTGGATAACGTTAAATGAGCCCTGGGTAGCCGCTTTTGTGGGTTACTATGAGGGAAGGCATGCTCCGGGTATGAAAGATTTATATGCAGCGTTTTTAGCTACCCATAATCAACTAAGAGCTCACTCTAAAGCAGTTAGAGCATTTAGAGAAGAGAATAGAGGAGGGAAAATTGGCATAACGCTATCTAATAGCTCTCATGACCCGGCCAGTGACTCACAAGAGGATAAGGAAGCTGCCCAATTTTCTCATGAGTGGACCAACTATCCGCTATTTTTACATCCTATATATAAGGGAGACTATCCAGAAAAGATCCGGGAAGTGGCGAAAGAATTTTTACCCCCCCATTACGAAAAAGATATGACAGAAATAAAAGAACCCATAGACTTTGTGGGGATAAACTATTATTTTGGTGATTTAATCCAGGCAGACCCTCAATCTCAACTGGGAGGAAAAGCAGTGGAAAGAGGATTACCTAAAACAGAAACGGGCTGGGAGATATATCCAGAGGGTTTTTATAAGATATTGAAAGGGGTTCAAAGTGAATACGACCCTGCGGAAGTTTTTGTGACAGAAAATGGAGCAGCATTTGAAGATAAAATAGAAAACGGGAAAGTACATGATGATAAAAGAATAAACTATTTAAAAGAGCATTTTAGTCAGGCTTTGAGAGCAATAGAGGATGGAGTTAGATTAAAAGGATACTTCGTGTGGTCGCTACTGGATAACTTTGAGTGGGCTTTGGGATACTCGAAGAGATTTGGAATAGTATACGTGGATTATGAGACTCAAAAAAGAATAATAAAAGACAGCGGTTATTGGTATTCTGAGGTAATAAAAAGTAATTCTATCGAGTAAAGTCAGATAGATAATTCGGGTAAAGGACTTTAATTTTATTTGACCTTTCTCTGCAAGGGAAGAAAAATCGGGAAGTTTATAATAAAAGTTTTTTGTAAGAGATGATGATTTATTTTGTTTTTTTTGAGTATAAAAAGTGAATAAGGAGAGAAACAATGGCTAAAATCAAAGTAGGAGTGATTGGAGCGGGCAATATTGGTGTGGTTCATGCTCTTGCTTATAGAGATATTCCTGAGGCAGAGCTATGGGCTATTGCTGATACCAATTCTGAGCGCCTTTTTGAGGCACAAAAGAGATTAGAAATTCCCAAAGCTTATACTAACTATGAAGACCTTTTAGAAGATCCAGAGATTGAGGCGGTGAGTATATGTTTACCTAATTTTCTCCACCATCGAGCTGCTTGTGCTGCCTTAGAAAGTGGTAAACATGTGCTTTTGGAAAAACCTATGGCTATGAATGCTAAAGAAGCTTATGAGATTGTTGATTGTGCAAAGAAAAACGGCAAAATTCTCATGATTGGTTTTTCCTACAGATTTCGGCCGGAAGTTATAACCCTTAAGTCCTGGGTAGAGGAAGGTCTTCTGGGAGAAGTATATCATGCTCAGTCTGTTATTTTGAGGAGACGGGGTATCCCGGCTATGGGGAGCTGGTTTACTACTAAAGCCAAATCTGGTGGTGGAGCACTGATTGATATAGGAGTTCATTATTTAGACCTGGGGATGTGGCTTATGGGATATCCTGAACCGGTGAGCGTGAGCGGTTTTACTTTTGATAAAATTGCCACTCGCAAGCCTTATATTTATGTGGATATGTGGGGCGAACCTGTGCCTGGTGGGCCTTTTGATGTAGATGAGTATGCTATTAGCCTTGTCCGATTCAAAAATGGGGCTGCTCTGTGGATGGAAAGCAGCTGGGCACTTAACGCTCAGGATGATGATAGGGTTCAGGTTTTTGGGGATAAAGCGGGAGCAAAGATTACCTCACGAGAGGGACTTACTCTCTTTGGAGAATTTGGAGGTAAAATTGCTGATATAAAACCCCAGATTAAACCTCAGTCTCCAGGTGGTATTTATAGAGAAGAAGTTCTTCACTTTTTAGAGTGCATAAGAGAAGGTAAAGAGCCTATGGCTTCTGGTGAACATGGGCTTATTGTTCAAAAGGTAATCGACGCTATTTATGAGTCTGGAAAGCAGCAAGAAGAAATAAAAATAAACTAAAAATCGGAAAGGAGTTTGAGAGATGAAACTGGCAGTGTCTTCGTGGAGTTTACGTGATCATGTGAATAAAGATTTTCCTCTTAAGGATTTTCCCAGGGTGGTAAAAGAGCGTTATGGTGTGGAAGCGGTGGAACTTTGTCAGATGCATTTCCAGGCTCAGGATGCTAAATATCTTGATGAGATAATAAACGGGCTACAGGCTACCGGGTCGGTGGTTATAAACATGCCCATCGATACTGGAAACATATCTCAGCTGGATGAGCGGAAACGTAATCATGACATCAAAATTATTAAAGGTTGGATGGATGTGGCAGCGTATATCAACTCTCCCAATGTCAGAGTTAACACCGGAAGTCAGAACCAGGGAGTTGTGGATTTATCTATAACCGTGGATTCCTATCGGAAATTGGCAGAATATGGTGAGGAGATCGGGGTTATGGTGCTTCTGGAAAATCACGGGGGAATATCAGCGGATCCTCATAACATAGTAAAGCTATTCGAGGAGGTCGGGCATAAAAACTTTGGAGCCTGTCCCGACTTTGGAAATTTCTCGCCAGAGGTACGCTACCAAGGGCTGGAGATGATGGCAAAATACGCAGTAATAGCTCATGCTAAGACTTATGATTTTGATGAAGAGAGCGCAATATCTATCTCTGACTTTGTGAAATGTCTGAATATTTTAAAATCTGCAGGGTTTGATGGATATCTGTCGGTAGAATTTGAAGGTAAGGGTGACCAGTATTCCGGTGTAGAGCGGGCTATTGAACTCATCAGGGAAAACTGGTAGGAAAGAGCTAAAATAGTAGCACCGGGGGGATATTTTTATCAATTTATTCTCTCTATTCCAGCAGTATAGAAGCTCAGGTTTATACCGTAATACCTGGGCTTCTGCTTTTATTGTTTTTCGTTTATAGTATTAATGATTTTGAACATTTTTGTGCAGGTAATGGGACTTTCATTTGAACAGACAAGAGAGGAATTCCGGAAGACATTGCTATCAACCGGTTTCAGTTTTATTTGGATATTAGCAAAGAATATCATTATAGTGAGCTTTAGAAATTGCCATGTTAAGACAAAGAATAGCTAAACTCTTATTTCTCGCTATTCCCCAGCTCCTTTTAGCTTTTTTTATGACTATTGTTCCCTCCCTATCTCCTTTGCTGCAAAGAGAATTTGGTATTACTCC
>Ga0209608_1000407_pt1 | contig 43945 bp, 41 predicted proteins | sample AD_UKC130_MetaG_FD_184428 | JGI IMG/M metagenome (GOLD analysis project Ga0209608, IMG submission 184428) | Active sludge microbial communities of municipal wastewater-treating anaerobic digesters from Canada - AD_UKC130_MetaG (SPAdes) (version 2) | ecosystem: Engineered > Bioreactor > Anaerobic...
CCTGTTTTACTAAATGGTTTTGAAAAAATTTATGAAGTTGATGAACATGATGAAGGAGCAAGGGTATATCTGTTGAAGGACGGCAGTTTTTGCTTGGCAATTTTTGCAGGTTCTGGGTTGCAATATAGCCGATGGGCAGTTTTTAGAAAAATAAATGATCAATATCAATTGAAAACTATTGCAATTATAAACTGATGGAAAAAGGAGAAGCGGGATGGAACAGGTGACTGTATGGCGGAATGTTGTAGTTCCCCTCATTTATAAAAATGCTATAAATTAAGGAGTATTCGAAATACATTAGACATTATTTTCATGATTGGATTGTTCTGGAGGATTGGTAAATTACTGGATATGGTGCGGAGAGGGATTCGATTGAACTATATTTGTAAAAATCCTGGCTCGGGTAATGAAACACGTCATTGTACATTCCCCGAAATATCAAATCGTCGATACCTAATATGGGTTCTTTGTGTACCTTTATTGTTGTTTGCTTTGCAACTGGTCAATTTGTCGCTAGGAAAACTCTTTTATATCAATCTGTCCGCCAGTGAACCCAGGGGCTTATACTGGATAGCTCCGCTGGGCGGTGAATTGAAACTGGGCGAGCGGGTATTTTTTGAAGTACCGGAAGCAGCCCGCCCCTATGTTTTCGGCCGTCAATGGCTCCTGCCCGGCGCTTTATTACTCAAAGAAGTGGGAGCGCTTCCAGGTGATACATATCAGGTCAATGATATATCTTTTTTTATTAACGAAGTATATATCGGCCCTGTTTCCAGTGTCGATAGGCATGGACAACCCTTACCCCGCTTGCGGGGATTTTTTAGAGTACCCGATGGATATTTTTTACCGATATCCCAACAAATTCCTAATTCGTTTGACGGCCGGTATTTTGGGGCTGTTCCCATAAGTTTAATCCGAGGCAAGGCTGTTCCGATTTTACTCATCGATTGAGGAGGTCTTTAAATGAAAGGATATCAAAGCCACGAAACCTTTATGGCGGATGCCCGAATGATCGTCCATATGGTGTTGATGTCCCTAGTCTGGGGCGTGATGTTGCAGTTGACACTGTTCTATTTTCTGTTTGTACCTGCGTTTAAGAAATTGCAAGCGGTGACCATTGGCGGCGTTCCTGTGACTAGCAGTCAGTTTGTAAAGTATAGCTTTAACTTTCAGGAAATGTTGAAAATTCAACCGGCTAATGTCTATCTCAATCCGGATGAACAACGATTTTTCAGGGGAGCTAAACAGATCCCGGTTGCGCATTATCGTTATTATATGGACCTTTGGACCAATGAAGCCTTTGCCAACACCAACCGCAAAATGAAGAATGCATTTCATCTGTCTTTTCTGGCGTATACATTTTCATTGGGCTACTTACTTTTCTTCTTCAATAAATCCCGGAACATGTTAAATGATACCTTTATCCGGGGGACGGACTTTATTCCCATTGAGAAATTAAATCAACGGCTAAAAGAGAGAGTCAAAGCCGAAAATTATCAGATACCCAATATTGCTATTGGCGATACGGTCATTCCTTTTGAGATGGAAACGAGTCATTTTTTGGTCTTAGGCGCTACCCGGACAGGGAAAGGCGTTTTATTGAACCAGATGATCCGGCAGATTAACCAGCGGAAAGCTACGCATTTCACTGGCGATAAAATCATTTTGTATGATTTAAAAGGTGAATTTGTTAGCAAACATTACGATCCTAACCAAGATATTATCTTTTATCCTTACGATAAGCGTTCAGTGGGATGGAATATCTTCAATGAGATTGAATCCTACCCTGACTTTGATACGATAGCCAAAAGTCTCTATACAGCCACCGATACCCGGGATGAATACTGGTATAACTGTGCCCGGGATGTGTTCCGGATGGGCCTGGTCTTTTTGAAACAGGCCGGTGCCACCACCAATAGAGACTTGTGGGAGTTTTTCTCACAGGATCTGGAGACTATGAAAGAGGTTTTGGAGGGCCTGCCTTTAGCTGAGAAGGGTGCACTTAAACATATTGCCCAGCCGGAAACCAATCAGGCAGCCACTATTCTCTCTATCGTCCAGGAACGGATTCAATTTTTCCGATATCTGGTGGATATCGACGGCTCATTTTCGCTTCGGAAATATATCCGGGATGAGCAAAACCAGAAAAACTTATTTTTACTGAATATCTTGAACTATTCGGACATTTTCAAACCGTTGATGACATTTGCTATCGATACGATCATCCGGGAGACTCTATCGCTTCCCGATAAACTGGACCGCCGGATTTTCTTTGTATTGGACGAGATCGGTTCGTTATACCGGTTGGATTCCTTGCTGAATTTGCTGACAGTGGGTGCTTCTAAGGGAGCAAGTATTATCTGTGCTAACCAGGATATCGGGCGAATCGAAGATACCTATGGAAAAAGCAATGCGAAGACTTTCTTTAACAACTTCAATACCAATTTTATCCTGCGTATTAATGAGCCTGAAACGGCAGAATTTCTGAGTAAGGCTATCGGAGAACGGCAAGTGATTCGGCGAGTGGAGTCCCGCCAAATGACAACCTCCAAATATGGAGACAGCCGAGGCCTTTCGGAACAGGAGAAGACGGAACGGCTGTTACTTCCGACGGAGTTTCAAAGTATCCCTAATCTTGAAGCTGTAGTTAAGATCTCCAATTTCGGGGTTTCCCGGTTGAAAATCCCCAAAATATTTTATCCGACGAATCAAGAGTATTTCATGATGCGAACCTTTGATTAAAATATATTCAAATTATTGTTCCAACCGAGCTCCATGAGCCAAGCGAAGATGTGTCTAACCCTCCCGGAGAGTTGGTTGATTTCTTTTGTTTGGTGTTGAATAAAGTTATATGGAAAGTTAGCGGTATTTCCCAAAATTAAACGGGAAAAACTGTTGTATCTGGATGAGATCATCCTTAAACAGGGGACTTTGTTTGGGTTTAGTGATGACCTTTATTAAGAAGGATGGTAAAGACAATGAAAAAACGGTTTTTTTGGATTATTGTTATTGGAATGTTGTTAAGTGTGTTTGAAACTATATTACCGGATATAAAAGCTGAGACGAAAAAGGCGGAGTTTTATATTAACGGTTATGCAGCGAAGGTCGAATACGATTCGAGGATGTGGAGGGTTGTTGAGGGGCCATATTTCACATTGCTTCAAATCAAAAATGAATCAAAAATTGCGGCTGTCAGCGGTATTCGTTTTGTTTCAAATTTAGGTCTGGAAGATTATGTGGCTGCGTTCAGTGAACAATTACTAATGGAGAGTATTGATGGAAAAGTCTTAAAATCCACTGTAAATGGATACCCATCATTAACTATTTCCAAAATCAATCATAATCAAGTTACCACATTCACGATGATGATCGTAAAAGACGGGCCGGGTTATTACGTCCTGACTTTTGGATGTGTAAAGGAGCTATATCCAAAGTATATCAATGAAGCTTTGAAAGTTTTCCGAACATTTCAAATTCTTGAACCATCGACTGAACAGATTATCGATGATCCTGAGATTTTGGAGCTGTTAAAGTCGCTGGATGAATCAGCGGGATATGACGATGAGGCCGTGATTCAAAATTTGTCTTCTGATGGTTCTGAGCTTATAGGTTACTGGAGGCATCACAAGAATCCTCAATTTGCCCGTTTGTATACTGAGGATGGAAGATTTATTGAAAATCTTAATGAAGATGGTTCAGATTACGCCGGAGGATACTGGAGGTATGATCCTGACAGGCGGGTGATTATCTATTTTTATGTAACAGTTATAAAAGATGGCCAAGAAGTTGTTGATCAGTTAAAATATAAAACTTTAAACTTTGCGGTTAGAAACTTTGATAAAAAGATGATGTACGGATACTATATTGAAAATCTGACAGTTGAAAGGCTTGTTAAGGATTAATCCAAATTTAGAAACAACAGGCAATAGGCTATGTTTCAAGTGTAATTCTGTGATAAAAGGAGCGGTTCGGGTTTGAAACCGAAACGGGATAAATTATTTGTATACGGATTGATTGCGCTAGTTCTAGGAGTCGTCCTTTGGTATAACGTGAAGATGATGTTGGTCAAGGAGCAGATGGAGAGATACTTGAGAGAAAAATACGGTAAAGAGTTTGTAGTTACTAAGGTTTATTATGTATATCCATATTTGGGCGGAAGTCTCGAAGTTGAAAGTTTGGCATATGCAAAAGATGATCCGGATTTAAAGTTTGAGATAGCTAAAAGTGCCAGCGATAATGACCCGAATACGAGAGCATATGCTGAAGTTTATATTCAGGACTTATGGGAAAAACAGAAGAGAGAAGAAGTTAAGTCAATACTGAAAAGTGATATTGTTTGGACAGGAGTGTCTGCGGAATACCAGGAAGAAGAAATATATGGAAAAACTATAGATGTTGCTGAAGCGGAATATCTTTTTAAAGATCGGATTGATTTATATGTTTGTTATGGAATGTTCATTAATTATCAGGAGTATACAAGTAATATTCAGGATTTTAAACGATATATAAATGGAGATTTGACAAAAGTTCAGGCGGAAAATCTGTTTAAGCTTATAAAGATATTAAAAAATAGCAATTATAGGGATATTAAACTTGAACTGACATATTTCAATTCTAAATATATGCCACTTATTTCGAAAGAACCAGTTAGGTATCTTAAATCATTTATCTCGGAATTATCAGAGCAGGAGAAAGATATAGTATTATGTCAGTTTCGAATCGAAAATTTGAATCATATCCAAAACTCGGAAGATGTCACTAGAAATATCTTATTAAAGTCAGGATATTTATATTCTGAAAATGAAGATTAGATAAAAGGAGATTTAATATGGCATCTTTTAAGGAGAATTTAGTTTTAAGCAAGATTTCATATATCGATTTCAACAAAAATGAAATGAAATTATCAATTGGAAGCCTATTGAAAAAACCCAACTCATCTTTGAATCAATTTCTAAAAAAGAATGAAAACACTGTTTGGCACCAAGATTTAGAATCCATGAAAGACTGGAAAATAATCAATTTTCAACCGAATTAGGGGATTGCTTTCGCAATGAAACAGAGAAAATGGATAAGGGAGTGGCCATTTTGAAGCCAAAACATGGCTGGTATTTTTGGATTTACGGTGTGATTGCCCTGGTCCTGGGAGTTGTATTGTGGCATAACGTAAAGATGATGTTGGTCAAGGAGCAGATGGAGAGATACTTGAGAGAAAAATACGGTAAAGAGTTTGTAGTTACTAAGGTTTATTATGTATATCCATATTTGGGCGGAAGTCTCGAAGTTGAAGGTTTGGCATATGCAAAAGATGATCCGGATTTGAAGTTTGAGATAGCTAAAAGTGCCAGCGATAATGACCCGAATACGAGAGCATACAGTGAAGGTTATAATCAGGATTTATGGGATAAACAAAAGAGAGAAGAAATCGAGCGGATCTTGAACAGTGAGTTGGTATGGGTCGGAGTTTCAGCGTATTATGATGAAGAAGAAGTCTATGGACGCACGCTTAGTATATCTGAGGCAGAGGAACAATTTAAAGGTAGAATAGATCTTTGTGTTAATTATGTTCTGTTTTTAGACCTATTTACTTTTAAAAAAGAATTTTCCGAGTATAAAAATTTGCTTCAAGGGAAGTTGTCAAAGAAGCAAATAGAATATCTTTTTCCTTTAATAAAGAAGTTAAAAGATATCAATTATAGGAGAGTAAATTTAGTAATAGAATTTTACAACGAAGATAAACGGAATAAAGTTGTAAACGAAATAAAGAGGTATTTTAATCAAGGAAAGTATCAGTTTTATATTAGCGAAGAAGGTTTGCTTTGTAGAATTTGGATCCGGGATATAAACAGTATTGACAAGCCGGAGGATATCGGAAGTTATATTAATACGGAAATTGCGGATGGATATATCAATGAGGAAATATTGTCGAAATAATAAAATTCGAAAGGGAGTGTAAGTAATGGCGACCTTTCGCGATAATTTGGTATTAAGTAAACTTGCTTATATTGACTTTATCGGAAATGAAAAAGGTTTAACAATTCAAGAGTTATTAAAAAACAAAAATTCAAGTTTAAGTAGATTTTTAAGAAAAAGTGAAAATTCTGTTTGGCACCAAGATTTAGAATCCATGAAAGACTGGAAAATAATCAATTTTCAACCGAATACCCCTTCCGGTTTTTCAGCAGTCGCTTTTCAGAAACCTGATGGTGAAATTGTCATTGCGTTTCGAGGAACTGAACCGGATCGAGGGATATTTCGTTTAATTAAGGATTTAAAAACGGATGCTGAAATACTTGCAGCATTGGACGATAGACTTGTTAGACAGTTCAATGATGCCAGACAGTTTGTTTGCCGGACCATGAAGGTAGAGTCATTGAAAGATTTGCCTCGTAATTGTAAATTAAGCTTAACCGGTCATTCACTAGGTGGAGGGATTGCCCAGTATATTGCTTACCTTAGCCGTGATCGAAAGATAGAGGCTACTACCTTTAATGCTGTTGGAATTGGGCAGTGTCTGGGCGTAAAGGGAGGTAGCGACGGATACCCACAAATAAAGAATTATTGTGATTCTTGGGATATTATAGGAAACTTCGGGATTTCAGTAGGTGAAAGAATTTATGTCCAAAATGACCAAAGAATAGACAAACCGGAGATTCCTCGATTTCATTCGCCAATCAGTTATCTGTTTAATCCAATACATCTTTTGGAGGATCATTGGAACTATAAAACATATCAGTTTAATGTAACTACGGATTTTTTGGCTGATCAAATAAAACGGAATATTAATACTACGTTGATATGGGCACCTTATTCCCATGGGCTGGAGTTTTTTCGCAATAAATGTGACGAATACGGAAATTTTGATAAAACCTATCAAGCCACTAGGAGTGAGGTGGAAATTGCTCAAACTGTCTCTAAAGGTATTTTCTATGTAAAGATGGGTATTAAAACTGTTGATTCGGTCGTCGATAAAATCATCACCAAATTTACGGATATGAAAAAAGCCGAAGAGAAAACCATGGGAAAAAACCAGTCCAAGCCAAGTTCGAAAGAGAGTTTTTCCTGGCCCAAATGGTCAACATCTAGCCAAAAACCGCGGGATTTTATGGTTCTGTCAATTCAAATGAGACAAAATAATCTGGCAAAAAATTTAGGTTATTCTGATTATGGTTTACTTCTCAAAAACTCCGAATACTGCGGAGAGAAGTCAGGGATTACATATTTTATTACGGAAAATCCAAAAACCGGCAAGGTGGTTTTATGGGATAATTTTCACTACACACCTATCAGGGAATTTCCCAATCGAAAAGCGTGGGAGTCCGCACAGTTGGCAGAACATCTCAAAAATCCTCTGGATCGAACGCCACAGAAAGCAGCGGTATACGAGAAAAGCGGAATGACGAGATGAATGTTAAAAATTACGGATTGAATATGGCGACCAAGCAATTTAGCTTTATCAAATTCAGATTAGCAGGTAATATGGATTTGAAGCCCCAAAACTAAATGTTACTTTCAATTCCGCACCATTCTATGAGTGGGTCTTTTTTTATAACCTAGAGGTAAAAAATGGGTTGTGTCGAATTGATAATTGGGTGAAATGCGACAGGAATGATTAGTGGGCATCAATATATGCTTGCAGGTGCTGATGCCATGTTTCGGTGTCATATTTTAAAGGCTCGGTCGGTTCGCCCAGAAGCAGGTCCAAGAGATACCTTGGGGTTCGTCCACCGATAGCCATGGACTGGATACAAGAGACGCAATAGACGCAAACATCCTGGCAGGGCATAGATTGAGCCCGTTCCTTCATCTTTTGATGGATTTCTTCCATCGGAAGTTTCGGATAGAAGCTGTCTCCACAGCAAAGGGAGTGGGTTCTGTTAAGTTTTGTTTCAACGATGGTGAAGTTCATCTTTTGCAATAGATTTCGAACAGCCTGATGGACTTGGATTTTTTGCCGTACCGGGCAGGCATCCTGGATCGATATCCGTAATCCTCCATAATCCGGATAAGGGAATTCTTCCAATCCATCGATGATTTCCCACAACGAGATAGTCATTATGCCCTCATATAAATGGCTAAAGCGCCGATCACATCCGGGACATACATTGATGATGGTAGAACCGGATTCTAGCTCAGGATGGTGATGGCAGCAAATTTTATGGAGGGCAACTTCTCCGAAGTTGTCATTTAAGTATTTTAGGATTTTTACTTCGAATTCCGGCTTATAGAGACTTAATGCACAACCTGGATTGAAATGGAGTTTTGCCATCACTGATTCCTCCTGGATTGGGCAAGGTTATGGTGATGATATTTGTAATTTATTATAACATATAGTTCGACAGGAAAACTGCCATGGCCCTATGTGATTAGCGATATTTCAATATTTCATTATAAACGGATGGGGTGGAAGGATGAGTCATACAGTAGTTGTATTTAAATCCAAGTACGGCAGTACGGCCAAGTATGCCGGCTGGATAGCGGAGGAGTCCGGAGCGGATTTGTTTGAAGTGGGCAAGGTAAAGGCAGAGCAGCTACATAGCTATCAAACTATTGTCTATTGTGGCGGTCTTTATGTCGGAGGGATCCTCGGTTTTTCTTTGATCCAAAAGAATTATCCGAAGTTAAGGGATAAAAAGCTGATCGTGGTGGCGGTTGGTGCTTCCACTCCATCGGAGAAAGCTTTGGCTCAAGTGAAAGCGAAAAATTTCACCGAAACGATGCAGGAAAAGGTGGAGCTATTTTTACTGCGGGGCGGTTTAAATTATCCAAAGATGAATTGGCTGGACAGATTTCTTATGTATTTGCTGGTGAAATCGATCCAGTCTAAAAAACCGGAGGAACGGGATGACGATTCCAAGGGGATTTTGGCTACCTATGGCAAGGTAGTTGATTTTACCGATCGCAGCTCTATAGCTCCAGTCCTTGAGGCGATTCGAAAGTAAAGCCGGCATATTTTACAGGCATCAAATAAAAGACAGAAGATGGCCCGCCTTTTTGGGTTGTCTCCTGTCTTTTGCTTTTTGATTCCTGACTGTTCTCATTTTTTCGTCTTAATGTCCATCCAGACTGCCAACAAAAGCACAAAGCCTTTCACGATATATTGCCAGAAAGCTTCAGCGTTCATCATGCTCATGCCGTTATCCAGACTGGCCATGACCAGGGCGCCTAGAATCGCCCCAGGGATACTTCCAACGCCGCCACTAAAGCTGGTGCCGCCGATGACACAAGAAGCGATGGCATCAAGTTCGGCGCCGGTACCGGCGGTGGTTGTCGCTGCATTTAACCGGGCTGTGGTTAGGATTCCGGCGATGGCTGCCAGTAAACTGGCCAGGACAAAGATCATCAGAGTGCACCGGCGAACATTGATACCGGATAACCGGGCTGCCTCAATATTTCCCCCGATAGCATAAACTTGCCGCCCAAATTTGGTTTTGTTTGTGATAAAAGTAAAAATGATCGTCAAAGCAAGGACAAAGATGATGGGATAAGGGATGCCTTCATACTGGTATAAAATATAAACACCGGTAATGATCAGACCGCAGTAAAACAACGTTATCAGGATGTCCAAAAATAAATGGTTGACTTTGAACCCATATTTCAGTTTGGACAGCCGGGAGCGGATTCGGCCATAAATCAGGGCTGCAATGGCCACCCCGGTAAGGATGAGCCCGGGGACCAAATCGAGATAGCCGCTACTAATCGCTTTAAAATCAGGAAACATTGGCGCCACGGTCAGGCCCTTGATGGCTCCGAGTAAGATCCCCCGATAAGCCATATATCCAGCCAGGGTAACGATGAAGGCCGGCACTTTCTGATAAGCGATCCAGTAACCGTGCCACAGGCCGATGAGGGCTCCCAATGCCAAAGAGATGATAATAACCAGCGGAGTGGGAAGATGATACCAAACCTGAAGTACGGCAGCAATTCCTCCGGTTAATCCCAGCACTGAACCGACGGACAGATCGATATGGTTGGCTACAATGACCATAACCATGCCAATAGCCAAGACAGCAGTAATCGACATTTGGCGGGATAGATTGGAAAGATTTCTGGGGATCAGGAACCGGCCTTCGGTGAGGATTGAAAAGATGATCCAGATGAGGATTAAGGCAATGATCATGGTGTATGCCCGGATATCCAATTTCATATTGAGACGCTGCCAAAGACTGTGTTCCTGTTGGATGGCAGGTGTTTCACTGGTATTCATTTAATTCCCTCCTGTCGCGGCGAACATGATTTTTTCCTGGTCGGCTTCGCCGTGTAAAAATTCTCCATTAAAACGCCCTTCGTGCATGACCAATATTCGGTCACTCATTCCCAGGACTTCGGGTAGTTCCGAAGAGACCATGATAATAGCAACCCCCGCTTTTTTAAGTTCATTCATGATATTATAAATTTCAAATTTGGCACCGACATCGATTCCTCGGGTCGGCTCATCTAAAATGAGGACTTTAGGGGTTGTCATCAACCATTTCCCCAGGACAACTTTTTGTTGATTGCCTCCGCTGAGATTGTTAACCCGGGTGAAAAGGGATGGAGTTTTAATGCGCAAATTGTTCACCGATTGATGGCATTCTTTGATCTCTTCGTTGAAGTTGATTACATTGTATTTGCAAAATTTATCGAGACATACGATGGTGAGATTTTTCCTGATTTCCTGCTCCAGGATGAGTCCATGGCGTTTACGGTCTTCAGTGACTAATGCGATACCGTGCCGGATAGCATCCTCCGGGGAATGAATCTGCACTCTCTCTCCGTCAATGTAGATTTCGCCATGGTTACGGCCGGTAAACCCGCCAAAGATACTGCTGACTAACTCAGTACGGCCAGCGCCCATTAGTCCGGCAATGCCCAAAATCTCGCCGCGCCGGACTGAAAAATTGACATTGTGAATGATGGGACGCAAAGGATTGGATGGATCGTAGACAGTGAAATTTTTAACTTCCAGGACAATATCGCCGGCCTGGTGCTCGATCCGGGGAAAGCGTTCGGAAATTTCCCTGCCAACCATGAGGGAGATCAATTCATTTTCGGTGGTATCCGCGACCTGTTTGGTGGCAATGGTTTTGCCGTCCCGAAGGACGGTTACTGAATCGGCGATCTCCAAAACTTCGCTCAGTTTGTGGGAGATATAGATACAGGTTACTCCAGCCTGTTTTAAACGGCGGAGGATTCCCATGAGCGTATCGACTTCCGCTTCAGTCAGAGCTGCTGTAGGTTCATCGAGTATCAGGATTTTTGCCTTTTTTGACAGCGCTTTGGCGATCTCCACCAGTTGCTGCTGCCCAACGCCTAACTCGCTGACCTTGGTTTCCGGACGAAGTTTTAAACCTACTTCCTCAAGATACTGAGAGGTTAAGTGATAAAGCTGCGGCCAATCGATGATACCGAAACGGTTGGGTTCATTGCCGAGGAAAATATTCTCGCCGATGGTCATCTGTTTGATGACGGATAATTCCTGATTAATAATGGCGATTCCAGCGTCTTCCGATGCCCGGATATTGGGGAATTGCTGCAATTGGTGGTTGATATAGATTTCCCCGGAATAGGTTCCGTAAGGGTAAACGCCGCTCAACACCTTCATCAGGGTTGACTTACCGGCGCCGTTTTCTCCGCATAAAGCATGAATCTCTCCGGGCCGGACTTTAAAACTGACATTGTCGAGGGCTTTTACCCCTGGAAATTCTTTGGTAATATTGCACATTTCTAAAATATAGGTTTCCAATGGGCTGCCTCCTCTTTAAGTTGGAAGCGAGAGGGGTTGCCCCCTCCCGCACCTTCCAATTTATTTAGGCCATTGACTTTTCGGAACATTCCGGTAGACATCCTCTAACTTGTGGAACCCGTCTTTAATGATAACTGAGTACATATTGTTTTTATCAACTGCAATCGGAGTCAGTGCCAGGAAGGGCACTTTCTTTTTGCCGTTATCGATGGTCAGGTTGGCTTGAACAGTTTTCTTTTGAGCAAGAGCCACAGCTGCTTTGGCGGCTTCAGTGGCAATGACTTTAATCGGTTTGTAAACGGTCATCGCTTGTGTTCCTTCGACGATCCGCTGACAGGCGGCAAGGTCTGCATCCTGTCCTGATACCGGCACTTTTCCGGCTAATTTTTGCTCGATAAGGGCCTGAATCACTCCGCCGGCAGTTCCGTCATTGGCGGCAATGACGGCATCGATTTTATTGTTCAATTTGGTCAGGCAGTTTTCCATGTTAGCTTGAGCGACTTCCGGTTTCCAGTCATTGGTGAACTGGTCGTAAGCTAATTTAATCTTGCCGGCTTTGATCAGGGGGTCTAACACTTTCATAGCGCCTGCTTTAAACATATATGCGTTATTGTCGGTGGGGGCGCCTCCGATATAGGCGTAGGTGCCGGTGGGAACTAATTTGGTGATATATTCAGCTTGGAGGTATCCCACTTTTTCGTTGTCGAACGAGATATACAGATCCAGATCGCAACCTTTAATCAAACGGTCATAAGCGATGACTGGAACTTTGGATTTTTTAGCGGAATCAACAACCGGAGCAACGGCTTCAGCATTGTGGGGGATGATGACGAGGACATCGATGCCTTGAGATAACAGGTTTTCACATTGGGAGACTTGCAGTGCGTCATCGCTGTTGGCAGCTTGCACCAGTACATCGGCTCCGAGCTTTTTGGCTTCAGCAACAAAGATATCCCGGTCTTTCTGCCAACGTTCTTCTTTGAGGGTATCCATGGATAATCCGATGCGGATCTTTTTGGGAGCGGAGAATGAAACGCTAGAGAGGGCCAAAACCACTAACAGGCATAAAATGATGACCTTTTTCAATTTCATATCCTCCTTACCATTTTAATTTGGTTACAGGATCAAATCCTGCCAATACCCATCCTAACACTATTTTGAATGAGAGTAACTGGAAGGGATTGCGGAGGATCGACAATAAATTGTTACAGATTTATGAACAAATTCCCGACGGCAGCGTACTGTAAAATCTTGCGGTCAATTTTGTCTAGGGTAGGGTGCGTTTAAATAAATATCCTCCCGGTGGTGGAAACCGTCTTTGATAATCACGTCCATATTATCCTTGTCAATGGGGATGGGCGTAATAATTTCGGACTTGATAAAGTGCTTACCGTTGAAAATGGGCTGGCCATCAATTTTCAGTTCTTTCCCGGTAGCCATAGCCATGGCCAGATCAGCCGCACGGTAGGCCAATTTGCGGATAGGTTTGTAAACGGTCATCAACTGGGTTCCTTCAACAATTCGCTGACAACCGGAGAGATCCGCATCGTGGCCGACGACCATGACGTTACTCGCCATTCGCCATTCAGCCAGAGCTTCGATGACGGCACTGGCCAGACTGTCATTGGCAGCGATAACCGCATCGATCTTCTTATTTTGACTAAGCAGGGTCTGAATATATTGATAAGCCTCTTCCGGCCGCCAGTCTTCGGCCCAGGCTTCGAAGATGATTTCGATCTGTTTTTCGTCAAGATAACGTTGGAGTACGTTTTTATAACCTTGATTGAACATATAACAATTATTGTCGGTTGGGGCGCCATTAATGATCACATAATTACCTCGGGGAATCCGATTGACCAGGTATTCGGCCATGAATTCCCCTACTTTGATATTGTCAAAAGAAATATAAAGATCCAGATCAGCGTTGCGGATCAGCCGGTCATAGGATATCACTTTCACTCCGGCTTTCTTGGCCTGCTGAACAATGGTGGCAGCACGGTTTAGATCGTGGGGAACGATGACCAACACCTTGATTTGCTGACTAAGGAGGTAATCCACTTGTTGCAATTGTTTCTGATGGTCGTTGTTGGCATTTTGAACGATAAGTTCACCACCCAGTTGCCGTATACGTTCGGCAAAGTAATCCCGATCCCGCCGCCATCGCTCTTCTTGGAGGGTAGCGATGGACAGTCCGATTTTTATCGGTTGAGGCTCGGAAAGAGAATGAGTTTTCCTGTTCCACCACTGGCAGCCGCTGGTGGTTAGCATGCTAAATATACAAATGGCCCATAAAATGAGTTTAGCGGGTTTCATCGGAGGTCGCCTCCTTTGATGAGAGATGGCGATCGCGATATTCGGTCGGAGTAAACTGGTAATATTTCCGGAAGATCCGGCTGAAATAGTTGGGGTCATTGTAGCCCACTGCAAAGGCACACTCTTTGATGGAAAGGCCCTGGGCCAGCAAATGGAGGGCCTTCTCCAACCGATATTTGGTCAAATATTCGATAAAACTGCAACCGAGGGCTTCGCGGAATAAACGGCACAGATAATATGGGCTTACCGATACGGACCGGGCGAGTTCTTCCAGGCTTAGTTCGGTGGCATATCGGGCTTCGATGACCTGTTTGGCGCGGTAGATGATGGATTGGGTATGGGTCTCGATTTCTTCATGAATTCTCCGGGCCAGGTCGAGAATCTGAGCAGTTATGGTAGCGGTTATTTCCTGAATACTTCCATTGGGATGAAAGAGAGCCGATAATTGATGAAATCCCGGAGTTGGCAGCGGACTTTTAATAATGGTTTTAGCAATGCGGTAAGATGACAGGATTAACTCCAGAAGATGAGCAAAAAGCCGATCATGATCCTCCGGATAATGCAGGATAATCTCAGACATGAGCTCGTCGCTGAGACGGTTTACCCGTTGGATATGGCCGAAACGGAGCGCTTCCAAGAGTTCAGCCATTTTGGCATCAAAGCGGGTTTCCCAGGGAAGTGTGGACGGTGGTAATTGGTGACAATGGCAGACTGTTGCCGGACTGTCGATATGAAGTGCCTGCATAGCATCGCTGTAAGAATACCGGTATTCGGTAAATGACAGTGCCAAGGAACCGACACCGATCCGGTAATTGACGCCCAAATGTTCCTGTTCAATCCGTTCCTGTAATCGCTGAATATTGATGAAGGCGGCCTGTTGTAAATCAGCAGATGACGCAGAGGCCAGCGGGATAAAGATAATTACTGGATTGGGGCGGATTCCAACCACACAGGGAAAAAGTTGGCGAATCTCATCGATCAGCCGGGCTGTTTTTTCAAAAAATGAATACTTAGGTTCGATCTTCGATTCCAGAGGCAGAAATTCCGGAAAAAAGGAGATGGCCGTAAAAAACCCGGCTTTAAGACTGATGCCCAGGAGTTCCTCGAATTCCTGAAGGGTATATTCGTCAAGGTGCCCATTGATAACTGTATGGACGAATTCATTCTCAATCAGCGGCAGGCACTTTTTATAACGTTCCCGAATTTTCAGCTCTTCCTGCCGACTAGCTCGTTGTTCTTCCAACAGTTGCCGAGCATCGTTGATTACCTCCAAGATTCGGGTTTTATTGACTGGTTTAATCAAATAGTCTTTAACGCCATACCGGATCGCTTCCTGAGCGTAAGTGAAATTGTCATAGGCAGAAAGAATGATGGCGATCACTTGCGGATCGATCCGCCGGATTTCCGAAAGAGCTTCCAAACCGTTAATTCCAGGCATTTTAATATCTATCATCAGCAATTCCGGCCGGAAACTCATGGCTTTCTCAATGGCTTCTCTTCCGGAACGGGCTGTTTCTAATAGGATGTCGGGTTCGTTTTTCAGGATTCGGGCGATAGATTCCAGCATAATAGGTTCATCATCGGCAACCAGTACACGCATCATCAATCTCCCTTTCATACCTGCCATATGTCGGCAGCCGTAATTCAATAGTGGTACCGTCATTTGGTTTCGAGTCGATCCACATTAAATCGGATTCTCCAAAGAAGATGCGTAACCGTTCTTTCACGTTTTGCAGTCCGAGCCCGGTGGTATGCCCGGTTTTGGACTGGCCTTCCTTAATTTGCTGCAATGTATCAGGGGGGATGCCTCGGCCGTTATCATGAACCCGGATAATCACCTGTCCGGCTTCTAAAAATGCCTGGACCTGGATCTTTCCTCCGGATTCCAGATTTTCAATCCCGTGGATTAAAGCATTTTCAACAATCGGCTGTAAGGTTAATAATGGGATTTGGAAGGAAGCGATATTCGGGTCAAGCTCAGTCTCAAAAGTGAACCTTTCCTCGCCATAACGGGATTTTAAGATAAAGAAGTATGTCTGGAGATGATTGAATTCTTCGGCGAGGGATACCGGTTTATCCAATTGGCGTAAATTGTACCGAAGGAGATTGGATACTTTATCGATATATTCAGCTGTTTGATCGGCGCATTCAATAATCGCCAATTGGACGCCGGCATTGAGCATATTAAATAGAAAATGGGGATTGATCTGGGACTGCAACGCCTGAAGTTCCGCCTCTCGCAGGACATTTTTCATGGACAGGTTTTGAAGTTCCTGTTCCTGAAGGCGTTGGGCCAGATCCGATTGGAGTTTTATTTCGGCAAACAGTTTAGAGATATTTTGGGTCATTTCATTGAAGGCTCGTGTCACCACTCCAATCTCATCCTCGGTGGTTACTTGCAAAGGTTCAGTAGAAAAGTTTCCTTTAGAGATGATCTGGGCTGCTTTGGCCAACCGTTGCAACGGAGTTGTCAGCCGGAAACTAACCCACAAGGTCGTTATAACGCTGAAAATAAGGGCACCGATGATGAGCAAAAGTCCCAACCGTTGAATCGTTGCCAGCCGTTTGGAGATGTACAGATATTGGCGGCTGCTTTCTTCCAACTGTTGGGTGATCAGGCGGTCGATAGCCCAGTTGATATTGGTGCCGTAACGGACAACTTCCAGGAAAGCTTTGTGATAACCTGAACTATCCCGGGCCCGTTTGGCCTGGACTGCGATTTCTGTCTGCTTCAGAAAGGAGCGGGTCATATTTCGAATATTTTCGAGTAAAAGGTAATTATCTAAAGACGGCTCGATAGTTTTCAGGTTGGGATAATCCGCATCGACTTCCTGGCTATATTGATAATATTGCCGTAACATATTGAAGTTTCGTGAGATCAAGTATTGTTCCAAGCTGGTAACGACATTGTCGATGTTGGTTCGAAATTCTTTGAGTTTGAGGTTGTTAGAGAGCAGAACATTGAAACGGTTCAGCATATGCTGTTCGCTGTAATAGGAAAATAAACTGACCAGCGTAAAAATGCCAATCATGATCAAAAAAGAGTATAGCAGTTTGCTGCGGATGGTAACAGGAACCCTGTGCCCAATCTGCTTCATGGGTTTTTCCTCCTGGCCGTGTAGCTGAATTTGGAGTATATTTGATTTACATTGGATTTATCTACCCAAAACAAGGGTAAATTGTAAATCTCTTGTTCGGCATTTTTGGTTTTGAGCCGAATTAAAGTGTTGATTCCTTGAGCTCCAAGTTCATTGGGGTCTTCGGCCAGCACGCCCCAGATCACTTCCCGTTTAATGTAGTTGGCAATTTCTTCAGTTAAGCCGCAGCCGATAATGAGTGTCTGGGAGACACGGTTCTGGTCGACGACCACTTTCGCGACTCCCAGGGTGTCGTTGGGATCGGTGCAGATGATCGCTTGAATGTGCGGGTGATGTTTCAAAATTTGCTGGGTTTGCTCCTCGGCGCTGATGCTTTCTCCTTTGGAGTTGACCACCATTTCCAGGCGGATATTGGAGTCGGAGCCGATAGCTCTATGAAAACCATGAAGGTAGTTTTGATAACTTTCCGTTGAAAAGTTGGAGTTAATCAGGACGGCAGCCCGGATTTTCCTGACGGCTGCCTTTTTTAGGGCCATACCGCTTTGGTATCCAAGGTTTTGAGCTGAAATCCCGACGTAGGATAAGCGGGGATGGGTTTCCAGACTGTTGGAGAGAGAGACTATCGGGATTTCTTTGGTAAACGCTTCGGTGATTAAAGCTGTCAGTTCCGGCTGGTTGGGGATTGAAATTAAGATTCCGTCGACACTGGAGAGGATGGCCATCTCCAGATATCGTTCAAGTTCCTTCAGATTTAAAAAACGGGAACTGAAATATTCCAAGGCTGAGTCTGCGTTTCGGGCCACGGATAATGCGCCGGTATGAACCTGCTTCCAATAGGTTTCTTCGGTGTTGTGGGCGATCATGACAAAGTGATAGCGATAAGCCATCGTATTCAAAGAGGTGGATGGCATTGCTGTATCTTCCCAAAACCAATGGGTAGCCTTGAAGGCGATCAAGGCAGCGAAAAACGCCAAAATTAAGGAAATTGCGGGAATAATCCGGATTGGCCTCATTCGATATCCCTCTTAAAAAATATTCCGTTAATTAGATTGGTTTTAACATAATTAAGGAGTTTTCCTAAGAGTATTTCAGGACCGTTCCGCAGTATTCGTTCTTTTTTGTAAGATAATTTAGAAAAGATTCATCCTTTGGTTTTGAGCAGCTCCAACCATCGCTGGTATGTTTCCTGGTAGACCGGAACTGTTTTAGGGTCTGGTTCAATAGTTTGAACTACTTTCAGTCCAGAGAAAGCCTCAGTGAAATTTTGATAAATACCAGCACCGACTCCGGCGCCGCGGGCAGCTCCCTGGGAACCGTCGGTATTGTAAAGTTCGACGGTGGCTCCGGTAACGGATGCAAAAGCTCCACTGAAAACCGGGCTCAAAAACATGTTGGCATGCCCGGCTTTGACTTTCCGAACCTGGACTCCCATTCCAGCCATAATATCGATCCCGTATTTCAGGGCAAAAACGATACCTTCCTGGGCGGCACGGAGCAAATGGGCAGTGCGGTGGCGGGTGAATTCTAACCCGCGGATGGAAGCGCCGATGTTTTCATTGGCCAGGGTCCGCTCGGCACCGTTACCGTAGGGGAAGACCAACAATCCGTCAGCTCCGGCCGGGACAGTGGCAGCCAATTCATCCAATCGGCGGTAAGAGATGACCGCTCCCGGAATTTCCGTCAACAGATCCCTAATCCAACGGTTGAGAATGGCTGTCCCATTTAAGCACATGAGAACGCCGTAGCGGGGATCCGCCGGGGTGTGATTCACATGGACAAAGGTATTGACCCGTGATTGGGGATCGTAATTGGGCTGATTGCCGACGCCGTAGACGACTCCACTGGTTCCGGCGGTGGCGGCCACTTCGCCGGGATGGAGAACATTTAAGGAAAAGGCATTGTTGGGCTGATCGCCGGCCCGGTAAGAAACTTTGGTTCCCGGGCGTAAGCCTAGTTCTGCCGCAACAGATGGGGAGACTTCGCCCTGAATGGAGAAGACCGGTGCAATTTCCGGCAATAATTCCGGGTTAATGTGATAATGCTCCATTAAAAAGTCAGCTGGGCATTCTGCCTTGAAATCCCACCAAATGCCTTCGGATAAGCCGGAAGGAGTCGTTTTAATCTCGCCGGTCAGGCGCATGGCGATGTATTCGCCCGGTAGCATGGCTTTATAGATTTTTTGATAAATCTCCGGTTCGTTATCCTGGACCCATTTGAGTTTGGAGGCGGTGAAGTTGCCGGGAGAATTCAGTAAACGGCTGAGGCATTTCTCAGGGCCGATGGCCTCGAAAGCCTGGGAACCGATAGGGACTGCCCGGCTGTCACACCAAATGATCGCCGGACGCAATACCTGATGATTGCGGTCTACCAGGACCAATCCATGCATTTGGTAAGCGATGCCAATGGCCTGGATATCATGGAAGTTGATACCTGCCCGTTCTTTCAATAAATCAGTGGCTTGTTTCAAATTTTGCCACCAATCGTCAGGATGCTGTTCAGCCCAGCCAGGATGGGGGGAGTGGATGGCCATCTCGTTTTCGGGAGCAGTCGCTGCGGCCACCAGATTCCCGCTTTCGATTTCAATCAGGCTGGCTTTAATTGATGAACTGCCAAGATCGTAACCAAGCAAGTAACTCATCGATAAACAACCCCCTTTAGGCGGATGGTAATTTTTGATCATTCGTATTATTCGGAGTAGTTGGGAATATTCCTTTTTATGGAACAAAAATCTTGAAAAATTCGTAAAAAATCTGTTTCGAAATGATGAACCACAATATACATCCTTGATAATTATCCAGATGTAGATTGTGGTTTGAAGTTAGGAAACCTTCGGTTTTTCAGACGCGTGATTTGGTGTTGGCCCCTTTTGCAGCTTGATGGTTCATCGTTAGGAACGGTGAGCTGTTGCATTGCATTAATAAAAAAACACCCCTTCGCATGATGAGCAAAGGGGTGAGATTTAACTTGTGTTGGATTATATCCGGCTGGAATTAATACCGTCTTTGGCCGGAGAAACAATCTTTGCAGTAGACCGGGCGATCACCGCTGGGTTTGAAAGGCACTTGGGCGCTTTCGCCGCAGCTGGCGCAGGTTGCTGTATACATTTCGCGTTGGGTTCTGAAACCGCTGCCTTGACGGGAATGGGAACCACGGCTGTTTTGTTTACGGGCTGCGCGGCAGCTTGGGCAGCGTCCCGGATCATTGGTAAATCCCTTTTCTGCGAAAAATTCCTGTTCGGAAGCTGAAAAGGTAAATTGGGCGCCGCAATCTTTGCATTCTAATGTTTTGTCTTGAAACATAAAAAAACCTCCTCAAATTTGATTTGCTCTGTCCGTATAGGGAGACCTGTTATTTTCCCTGTCATGGAGCAAATACAATGAGAAGGGTAAATAATCTAATCTGTAACCACTAAACTATGAACTGAGCGACTTTAAGAATAACACAACCCACAGGAAATGTAAAGCTTTATATTTTTAATTATCGTGAGACAAGGGCTCAAATACGGCCAATACTTCATCGACTTGTCGGCGACGTTCTCCGTTACAACTGATTAAACGGCGGACTGGAAAGGTTTCGATGTTGGCTTGGCTGTAGATTTCCATGACAAAGTTACTGTAATGGTTGGATATAACGACAGTCACTCCTTTGGATGCTGCTATAGCAGCCACATTGGCCAGACGAAGCTGTTCAGCCTGGTTAAATCCCCCTGCACTATACGATGTGAAATTGGATGTCTGATTGATAGGGGCATAGGGAGGATCGCAGTAAATGACATCGCCAGGCTGGGCCGAAAGGATAATCTCCTCGAAATCCACTGCTGTAAATTGTGCGTGCCTAAACTTTTTGTAGAAATAATGAAGTTCGGTTTCGGGGAAATAAGGTTTTTTAAACCGGCCGAACGGGACATTAAAATGGCCTTTTTGGTTATAACGGGATAATCCGTTGTAACCATGGCGGTTTAGGTATAAAAATAAGGCAGCCTTGATTACCGGATCGGTCTCGCGGTTAAACCGGTCCCGAAGTTCATAATATTTCTCAGGAGTATTATTAGCCGGAATAAAATATTGCCGGCAAACCTCGATAAAAGGCCATCCGTGTTGCTGAAGGGTCTGATACAAATTGATGAGATCGGGATTGATGTCGTTCAGCCAATAATCGGGGTAGTCCGCATTGAGCGAAACTGCGCAACTTCCCGCAAAAGGTTCAAGCAACCGGTTTCCCGGTGGGAGTTTTTCGTTGATCCGTTTAGTTAAGCGATATTTTCCGCCGGCCCACTTTAAAAAAGGTCGCATCGATTACCCTCATTACCATGATCTCCAGCTCATTTTATCATAGTTTTGAAGGTTTGGACATGATAACTGTACGGGACTGGATATTCAAAGGAGATCAGCGGGTTTGCCGCCAGTTGGCGTTAATCCCGGCGATGGTGAGGGCGAACTTTGATCTTTCGTTAACTTTCTTCCAATTGATCGGCTTGAACCAGCCCCTTTTCTTTACTGTCTAAGAAACTGACGCTTACGGTTTCTCCGTCAACGATATGTTCGATCCAAACAGGGGCATTGTGATAAAAAACATCGATTTCAGCATCGCTTTCGATAATTTCTTTAACCCGTTCGATGTCCATTGCCTAGTTCTCCTTTATCATCGAGTTATTTGAAGCAGAGTATTCTATAGTATGTGCAAAAATCGGTAAAATCATCAGATATTTTCAATTTCTTTTTCTTTTTCAAGCAGGAAATAATCAGGAGATATTGAATTTTTGATTTTACTGTTTTTTTAAATAGAAGGAGAAAATATGCTCAAATATATCATCTTTGATTTCGATGGAACTTTAGCAGATTCCAAGGAAGTGGCGATGTCAGCTTATAATCGGCTGGCGGAAAGACATGGCTTTAATCGAATGAATCCGGAAGACCTCGAACATTTTCGGGCTCTCTCAATTGCCGAACGGTGTCGGTTCCTGCGGGTGCCCATGTTTCGGATTCCGTTTTTGGCTGGTGAATTTTACGGGCTTTATCAGGAATCGATGAAACATTTGACGCTTTTCCCCGGAATGAAAGAATTATTAAAGGAACTTTCGGAGCGAGGCTATGGAATTGCAGTCATTTCCTCCAACTCAGAGCAGAATATTCGGGATTTTATCCATAAACATTCCCTTGATATTGAGCAAGTGATTTGTTCCAGCCATATTTACGGCAAAGATAAGATGTTACGTAGTTTTTTAAAGAAAAACCGGCTCGTCAATACGGATGTAATTTATATTGGTGACGAGCATCGGGATATTATGGCCTGTAAGAAAATCGGAATTCCGGTAATCTGGGTCAACTGGGGTCTCGATCTGTTGCATTCTGTGGCTCATGCTTCGCCGGATTTTATCGTGGAAACGCCTGAAGAGATTTTAAGGATTGTTGAAAGTTACCGGAAAAAATAATGGATTAGGAGACAGGAGATAGTAGTTAGGAGCTTAAAATAGTTGACTGTTTAGACAGTTGAGACAGTGGACGGTTTACAGTTAAGTGTAAAGGGATAAGGTTAAAGCTCGAACTTTATATGAACTATGAACTAAAGCCAAGCACCTAATCGTTTAATTGTCAACTTAAGATGTAAACTATACTCACGCCTCGTGCCTCATGTCTGTGTACTGTGAACTGTGCCCTATGTACTATGAACCTTAAACTTATCGTATCAATTTACGAGGAGGAATCGCTATGAATAAACCATTTGTTTTTGGAGATGAATGTGAGTTTCAACCAGCCGGGGAAGGAGTCCGTCGGAAGATTTTGGCTTATGGCGAGAATCTGATGGCGGTTGAAGTGCATTTTGAGGAAGGGGCTATCGGTGCTTTACATCAACATCCTCATACCCAGCTTTCCTATGTGTTGGAAGGCGAATTTGAATTTGAAATTGGCGGTGAGAAAAATATCGTCAAAAAAGGGGATACCCTTTATAAACTGCCGAATGTCGTCCATGGCTGCCGTTGCCTGAAAAAAGGAATTTTGCTGGATATCTTTACGCCCTATCGGGAAGATTTTCTGGCGAAGTAAAGATCGTATTCATCAAATGCATTAAAAAAGAGTATCGCTGAAAGCGATACTCTTTTAATTTATTACCGTTTATTTCCTAAGAATAATGTAATAAGCTGCATCAATTTGAGCTAGTCTCTGAACGAATTGATTCCAATCTTTAATGAGCTGATCCATCAGAGATTCGAATAATTTCTCTGCCGGGGGCGTTGTTAACTTATCAGCCGGAGAGCACGGGATATCACTGGGCCTTAAATAGTTTATCTTGCGTGAAGCTTTCAGGAACCGGTCGTGGAAAATTTGAATTAGGTTCAGGTAGTTTTGGTGAAATTGAGATGCGGGAATGTCCATCACTGCGGTCAATTGTCTCATGGCTGTTTCGATCTGGCTTCGGCTGAATGTGGACAATTTCGGATTTGCACGGTTTTTGTCTTGATGGAAAATATATTGCTGTCGTTGGGCAAAAATCTGTTCGATTTTTTGGTCGATGAGGCTTTCAACGGCAGCCATAAAACTTGCAGCTGTTTTTTCGGAGAAGGAGTGATGCTGAATGACCAACTTGGCTTTCATCCAAGCGTGAGCCAGATAAATACCGATGATTTCATTGATTGGTAAATGCCCTAGAGAGGAACCGAATGGAAGATTTAAGCTTCGCTTCACTTCGTTCAAAGTGCTATGAAGCAGTTGGGCTTGGGTTAAACTTAAAGGTTCCATAAATGGAAACTCTTCGATGGAAGAAGATATACTGTAAACCATATCTGGATGGGTTAAAGGTTCTTTGGAAAGAGACATCCTGGTTTACCTCCTTAATACTAACCTTAATTTAATTATCGGTAAACTAGGCTTCACGATTTAGAGTTTTGTTAAAATTTTGTAAAAAATATAGCGGCTGGTTGAAAACAGCCGCTTTGAAATTGCTAAATTATTCTTCTTCGCTCGATATTCCGCGGGGCGGAGCCGGTAAAAATTGAATGTTAGGGTTTTTCTCCATGGCCTGCCGTAAAGCCCATTCGCTGCGGAATAAACCGACAGGGAGTCCGAAATTATCTTCAACCAGCAGGTCACCCAGAAGATTAATCTTGGATTTGGCGGTGATGTCTTTGCCAAACAACCATCGGGCTGCAATATAAGGAAGGTGTTGCAGTTGAATTTCCACACCATATTCATGGCGGAGACGGTGCTCGAAGACTTCAAATTGGAGCGTTCCGACGACTCCGATTATAAAGGACTCAAAGCCGCTATCCGGTTGCTTAAAGAGCTGGACTGCACCTTCCTGGGTTAGCTGGGTGACGCCTTTGATGAATTGCTTTCGTTTCATAGTGTCCTTCGGTTGAACTCTAGCAAACTGCTCCGGAGGGAATACCGGGAAATCCTCAAAGCGGAATTTTCGGCTTTCACTACAGAGCGTATCGCCGATGCCAAAGATGCCGGGATCGAACAATCCCACAATATCGCCGGGATATGCTTCTTCGACGATCGTTCGTTCCTGGGCCATGAATTGCTGGGGTTGAGCTAATTTTATGGTTTTTCCGCTTTGCATATGAAAGACGGTCATGCCTCGGGTAAATTTACCGGAGCAAATTCGGGCGAAGGCCAACCGATCCCGGTGAGCCGGGTTCATGTTGGCTTGAATCTTAAAGACAAAGGCGGAAAATTCTTCGGATTCCGGCTCAATCATTCCGATATTGCTGTTGCGTGGTGATGGCGGCGGCGCCAGTTTCAGGTATTGCTCCAGAAAGGGTTTGACGCCGAAATTCGTCATGGCGCTGCCGAAAAACATGGGGGTTAATTCTCCGCGGGCAATTTTTTCAGTATCGAAACTTTCACCGGCTGTATCCAATAATTCAATATCATTACAGAGGGATTCATAGATCTCTTCGCCTAAAATTTCCCGAAAAGCCGGATCGTGAACGCTGCCGACGGTGGAGGGCAAAGCCCATTGGCCGTGGGTCCCGGTACTGTCGAAAAGTTCAATTTGGGATAATTGTCGGTTGTAGACCCCGCGATATTCTCCGTCAATACCGATAGGCCAGTTCATTGGGTAGGAGTTAATACCAAGCACCTTTTCGATCTCTTCCATGAGTTCAAAGGGATTTTTGCCGTTACGGTCCAATTTGTTGACAAAGGTGAAGACGGGAATACCCCGCTGTTTACATACTTTAAACAGTTTAATGGTCTGCGCTTCGACGCCTTTGGCAACGTCGATCAACATGACGGCACTGTCGGCAGCCATTAGAGTGCGGTAAGTATCTTCGCTGAAATCCTGATGCCCCGGGGTATCCAGGATGTTGATCTTGTAACCTTCGTATTCAAACTGCAATACGCTGGATGTTACGGAAATACCGCGCTGTTTCTCGATTTCCATCCAGTCGGAAACTGCATGTTTTTGAGCTTTGCGCGCCTTGACCGAACCGGCTAGATGAATCGCTCCGCCGTAGAGAAGCAGCTTCTCCGTTAAGGTGGTTTTTCCGGCGTCAGGATGTGAAATAATCGCAAAGGTCCGCCGCTGTTTGATTTCCTGCACAAGTTGTTCGGATGCAATCGTCACTGTATATTCCTCCAGATTATTGGCATTAAGGTTTCGGTTAAAAGTATAGGAGTTAGGAGATAGGAGTCAGGAGACAGGAGAAAGATTCGGGTTTTGGATTCTGACGCTGGTCCACAGTGCATTCTTTGGACACGAGGCATGAGTAGAGTTTTAAACTTTAGCCTTTAACCTAATAACTATCATTGTCCCAATTGTTAACCATTTTGAAGCTACTGACTACTGTCTCCTATTTATGTTCGCTCATTTTTCAACCCATCTATTATAGCTTGAAAGAGGTTTGGGAACAAGAGGGGGGCTGGGAAGGTTGGCGGAGAGAATCGTGGAAATCGGTGGCAAACTATGGCTAGCCTGTGGTATAATTTTTTACATTGGGTATCATGGATAATTTTTTGAGGTAAGGGGACATACCGATGGAGCAAATGTTAGAGAAATTGATTTTGCCCGATGGGTACCGATCATCGTTGGACTTGCGGGAAACCGAAATTGCGATCAAACGAATTAAAGACTTTTTTGAAACGGCACTTGCCAAAGAATTGAATTTGACCCGGGTTTCCGCGCCTTTGTTCGTACAGCCGGAATCGGGATTAAACGATAATTTAAACGGAGTCGAACGGCCGGTTACTTTCGACGTGCGTTCACTGGATGGCAGTTCCTGTGAAATTGTGCATTCGCTGGCCAAGTGGAAACGGATGGCCCTGGGAAGATACGGATTTCATATCGGTGAAGGCCTTTATACCGATATGAATGCTATCCGCCGTGATGAAGATGTGGACAATCTTCATTCGATTTATGTTGATCAATGGGATTGGGAGCTAGTGATCGATAAAGCGGAGCGGAATATTGCCACCTTGAAAAACGTGGTTGGCCGGATTTATAAAGTATTTAAGGAAACGGAAGACTATTTGAGGAAGCTTTATCCTGTCCTTTCGGTTAAGCTGCCTGAAACGATCCATTTTATTACCACCCAGGAACTTGAAGATTTATACCCCGAACTCACTCCGAAAGAACGGGAAGATCGGATTGCCCGGGAAAAGGGAGCAGTGTTTGTGATGAAGATCGGCGGCCAGTTGGCCTCCGGAAAGGTTCACGACGGACGGGCGCCGGATTATGATGATTGGGATTTAAACGGCGATATTATTTTCTGGTATCCAGTGTTAGAGCGGGCCTTTGAGGTGTCTTCCATGGGGATCCGGGTTGATGAAGATGCTTTGGTGAAACAGTTGAAAATTGCCGGGTGCGAGGAACGGTTGGAACTTCAGTTCCATCGGGATTTGCTGGATGGGAAATTACCTTACACTATCGGCGGCGGTATCGGGCAGTCCCGGATTTGCATGTTCTTTTTAGAAAAAGCTCATATCGGGGAAGTTCAGGCTTCGGTATGGCCTAAAGAGATGCTTAATGCTTGCGAAGCGGCAGGTATTCAAATACTTTAGAGGAAGGACGGAGGAAAAGATTATGAATAAAGTGACGGTAAGGCAATTGTTTAAAGATGCAACATCGTACATGAATCAACGGATTCAGGTTTCGGGATGGGTCAGGACCATTCGTGATTCGAAATCCTTTGGTTTTATTGAGTTGAATGACGGATCATTCTTTAACAATTTACAAATTGTAATCGACGATTCTCTGAGTAACTTTGCAGAAGTGGTGAAACTGGGCGTTGGGTCAGCGATTGTGGTCGACGGCTTGCTGGTGGAAAGTCCCGGAGCGAAACAGCCCTTTGAACTCAAAGCTGAACAGGTTCATATTGAAGGCGAATGCCCGCCGGAGTATCCGTTGCAGAAAAAACGCCATTCTTTCGAATTTTTACGGACGATTGCTCATTTACGGCCAAGGACCAATACTTTTTCGGCGGTGTTTCGGATTCGCTCCTTGGCGGCTTATGCCATCCATAAATATTTTCAGGAACGGAATTTCGTTTATGTACATACGCCGATCATCACCGGAAGCGACTGTGAAGGAGCCGGCGAAATGTTCCGGGTAACGACATTAGATCCCAAAAATCCGCCGCTGACGGATACGGGTGAGGTCAATTTCAAAGAAGACTTTTTTGGAAGAGAAACGAATCTGACGGTCAGCGGCCAATTGGAAGTGGAAACCTATTGTATGGCTTTCCGGAATGTCTATACCTTTGGCCCGACCTTCCGGGCGGAAAATTCCAATACGGCCCGGCATGCGGCTGAGTTCTGGATGATCGAACCTGAGATGGCCTTTGCGACGTTGGAAGATGATATGGAACTGGCCGAGGATATGCTAAAATATTTGATTAATTACTGTTTGGAACATGCACCAGAAGAGATGAGTTTCTTCAATAACTTTATCGATAAAGGACTGTTTGACCGCCTTGAAAATGTGGTCAATTCCGAATTTGCCCATGTGACGTATACTGAAGCTATCGAACTGCTGAAAAAAGCCAATACCAGTTTCGACTATCCTGTTGAATGGGGTAAAGACCTCCAAACGGAACATGAACGGTATTTGACCGAACAAATCTTTAAAAAACCGGTATTTGTAACCGACTATCCGAAGGATATCAAAGCATTCTATATGCGGATGAATGATGACGAGAAAACGGTTGCCGCAATGGATTGCCTGGTTCCCGGAGTTGGCGAGATTATTGGGGGCAGTCAACGTGAAGAGCGCCTGGACCGGCTGGAAAAACGCATGGCCGAGTTGAAACTCAAGCCGGAAGATTATTGGTGGTACCTTGATATCCGCAAATACGGCGGTACCAAACACGCTGGGTTCGGGTTGGGATTTGAACGGGCGATCATGTACATCACCGGTATGAGCAATATCCGTGATGTGGTCTCCTTCCCGAGGACGGTTAAATCGGCAGATTTTTAAAAATGCTCTAACCGTGCAATTTTTACAGAATGTATGTTTATGATCTTTTATAGCCGCCGTATCCGTTGCGGCGGCTTCAGGGCTATACTGACTGCCGACGGCAGTGATTCATCCGGAATCAAAGACGCGGGCCCGCCATTCATGGCGGGCCACTTTTATGTCAATTTTTCCTTGTATAGGCGAATCTATCGCTGACCAAAGGCTCCAGGGATGGAGCCTGCGCCGCATCTTTTGAAGGATGAAAAACTGTGGTCGCCGTCGAAGGCCTTAGCTTGATTGACAGTCGAAAGGCCATGGATGGCGAAGACATTCAAGAACCCCGGATGAATTAGAGGAAGGTCCGGAAACCTTAGGTTTTCCGGCGCCTTTTTGCGTCGCTTTTTTGGCGGTAAAAAAGCGGCTGTGGGTGTTCAGTAACGCATTCACGGCTACCTATAAAACCTTTGCATTTATATCAGTCCAGTCCAAAAATAGCTTTCAGAAACTTGAAAAGAAAAATTAATGGCTGGAAATGGCCAATTCTATCTCAAAAGTTATAATCCAACTACCGAATACTATAATAAACAATGATAATTAAAAATTCGAGCTTATGCTGCATTTTGTTGGAAACTTTATCAGGAAAAATTCGTTGAACAGAAGTGAAAAAGAATTAATGGAACGATTGTGACTTCGGCACATAGACTGTAAAAGGGGCAGTTTTGACAAAGAGCCGAAGATAAAGCCCTGGTTGGAAATGCAATTCATAAAACGAGGGAAGGAAGAGTGTTCATGAATGTTGCATTTTTTTTGTTGCCTAAAAAAGACGTTGTGTATTTACCTTTAAAATCAACGATGCGACAGGCAATGGAAAAGATGGATTATCACCGCTACACTGCGCTCCCCATCGTGGATAGCCAAGGCCGATATGTGGGGACTTTGACAGAAGGCGACTTGCTCCGAAAGATGAAAAATACGCCCGGTTTAAGTTTTGAAGGGACCGAGCGGGTTCCTTTGGAGGAAATTCCAAGACGCTTAAATGATAAACCCGTCCACATTAATGCCCAGATTGAAGATTTGATTTCGTTGGCGATCATGCAAAATTTCATTCCGGTCGTCGATGACAGCGGTATTTTTATCGGGATTATCCGGCGGAGTCAGATTATCGAGTATTTTGCCAGAGAACGCTATCAGGAAAAGGTGCCGGTGCTACGGATGGTAAAGATGGATTAACGCTTGATTATACGAATATGAATATCCTAACCGTCTGGTATGATGACCAGGCGGTTTTATTTAGGGCAGGAATCATAGTTTAATTGCCGAAGTTATTTTAATTCGGGTCTGAGTGGACCACGTTTCGTCAAAAAATCTATAGCAGTGGTTCTTTTTTAATGAATGAAGTTATGGCAGAATAGGTATATCGATAGACAGAGTCCAGGTAGGGGTTATATTGCAACGCGTGAAGTATATCGATTGCCGATGAAGAGGTATAAGCATGTTTAATGATCTGAAGCTTGACGCTCATCGTCCGGCATATCTTCAAATCAGAGATTATCTGAAGGAGCTAATTTTTTCGGGAGTGTTGCAGTCCGGTGTACGGCTGCCGGCTACCCGGGAATTGGCTGCTATTCTTAATGTGAGCCGCAATACGGTCACCCAAGCTTATCAATATCTAGAAGACGACGGGTTTGTCCAAATCATTCAAGGGCAGGGCGCTTTTGTGACCATGCAAACGCCACAGTCGCCACAGTCTGAAAAAACCGGTGTTCTCTACGATTGGGAAGCGATGATGACCGATTATGCCCGAACAGCAGTGGATCTGGATATTGAAAAAAAAGAACTGAAGTGGGAAAAGGGATATCTTTCCTTTAAAAGCATTGCGCCGGACCCTCAATTGTTTGAGATGGATGATGTGAAACGTTCTTTTTTAAACCGGGTGGCCGTTGAAGGCGAAAAGCTGCTGAATTACGGGTATGCTCAAGGTTATCGCTATTTGTTGGATTACTTAAAGCAATATATGAAAGCTAAAGGGGTTTCGCCCGACGGCAAAGATATTTTAGTCACCAATGGTTTTACCGAAGGGTTTAATCTGGTGCTGTCGGCGTTGACCCGTCCCGGTGACCGGATCATCTGTGAAAATCCGACGCATAATACAGCATTGAAGATCATGCGTTTGGCGGGACTGGAGATTATCGGGATTCCTTTGCAAGATGACGGTATGGATGTGGAGGAACTTCGGCGGGTTTTAGCTGCGCAAAGGGTTAAGCTGGGTTACCTGATTCCCTCTTATCACAATCCCACCGGTATTGTGATGTCGCCGGAAAAACGCAAAGCTGTCCTGGAGCAGTTTCAAGAGTATCGGGTGCCGGTGGTTGAGGATGGATTCAATGAAGAACTGCGGTATTCCGGGGCTCATGTGGCCCCGATGATGGCATTGGCAGATAACGCCAATGGCATGATTTATCTCGGAAGTTTTTCAAAAATTTTGTTTCCCGGGCTCCGAGTGGGTTGGATTATGGCCGATGCCCGCCTGATTTCATATCTGGAAAGCATCAAACGGAGCCTAAATATTCATACTTCCTTTCTTGACCAGGCGATTCTTTATGAATATTTACACACCGGCCAATTTGAAAAGTATTTGAAAAAAGCCCGCAAGGTTTATCGGGAACGACATCAGCGGGCGGTGGAATTAGCCCGGCAGTTGATCCCCTGCCGCAAAGTCTGGGGAGAAGGAGGACTGCACATTTTTATTGAGTTGGAACCATCCCTCGATGCCCGGCAGGTATTGGCTGAAGCGTATCGCAACCAAGTCTTGTTTATGCCTGGAGATATCTTTTTTGTCAACCCATCCGATGGTAAGCATACGTTCCGGTTGGGTATTTCCCGGGTGACTCCGGACATAATGGAAAAGGGTTTTGCGGTAATCGGAGAAGCTGTCCGACGGATTCAATCAGGATGAGCGGAGTCCGAAAAAGATATAGATTAAGTCTTCAAGAAGATGGAGGTCAATTTTTATGCGTAATTTTGAGAAGTCAAGGAAGCTGGATAATGTTTGTTATGATATCCGAGGGCCGGTCATGGATGAAGCGAACCGGATGGAAGCCCAAGGACATAAGATTATTAAATTGAATATCGGAAATCCGGCACCCTTTCAATTTGAAGCGCCGCCGGAGATATTAGATGCGATGCATACCCATTTATCCCATGCCCATGGTTATTCTGACTCCCGGGGTATTCTCGAGGCCCGTCAGGCCATATTGGAATATCATCGGAGCAAAGGAATCCGCAATATTGATTTAGGCGATATTTATGTCGGAAATGGCGTCAGTGAATTGATCATGATTACGATGCAGGGATTGTTGGATAACGGCGATGAGATCCTGATACCTGCGCCTGATTATCCTTTATGGACCGCTGCAGTGAACCTGGCTGGCGGGACTGCAGTTCATTACCGTTGTGATGAAAGTTCGGATTGGAATCCGGATTTAGACGATATCCGTAAAAAGATCACTCCTAAAACAAAAGGGATCGTTCTTATCAATCCGAACAATCCCACCGGTGCGGTGTATCCTCTGGAAATTCTCCAAGGCATTGTGGATCTGGCCGTTAAGCATCAATTGATCGTTTTTGCTGATGAAATCTATGATAAGATCACCTATGACGGCATCAAGCATTACTCCATTGCCTCTTTGTCTGAGGATACGCTCTTTATCACGCTAAACGGCTTATCCAAATCCCATCGGATTGCCGGTTTTCGTGCCGGATGGATGGTGATCAGCGGCAATCGGGCGATGGCTAAGGGTTACTTGGAAGGATTGAATATGTTGTGTTCGATGCGGCTTTGCAGTAATGTTCCGGCCCAGTACACCATTAAAGCTGCTTTGGAAGGGCACCAGTCCATCGAAGATTTGATCTGCCCCGGCGGGCGCCTTTATGAACAGCGGAGTTATGCCTGGAAACGGATTAATGAGATTCCGGGGTTGTCCTGTGTAAAACCGAAAGGAGCTTTGTATCTTTTCCCGAAGATTGATGTAGCCCGTTTTAATATTCGGGATGATCAGAAATTCGTTTTAGATTTGTTAATAGATCAGCATGTTTTATTGGTTCAGGGAACCGGATTTAACTGGTTTGAGCCGGATCATTTCCGGGTGGTTTTCTTACCGTCTTTACCCGATCTTCAAGTGGCATTGGATCGGGTTGAAACCTTCCTAAGATCCTATCATCAATAAAGTCTGTCGCAGGGTTTGAGGTGGATTAATGACAAAAGGTATCATCTTTTATATCGTGGATGTATTTGCCGAGGCGAAATACTGTGGCAATCAATTAGCGGTGATTCGTAGCGGTAACCGGTTAACAACTGCAGAAATGCAGCAGTTGGCCAAGGAGATGAATTATTCCGAAACCACATTTATTCTCTCTGAAGAAGAGCGGGACGGGGGTTATGATGTCCGGATATTTACTCCGGTCACGGAAGTGCCTTTTGCCGGCCATCCCACATTGGGTACGGCATGGGTCATTCGGCAGGAAATCCTTCAACAGCCTGTGGACAGGATCTGTTTGAACTTGCCTGTTGGCCAGATTCCGGTGTCCTTTGATACTGAGGCGACGAATGAAGAAATTATCTGGATGAAGCAAAATCCTCCCTTTTTCGGGCTGAGTTTCGAACGGGAGAAGATGGCGGAAGCTCTCGGGCTTCCGTCGGAAGCTATCGATTTCCGTTATCCCATCCAAGAAGTATCTACCGGGTTACCTTTCATTATTGTTCCTTTATGTCATTTGGCGGATATTAAAAAAGCACGGGTTAATCAACAGTTGTTAGCGGCATTGACCGAATCAAGTACTACCAAGGATGTACTGGTTTTTTGCCCGGAGGTTTATGATGAAGGAAATAACCTAAATGTGCGGGTGTTCGTCGATTGCTTAGGGATACCGGAAGATCCAGCCACTGGCAGCGCCAATGGGTGCTTAGCCGGTTATTTGGCCAAATATCGTTATTTCGGGACCGATCAATTCCAAATCCGGGTCGAACAGGGGATGGAGATCGGCCGTCCGTCGGTATTGCATTTGAAAGCAGATGCTTCCCGTCGTGATATTGAGGTTGAAGTTGGCGGCCAAGTATTTATGGTTGCCCGGGGCGAGCTGGTGTGAAAAGTAAAGGGCAGGAGAAAAATGAGGCACAAGTGGGATAGTCGTACATTGGGTCAGTAGCTCATACTCTGAGTTTTGACAGTCATTGAAAGGAGATTTCGAATGAGACTGGGAGATCTTATTAAAGCAGGTTATGGTATTGCCGAAGATTTAAATTGTGCGGAGACGATTCTGCGTGGAGCCAATCAGGCTTATGGCCTGAATTTGGATGATGAAGCCCTGAAGATGGCGGCCGCTTTTGGTGGTGGGATGGCAATTGGCAAAACCTGCGGTGCATTGACCGGCGCTTTAATGGTTTTAGGCAAACTGACGGTTAAGGAACGGGCGCATGAAAGCGACCGGATCAAGCAATTGACGCGAGAATTGTTCAATGAGTATCGTCGGGAGATGGGGGATCTGGATTGTGCTCCCCTTAAAGCGAAATACCGCAATGAAGAGGTAAAATGCCGTCCGGTTATCCAGAAAGCAGCGGATATTTTGGATCGGATCGTTGAGCGCGAATGTCAATAGTTTCAATCCGTAGTGCACAGCCCATCGAGTACCAGGTTGAGTTGGATTGGAGGATTCAGAATGGGTAAGATTTTATGTTTTATTTATCCGGAGATGGCTGATTTTGAAGTCACCTTATTATTACACCGGTTACGGAAATTAGGCCGGAAAGAAATCATCAGCGTGGCTGTTAATAAGGAACCGTTGATGAGCCAGGCTGGTTTGGTATATGTGCCACATATGACGCTTGCCGAGGCCTTAACAATGGATCAAACGGATGTTGAAGCGTTGATCCTCCCGGGGGGACCCATTCAGGAGCAGCCTCTGGGGTTGACTGAACTGATTCAGCAATTGGACCACCAGCAAAAGTTGTTGGCTGCCATTTGTTTTGCTCCTCAGTTTTTAGGCAGAGCCGGTATTTTGGATCAGCATCAATTTACCACGTCTTGTTCAGAGAAGCATATCCAGGATTTGGGCGTTCCCGACCCTTACCCCCGTCATCGTTTTGTGAAAAAGCGGGTCGTGGTGGATGGTCATGTGATTACGGCGGAAGGCCGGGCTTTTGTCGATTTTGCCTATGAAGTCTGTGACTGGCTCGGCATATTTGAAAGCCCGGAACAGAAACAGCAAATGCTGCAAGATAATAAAGGTGATAGTTAACCTAAATAGAAGAAGCGGGGAAGAACCCCGCTTCATTGTTTCTGAAGGGCTATTAATTGGGGATGCAGATCACCTGGCCGACTTGGAGACGGTCCGGATCAATACCGGGGTTGGCTGCCAGTAATGCATCCAGAGATACATTATGGGCTCTGGCGATACGGAAGAAGGTATCTCCGGCCTTTACGGTATAGGATGTGGTGTTGGGCGGACAAGTGGGAGTTCCTCCTGGGATGCAGATGATTTGCCCAACCCGGAGATTGTTGGGATCCAGTCCCGGATTGGCCGCCAGGATGGCGTTGACTGTTACATTATAACGTGTGGCAATAGTGAACAATGTATCTCCGGATTGAATTGTATAGGTTATGCTGCCAGGCGGGCATGTTGTGGGTGGGACTCCCGGTATACAGATGGTTTGCCCGATTTGCAGCCGGTTAGGATCGAGTCCTGGATTAATGGCCAGGATAGCGTCGACTGTGGTGCCATATCGTAAAGCGAGCATATATAAGTTGTCCCCGGCTTTGATGACGTAGGCGAAGCTATTGGCCGGACAAGTTGACGGCGGTTGTTGCCCCGGGATGCAGATAGTCTGCCCGATCTGGAGCCGGTTAGGATCGAGGCCCGGGTTAATGGCCAGGATGGCATTGACCGTGGTGTTAAATCGTTGGGCTAATACATATAATGTATCTCCTGCCCGAATCACATAAGGTGTACTACCTGCCGGACAGGTTGACGGCGGTTGTTGCCCCGGGATGCAGATAGTCTGCCCGATCTGGAGCCGGTTGGGATCCAATCCTGGATTAATGGCCAGGATGGCATTGACCGTGGTGTTAAATCGTTGGGCTAATGCAAATAATGTATCTCCTGCCCGAATCACATAAGGTGTACTACCTGCCGGACAGGTTGACGGCGGCTGTTGCCCCGGGATGCAGATAGTCTGCCCGATCTGGAGCCGGTTGGGATCCAGTCCTGGATTAATGGCCAGGATGGCATTGACCGTGGTGTTAAATCGTTGGGCTAATGCAAATAATGTATCTCCCGCCCGAATCACATAAGGCGTACTACCTGCCGGACAGGTTGACGGCGGCTGTTGCCCCGGGATGCAGATGGTCTGCCCGATCTGGAGCCGGTTGGGATCCAGTCCTGGATTAATGGCCAAAATGGCATTGACCGTTGTGTTAAATCGTTGGGCTAATGCAAATAATGTATCTCCCGCCCGAATGACATAAGGCATACTACCGGCCGGACAGGTTGACGGCGGTTGTTGCCCCGGGATGCAGATGGTTTGACCAATTTGGAGTTGATTAGGGTTAACCCCTGGATTGGCAGCCATTATTGCAGCCACCGTTGTATTAAAACGGCGGGCGAGTTCATAAAAGGTATCACCGGCACGCACTGTATAGGCAGTCGTTCCGGGAGGACATTGTCTTGCCATAATTCCACCTCTTTCATCTATGAAGTGCAGTGCTTAAATTCTGACGTGAGTCCAGATGATTTAAGCCTCATGCCTCAGTACTATAGTATTTTTGGACGAATACTTTGGTTCGGGAAAAAGGGAAATTTCTTTCTCACATAGGTGAAAGGTGACAATTTTTTTGTTTCGGGTTTACAGTTCGCAGTAAGCAGTGCACAGCACATAGAGGAGTTAGGAGACAGGAACCATTTTGGGCTTAGGTTCCATGCTAGCTGTCAACTGTCAACCAATCTTAAGCTTCTGCTTTCTTCTAAAATTAGCTGAAGTGACATATCCTTCTATAAGGAGGGGATCGGCGTGCGGGCCAGTGATTTGGAAGGTAAAGAAGTCATTGAATTGAAAAGCGGAGAGCGATTGGAACGGATCAAAGATTGGGAGCTCCTGATTAATACAGAGACCGGTATGGTGGAAGCGTTGATCGTGACAACTCATGGCTGGGGCGGCGTCGAAACGGGACATCGTACTATCCCCTGGAAGCAAATCCGGAAGATCAGTCAGGAATTGATTTTATTTGAAACAGATGAGGCGGAAGTCAATTAACGGTTCGAATAAAGAATACTTGACATGAACGCTGTTTTATAGGAAAATGGAAGAGAAGTTTTGGAACTTCTCTTTTTTTATCCAATTTCATACGTTGAAGAGCGTTCATATGGTGTATATGAAAGGCTCTGATGGGGTAGAGTAGAGGCGCAAAATAGATGAGTAGTCAGGCGGAGGCCGGCGGGGCTGTTGAAACCTGATGAAAGGATATTTTGCCGAAGTTGGGGTTTGCCAGACTCCGGCTGGTACCGAAGATGAATAATCCCGGTACTGTCACCTTCGGGTGGAGAGCTATCTTGCCGCCGGTTGATTTTCGGTTACACGATAGTCGAAGGTTGGTAATTGCCAATCTTTTTTCTTTTATAAGGAGCTGAATGAAGATGGAAAAAATCCGAGTATTGGTCTCCGGTTGTTGCGGCCGGATGGGCCAGGAAGTTGTGAAGATGGTCCTGAAGGATGTTCAATTGCAATTGGTTGGTGCGGTGGATCAGGGCCAAATTGGGAAAGATATTGGCGAAGTGGTTGGTGCCGATGCTACCGGGATTTTGGTTGAAGGCAGTTTGACTGAAGCCATTGCCAACCGGCGTCCTCAGGTCATGGTCGACTTTACGACTCCTGCAGCAGTGATGGATAATATTCGTACGGCCATTGGCGCCGGAGTTCATGTGGTTGTTGGGACTACCGGAATTTCCCAGAACGATCTGGAAGAGATTCGGAAGCTTTGTGAGACCCACCGAGCCAATGCCTTGATCGCTCCGAACTTTGCTGTAGGAGCACTGTTGATGATGCGGTTTGCGGCGATGGCTGCCAAATATTTTTCGCAAGTGGAGATCATCGAATTGCATCATGATCGAAAATTGGATGCTCCTTCAGGGACTTCGATTAAAACCGCAGAGATGATCTTGGCCGCCAGGGGTGAAGCCGCTGAACGCTGCGTCGGTGAAGAGAAGATTAAAGGCGTACGTGGCGGAGAAATGAATGGTGTCCATCTACATAGTGTTCGTCTGCCGGGTTTAATTGCTCATCAAGAGGTTATTTTTGGCGGGGAAGGGCAAATCCTGACGATCCGCCATGATTCGCTGAGCCGAGAGTCCTTTATGCCCGGTGTTGCATTGGCAGTCAAAAAAATCATGGGTCGTCCCGGACTAACTTACGGGTTAGAACATTTTCTTTTCGAGTGATCTCAGTGCCTACCTGCTGAGCGGTTGATGCTTCACCTTAAAAACTTCCACCGAATATACTGACATTAGCCTGTTTTTGAAAAAGGGGGGAAACCTGGTGAAGCATATTCAAAATACAGAGATCGCAGTTATTGGCGGAGATTCGCGTCAGATTGCGGTAGCGGCCGCTTTAGCGGGATTTGGAGCGAAAGTAAGAATTTTCGGTCATCCATCCCAAGCGGGTGAAGGGATGACCTTTTGTGAAAACCTGGAACAGGCCATTGCCGGTGTCCAGGTAATCATACTTCCGATCAGCGGTATGAATGATCAAGGAAAGGTTCGTGGCCGAACCGTTGACCAGTTGCTTGATGTCGGAAGTTGTTCGTCCATATGGTCGCCCGGAATGATCGTGCTCAGCGGATCTTTGACGGAAAAATGGCGTCGTATTGCAGCAGAATCCGGGGTCATTGTTAAAGAATATGGCGAAAATGATGAAATCGCGATTTTAAATTCCATACCTACAGCTGAAGGCACTATCCAACTGGCGATGGAGAATTTACCCATTACCATTCATGGATCTCGGGTTTTGGTGATTGGATTCGGCCGGGTTGGAGTTACTGTAGCCCGGATGTTTCAAGCATTGGGAGCAACGGTGACGGTTGCTGCCCGGCGTCGCGATTTACTGGCCCGTGCCTGGGAGATGGGATGCAGGACGGTTCTCCATGACCAACTGTCAACTGCAGTGTCAGCCGTTGATCTGATCATTAATACGGTTCCGGTGATGGTCCTCGATGACCGAATCTTGAGTTTGGTTTCCAGGGATACGGTGATTATTGATTTGGCCTCGCCGCCCGGCGGGACTGATTTTATTGCTGCTGAAACATTAGGTGTTAAAGCCATATTAGCGCCCGGACTTCCGGGAAAGGTTGCCCCCAAAACTGCCGGAGCCATTTTGGCTAAGGCAATTCCTGAAATCCTGGAACAACTTTTAACTGAAGGGGGTGGCCGGTAAGATGCGTTTTTCCGGAATTCGAATAGGATTTGCATTGACTGGTTCACATTGTACCATGGATCAGGTTCTTCCGGTGATTGAAAAATTACAGCAAGAAGGGGCGGAAATATTCCCGATTATCTCACCTGCAGTCGCGGAAACGGATACTCGTTTTGGAACAGCGGTGGAACTTCGGGAAGCGTTGGTCCGGATTACCGGAAAGCAACCGATGACGACCATGGTGGAAGTGGAACCGATTGGACCAAAGAATATGGTCGACGTGGTGGTGGTTGCGCCATGTACTGGAAATACTCTGGCAAAGCTGGCCTTGGGGATTACCGATACATGTGTTACTTTAGCCTGCAAAGCCCAGTTACGCAACAACCGTCCGGTTGTGATCGGAATCTCGACCAATGACGGGTTGAGTGGAAATGGGCGTAATCTTGGATTATTGCTTAACCGTAAAAATATATATTTTGTGCCGTTTGGCCAGGATGCACCGGAAACCAAGCAATCATCATTGGTTGCCGACATGAAATTAATACCGGAGACGATTTTGGAAGCGCTGAACCATCGCCAACTGCAACCGGTAATTATCAGTTATACCCGTTCATCCATTGATGCACACTGAATGAAAGTGAGGCCAATCCAATGGGGATTATCGTTCAAAAGTTCGGGGGAACTTCGGTATCATCAGCAGATAAGCGTGAACAGGTTGTCAGAAAGATTAAAAACGCAGTTGATGAAGGCTTACAGGTGGTCGTTGTCGTATCGGCTATGGGGCGGGTCGGAGAGCCTTATGCCACAGATACACTCATTGGTTTGGCCCGCGAGATTTCCAAACAAATCCGGCCCCGGGAATTGGATTTGCTGATGTCTTGTGGTGAAATTATTTCCAGTGTCATCATGGTTCAAACCCTGCGTTCCCATGGGCTTGATGCGGTAGCTCTTACCGGGGCCCAGGCCGGAATCATAACTGATTATCATTTTAATAATGCCCATATTAAAGAAGTACATCCAGCCAGGATTCTCAAACTGCTGGATGAAGGGAAGATTGTTGTGGTCGCTGGTTTTCAAGGTGTGACCGGCGACGGAGAGATTACCACATTGGGACGGGGCGGTAGTGATACGACAGCTGCAGTCCTCGGTGTTGCGTTGAAAGCGGAGGTAATTGAAATTTACACCGATGTGGACGGGGTGATGACCGCTGATCCCCGAATGGTTCCTCAGGCTAAACCGTTAGATAGTTTAACTTATCAGGAACTTTGTGAAATGGCTCATCTTGGAGCCAAGGTGGTTCATCCACGGGCGGTAGAGATCGCGATGGAAGGGCGGATACCCCTCCGGATACGTTCCACTTTTGCTGACGGACCCGGAACATTGGTTGCTGATGGTGCACCCATCGGAAGCATTGAGATCAGGCGGGATAAAATAGTAACTGGTTTGGCTCACCTTGCCGGAATGGCTTTGGTTACGATCCAGTCTAAGGATGATTTGAATGAGAACGGCATGGTTTTAAATGTTTTTGAAATCATGGCTGATTCCGGCATTAGTGTGGATATGATCCAGGTAGCCCCTTATCAAATTCGGTTCATCATCGATGAACAACGAATGGACCAGGCCGAACAGGTGTTGAGTCGCACTGGTTTGGATGTTACGATTGAACCGGGTTTTGCCAAGGTGGCTATTGTGGGTTCGGGAATGCGAGGCGTTCCCGGAGTGATGGCTAAGATGGTAAAAGGGTTACGACAAGCGGAGATAGCTATTTATCATTCGGTCGATTCCCATACGAATATTGCCTGCCTTGTCAAGCAGGAAGTGATGTCAAAGGCATTGCAGGCATTACATTTTCAATTTTTGAATTGATGGTTAAGGAGGAGAGAAAGATGGTAAAATTGGGAAAAGTGCTTACGGCGATGGTCACTCCGTTTGATCAAAACCTGGCTGTCAATTACCAGGTGAGTCAAGAGCTGGCTAATCGTTTAATTGACTCCGGGTCTGACGGAGTGGTGGTCGCTGGTACCACTGGAGAATCACCAACGTTGACCAAAGCCGAGAAAGTCAATTTGTTTAAAGCGGTGGTTGAGGCCATCGGGGGTAAAGGAACCGTTATTGCAGGAACTGGAAGTTATAACACCTTCGACAGCATTGAACTGACTAAAGAGGCGGAACGGGCCGGGGTTGACGGAGTGATGCTGGTGGCTCCGTACTATAATAAACCCTCCCAGGAAGGCTTGTACCAACATTTTAAAGCCATTGCCGAAGCAACTTCGTTGCCGGTGATCATTTATAACATTCCGGGCCGGACGGGCGTTAATATTTCGGTAGAGACGATGCTGCGGTTGGCTGAGATCGAAAACGTGGTAGCGGTTAAAGAAGCCTCGGGAAATTTGGGGCAAATCAGCCAAATTTGCGAACAGGCTCCGAAAAGCCTCCAGGTATACAGCGGCGATGATGCTCTGACGTTACCTGTGTTGAGCGTTGGCGGCGTGGGAATTATCAGTGTGGCTGCACACATAGCTGGCCGGAAGATTAATGAGATGGTAACAGCCTATGAACATGGGGAAGTGGCGAAAGCGGCTCAGATCAACATGGAGTTAGGGCCGTTAAACCGGGCTTTGTTTGCGAATACGAATCCGATTATGGTGAAGGCAGCCTGTAACTTATTAGGCTTCAAGGTAGGCGGGCTTCGGTTGCCGCTGGTTGAAGCGACGCCCCAAGAGAAGGAAATGCTGGAAGGCGTATTGCGAAATCTGGGATTAATGGGATAACTTAAAGATTCGATACGAATCGATGCAAAAATTGACCCTCCCAAAATTTGGGGAGGGTTTTGCATTGGAAACCGTTTTTGGCAAACTGTTTTTCGTAAATATTTAAGACGCCATTCTTTCTTCAGTGGATTCCGCTTTTTCCTGAGTGGGCCGGAGAAAGAAAATTCCCAAAGCGATACAGGTGACGGCAGCGATGAGCCAGACCCAGGAAGGGAGATGAAGTCCGCCTTGGATCATACTGAATACTCCAAAAGCGAAGAAGATAACGGACGCTCCCAGTTTAACCGTTTTTTCCGGCAGTCGCGTGCCTAGCATGGTACCGATCCAAATTGCCAATCCGTCAGAAAGCACCATCCCCAGTGTTGACCCAAACCAAACCGGGATAAAGGCATGGGTGGTTGCTAATGTAACGGTGCTCAACATGGTCTTGTCTCCTAATTCCGCCAGGAAAAAGGTGACGAAGACGAGCCAGAAGGGAGAGGTGATTTTGCTTTTAACTTCTTCATCATCGTCCAGGCTGTCTCCACGCAACGTCCAAAACCCGAAGGCGATAAAAGCCAAACCTGCGAAAAATTTGATCCAGTCGGTCGGAAGAATTCCCCCCATTACCCAGCCGATGGCAGTGGAGGCAATGTGTACGCCAAAGGTTGCCCAAAAAATTCCCCATAATACAATTCGGGCGTTATAGCGTGTTGCCAGAGTAAGGGCCACCAGTTGCGTTTTATCCCCCAGCTCGGCAAGGAAAATCATGACCATCGAAAGCCAAAAAGCCTGCATTAACATTCCTCCTAGTTTTGAAATTTATATTTGAAAGACAAACCTAACGACTGAATATTGAGTATTTAGGGAAAAAACAAGCCAAGCATATGCCGAATTTTAACAAAAAAGAGACCATGCGCCAATAAGGCGCAAAGGTCTCGTTAAGCCGTAACCGTAAGTTTAGACGGTGTACTGCCGACAGAGCCAGGTTTAGCTTGAGCTTAGCCAGTATGTTGACTCTGTCCGGGAACCGGCGGAACCGGAACCCTGGGAACTACTCCCCCTTGCACAACATTTTATAGTATATCTAAAGATTGGTAAAATGACAAGATCAAATTACAAAATGAGTTCGGCAAGGCCGTTCATGGTGAAACCGCGGGCTTTCAAGTCTTCCGAAAGTCGGATCAAAGCCATATCCTTTTGCTTGGCTTCGATCATAATATCTATATCCTTATCCAGGGGCGGATGATATTCAGAAAGTTTACTGCAGCATCAGCATCGATAAAATCAGCATGAAAACGGGGACTTTGGTCATCCCGTGGACTGGAGAGGTGGACTTTGGGCGGAAGGCCGGTATTTTCCCAGGTGGCACAGATCTCCGGCCACATGACAGAGAGGTCTTCACCATGATTTAATACTTGATGATGGTGAAGGTCAAATACCATTGGAGCTTTGATGTCCCTACAAAGTTTCAATACTTCGGCTGCAGTAAATGAACGGTCATCATTTTCGACGGTGATCCGGCTTTTAATCCGTTCCGGCAATTGAAGAAATTCGCTTTTAAACCGTTCAAGTGCTTCGGAACGTTGGTTATATTTTCCGCCGACATGGAGGACCAGTTTAGCTTCGGTACCTAATCCCATAGCCTCCAGAACATTCGTATGATATTCCAAATCCCGGATGGAGGTCTCGACTACTTCAGGATTTGGGCTATTGAGGAGGGTGAAATGATCCGGATGCATACTGACCCGCATCCGGTGTTCTTTGACGAAATCGCCGACTGCTTTGAGTTCCCGGGATAGGTCTTCGCAGTAATTCCATGTTCGGAATTGTGGATGAGTACATAAAGGAATCAATTTTGATGTGAAACGATAAATCTGAATATGGTCATATTGATTGGCCTTTAAGATTCGAAGGGTGTTTTCCAAGTTTTCCTTGGCGATGGATGTCAGACGGCCGATCTGATGTTCGTAGCCGGAGATTTTTTCGATGTTTTTCAGGGTTATCGTTTTAGATGGTGAACAGTTTTCCAGCCGGAGTGTCATCGCAACAAAACCTAAACGTACTTTCATGATAAACTCCCTGCGGTTTAATTGAGTTGGTAGGTTCACAGTGCACAATACACAGTTCACGGTTATAGGTCGGTGCTGGGCGCTGGAGGCAGGGTGCTAGGTATTGGGGATTGGGTTCCAGGTTAGGATGCCCAATT
>Ga0209608_1000409_pt1 | contig 43924 bp, 35 predicted proteins | sample AD_UKC130_MetaG_FD_184428 | JGI IMG/M metagenome (GOLD analysis project Ga0209608, IMG submission 184428) | Active sludge microbial communities of municipal wastewater-treating anaerobic digesters from Canada - AD_UKC130_MetaG (SPAdes) (version 2) | ecosystem: Engineered > Bioreactor > Anaerobic...
GTTTCAGTTCCCTTTACATCGGGATCCTCGCTGCAACCGACCTTTTTTTACGATTCCATACTTCCCTGTACTGGTACTTTACCATGAATACTAAGAGAAAACCAGTCGGAATTTTCGAGTGAGCCAAAATCGTTCAAAAACCCCCTCTTCCCTCGAAAAGTAAGTCTCTCTCTGTTACCTGCTAAGGGTGGCAATACCATATACTGCCTGTTAATTATTCCCTCCGATTTACCATTTCTAACCATCACGCTAGGCCTCCCTCGAAAATCATTCTTCCGTAACTCTTCTACCTGCAAGTCCACAAAACAAACATCATGAGCTCAAGTCAGATTTTGCGAAGCAAAGATGTGTTCCAAACTCCTCAGTCTTTCACTAAGACAACATTCCTCCTTGCATTTTCATTCCGTATTCTTTACTGTAAGGCAATTCTACAACAGGAACTTTTCCCGATCTATCTAACACAAGGCTATCAGAATCCCTATTGACCAATCCCTTTCGTACCAGACCCAAGTATTGCTTCCAGGACACTGGAACAGTCAGGGCGGAAGCCTCCAGGGGATTGCCTGAATCATACAGACGCTCATATTCTTGGGCCAAAACTGAAGGAACAACTTCAACCCCGTCAAACGCCTTATAAAACAAACTAGCGGCGTTTGGATCTGACGCAAAGGGCTCCATGGTTTCTACGCAAGACCGTCGAAACATACTGTAAGACTCCTCAAATTCGCGATTCCACTTAGACGCAATTTCGCCACTGTAGATCTCGTCCAGCCACGAAGATATTTCCTGTTCATTTATAGGTCTGCCACAATTTCTTCTTACTATCTCAACCGACGCCTGAACCAGGTTGGGATCATAAATCCCCTGCCCGTCGTCGGGCAAAGTAAAGACCTTTACTGGAGCCAAGTTGCGACGTTTACGTCTATTCACCCGTCCAAACCGCTGAACTAGAGCATCAAGAGGCGCAGGATCTGTGTAGCACTCATCTAAATCTATATCTAAACTTACTTCTACTACCTGGGTAGATACAACTACGACAGGGCCTCGCTTTTCAGACCCGGATCCTACCAGCTCCTGAATCCGCTTTTCTTTTTCTAGACGATCTGCACCTGTAAAACGCCCATGCAAAAGAATAGTTTCAACGCTCGTGCCGGAGGCCTCCTTTATGTATTCGTAAGCCTCTTGGGTACGTGAAACGGTATTGCAGCACACCAGAATATTGACCCCTTGTTTGGCTTTCTCACATACTTCCTCAAGCCACCGCTCCTCTAGTAAGTCCCCATCAATACATTCAAGCTGGTGCCTCGTAAACTTCGCGAAAGTCTCAGGATCAGCCCGGATGATATCTTCAGTATCTAAAATCTCCTGAATTTTTTGGATCAAGATTCCAGGAAGCGTAGCGCTCATAATGAATACCCTCGTCCCCATACTTTCTTGAAGATACTCTACAGTAGCCAAAATCTTGGCTAGCCTTTCTACTTCATATGCGTGGATCTCGTCTAGTATAACTGTGGCGCCCACAAAGTCTGAAAGCAGCAATTCATAGCCTTTAAGTCTATAGGGACCTTTAAGCACCTGATACGGACTGGTAACTCTAACCGGATAACAGTGAAGCCTGCTCAATTTGGATTGTATACGTGCCTCGTTAATTGCTTTCTGCAATTCAGCGCCTTCATCCAAACATTGCCTGTATAAAGCCAATGTACTTCTCCCATGCTCAAGCCCTGTATATCCAGGAAACACCTTATCTAGCCTAGCGTGCATTGCGTTCATACTTGCCTGATAAGGAAGCATATATATAATCCGCGATACAGGATAGCCTCTATCTGGCTGTGAGCAAGCCCATATAAGAGATGCCTCGGTTTTTCCGCTGCCAGTTGGCGCAATCAATACAGCAGAATCAACCTTGGAGGATTGCTTCTGATGATTATAAGGAGAGTCAAATACTGCTGCATCTAGCCTACCCTCCAAGTACTCTAAGGAAAGCCCGTCCTCGAAACCGCAACTTTCCACATGTGCAGAAGCCGTGTAATCGCACCAATTAACGATGCCTTTTAGCAAAAGAGCAGTCTCCGATCGAGAACCATAAGGTCCATAAGGGTTTTTCCTATGCCAACCCCTTAGTTTTTTCAAATATTCAAGTACCCACTGGCCGTAATCGTCCTTAACAACCCTTAGCGCTTCACGTTCACGTAAAAGACTCACGGGCTTCACACCAGCATCTTCCGGAAAACCTGCCCTCGCTATAGTTTCGTGTTGGTACATATCAATCCACCTGTATAAGTTTAAGATGGTTTCATCCTCGGGAGGATCCAAACCTGCGAAAATCTCACCAATGCATTCATCGGGATCTGGAGGGCTATACCAAGTATGGATCTTCTCCCTGTCTTTATGGTGATAAGCAACTGCCGCACAAAGAAGGGCAAACTCGTCTTCCTCAAAAGAATCTTCTATCCACTTAAGGAAAACTAACGATAATACCTCGTGTCTGTGGCCCCATCGTGTTGTTTGCCCTCTTAGATACGATTGAAATGAAGGCGAACTCTTTCCAAAATCATGAAACCAACACGACCAAAACAAGATATTCCAAAACTCGTCGGCGCCTGTGAGGTAGGGAATATGTCGCCTTAGAGAATATGCGTGTCCCGCCATCTGAAGAACAAAATAGGTGTGCTCAGGGAGACTCTCCCCTACCTTCTCATCGTCCATGGCGGCTTTGGCCCAAATCGAATTAAGATGTTCCGGCCATCGTAGTTCCCCCATCATCATCTACGAAACTGTGAAATGCCAGACCAAGTTTCGATCCTTTCACCTCCTCGCTAGAAGGATCGACCCAAAATGGATCATCGTTACCACGGATCTTTATCAAGTCTGAGGAAAACACTCTTCTACGTAACACGTAATATCTTTCAAATACAGGAGCACGTCCCCTCTCGTAATCCAAATACCTAGGCATCAGCACAGCATACCCAGCGCCTACGCGTAACCCCATCTCATATGGCAAGAGGGTATTCTCGAAGTAAGCTTGGTCAGATTCTATTAATTTGATGACTTCAACATCTGTGTATGTGAAAAGATCTTGTGACCTCCCCAGGGCAACAGGATATTTCGGAGAATGGAACTTCTCATACCATTCCGGCTTATTTATATAGAGCGTCAAGGTAGGATTAAAAAGAATTTCCCGTTTCCACGGGTTAATATTCCCTTCAGTAGCCAACGGATAGTCAGTTCCCTTAACCTTCGATCGGCTCTTAACTTCCCTTACAATGTGCAAATGCTCAACGTCAAAAAACTTAGCGTCAAATCTAAAGCAGTATGCAAACCAAACTCCTTGCGGATCGAACCATTCCCCAAGAGCGCTGCATATATGGCCGTATATGGTAGAAGGCGGAGGCATCTCGAAGGTAGGGTGCACTCCCTGGATAAAATGGGGGTACCGGAACGATGTAGTAATCCCTTTTCCAGTTATTCTTAGAACCTCCATATCATAATCACCCTAATCTAGCCACTCTGGATTTTCCTTAAGCGCCTGATCTAGCATTTCAAAAGCCTCTCTTGGATGAGTCAACTTGACTTTTTCACCGGGATATTCGGAAAGAAAATGTTCCACTTTCTTGCGTTCTTCATCCATGTATCCCTTAGTCCAGCCTATAAACACAGGAGAAAGTATATCATCTGAATATACTCTCATCACTTCTTCGAAAGCTTCTTGGTTAAACTGAGGAAGACCTTTGCTATCGGCACCAATCACATAAGAAAATATGTTATTACCACCTCGTGTAACACACATCATTACGTAAGGGGGGCTCACGTCCGTGTAATGAATAGACTGCTTGGCTCCACCGTCTAGACACGCCATACCCTGGAATAAGGTTCTTATCCTTTCCAATCGTTCATCTGTTTTCAAACTATATGACTTGTCCGATTCATTGTGCTCTAAACCCATCTCTTCGGCCATCTTAGTACGAACTTCATCCAGATTCAAAAAACCTGTCTTTTTCTTGTACCAAAATCTGCCCGAACTCTCAAGGTCCAAGGACATGAGACCCTTTAGAGTAGCTCTGTAAAACTGGTGTTCATGGGGCACAGGATCTCCCTCGTGTCGAGCCATAACCCCAAAGTCATTGACCACTCGCACAGGGGCAATAGACACAAGTGTGCTTACCCTAAAAGGAGCAGTTCGAGTAAGGGTTTCCAAAGTCTCAGTCTCGTTTTCTCTGGGGCCTTCTTGTTCCCTTTTAGCTCTCGCCGACTCGCGCTTGGACGGAGCTCTCATATATCCAAATAAATCATCGTCCCACCATAGGATGGGGTTGGCGTCTGTATATGCTATTTTCTCCTCTCTGTACACTGGTGCCGCCTTCCAACCGAACGGACCTTTTTCCAAAGTAGTTCTTAGCCAATACTTGAAAGCCTGACCAGAAACGTAGGGGTAGAATCCCTCTCTAGTGCTAATTCCCTTTACACCCACGCTATTATCAAACCGCTCACCTGGTATAGCGCCAAGATTGTTTAAGGCAGACGCAGGAGCATCAATCAAAAACATCCCTGTAACAAAACCCATGTATTTCACTCCTCCTCTATAATTTCAGCAATCTCTTCTTCCGGCTCAGCAATTACATCTTTATTAGCTCCCAACCACCCATTCTTATACAGCTGTTCAACCATACGTATTAGAACCAAGTCTCGGGACAACCGCCAGTCCGCTTGAGGAATGTCGTACCCTTCTTCGAATATAGTGATATAGGGATCAAGTGTTATAAGCGGTGGATTCCCATTTCTAACATGTCTTAAATTCGCTTTTATAAGGGCGTTCCTAAAGTTGCCGTATCTCATCTCACTGTAGAACGCCGTGAAAAACCTCCTGTCATTCTCCCGGGCCACGTATTCAGCCAGACTGTCTCCTAGTTTCCGGATCTCTTCAATCCGTTCCTTATCCACAAGCATCACCTTCTCTAAAAATAGATTTACAAGGTCCCACGAAACTAAATTAGCCTCGGAGTCTATGGAATAATATTTCCTTGGATCGTCATCAGGTGCCCTTCTTACAGGAATTCTGAGAAAATACCGCCTTATGAACTGAGGGGCATTACCAGGCAGAGTAAACAAATCCTCATACAGATAATTTCTTTTGGGTCTATCTTTCCGCGCCCCACTCTTTTCATCGTCTTTGGACTCTATTTGCCACGCTCTTCTCACCAGCTCGGAAAACATGGCGTTGTACCTGGGTCGCGAAACCGCTCGCAAAAAAGAGCTGATTTCTAGAGGCAGATGATAGATCTCAAGCGGCGGGTTCCGCCGGTCTAGAGGATCCATTTGCCCAGCATTGCTCAAATGGTAGGCAGTTATTGTAGGATTCATCTCTTCCGAGCCTACATCACCCTTCATAGCTTCACTTTTCAACAAAATATCTATGAGTAATGTCTTGGCGCTCATATTTGCCTCTGGAAGTTTTGATGATCCTGCTGCTCGTGCCAAATCGGCAGCCCTTAAGTTCTGCTCTAAAAACGTTCTAGCGAATTCCATAATGATATCCGGGCTATCAGAATGAACTGCAAGAAGCTTACCTCCGCATTTCCCACATCCTAGAGGAAACGCATGGATACACAGTGCGGCTTTTCCCGACACTGGCATGCCTGGATTACCTTCGGGGAAAAAGTTTATTATTCCTTCGCCTGAAACAAGAGGTATGTGCTGCCTAAATCCACGTCCACTTGGCAATTTGTCTGAAAAAGCCACAGAAGTAATAGGTTCCCCTGTGAAAACACACATTTCATCTGATTCCTCAGAAGACTCACTGAAAGACCTGGTGATTCGCCTAGCGTATTCTTGCCTTTTCTCAGGAGCATTTCTGAACGACGGCTGTGCAAACCAAGCGTTGCTGGTAAAAGCAACAGTTAAGTAAGATTTGAATGGTTCCTGAGGATACTGCGTTTCGATAAAATCTGCTACTAGGCTCAGATCTTCTTCAGTCACTTCCGACGGGTCGTTTTTCTTGCAAAATGCGGTTACTGTCGCAACTCCTACGTCATAAATGGGATGGCCTGTAAAACTTAGCATTGACACCCCCCTTTCAAGTTACCCTTTTCCGCTTGGGTAAAAACAATTCCTCCTTATAACAGCCGCTTGCACCCGACTTTTAAATATTTTATCATGGGGTGACCGGCACAGAGAGTCGGTAACGAATGTTCGCATCCACTTTTAATTTTTATCTGTCGGTCCTTATCGGCAAAAAGCCATGTAAGAACAATAGCGCGGACAATCCACTGCCACTCCAGGATCAAACTCGTCATAGATTATCTGCATCTTATCGTCTCTTTCATCTATAAACCACTGCCTCAATTCGTCATCTATGGCAAAAAGATCCCTAGTGATCAAGGGCGTATTTCCGCGCATATCTACGTATACCGTACAACCTACGTCAACAGGAAATTCGAACAAACTCTCCATAACCAATGCATATCCCGTAGCGCTTAGTTTGTGGAAATCCTGCTTTTGTCCAAACTTAGCGTCGAAGATAATGGGACCGCCTGCAAAAACAGCATCGCAACTCAAAAATCCGCTCAAGCCCAGAAATGTACCGTCAAGCTTATACTCGCAAACTATTGGAATCGCCATGGCCGCCAGGGCATCGGCCTGTATAAATGGCTGCTTTGAAATGGTATCTGAAATTCGAGCGACCAGCCTAGGGTACTGAAACTCCCTTAGCTTTTTTACATTTTGGGCTATGTAATCGTAATCTTCCTTAGACAGGCTTTCCATTTGCTCATTTGCTGGAGTCATGTCTGAAAGGAGCAGCTGCAGACCCTCTTTTATCCCATCCAAATCAGACGGTCCACAAGTATATATCAACTTCTTAGCCTCAGAAAACATTTCGGTTATAACGCTGTGATATATCCCACCCGCTATCATTGCCCTCCCAGGCACAATTTCTACGTTTTCCACTTTTTTTAGGTACAGATCCCGACTCGTTGGGCAATACTTCCCGGCAACCTCGTAAATAGGAATCTTTATGGCAAACGGCGGCTCGAGAGGCGGTTCATACCAGTGCCATCCCCTTAATTCCTCCACTACTCCGGCTTCTCTAGTCTTAGGAATCAATGATCTAAGCAAAAACTTGGATTCTTCGGCTGTCAGAAAATACATTACCCTCTACCCCTCTCTTTCTACAGAAACTAGGTGTCTCTGCAATAATTTCTAAACTCGCAATCTTTGCACCTCTCCCTTTTGCGAGTTGCTTCAGGAAAAGTCTGAGTATCAATCAAATTGCGCATTTGGGTGCAAATCTTCTTCGTGTAAAAACGTGCGCCCTCATCTACAAGGAATTTTTCCAATCGGTTCTGTGGAATGAGATATATAAAACCTTCTCTAACAGGTCTCCTTCTTTCTTCTTCCAACATCATCGCGTAAGCTATTAGCTGGTATTTATGATGGATCCCCACCCTGCCAAGGGTATTCTTGTACTCTACTGGATAAAGGCCACTGTCTGAAGTGATAACCATATCTAACACACCGTAGAGGCCCATCTTCTCCGATTTAACCGGCACGTGAAACTCCCTTTGCCCATCCTCTAAGCCCCATTTAGCCAGCGTACGTCGCTTCTCTAGGCGGGAAAAATCCTCTTGAGCAGTTTTCCCCTTTTCCATCTTTAAAGTAGTATGCCTCGGTACCACAACGACGTAATTGAAATAGATGATCCTGGGACAATACATATATTGCCTAATGTCGGATGCATTTAGCATTTCCGCAGGATCGTATTTCTTTTTTGCCCTAGGGATTTGCTCTGTGCCATTCATAGCGCTGCCTCGTCTCTTTTTTCAACATGTGACTGTTTAACCGAAACATGTTTCTTAAGACGCATATCCTTCTCGCATATTACAAAAATCTGTATGTCGCCTTCTGAATCCTCTAGCGCATCGTGAAACTTAAGTACCATCTCTTCTCGCCTATTTCTATTGGTCTTGCCGAAAAAAGCGCTCCACTGTATTCTTTCCAATCCGTAATCCTTGCATATCTCAGCCACTTTGTTCCTAGCCTTATCTTCTACAATGTCATATATCACCAGGGTATTGACCATAACACACACATCCTAACCAAAATCTTCTTTAGTCGCTCCCCTTGACAGTAAACTTCTGAACCGGAAAATTGCCGCAGGCTCCCTGCCAATTTGCGGAAAGATGGTTTCGACACCCGGCTGTTTCGCAACCCTTCACCCCTGCATCTGACTACCAGCTGCTAACAAACGCGCTATAATTTCTTTCCCCTCTCAAATAAGCCGCCACCCTCCGCGCCTGAGACACGATTATGTGCTTGATACTCCTTTTTTCACCGTCATAGCGCTCCTTACCATCTAACCGAGTCAGTACTGCATCGGCCACCTCTCGTCGAGATTCCCGGGTCATACCGCCATCTTCTTCTAACTTTGGCCGCCATCCCCTTGATAACAAAGCAACTATGGGCCGGTCTACTGCTGCAGGCCTGAACTCTTCAACCATGTCCAATACAAGGCTAGGTTTGCCAGGTCTGTCCACGTGCAAGAACCCAGCAAAAGGTTCAAGGCCCGCTAAAAGTATTGCTCCCCACACCTGGTTGTACAAAATTCCGTAACCGTAATTGAGACAAGCATTGAACGGGTCTTGGGCTCCCCTATGCTTCCTACCATTGAATTCCTCTCCTACTGCAATTTCGCCTATATCCTGCCAATAGATAGCAGCTGCCCTTCCTTCCAAATTCATTAGATACGGCCTTACATCGTTTACTGTGCTACCTTCGACGGCATCTACTTGATTCTTCAGATCTTCAATTTCCCGGGCGTTGGCCATTAAAGTGGGATATATATCCTTTTCCTTTCTATGCTTGGCAAAATACTTCACCAAATTTGCCTGGTTACCTATTTTGCCCGCTACGAAAGCCTTAGCCAAATAGACTCCTCGTTCGTCGTCATACGCTTTGAGCTGTTCACGTCGTGTAGTCACGGTAGCATTTAAAACGGGAGATATAAGCATAGCGTACGGTTTTCCATTGAAACTGAGGAAATTTACTGGAACGCCAAACTCGATACACCCTTCAATAGCGTCAGTGGAAATGCTTACTCCCCTGGAAGCAATGGTCACTTGCGTGAGGTCTCGGAAGGGAATCTCTTGAACAACCTTGCCCTTAGAAGACACTACCAAACGCTCTGATTTCTTGCCAATGAACTGACCGTATTCAGATACAAATAAGTGCATTTTATTCACCGCATTCCTGTTGAAGGTTTTTGTACGCCAATTGTGTAGATATCACTCAGGTTGACACTCTCGTATTGAATATATCGATATTTCTGAAAATTTATTAAGTTATAGAACCTTAAACCCCTCTACAATGAGCAACTATGGAAGAAAACAATACCCTTTTCTAGATTTATTAGATCAAGATGATGATAACGGCAACCCGAAAAACCCGGCCTCCACTGGAAGGAATTTGCCAGTACTGGATAGAACATAGCAGTAGTTCCAGAAAATCAACTAATATATCTAATACCGAATCTACCTCGGAAGAATACGCAGCACTAAGCAATAAATGGAACCACATGAAATGCGCTTCAATAGCTGCACCAACATGAGCTTAAAGGAGTTGAAACATGTGCCAAAACAAAAACCTCACACCCTAATTTCTACTGTAGGTACAAGTCTCTTAGGTAACCTCAAACGGCTTCCAGAAAAGCCCTCAGATGCAGAGGAAAACAATGAATCTAAAGGCCCCGAAGGTTTGGATTGGTCAACTGTGGAAAAACTCAAAAGGCATTATAATCTAGGTGAGTGGAAAGCCCTTGGACGATGTCTTGCTGAAGTTCCGGCTCATTTTCGTCTTTGTGGAGCTGAAATAAACTCCATACACTCTCTTGCCCAAAAAGACTGGCTCGAGATGCGAGAAATCGTATTTTTGGTGTCGGACACAAATGAAGGAAGGATCACCGGCGAAATACTCGTTACATATTTCGAATCTAGGAAAGACGATTTGAGGTTGCAAAATGCACGATATGTCTGTATTGACGGTTTACAAGATGAACGTCCCTGGGAGTTTCGAACTGTTGGCCTGAGAAACTTGGTTCGCGAAATTGGGAAAATTGTTCGCGATGTAGGCTCTCCTGCGTATGTAGCTATCGATGCTACTGGTGGCTACAAAGCTCAGATTGCCGTTGCCGCATTGATAGGCGTAGCCATGGATATCGATGTGTATTACAGGCACGAAAGATTTGACGACATTATATCCTTCCCGCCTCTTCCAGTCGCTCTAGACTACAGCCTCATTGGTAAGTACGGAAATGTGATTCACGCTTTTGAAAAAGAACCTCTACTAACTGAAGACCAAATTGGTCCCATTGATGAAGAACTCGAAGTCCTACTTGAACGGGAAGTCATCGACGGAGAAACCTGCTGGGCTCTTTCCCCCATCGGCGAAATCTACGTAACTGGGTATCGGTTGCTTTACCCTAGACCTGTAAGTCTGCGAGACGCTACTTTAGAAGAAAGACAGCCTCCCAAATTCCAGGATCATCACTACCCGAAAAATTTTCAACAGTTTGTCACCAAAGTCTGGGAGGAAGTACCCTGGATTACCAGATGCGTACCGGTCGATTACTCTAAACAAAAAGGCATGAAGAAAACCGGTTTTCACCTGCGAGAAGAATCTCTAGATAATAAGGTGTCTTGGAGCATCATAGGAGAATACGTTGATGATTCAGGATTTGGCGCCAGGTTCAAGGTTTTGACGACCACCGATAGATACGATGATCTTGTGTGGGCTGTAGACCAACTTAACCAAAAATTTGCTGATTAAGCCAGAAAGGAGGAAACGAACTGTAATCAGCTTGGCCCAGTGATAAGCGCCGCTTGCTGCGTAGCGAGATATACAACAACGGATTTTTCAACTCTGGCATGCAAGCATTCCTGCAACGTTTACAATACGGATAATCCTAGATTGCTCCTACCTCAACTGCGTGTTCACTATATAAGGTACAAGCAAACAATTTGGACAATATGAGGAAAGGAGCGATTCCATGACCGAATATGTAAGGATGGTGTCTCTGGTCGGAGAGCAGCCTATTGCTAACTTGGTACCGATACTATGCTTACAACCCCAATATCTCGATTTTATATGCACCGATCGCACACGACAGATCGCAGAACGCCTAGACTTACTGTTGGAGGAGATGGCCAGCCAAGACCGCTTGCAGATTCAGGTAGATATTCGGGAAGTTCATCCCTACGACATGCTCGATATTGATAAGAATCTACGCAAGTTATTGGATGAGCAAGTTTGTGATCCACAGGAACTTATCTTCAACCTGACGGGCGGAACCAAAATGATGGCTATTTCAGCTTACCGAATGGCCCAATCTTGCGGTGCCCCATTCTGCTATCTAATCAGCGAAGGCCGACAAAATGTCATACACTGTTATCGGGCAACCCAAACGGGCGAGCTAGAGTTCATAGAAAAAATTCACCCATCAGGCATCATCGATATCGATACGTACCTCAAAGCACATCTAGGTGCATACGATGAAGGTTCCTCTGAAAATGAGTTCGAGCAACTAGTATATGAAGTGCTTAAATCTGAATGCGACGAGGTAAAAGCCTCGGTAAGGCCTCGCTCGCATGGAAATGTAGAAATTGACTTTGTGGTACGAAAAGATAGCAGGGTCGGCACAGTAGAAGTAAAGAGCGGTAAGGGGGCTAAGGGCAAAAGAGCTCTCGAACAAATCATCACTTCAACAGAAGCCATATTTCTAGGCACCTATACCAAAAGATTTCTAGTAATAGACGACAAGTATCCTTACGATAACCTAAAGCTTGCTGAATTTCACAACATCACAGTTATTGAAACCCCCTCGGCCAAAGAAGGCAAATTTAGTGATGAAGACGAGCTGAAACTCCGCACGGAGATAAAAAAGCACTTAGGCGTATGAGAAAGGAGGAAAACTTAGACCATGGATGAAGTTCATCTAGTATTGTACCATATTGGCCCTGTCCAGGATTTCATCAGATCCTCACGTCGTAGTCGAGACCTGTGGTTTGGTTCTTGGCTGCTTAGCGAATTAAGCAAAACAGCGGCCCTTGAGATCGTAGAACAAAATGGCGGCGACTTGGCTTGGAGCCTTATTTCGCCGGCGCCAGAAACCTTATCGCAGCTAAAATCCGATGAGTTTAACGTCGCAAACCGAATAATTGCAAGGACAAGAAAAGACCCTGCCGTACTAGGTGAGGCTGTTCGGGCTAGAGTGATCTCGCGACTACATGAAATTAGCGATGAGGCATTCTCTAGAATTGAATCTGTAGCAGAGTTCGACCGAAAAACCGCCGACCTTCAGGTAGACGACCTGCTTGAATTTTTCTGGGTGTCTTGTCCCTTAGGAGACAATTACGCCAGAACCCGCTTCCAAGCCGAATCCCTCATGGCAGCGAGAAAGGTAACTCGCGATTTCAATGCCTCAACCTGGGGTAGTTCACAAAACAAGTCTTCTTTAGATGGACTCCGCGAATCTGTTATCCCCAAAAAGGCATATAGCAAAAGGAACAAGGACCAGAATAGGCTAAAAAGGGAACTTCGTACTAAATACGGGGTACGTGAAGGAGAGTACCTATGCGGAGTAGGGATGCTAAAAAGGCACGGTAAGAGAGGAGAACAAGAACATTTTTATAGCACTTCCCACATGGCGGCTATGCCACTGCTTGATCGTCTCAATGAAAGCCATAGGCAGGCAGTGAACGACTATATATCCAGGTTGAAAGAATTGGGAATAGGCTCTGATGCTTTGAACACTGTGCCAGTTCCTCACGAAATCTTCGGACGTAATGATGGCCAACTATTGTTTTCTGAGCGTCTCGCTGACTATTTTGATGGGGATGACTTGGAGCAGGCCCAAAAGGCGTTAGATAAGTTCCTAGAAGAAGTTTTCAAGGAAGACAGGCCCATTCCTTACTACGTACTTCTCCAGGCAGATGGGGATAACATGGGAATGATCATAAATGAGCAAGAAACTATTGACGAACATAGGGAATTGTCTCGTCGCCTTAGTACATTTGCACAAAAAGCCGATCCCATTGTAACTGAATACCACGGATGTCTAATCTATGCAGGAGGCGAAGACGTGTTGGCGCTCCTCCCTATGCATACTGCAATCGAGTGTGCAAAAAAACTGGCTGATACATTCGCTCAAGATATGGCAGATTTTACTGTGCTTGATCCTCAGACGAACAAAGATATTCGACCTAGTCTGTCGGCAGGTCTTGCAATAGTGCATCATCTAGAGCCCCTTTCAAATTCCCTGGAAGCGGTCAGACAAGCCGAGAAATATGCCAAATCTATAAAAGGCAAAAATGCCCTGGCTATTACCTTGACCAAGCGAGGCGGCTCTGAACGGACAATAGGAGGAACATGGGGAACACTCGACCAGAGGCTAGAATACTTTATTGATCTGTTCCTCAAAGAAGACATATCTACCCAGGCAGCCTATGAACTAGAAACTCTGGCCATGACCTTGGAAGGATCGGGAGATGATAACTACTATCTCCCCCATGAAGCCATATCGGCGGAGGTAAGGCGAATCCTAGGACGCAAGAAGGCATCCCGGGGCACTAGAGAGGTTAGTGAAAATGTTGTCAACAGTTTAAGCGATCTTGTGGAAAGCAAAAAAATATCTGTAGAACAGCTAGCTGATGAACTGATCGTCGCACGCGAGCTTGCTTCAGCTTATCGCTTAGCTGGAAAGGAGGAGAAGCGGTGACTGTTTGGATTATCGAACCTCGAGATCCTCTCATTTTCAGAGATGGACGCCCGTTTGAAGCAGTGCCTGGAGCCATAGCCTCGTCTCTGCCCTTTCCTTTTCCTTCAACAACCTCTGGGGCAGTTCGGACCAGAGAAGGACAAGACTCGCAAGGAAAGTTCCGGGATGAAGCCATTTCAACGGTAAAGGAAATTCCGGTTCAAGGACCGCTGTTGGCAGAAATTGACGCCGAAACTAATGATATTTCGCGGTTTCTGGTGCGCCCACCTTCAGATGCACTTTTGCTGGAACTCGATCCTTCTTATAGCGCAAAAGCAGATCTTAGACAACTTGCACCTCTTCAAACTAATTCCAAAGTTACTACTAACCTTCCCAATGGGCTGCAACTTGTAGGCGCACAAAAGCCTGACTTGCGCAAACCTGCTGAACATGCGCCTCGGTACTGGTATTGGGAATTCTTCCAGAATTGGCTGATGGACCCGAAAGAAGGAGAAATCGCTTTAAAAGACATAGGCCATGACGGTCCCGTACGCGAAGGTCGAACTCACGTAGGGATAAATCCAGAGACAAGAACTGCAGATGTAGAACAGGGGGCTCTCTTTCACACCAGAGGACTTGAGTTCACATTCCCTGGACATAAGCCTTACCTATCTCACACACGCAGGCTCGCCCTGATAGTAGAAACAGACGCGCCCAACTTAAGGGACGGGCTAGGTTTCTTGGGTGGAGAACGAAGACTGGTAATGTGGCGCAAAACCGAAAAGCCCTTGCCAGGTTGTCCTGCTTCCTTGAGAGACGAGATCGTAAGGCAGCGACATTGTAGGCTTATACTGCTCACTCCTGGCTATTTCGAATCGGGATGGAAGCCACAATACCTATTAAATCCTAGTATGGGGGTATCCCCGAAACTGCGCGCAATTGCCGTAGGTAGACCGCAAGTTGCGTCTGGTTGGGATATGGAGCAGCGTAGGCCAAAACCTGCACGACGTCTGGCTCCTTCTGGCACCGTATTGTTCCTTGAGCTTGAGGGCCAAGAAGATTCAATTCGCAACTGGGTAGACGCGACTTGGATGTCATGCGTCAGCGATAATCGGCAAGATAGACTCGACGGATTTGGCCTTGCTGTACTCGGTGTCTGGGACGGGACACCTCGAAGGATGGAGGTGTAGATAAGATTATGAGTAGAATTCCAAAAGACAAAGATGGTAACGTTATCATTCCGCCCCCTATAAAGCCTCTGCCAGAGGTTCGAATAATTAACGGGCAACCGGTTGCGATGATAACGCAGACTAGAAGTTACGAGCTTATAACCCCTATGTTTGGCGGCGGGGCCCAACCTGCATTGGCCGATGCAGACATGGTTGTTCGCCCATCTGGAATCCGCGGCCAGTTACGGTTTTGGTGGCGGGCCTGCAAAGGAGGAGACTTTGACGGTGACCTAAAAGCTATGAAAGACGCCGAGGATCTACTGTTTGGAGCGGCCAGCACTGAAAAGAAGCCAAGGCCGTCCCAAGTAGAAATTGTAGTAAATATCACAAGTGCAGGAGAGCCTATACAACCGTTTATCCTCGAACATAGGAAGGAAGGAGCGCCAAGAGTCAAAAGCAGGGATGATGTTATTCCATCATACGCAGCTTTTCCGTTGCAGCCCCAGCAAGAAGATGTAAGGCGATATTGAATGAATACTACAATCAACTCGGTTAGGGCAAAAGTTAAATTTGACCTGATTATCACTTTCCCGGAGTATCAGAAAGAAGCGGTTGAGGCCGCATTGTGGGCTTGGGAGACTTTTGGCGGCATTGGCGGTCGAACGAGACGGGGCTTTGGAGCCTTGATGCTCACTGCCATAGATGGCAAGCCCGTCCCCTTACCGAAAGCACAAGAAACAGAACTTTTCATAAAAAAGGGCTTAGCTACCCACGTAAGCAATGGGAAGTGGCCCAGCAATGTACCCCATCTTTCAAGGGAACCCAAAATGGCACTTACTGGAATGAAATCTAATCCCACCGAGTCTTGGAAGGACCTTATTTTCAGTTTGAAAAACTTTCGCCAGCAGCGCCATGGGGGTACCGAACGAGGAAGACCGGGTCGGAGTAAATGGCCGGAACCTGATGAAATTAGGAGGCAAACCGGCTGCAGATCTCCGCAGCATCGAGAAGACCTATCAAACGTCAGTAAATTCCCGCGTGGTGCTTTAGGACTTCCCATAGTATTTCACTTCAAAGATGAAAGGGACGGAGACCCTCCGACGTCCACCCTTCAGGGAAGCACGAAGAATTACGAGCGTTTCGCTAGTCCGCTAATCCTCAAGCCTATAGCGTGTGAAGGAGGACAAGGTGTCGGTGTGGCCCTAGTTTTAGAAGGAAGCCAAGTATCTAAGATTCCGGGAGGTTTATTGTTAAAAGTTAGCGATGGAAGAGAATTTCCTGTAGATGCAAACTTGACCAAGGAAGAAGCTGAACAAATCCCTCCTTTGAGAGGCAACCCAAACGTTCTGGAAGCTTTCTTGGATTTCATTCAAAATACCGGTAACAGGAGGTAAATACACATGCAATCTCGTCTTATTTTTGCTCACGCCTTCTCCCCCTTGCAGGCGGGAACTGGACAAGGTGTGGGAACAATCGATCTTCCTATAGCCCGTGAAAAGGCTACAGGCTTACCTATTCTGCCAGGCTCGTCCCTTAAAGGCGTGCTGCGTGACGCTTGCGAGAACAAGGAAATACGTGAAAAGGTATTTGGTCCTGAACCTGATGCCGCTTCAGAGTTTGCAGGGTCAGCCGCTTTCTCGGACCTTCGCTTACTCCTATTGCCAGTTCGTAGCGTGATAGGAACATTTGCATGGGTAACATCCCCATTCATACTGATGCGTTTCTTGCGAGATATAGATATCGTAAGAGTTAGCGATGCTCCTTCGAAGGTACCAAATCCGAACATGAAAGAGTGCTTCGTATCTGACAGCGATTGTGTAATATGTGAGAATAACCAAGTCCTTCTAGAAGATTTAGAGTTGCAATCTAAGGGTGACAGCAGTGCTAGAGAATGGGGCGAATGGATTGGGAAACAACTGTTTCCTTCTGATGGCAACTGGCAGGAAATGCTTCCCCAACGTCTATGTATTGTAAACGATACAGTGTTGAGCTTTTTGCTCGATACGGCCACAGAAGTGTTTGCTCGCATAAGGCTTGATGATGACACCAAAACAGTAAAAACACAAGGACTTTGGTACGAAGAAGCTCTACCGGCCGAAAGCATTTTATCAGGTATCGTAGCTGCTACGCACGTAAAAGCCACCCCAGAAGAGGTTTTTGAAGTTCTGGGAAAAATAGTGTCCAAACCCCTTCAGTTAGGAGGCAAATCTACCGTCGGACGTGGGGTTTGTCGCATCACGCTGTCAGGAGGGATTGACCATGCTAACTAAAGATCAGCAGTACGCCTCTTTGGCGTTTGATCAAGTAAACAAAATGCGGAATGAATCAAAAGATGATCAGACCAAGTACGGTTCTATGGCGCACCGATTACCTGTCCTCATACGCAAAGCAGGATTGGCCCAGGCTATAGGGTTCGTTGAGTCTAGGGGTACATCGGCGCAGCAAGAACTCTTGAATCATATATCTGAGGCGGTAGGCGTAGAGGACATAGCCGAATACAGTCGCAAAGCTGAACTGGCCGAATATATGAAACTAACCAACGATGTAATGGCAGCGCTGGTTTGGTACAAGCGTTTCGCCGTGTCTGTGCTCAAAGTCGAATCTGGCATGGACGAAGATGCAGGTGGTGAGACACAGTGAAGAGCAACACACGAAGGCAGTGTTTGAGTGAAAAAAAGCACACCATAACGACTAACGCAGGCCTTTGGCTAGATAAGTATATAAGGGACCAAGATCGCGAAGGCACAAGTCGGCGTGAACTGGTTGAAGAAGTAGCAGGTATACTACAGCCTGAATGGTACGAGCAGTGGTTTGCACGTTGGAAATCTTGCTTAGAAGAAAGCGGAGCGAAGATGAGAGAGGCGCAAGTCTTAGGACGGATGGCAGTGGGCCTAGGAACAGACAGCGTTCTAGAAACATCTATATCCCTTCACCACACCATAGGTGTCCCTTACATACCAGGTACTGCACTCAAGGGAGTAGCATCATCTTTTGCAAGGAAGCGCCTAGGTGATGAATGGTTGCCCCAAGCAGAGAACGGATCGCATTCTATAATGTTTGGCAATACTGATACTGCGGGTTATGTAACCTTCTTCGATGCCATGCCTTTGCCTAATCAAAGTAAGCTATTTCTAGATGTGATGACAGTGCATCATCCAGAATATTACAAAACCGGTACTACTCCGCCTGCAGACTGGGATAACCCTAACCCTGTGCCCTTTTTATCTGCGAATGGCCGTTACTTGATCGCTCTTGCAGGGCCTGAAGAATGGGTTGAAGCCGCCTTTTCGATCTTAGAGTACTCATTAGAAAGCGTTGGCGTTGGAGCCAAAACCAGTAGCGGCTACGGACGGTTGAAGTTTGTGGGACAGCCTTTAGTTTCTCCTGATGAACAAATAGTCGATAACTTCATAAGAGAGATCGATAGTCTGAGTAAAGCGGACGTTGCAGGATCAATACACTCATATTATGAGCACTGGAAAGAACTTGATGTTGATCCCAAAAACAAACGGCGCCTTGCCGAAGCTATAGTAGCAAAAATTAAGGAAGCAGGACGTGAAAAGAAGACTAAAGATAAGGCGTGGTACAAGGAGTTGATAGATTTCCTAGAATAGGCTGCAGATGGCATGACAAGTACCAGCAGTGAAAACATCATCTTCACACTAGGTGGTAGGAAGCGAATCTGCCACCTAGTGCTCATTTTATGCTACGGTGACTCTAGAAGGTGAATCTGCAAACTCAGGGAAATTCGTTCACATCCCCTACCACTCCACCTCATATTGGCCTAACCCAAATGCAGCATTCTTCCCCACATTCAAGAAAGATCCGTACAGAAGCAACGGCAAGAACTGTCTCAGATCCCCTCTGTACCTTATTTTCCCTACAAACCCGCTAAAATCCATGGTCCGCTTGCTTCGCCCTGAATAACGAATCCACTCTTTCCACTGAATACTCAGGTTGTCATGGGAAACTTGCTCAGCACGTTCAATCTGATCTCTGTAATCTGTCTCCATCTCAATCCCTTGGTAAAAATACGTTATAGTTGACACTCTCCTGAGAAGATTCCTAACTAAAACATGGAATTCAGGTACTTTTACAAAAGCATCTTTGTATTTGAGCCTGGTCATGGATACAAAATTCAGAGTTATGCTATCTCCTCTGGCCTTTCCGAGTTCTTCATCTATGGCTCCACCTGTAACAATATGATGTCCTTCGCCTGCGAACATATTTTCAGTGCCATCGTACACTACTATAGATTCACGAGTAAAAGGATTAACCGAGAGCACCTCGTCCAACTTGGCTTTTGATCGCCTCCCTTTCCGCCAAAGCCCAAAGCCATCTTCTCCTAGGACTTTGAAAGTCACTACAAAATAGGGCAGAAACGAAATTACATTACCTGCCAGCACAACCTCCCATTCTAAGTGGTCACCAGGCATAAGTATAGTCCTGGCATCCGAAGGAGCCCTTATCACAAAAGGGCGAGGAATATCTTGAAGGTTTCTGAGGCGCTTCGCCCCCTTTGGCGGAGACGGTTCAAAAACGATTTTATACGGACATTTATCCCCAAAAGCACACTCAGTGCAGTTAGCATTCACCCCTGAAGTTTCCAAACCCCTCAAATAGCACGTCAGCCGCTTGAACGTAGTCCCAAACCCACCTCTTATCACACCGCCTTTGAACTCTGGCAGTTCCATAGGTTCTTCTATCTCCATGCTAAACCGGTAAAGACCTAGTTCTAATCCAATGTCCTGTCCGAGCAACATAAGAACCTCCTCTCGGTTCCAATCGGACCCAAAAATCGGGCTACCTCTCACGCTCTTATTAGATCCTGCACCTCAGAATTCCTGTTAGAGAAATATACAATCTGCTGCCCAATATCTACACCTGCCTGGTCATCCTATTTCCTACAGTAAGTGAAGGAATTACTTAACATGCTATAGAATCACCTACACAGCAGTTTATCTGCGTAGACGATATTTTGCGCCTTAAGAACTAATTTGGAGGATCTCACTCACATGCCAAGTAAGCAAAAAACTGACCGTAAATCAGATTTACACGTATACCTTCTTGCCCTTTTAGGCATGGTAATTGGCATTGCCCTCATTTTTACATCGTGCGCACCTGAACTAACGGTCGAACAAAGATTAGCAGACTTCGAATACCTATTTGCGGTCCTCAGAGAAAACCATCCCTATCTCGCTCTTAAAGCAAGAGTTGAAAACTACGACTGGCTGGCTCACGAAAAAGAGTTTGAGAATGCTGTGCGAAAAAGCGGAAGCGAAGCTGCATTCGCCCGCTGTATCCAAGAAATGCTCCTTCTGATCAATAACGGCCACACAAGCGTAATGGACCCTTTAACCTTCCGAAATGTGCAAAGCGCCCCCAAGGAGATGAGCCCTTGGATTTATCAAGCCATAAAGACAGACATAGAAACAGTGTACCACTGGTATCAATTGGCAACCAAAGAGCAAAGGTACCCCCAAAATATAAGCCTGCCATTTAGGGCGAGATATGTGGAAGGCGAGTACGTAGTTTACTGGACCTCAGACGAACTCACTGCGAGGTCAAAAGTCTTTCCGGGGCAAATAATCCGCACTGTAAATGCTAAGCCGGTGCACGAATACGTTGAAAGTCTACGAGGTAAAACTTGGCTCAGATACGATCCACTAAGAGAACGTTTATTTATGCTCGAGTTCATGCCTCCTTATAGGGGCAGACCTTTACATATAGTTTTTGAGGATGAACTCAAGACCTTTGTAGACGTAATATTGAGTTTTACCGAGGTGCCCCAACAAATTCAACCTCCTGTGTTTCCCACTGGAGTGTGGGACATGCCTAACGTATACACCACTACTTTGGCAGATGGCCAAGTCGGGTACGTTCATATCGCTCAAATGACAGGTTACAGCCTTTCTGGATACGAAAAAGAATTACTCTTGTCCTTTTTCTCTGAAATTAAGGGCTTACCTGCCCTTATAATTGACATAAGAAACAATACAGGTGGAAGCAACCTATACTGGATGCTCAACATAGTAAGACCCCTGGCTACACAGCCTATTACTGGAATCAACATAAGCGCATACAGATCAGGAACATACATAATGCCTTTTCTTTTCACGGAACAAAGTTCAGACACAATTACAGATGAATACACCATAGAACGCACTGTGATACCTAAGTCCGAGCTCAAATCTGTTCTCACTCCAACTCAGATGAAAAACTTGCCTCCTGAGATACTTACACCAGATTTTGTCGACCCTATAATGTGCCGAACCACTGTGTATCCTTCTTTAGAATGCCCGTTTAACGGCAAAATCTTTCTACTCGTAGACTACGAAGTGTTTTCTGCAGCTGATTGCTTCGCCCAATTCTGCAAATACTCTGGTTGGGCACAGGTAGTAGGTCAACATACAGCAGGTGATGCTAGCTATTCAAACATCGTACTCGTAACTCTACCTAATAGCGGAATGGTTGTTAAGTTTCCTCCTGACATGGGACTAAATCCAGACTTTTCTGCTAGCGAGGAGATGCACACTGCTCCCGATGTTATAGTTGAACAAGATCCTAAGATGATAGTAGAGTACGCTCAGGCGATTAAGAACGGTGAAAAATTCCCTGAGCCAGATCCAAAATATGACGCGGTTTTAGCAAAATGCCTAGAGTTGGCACTAGGTGAAGAGCCATAGGTTTACGATGCAATTATCTTTTTTGATCTATTGGTCAGTGTTTTCTCCTGTAACTCTCTGTTAAACAGCATTTTATTTTATAAGCCATCGCCTCCGTATTCTGCCTCTCCCAATCGGAAGATGTGATTTGACCTAGACTAGTATGAACCCCTATCCAAAAACATGGCACGTCTTAAAACAAGAACGCCGTTCCCTCTACGTCGATGCCAGCCCATTTGCAGTCTACACTAGTTTACTTCTACCACTGCAAGTGCTGCAATTTCCAAACTGACAAAAGCACACTAAAGGTGCTGAAGCAGTTAGTTTGCCAGTGTTGAAGTCGTGCCGAAGCCTCATTGAAATCAAGAAGGAGTTACTAGTTAAAATACTGAAGTATAATGCGCGGCACTGTATTTAATTGCGGTTCCAGAGGAGGTGAGCATTGCACTATCCATACCTATTAATCACCCATCACAAACAGAGGAGGAATAAATATGCGTAACCTCAGAAAACCGGTGTATTATTTGTTTGACATGTCATGGCCCGAGGTAAGAGACGCACTTGTTACTACAAAAACAGCAATAATCCCCACAGGCTCAACAGAGCAACACGGGCCTAATGGTACATTGGAAGTGGATACTGCAAGAGCAAGGGAGTTTTCCATAAAGCTCGGCGAAAGACTTTATCCAAAAGTTATCGTTACTCCACCCATTCAATTTGGCGTATCTGAGCATCATATTAATTTCCCAGGAACCTTGACACTCAAACCAGATACCTTCACACAGGTGTGCATGGATATTGCCTGGTCGCTTCATCATCATGGAATAAGAAAATTCGTGTTTGTCAACGGCCATGGCGGAAATCGACCGTCACTTAGCACGGTCATAAATCGGATAAAGTACGAAATGGGAGACGAGGCTCTTTGGGTTTCACCTACTGCCCTAGTAGAAGATATAATTCGGGAACAAGTGTCTTCACCCATAATAGGACATGCGTGTGAAAGCGAGATCTCCCAATGCCTCTACCTATATCCGCAATGCGTTAAGAAGGACGCTTTGGAAAAAGGCGATATCTACCCGCACATCTATGAGACGTGGCATAAACTCCCTATAGAACAGGCTAGGTACTGGGACGAAATCACCAAAAATGGAGCGCTCGGCGACGCGACAAAAGCAACCTATGAATTTGGAGAACAATGTATAGAAACTGCTCTCGACCGACTGACAGAATACCTCGAAGATTTCATCGACGACAAAACATGTCTAACATGACCAATAATCTATAAATAGGAGGTGTGTGTCATTGTTTGTGGAAGGTAGAATTGCTGGACTCTTGTCACTAGTATTTGTGTTCCTGTGCATCGAACTCGGCTTACGAAAAGCTGGGACCCAGACTATATATACCAGGCCTATAGCAGGCCTAGAAGCAATAGAAGAAGCCGTCGGACGAGCTACTGAAATGGGCAAACCCATAGTGTTTACTCCAGGCTACGCAGATATCGCAGGTACTACAGGAGCGGCCAGCCTTGCAGGAATTGACGTGCTCAACCATGTAGCCAGACTTGCTGCTCGCTATGATACTGGACTGTCAGTAGTAGTGGGACATCCTAACACATATGCGCTCGTTGTCGACATATTGAAAACCGCATACCTTGAAGAAGGCAAGCCTGACGTTTTTAATCCCGACAACATAAGATTCACATCAGATGTTCAGTTCGCTTTCACTGCTGCTGTCTTGGGACAAGTACAAAGAGAAAAACCTGCCACTGTCTTTTACACTGGCTATTTCGCGGCAGAAGCCATAGTAGTAGCCGAAGCAGCTGCCACAGTAGACGCAATGACGATTGCCGGAACTACCAACTATTTTCAGATACCATTTTTTGTGGCCGCTTGTGATTACACAATGATTGGCGAAGAACTTCTTGCCGCTGGCGCATTCATTTCGAAAGACCCAAAAAGAATTGGGGCGATAGCCGGACAAGATTATGTGAAAATTGCAACAATAATAATGACAGTGGCTGGAGCCATTTTGTCTACTATGGGTTTGGATATTTTAACGAAACTCCTAAGTAAGTAAAAGGTTAAGGATCATCTTGCTAAAAAGGAGGTTTTTCTCAATTGAAGAATATATTACCGATAATTATAGCGGCCATAGTCGGATTCCTTCTGCTAGCCGATTTCTTCCTAGATATACCCGCTATAAAAGGGCCTGCGGCCGAAGTACAAGATTGGGGTGTCATCCTTGCAGCCTTTGCTCTAGCCCTAGCTACGATAAACCTAATTGGCTTCCACATAAGACAAATTGGACGAAAAAGCAAAGATCGCATACACAGCCTAATACTCATCGTAGGCTTGCTTGCAACTGCGATTTCTGGGATCTTCATGGGGACAGATTCTGCAATCTTTGATTTCATATTCCGGTCCATATATACGTCCTTAGCAGCTGCCTTCTATGCCATGACCGCATTTCACTTAGCCTCTGCATCCTATAGGGCGTTCCGCCTAAAAAATCCCCTCTCTGCAGCTTTAATTGTATCAGGAGTCTTATTAATGCTAGGAAAAGCTCCCATAGGCGAAAACATATGGTCGGGATTTCCTGTCATAGCTAACTGGATAATGGAGGTAGTCAACGTCGCAGGTTCTAGGGGGATACTTATTAGCACAGCTATAGGCTCCATAGCCATGGCCCTCAGAGTCCTAACAGGTATAGACCGATCTTACCTCGGGTCAGGGTCCGAATAGGAGGTGCTTTCAACCATGGATTTCTTTGAAAAACTGGGGCAAATCGACAACCGAATCATATACGTCTTATTCATTCTCGCAATACTCATACCCTTAGTGACACCACTGGGGCTTCCGGTGAGTGTAAGTCAACACACAAAACAAGCTTATGAAGTCATAGATTCTCTCCAACCAGGGGATACTGTGATAATAGACATCGGGATCTCATATTCTGGCGCAGGGGACGTTTTACCTCAAACCGTTGCCATGTTAAAGCATCTCATGTCAAAGGACGTAAACGTCATCTTTACAGGCGTGCAGATGGACAGTTCAAAAATTATCGAGGATCTCATAAAACCGTACGAGGAAGTTGGTAAACAGTACGGGGTAGATTTCTGCAATCTGGGATATCTGGCAGGAGGAGAAAACGCAATAGCCGCGTATGCCAAGGATCTAAAAAAGGCATATCCAATTGATTTTAGGGGCAACTCTACCGATATCCTTCCTATACTTCAGAACGTGAACAGTGTTAAAGATGCCAAAATGTTCATTTTTTTCAGTACTCAAAATGCCGACATGTACGTTCGACAGATATCTGAATACCGAGTCCCTATCGTCGGGGGGCTTATAGCACAATAGCACCACAAGCCGAACCTTATTTGCATGCCGGACAGCTAAAAGGCATGTTAGTTGGGCTCAGAGGGGCTGCCGAATATGAAACTATCATGGGAAGTCCGGGCATGGGGGTAGCTAGCATGGACGCTCAGAGTATCGCCCATTTGCTAATTATAGTTTTCATCGTTATCGCTAACCTTTCTTACTTTGCAACTCATGCCAAAACCCAACCTAGAGAGGAGGCGTTTCAATGAGTAGAGATCCTGTCATATGGGTTTCAGCAATTGTTACGATTATAGCTTTTTCCTATTTATTTAAAGAAAACGAACTGTACAAAGCCGTCGAACACCTTTACGTAGGCGTAGCAGCTGGTTATACATTGGTGATGGGATATAACAACATAGTGTCGAAAGTATGGACACCGCTTAGCAGAGACGGGAACTTCGTGGTGTTGATTCCGGCTGTAATAGGGCTTATGCTATACGTTCCGTACATTAGCAAACAATACTCATGGATAAAGCGCATACCTATCGCAGTTATAGTTGGAATCGGCATGGCTCTCACTGCTAGAACCCAGGTAATGCAGCAATTCATCGAACAGATAAAAGCCACTATGGTACCTATCAATAGTATAAACTCATTCATAATCCTCTTAGGGACAATAGGAACCTTATGCTACTTCCTATTTACATTCAAACCGAGTTTACCTATTAAAACAGGCTCTGAAATAGGCAAATGGACTATAATGATTACCCTAGGTGCGGCTTTTGGGGCTGGTATTATGGGCCGCATTTCGCTTCTTATCGATAGAATGTTTCTGATTTTCCGAGACTGGATCCCATTGATAAAACTACACTGAGTTGCTAAAGAACATTCCGCAAAAAGCGCTTGCTGGGCGTTAGCATCAATTCCCAGTAAGCGCTTTTTTATTGACACACTAAACAACTGACCAATTACACAAAGGTAATCGATAAGCACACGGTATTGCGACTCTTTGGGTGTTTTCTTAATGCATAATTACCAATCGCAACTTTCTTGACAATCTTTCATTCGATTCGTCACATATTCTGTAGCAGGAAGTACCCAAACGACAACTTCGTCACCCGCCGCCCACTTTAGAGAAATAGGAGAAGATTAATAAGAACAATTATGTGAAAAAACTCCAATGGTACTACCCGAAGATGCGGTTCGTGACTGTAACAGGTCCAAAAGAAAATTAGAAAACACTTTCAGAAAGGAAGGTGATTAACACGGTATGCCCATCGGTGTACGGTATAAAATGTCCTACCACCTTAGGAAACAAAAAAGAAGCACCTACAAATAAGCAATCCTCTAATCTAAAAGAATATTCCTAGCGATTGCCCTCTTAGGCACTATCGGCCCCGGCAGGCAGTACGATTATGCTGTTGATATAACGTCTTAGGGCCGCTCTGTCATGGTGGATAAGATCGGCCGTTTTTATCAGATCTATAGGTTGAAGTATCACTGAGGCCGTCTGCATGCCGTCGATCGGTGATATCACGTTTATCTTTTGCGCCGGTAAATCCTCAGTGGCCGGGTATATTATGGTAGCGGTATTATCTCCAACGCCGCTTAAAGCGTAAACAGCCAACTGGTAGAGCATATTAGTCGGCAAGCCACTTTGCCACAAATCCCTGTATTTGGCGTCTAACAACCTTACAACCTTCCCATACCGAATAAGGGCAAAATCCGGCCGCATTGTGGGCGGATTTCTAAATTGCGGGTTCAGGAATGGGTCGTAAGCGAACATGCTCCGCAGGGCATATTGATCCTTCACCTGATAATCCTCGGCATATTCGTGCAACAAGCGAAGAATAAGTCTTTCGAAAAACACATTCATATCGAAGAAGTAGCCGCATAGCAAAGCCTCATGGCTTCTTTCTTTCATCTCTATCCCGCATGAGTTATACAAAAGATCGATGATAGTTAGAAGAGATCGATAACTTTCCGTTAGCCTGTTTAACGAATTGAGAGCTCGCCTTATGACTATGTTGTCAAGATTCACCGCTGTTACTTCATCACTTAGAAGTGAGCAAAGCTTCCTTATGCCCATTCTAAGCATGTCATCTGTCACCAGCTCTAAACTAAATCGCAAACCAGCAAGCAGTACCTGGTTTAATAAGGTATCCTCAACGCGCTCGAAATATCTGCAGGGCAAACTTTCGCCAAGCAAGCCCGCACGCGAAGCAATCCGTCCTACATCAATTCGACCTTTCGGTGACGCCAACTCTGCTTCTTTACACACGTAATCCCGGCTGAGGCCTCGCGTTATCAAGTCTTCCGCCTCAACATAAAGCTGGTATACCATCAGATCGAAAAAATCGAGCGAATCTATGAAATGGTGAGCCTTTTCGAACAGTTTCATGTCTTTTAAACCATAAGCATACTTTAGCAGGCGATAAAGAGGTAGACCTGTTATCTTGGGCGAGACGTTTACTTGCAAGGAACCCAATGTAACCCGTCCCACGTGCGAGTTTGCATCAATTCGTATGCAGTCTCTTAATTCCAGTATGTTCAAAACCCCGGCTTGGTTAAGTTTTTGGGCAGCCTGCCTTGCTGCCTTATCAAATGAGTAGTCGTCATATTGTACGATTATGGACTCCCATTCTGTTAAACTAATCAGCATAGTCATCGTATGCGCCTTCTTCCTCACCGTTTTCCTCAGGTATATCAACCAGCGAGGCAGCAAGATCGGGATAAGGTTCAATCAGGGCTCTTATCAAAGTCGATATGTCCGAACTTTCAAAAACAGCCTCTACTACGCACATATTCTTTACGTCTATCAGGCTATTGCCCAATACTTCGGCCATTTTTGCATAATCCCCGTAACAATATTCCTCTATGAGCGGGATAACATCTTGTCTTATAATTTTCCTAAAGTCATCAGCATCGCTTACAGGTTCGCCGTCTGTCAGAAAGTAAGCATGCCCTATCTGGAGATTCCTTCCTTCGTAACCGAATTTTTCGCATATCGCTGCGTTAAGCTCTTTCAGCCATAGATCAAGAGGTAGGCCGGCTATTTCCGCGTCTTCTAATAAACTATAGTCCGGCATAAGCGCTATAAAGCCGAACCTGCGTCTCAGAGCTACATCGAGCAACGCTATGGAGCGGTCGGCCGTGTTCATAGTCCCCACGATATAAACGTTCTCAGGTATCTTAAAGGATTCTCCTGATAAGGGTAGGATCACCTCTTTACCACGCTTGTCGGCCTCGATCAGCATTATTAGCTCGCCGAATATGCGCGATATGTCGCCCCTGTTGATCTCGTCAATTACGAGGTAAAAATTTTTCTCCGGTTGGCTGCATGCCGCTTCGCACAGGGATTTGAATATGCCTGGCTTTATGCTGAACTGGGTTTGGCCGTCCACAATCGAAGGTTTTATGCCTTCTATGAAATCTTCATAACCGTAAGACGGGTGGAAGCAACACATCCTGACGTAACCGCTGTTTCTTTCATCACCGCGTATGACATCTTTCTCCTGATCTGATAAATCATTGTAAGGTCTACCGTATATGCTTTGAGCAGCTAACTCCAGACAGACCGCTTCAGCATTATAGGTTTTGCCAGTGCCAGGAGGTCCATATAATATGACCTGCTTTTTTCGTTTAAGTACACTGTCTATGTCTTCGAAAAGGCGGCTGGGTGGCCCTGACTCCGACTGCACCGGAGAGGTGACGGCTTGATCTACTAACAACCGCTGGATAGCCATAATATTATCCACATTCTTGTACCGGTATACGTTTGTTCCCAGACCCTCATCAGCAGTGAAAAGAGGTGTCTCATCACTAACTACTAGCCATTGTACTTTCTTGCGATGAGGCAGCGTAGAAGAATTGTGATATTCATAATCATCGATCACTCTGCCTATTCCGAGTATTCTCTCGCCTAATGCGGCAGCCACGATATCGCCTTTACTGAGGTCGTAGTAGAATCTCAATATCTCATCGGCCACCTTTGACGGAGTAGCAACGTTTCTTTCTTCCAGCGCCGCAGTGATTTTCGCTTTAACCTCGTTTTTGTTTCGTCCCTTATAAACGCTTAGATCATCCAAGGCACATTCTATGGAAATAAAGCTTCCGTTTAACATTTCTTGCCAGCCGCTTTCGCCGTCTACAGTTGTATCTATGCGGTAATACTCTCTAGGCAAGCCAAAAGTCTTCAAAATCAGGTGCGATAGATAATACAAGGGGATATCGAGTTCTCTTGCAATGTTCGCGTATTGACCATCCATAACGTATAATTTGGTTCGATCAATGGGCTTCTCTAGCAAGCAGATGAGACCATGCACAAGAAACCTAAGAGCATGGAAAATACATACTTTTTCAGGAAACAGCAAGTGATAATATTTGTGCACCCAGCCTCGGTTAATCATATTATTCGGTTCTAAAGCCTTTGATAAGGCGTCATGCAGAAGAATGTAGTCATCCAAAGAAGCATCGGTCGGAACCCGTTCTATGAGATCTGCACCAGCTACCAACAAATCCCTTATATCTCGGATCATTTTATAGGCCTCGTCGTCTGTGAGCTCCTGCTGCTTTTGCGGTGTCCCGGTTACCCATCTGCCGTCCTGCACACGTTTATACACTATGAACTTATGAGAGCTTCCCCCCATTATGCTGCCATATAGGTTTGTATGGAATTCATCATCATTTTTGAACTCCAGCCAATACAACAAACTGTCTCGGGTACCTGTGTTGAACATTACTTCGGACAACGTTTGGTCATCCAGTCGCTTTAAAACATTGGGTCCAAATTTCTTCTGAAAGGCACTATAGCCGCTTTCAAAGACAGTCTTTCTCTCTAGTTCTCCGCTAAGCAACATTTTGTTATATTTCTGTCTCAATCGCTCTGCTAGTCTTTGGTCCATACTCTTTCCTCCGTCTCATCATTGATAGCATCATCATGACATGGTAGACAACAGTTTTCTGACCGTACAAGCCGAAAATCTAACCTCTTTCCTATAAGTATACAAAACAGGGTGGATAATATATACCTTCTACGGTGTAGGCATTATAGTCTTTCCGGTAGGCTATTAATAGTGCGACACCAACACTCGCAGCTGCAATAACTGGCGTACAAAGTGCCGGAAATAATCTGGCCATTACGCCCTAATCATGATTATATAGAGCCTCTTCCAATTCACGCCACGTATCGTTGATTATGAAGGTGTTTACAACCTCTTCTTGTTTTACTACGGCCTGATACTTTTCTTTCATTTGTTCACTGCTAAGTTTAAGTATTTCTCCAAGTTGATCTATCCAGCCTAGAACCGCAGGGGCCAAAAGTGCCAGTCCTTTATTGTATTCCCTTGTTCCGTTCGTACAACCACGTAAGTCATAATAGCAGACCAGTAAATATTTATCTAAAGCATCTTCCAATTGCCCCATGCGTTCATATATGTTACCAAGAGTTAGTAAGCTGCTTCTGTAAAAACCCATATTGGCATCCCTGTAATGTTTTTGGGCGTTCTTAGAAACCGTTTCCACCAGAGATTCATTAATGTCAAGATTCCTGCTGTTTGTTATCTTCGCAAACTCTGATACATCAATCCCTTCACGGGACAAGACGGTTGTGACCCAGTTCCTATAGACACGTTCGTTTCTAATATCGACCATCTGATTATATTCATCTTCAGTAAGCATTAACTTTTGACCTGTGAAAACACTGTTCTTCACAAGAATTGTATGGCCACACTGGTCACATTTTCCTCTTTGCACGGGTCTTTTTTTGAGTTGATTGCCACAGTACGGGCATAAACCTTCATTAAAATATTCCACGTTCTTATCAAACTGGTGAACGTCTATGGCTTCAAATAACGGAGATTCCCTAAATGCATCATCAATCTCTTTAGTGGGTTCATTAGCCGTTCTCTGTTCTTCTGGGATATCCCTACCGCTTCTCCTGTACTCTCTCACCAGAACCTTTACCCTTTCATGCGCAGTCTCCAATAGTTCCAACGTTGTATGGGAAAATAATTGGTTCTCAATTATAGATGGTACATTAACTACACGCTGTTGCTTATCAATGGAATAGTTCGCAAGTATGACCTGCTGAACAACAGGGGATTTTCTCAACACAAAGTTGGATAATGGCATTTCCTCAGCCGAGAATCTCTCGAGCAATACTTTTCTTAACTCTTGTTCAAACACGACGCTTTCGCCCTTAATATACCTGTAATTTGTAAAACCTACTTTTCCAGCTATCTGCATAAGTTCCCGGGCTGTTAAGCCCATTCCCAAACTATGTTTGGCCAAAACATAAATGGCATCAACCGTAATTTCATCGACATCAGCGACGCTTTGCATAAATCTTTCAAACCAGTCAACCCTACGGTGGAACATGCAAGCGGCTACCAAAGCGTTTGATGAATAACTCATAAAGGATCTGTTCTTATGCGTTTGACGTAATTTTAGTATCATATTAAAAGCAGACTCAGCATCCCCAAAAAACAAATGTCTTTCAAGTCCATAGTAAAATAGGAACACATACCCAATCCAAATATATCCATCTCTGTTGAGGTGAGAGCGAACTGTACGATGGAAAATACTGGGGCCTCTCTACGCTTTCAACGTTGGTAGGCTCCTTCACGGGGAGTGCTAAACTTATAGAACTAGGTTCTTCTGCTCCCATAAATGAAACCTCAATAATGAAGTCTTCCACGATCATTTTGGACTTGTGTTTTGCACTATTTGTGTAATTCTTCATAGGGCCGTCTGAGAACCATAAAAGCCTTAGGATTTCCTGCGGTATACCATTGGGTCTAACACAAAACGCGGTCGACTTCTCATCTATAATGCTGTTTGCTTCATCTGCCGCGTTTTTCGTTTTTGTCACAGCTGCAGCAGAAGTCTTATCTTTCACTCTGTCTTTGAAAAAGTTAAATAATCCCACACGAAGCACCTCCTGCCTCTTAAAGAAGCGGTATACCAATGCAAGACTATTCTACCAAGGTCACGCCGACGTTATCTTGGACTCCCTTGATCCCAATCCGCGATCTCATCAACCTTGTAATATGCTGAATCACTGTATATCCTTCCGGATATGCCTCTCTGCTGCAATCTTCCGCACTAACTCTTTCCCTAACTCATACGCATCTCTCTGCGCTTTTTCATTTTCAGAAACAGGAAGGTAATCCTCGGTGCACGTACTATACACATGGACAAAATCTACTTTAAAGCTATTCCATATTTCTTTAAACATATCTGTTACCATTTCTGGTCCGCGATTCGGAGGCGCTGCTCCATAGGTCATCAACAAAGCGAATTTCTTGCCTTCAAGGTCGCGGGAAGTTATGGGGCACAACCGATCTATAAACTTCTTTAGCTGGGCTGTTATGCTCCACCAGTATATTGGAGTAGCGAATATGAAAGCGTCTGCGTCTTTAAGCTTGGTGTAAAGATCTTGCATATCATCGTCAATCACACAGGTGCCACCAGTGTCTACGCAAGTATAGCAACCTGTGCACGGATGGATATCCTTCCCGTGCAAAAACACGGTCTCTACCCGTGCAGATTTGTCACATTCCTTTACGCCGCGTAGATAATGATCTAAAAGAAGAGCAGTATTTCCCTTTTCTCTGGGACTCCCTAATAGGGCTAGCACATTCATTAATACTTCCCCCATTGCGTACAATTTACGCTGTTTAACTTAATGTCTGATTACACCATCCATCGAAAACACTTCTATGCGTCACCTCGGCGATCCTGCAAGGGGCACGAAGTAATTCCAATTCCTGGCCACATACTTCGAAGCCCGAAGGAAGCACGAGAACCGTCCCCATATTAAAATCGTTAATATGGATATTGACATTATTAAGATTCGACTGTAAGATACTAATGTAAGGCGCGCTTGGCAAATTGAGTCCAGGAGGTTACAAAATGGATACTGATAATGGACGTGAATCGTCTCTGGGGAAAGCTGGCGCTTTCTTGAGTAACATAGATCCCGGAATGCGAAGATTAATTGCCATAGGTGTTGTAGAAACCCTTGCAGTAACTTTGTACGCTTCTCTGCTCGCCCCTTGGTACAAGTCACTAGGATATGAATCGGCAGCCCAAGGTTGGCTCGCATTTGTAGTTCAACTTACTTCTGCTTTAGTCGCGATTGCAGGCGGCATTTTGGCCGATCGGCTTGGCCGCAAGCGAATGTACGTCACAGGACAGATCATCCGCTGCGCAGTCCCAGTCTTTCTGCTTCTCACAAAAAGTTACCTTGGACTCATCATAGTGTCTCTTTTAAGAGGGCTTACTCTGATTCAAAAACCTGCTGAGAACGCCTTTGTCGGTGCCTATACTGAGCAAAAGAATCGGGCAACCTTGATGAGTATTCATCAGACTGCGTATCTTTTGGCTGCGATGGTAGGCCCCATGACAGCAGGGTTCCTAGCCGATCTTTACGGGGTAAAGATCCCTATGGTTCTAGGACTTGTCCTTGCGGTAGCTGCGATCATAATCGCTATTCCCCTAAAGGACCCACTGGAAACTGAGCAAGACGCCAGCGATGCCATTTACATAGAGCAGCAAAGTCTCACAGTCAGATCCTTTTTCTCAGGAGTCAAAGAATTATTTTCTCAGCCTAATAGCCCGATTCTGGTTATGCTTCTTATTGCTTCACTTGCCAATGGCCTCGGAAATGGTGCAGTAAACATCCTGCTTCCCTTTACGGTCATGGATAGATTTTCGTCTGGATATACTGCGGTTACTGCTTTGAGTCTGTTTTCCAGTCTTGGAACTGTCCTAGTGATCCTCATAGGCGGCAGAATTGCAGATATAAAAGGGAGACGTGGGATAATCCTGATTTCAGGAAGCATTTTCCCAGTCATCATGATCTCAATGTTATGGATAAGTGAGCTTTGGCAAGTGTACGCTGTACTTCTCCTCATAACTATGGTAGGAAACATATCGAGCCCTGCAATGCAAGCTCTAAATATCGAGGTTGTTGAGCCTAAATACTTAGCTACATGGTCCGGTTTTTTAATGTGCGCGTCTTCCTTAGGAATGGGAGTAGGCAGTATATTGGGGGGATTCATGTATCGGCTCAATCCTGATCTAGCCTGGATAGTAACAGTGATACTGTTCGCCTTGTCAGTAGTTTGCTACTACTTTGTCTTGAAACCAAAACCAACATTAGAGCAAATATCTGCCTAACAAATAAAGTGCGGTGCGCTTTGAAAAAGATAAACAGGTTGCTGCAAGTTAAGATGGTAGTTATCTTAACTTGCAGCATTTCGCTTCCCATGCTTACATCCACGAAGCTACTCAATCAGGTTCTTAATCCACTGTCCGTCCTTCATTATTGCTACTGGATTCTCTAGAAATTTCATATCCTGACATGGACAACCTTCTACGATGAGCAAGTCTGCAATCTTGCCTTCCGTAAGGGTACCCACAACCTCACCTAGTCCGCATATATCTGCTGGGCAAGAAGTAGCACCCTTTATTACAGTCATAGGGTGAGCACCCAATTCTACCATAATCTCCATTTCCCTTACTGTTGGAACCACTCCATTCACTTTTGCTGCCGGCAAATCTGAACCTACTGCAAATTTGGCACCTGTATTCAAAACATGTCGAAAGCTTCTCCTGTGATATTCTCTAGCCATCTCCAGTTTTCTAAGGGCGAACTCTGGAGCACCCTGCTCACGATACAAAGAAATCGAATCTGTTACGACCAAGGTGGGAACGCATACAACTCCTGATTCTGCAAGCATTTTGGCGACTCTTTCGTCCAAAGCATAACAATGTTCCACCGTGTCTACTCCATTTAGAATCGCCATCTCAACTCCGTGAACGCCACCTGTGTGAGCAGCCACATGTTTCCCAGCAAAATGCCCAACTTCTGTAGCAGCCAAAACCTCATCTGGCGTCATTTGCGTACTCCCGAAACCTTCGTGTTCGCCCATTATACCGCCGGTCATCATGATTTTAATGAAATCTGCTCCTCGCTTGAGTTGCTGCCTAACTGCACGCCTAACTTCATAGGGGCCATCGCATTCAATCCCGGAACTGTCATAAGCGTGGCCCCCTGTAGTAGTTATAGACTCACCTGCTATAACCAACCTAGGTCCTAAGAATTCTCCCCGAGATATCATGTCCCTAAGCGCGAAATCCACGCCAGATTCGTCTCCCATAACTCTACAGGATGTCACGCCGCTTTCTAAGAAGTCCTGGGCCCTCTGAGCTCCCCTGATCGCCAGATCAGGTACATGCGCAAAATCTTGCCGCGTATGGATGAAAAAAGTAAGATGCATGTGACTATCCCACAAGCCAGGCATTACAGTCTTTCCCTTTAAATCTATAATCTGATCATCTGCTCCAATCACGTCTTCTGTTTCCAAAGCGCTGGACTGCAAGATCCTTCCAATCTTCGAACCACAAATTTCTATAGCCATATCAACCGCAGGCCGGTTGGCTATACCGTCGATTAAACGACAATTAGTTAGCCATGTGCTCATCTTGTATACCCCCTTATCAATCTCCTTGTCATTGCTGCTTACAATAGAATTATGCCCTTGTTACATTTCGCACTACGAACAAGAAAATCCTGCCAGCTGATTATAGGGACGGTTCTGCTGCTTCTCGTCGGAAGCAGCAGAACCGTCCCATACTTAGATTGAAGCAGGAAAAACATATTTCAATAGAGAAGTAAAATGGAGAATACTTTAACCAGAGGTGATTACTTATGTCTAACGCCGTGTTTAAGATAGATAAGCCTAAGAACGAACCGGTATTATCTTATGCGCCAGGTACCAAGGAAAGAAAGGAACTAAAGTCTCGTTTGGTCGAACTAAGAACCCGCGAAATTGAAATACCTCTCATTATCGGGGGCAAAGAAGTGCGCACTGGAAACTTGGGTAAGTGCATAATTCCCCACAACAAAGAGATAGTCATCGGAAGATACCACATGGCAGGAGAGAAAGAAGTACAGGATGCTATAGAAGCGGCTCTTGCGGCCCAACAAGATTGGGAGTCGATGCCATGGGAGCATAGGGCTTCAATTTTCCTAAAGACCGCAGAAATGCTGGCGGGGCCCTATCGCAGCACCATTAACGCCGCCACTATGCTTGGCCAGAGCAAAACTGCGTATCAAGCCGAAATCGATGCTGCGTGCGAGCTTATAGACATGCTCAGGTTCAACACATACTTCTTGAATGAGATTTACAAGGAACAGCCTGAATCCACTGTCGACTCCTGGAACCGAATGGAATACAGGCCACTTGAAGGGTTTGTGTTTGCTATAACGCCTTTTAACTTCACTTCAATAGCAGGCAACCTTCCTACCAGCGCTGCCATGGCAGGAAACGTAGTGCTTTGGAAACCTGCTTCTTCCGCAGTATACTCAGCCTATCATGTAATGAGTATCCTTCAAAAAGCAGGGCTTCCTGATGGAGTTATAAACTTCATTCCAGGTCCTGGCAACCTGCTTGGGAATGTTGCTCTTTCCAATCGGAATTTAGCAGGAGTACACTTTACAGGTTCCACAGCCACCTTCCAGTCCATTTGGCAGACAGTAGGAGAAAACATTAAGAACTACAGAACTTACCCAAGGCTTGTAGGAGAAACAGGCGGAAAAGACTTTGTATTCGTCCATCCGTCAGCAGACTTGGAACCCTTGGTCACAGCTCTAGTAAGAGGTGCTTTTGAGTTCCAAGGACAAAAATGCTCTGCTGCATCCCGCGCCTATGTACCGGAAAGCATGTGGCCAACTCTAAAACAAAGACTCATTGAAGAGGTAAGCACCATCAAAGTAGGAGATGTAGAGGATTTCACAAACTTTATGGGTGCAGTAATAGACGCTCAAGCTTTCAAATCCATTAAAGGTTACATCGACTATGCTAAAGAATCACCTGAAGCTGAGATAATCTGCGGTGGAAACTGCGATGACAGCGTCGGGTTCTTCATCGAGCCTACAATAATTCTGACAACTAATCCCCGGTTCAAGACCATGGAGGAGGAAATCTTCGGTCCAGTTTTGACCGTCTATGTGTACAAAGACTCAGAGATCGATGAGGCGCTCGATCTTTGCGATTCAACTTCCATCTATGGATTAACAGGTGCGGTTTTCGCCCAAGACAGAGAAGCAATAGTAAAAATCGAAAAGCGCCTAACCCATGCAGCTGGCAACTTCTACATCAACGATAAACCTACTGGCGCAGTCATAGCTCAGCAGCCATTTGGAGGAGCCCGAGCCTCAGGCACGAACGACAAAGCAGGATCAAAATTCAACATGATGCGCTGGGTAAGCCCAAGAGCCATTAAGGAACATCTCAACCCGCCTGTAGGGTACAGGTATCCGTTTATGGATGAAAAATAAGAATTAACGTAAATAGATTACCGGCAGCTTCTGGAAAATCCCTGCTGCCGGTAATTTATCTTCTAACAAGATAGCCGCATCCCTATCATTTACTTCAAATAAGTGATTACCCCTTTATTCCTTGGCTTCGGTTCTGGTCTGTCGCCGTCTCTGTATCCCAAAGTTATAGTGCAAACATGCTCGTAACCCTCGGGAATCTTAAGTTCCTTCATGAGTTCTCGCCCCTTCTCAGACTTGAAAATCATTTCAGGAGAAGTCATGATGCAAGAGGCTATATCCAGAGATTCTGCAGCCAGTAGTATATTTTCAGCGGCCAAAGCGCAGTCTAGCTGAACAAACCTAGCTTGTGAATCTGCGCTGATAATAATAACGGTAGGGGCATTGAAAAATGGACTATAATCGGGATCAGATGCCCTTTGGACCATACGCTCTGAGCCAGATTTCAATAAGTTCTCCCTGGATACTTCGGTTATTTTCTTTAAAATCTCTTCGTCTTGTATTACGGTAAAATGCCATTTTTGCTGATTCATTGCGTTTGGAGCTAAAAGAGCACATTCCATAATTTCGTTTAAGGCCGAATCGGGTATTTGATCTGGTTTGTATTTTCTTACACATCTACGTCTTTTTATTATCTCAATAGTTTCTGTCATAACCTAAACCTCCTTTTCTCTCAAGTACTTAAACTGCGGTTATAGTGTTTTAGCCTGTCCAATTCCCGCCTGTAAATCTCGTATGTCTTTTCATCGAAACACACAAACCTTACTTCTTCTATAGAAGACGAAGAGGCACTATCCACAAACTCTGCTACAGTGTTAACGGCTATGGGCGCAGCAAGCTCTACCGGATAACCATACGCTCCAGTGCTTATCGAAGGAAATGCTATAGTTCTAATACCACGTTCTACTGCCACCTTAAGAGACTCTTTGTAACACGAAGCCAAAAGTTCCGCCTCACCATGTGACCCTCCACGCCACACTGGGCCGACAGTGTGTATAACGTATTCAGCTGGCAGGTTGTAGCCTTTAGTTATAACCGCTTTTCCAGTCTCGCACCCACCTATCTTCCTGCACTCTTCCAAAAGCTCAGGTCCTGCAGCCCTATGGATGGCTCCATCAACGCCTCCCCCGCCTAAAAGGGTGTTGTTGGCTGCATTCACTATAGCATCAACTTCCTGCTTAGTAATATCTCCTATGACTACAGATATTTTAGTCTCCTTCATGAAATACCCCCTTTAAGAATTGGTCATGATCTACTGCGCTTTACTTATGATTTCCTCTTCCCTGCCTCCAAAACCTTTCCAATAGATTACGCTGGCTAAGAAATAAAGAACTGCAGTTATGAAATAAGGTATCTCGTAATTATACCTAGACATTATGTACCCGGCCGCATAAGCGCTGAGAGATCTGGCTATGTTGTCAGAAATCCTCATCAAACTAGATATTTTCCCTCTCTTATCTGCCTCAACTATCTCCATCGAAAAATTTGAAGCCACTGGGTTAGACATATTCATCAACGCAGAGCGCATAAAAAGGGCAAATGAGACCAAATATATATTGGGTGGAAGGGCTATAAGCAGCAAAAATGGAATAGATGCCAGCTGGGTTCCTACAACCGTTTTCACCTTCCCGTATTTGTTGGCCAGGATAGGTGCAATAAGCCCGGCAATGGCCGTGGCGCCTTGACTCAGAGAAAGTATCAGACCAACTACGCCGCTATCTACCTGGAGTTTACCCGACAAAAACACGTTGAAGAAAGGGACTACCAACCCTGCCCCAAAACCGATCAATACGCTGTAAGCAAGGAGAATCAACACATCCCGATTACGCATTACATCGACTAAACCTTTTAGTTCCACCTTTGCTTTTTCTAAAGCTGAACTTTCCTCGTCCCCAACATCAACATGAACTGACGGATCTTTCTTACCCTCTTCTAAGTGGAGTTGACGCTCGACGATTTTGTACACTGGGAATACACCAATCAAAGTTACAATCGAAAACAGAGCCAGGGAAACTCTAAATGCCGTAACCTGACCCATAAAGCCCAACTGCTGAGGAAGGAATCCACCTATTAAGCTACCTGCCATATTGGCAAACATAGATAAACTGAAGTTTACCCCGAACAAGCTGGGTCGTTCCTCTGGTGAACTGGTCTCGGCCATAAGAGGGGCCCCAGACGTCATCTGGCAAGCTTGAGCCACACCAACTACACAGGAAAACAAGATCATGCTCAGAGGAGATGAAGAAAGAGCCATGCCCGTGTATCCTACTGTGGTCAAGATCCCCCCAGCGATTAGCACCGGCCGACGACCTTTAGTATCCGAGATGATACCTGCAGGAATGGAAGCAAACGCTGCAGCAAGCATTCTGGCTGATAGGATTGTCCCTAAAATTGACTCATCAAAACCTAGAGATAATATGTAAAGCCCTTGGATAACACCGTAAGCTCCTTGGGCCAAAGAACTCATCATTATACTTTTTAGATACAAATTAGCGTTTTCTTGGAACCGGAAAAGTTTCAACCTTTCCCCCATTAAGCTTGCTCCCCTTCTAGTATCGATTGGTCACAAATCATTACTGCAGACGTAATAATGATATCACAACTCATCCTCTCCTTCCCATTTATGTCCAGCGTCATTAACGGAAGAACGCGGCTTGACCAGTTTGCACACATTCCAATACAATCCAGATAAGATATGTAAATAAGAAGCAAAAAAACCTACTAGGCAAAGTACCCGTAAAACGTCTCTACATTTAGGAGGTCTACCCTGTGGATCAAATTTATATCCCTGGTCTCAAATGCCCTGTAACTATCAATCAAGATGGATTCGGCGTATCCCACATTTTTGCTCAAAATGAGTTGGATTTGTTCATCGCTCAAGGATACATAACTAGCAAAGACCGTCTGGTCCAAATGGAACTCATGCGCCGCAAGGGGCACGGACGCTTGGCAGAAATACTTGGCCCTAAGCAAATAAACTCAGACTGGTTTGAACTTACGCTTGGCCTTTCTCTAGTTGCCCGAGCCCAGCTTGAGAGGTATCAGAAGACGAACTCACCTATGCTGCCTATTATGGAGGCATATGCGCAAGGGGTCAACGCTCGCATAGACGAACTTCGAAGTACCCAAAGTTGGCCCAGTTTCTTCAAAGCTGCAAAATATGAACCTCAACCGTGGACCGTATTGGACACCCTAATCATCCAAGGTCTAATAACTCAGGAACTGGCCTTTGGCCTAGGACAGCTGGATCGGCGAAACTTTGAAACCTACTTGGGCAAAGAGAGAACGGATGGTATCTTGCCTGAGTGGCCCTACAAAAAACAGTCCCCCTACGACCAAGGTCCTTACCCTGCCGAGCCTCGGCACGATAAAGAAAGGCTCTTACACAGTCTGCTTAACTTAGGACCTGGCCGAGGGGTTGGCGGATGGCATCTCGAAGAAACCCCCGACCCAGGTGGCTCAGGAACAAGTTCAATAGAACACGTAAGCCTAACCCCAGACCAAGACTTACCTGATTTATCTGAGTTTGGAGATTTTAGTTTTTTAGGTAGGGCAAACTACTGCTTAGGAAACAGCAATAATTGGGTCGTCAGCGGAAAAATAACTGACACAGGTAAACCTTATCTGGCAGGAGATCCCCATTTGGGACTGACCATCCCTTCTATATGGTATGAAATACACTTGTGTTGCCCGTCTTTGAACGTATACGGCGTAAATTTCCCTGGGGTCCCTTGTGTGATTATAGGTCACAACTCTAAAGTGGCATGGAGCCCTACTAATGGCCAGAACATTCAAACCATTTATTACCGAGAAAATACTGACCCATCCCATCCAGGAAAGTACTATCATAACAACCACTGGGTTGATTTTTCATACTATGAAGTAACTATACCTGTTCGAGGCGACACGCCAAAAAAGATAGTGATTCCGTGGACTATTCACGGTCCAGTAATTAACAGGCTTCTGCCTCAGTTTTCAGGGATTCAAAAGGACGAAACTATATCCATGGCGTATACAGGAAATCTGTTTTCGGATCTCATGAAATCTATGTATTTTCTAAACCGTGCAAAAGATGCCTGCGACATAGAAGAAGCCCTTTCTTTTTGGGGGAGTCCGGTCCAAAACTTTGCATACGCCACGTCAGATGGGGATTTCGGTATCATATCTCCTGGGTATTATCCTTTGATCAAAAGCGGCCAGCCGTGGGTCGTTTTGCCAGGAACAGGAGAATGTGACTGGGCTGGCCTTATCCCGTATGACCACGTTCCTTCTACGAAAAACCCTCAAAGACAATACGCGTGTTCAGCCAATGAGAGACAAGTAGGTAAAGACTATCCCTATACCCTCGGTTCGTCAGATAACTGTTTTTGTGGGGGTTGGAGAAGTGAAACCATCAATGCATTTTTGAGCAACCCTGATAATTATCCCCTTACCAAATCTTCCATGGAGAAACTTCAGGCTTGTAATTTCGATTCTTTAGCCCAAGCTATAGTGCCTGTTTTGATAAGTACAGCCCTTAGAATCAGGAACATACTTCCAATTTCATTGCCAAAGGAAATAGAGGATAGCTTGAACATACTAGAATCTTGGAACTTTGAGATGAACCAGGACGAAAAAGGTCCTCTAATATGGGATAGTTTCATCACTTGTTACTTTAAGGAAGTGTTTAAGCCTTGGTGGCGATTTTCAGGACTAGACCAATTTGAAAGATATAGCCTAAAGGATTTCTACTTTTCCTCTGCCGGATGGAAAGGAGCGTTTTTGCAAACCCTGGAAGTTATGACTACCGAACCTGTATCATCGGATTTGTACAGGGCTGCAGCATATCCTGGGGGAGAATCAACCTCTTGGTTCTACAACCCTGTGTATTCCGAAGATAGACACAGGGAACAGGTACTTGCGACTGCCTTTTTGAAAGGTGTAAACCATATCAAAGAGGAGTTTGGCCCCGATCCTGAAAATTGGGCATGGGGAAACCGCCATAAACGAAGAATCCCGTCTCTGCTAGAGCAGAAACAGCTGGATAGAGGTCCTTATCCTGCTGATGGGAACTGTCGTACACCAAACGCATCGGGCGGTAAGGAGCCTTCTACCCACGGCCCAAGTTGGCGCATGATAGTTAGCCTAAAAGATCCTTGCGAATCTTGGAGTATTTATCCTGGAGGGCAAAGCGAAGATCCTTTCTCTCCCCATTACGATGACCAGTTCCATCTATGGAAGGATTATAGGTACAAAAAGATCGTCTTTGAAACAACTCCGGCCTATAAGTTGTCTGATAATATAAAAGCGGTTTACCGACTCACTCCACCGAAAAGGTGAACCAGCGAGGAGGTGCTTAGAACATGCAGTTACATGGGTCAAAAGAGCTCAGCCCTGACCCAACTAGGGATGGGAAATCTAGGCAGCTATCAAACTCACTAGTACGCCTTGGAATAACTGTCATTCTGCTCGCATCCTTACTCCTATCCCTTTCTGGGTGCAAAGTGCCAAAAGAACCTAGTGTCAAAGAACCCGAGATAGTTGTAAATCCCAAACTGGTAAAGACCATCTCTGTTGACGGCTTGATAATACCGTCAGACACTGTGTTTCAGTCCCTTTCTCCAGATCAGAGTTTCCTTTTGGCGGCAAACACTGGGCCTGAGGGTAGTAAGTTGTTACTTCTTCCTGTAACTGGAGAAGACACTGAACCGATTCTAGTAGAGTCAGTGTCTAAAGACTGGCTTACAGACACTTGGTTTGATTTTCGGCCTCTTGGTTGGATATCAGACGACGAGTTTATGTACGCAAAAATGGGCTGGCAACCCTCAGGTGATCACGAGGGTCAAAGAGGGGCGTGTTTCGTTATAGGTGAGGTAGAAAACGCAACCGGCCAGGTGTCTACTGACGAAGTCGCTTTCCTGCCCCTTTCCTACTATGATAGTTCCTTACAAATTCTGTTCCTTCCTCAACAAGGTCAAATCTACATGAACAACAGGACTACAATTTGGCGGTTTGACATCAGCGAGAGAACCCTTACAGCGCTAAAAGACGACCTTCCCGATTACCTTTACAGACAGCCTATCCCTTCGCCAGATGGTAAATTTTTTGTTTATGAGTTGAACGAAGAAGAACGAAGCGGCATTTTCTTATTTGATACTGATACTAAGAAAGAACGTCCTTTGCTCATAACTGGAGATACTATATCTTTTTACCCTGCGTGGTCCTTTGATGGAAATTACATCGCCGCTTACGCAGTTGAAAGAAAAGAAGACGCAGAAGGGACGGCATGGCAAGATTATAACTTCTTCGAAGGAGAAGACATGCCCATGAACATCGGTTCTTCTATCGTAATTGTAGACACTGGCGGCAATATAATAGATCGCATTGAGATGGAAGATGAGTATCTCCACTATTTCGTGTGGGCCCAAAACCAAAACGTCCTTGGGTTTTTGTCAGGGTATCTTAGAGACCAAGAACAGTTCGAAGAATGGATGTACCTACCTGTCATATTCGATACTGTTTGGATGGGGAAAATCACCCAGGACAAGAAAGTAGACTTGGTCAATTTGGGGAATGTGCCGAAAGACGATGAAGGAGATTTTATGCAGATTTCTCAAATCGTTTTCGATCCCAGCTGCCAAGGGATGTACTGCAACGTATACGGTAACGGCACTTGGTATTTTTCAGAGCACCAAGAGCCT
>Ga0209608_1000414_pt1 | contig 43652 bp, 46 predicted proteins | sample AD_UKC130_MetaG_FD_184428 | JGI IMG/M metagenome (GOLD analysis project Ga0209608, IMG submission 184428) | Active sludge microbial communities of municipal wastewater-treating anaerobic digesters from Canada - AD_UKC130_MetaG (SPAdes) (version 2) | ecosystem: Engineered > Bioreactor > Anaerobic...
AAGCCATCCGTCCTAACTTGCAGAGCTATCCAGCTATCGGGCTTTCCCATTCGCGGCAGGGTTACCCACTCTACAAGCCAACCCCGGTTCGCTTACGCTATGTTCCAAGGCACCCCCTCGGCTTCCTCCAGACCCCACTGTTGCCAGTGGCGCCCTTGCCTGCTGGTTACCTTCCCGCTGGTTGGGCGGTAGGGTTTCTCTCAACCCATCGGCTCGGTAGACATGCCGGGCGCACCGCAAAAGGAACGCCCAAAAGCGTTCCCTCTTTGCAGAACTCACTTACTGCGCACAAACTCCCCGATCTGCCGGTCCATGTTGGAGATGTGCTTGGTGAGCCAGTCAATGACGATCTTATTAGCGTTGATGATCACGGAAATGCTGCCCCCGGAGGCGTCGTAGTCCTCCCGCAGTTTGGCCAGCTGGGCGATGAAGGCCGCGTGGGCCTTTTTCTGCTCTTCCAGGCCGGGGTAGTTTAGCTGGCGCATGTACCTTTCCTCGTCGGCGAAGTGCTTTTTGGTGTAGCTGTCCAAGAACTCCAAAAGCTCACCTATGTACTCCTTGGCTTGGCCCTTTTTACCCGCATCAAAAAGACGTTCTGCCCGGTTAAACCATTCCTTGTGCTGCTCGTCGATGAGCTCAATTCCCACGGACAAAGACGGATGCCACGGCATGGGTCAACCTCCCTTAGTAAATTATGGAGCAAGTTAAGATTATCCTACCACAAAGCCGGTGAATGCTCAACAGGGGAGGTCGGCCTGCTTCCCAACCAGCTCTTCCAGGAAAGCGAGCTCCTGTTCCAGCTTGCGCTGGCCGTTGTAGAGAAAAGAGGTGTAGAGGAAAACCAGCGCCCACACCACCAGATAGCCTGCCACGAAAAATGCCATTGCGATCCCACCTTCCCAAAGGACTAGAAACCTAGGCTAAAAGCTGCGCCTTGAGGTGCCGCACCCTCTCCTGCAGCTCCAGCGACTTCATGCGCAGCCGCAGAAGATAGAAGTATAAAACAGAAAAGACTCCCACGCTCACAAACATAGCCACCCGCATCTTGGGGGTGAGGGCGATGCCCTCGCTGGAGATCACCACGGGATGGATGGAGCGCCACCAGCGGGTGGAGAAGAAGACCAGCGGCACATTGATAAAACAGATAATGCCGTACACAGCCGCCAGGCGCTTCCTGGCTTCGCTTGCACCCCCGCCGTGGAGGGCAATGTAGGCCGCGTACATGAACCAGAGTACCAGCGTGGTGGTGAGCCGGGGATCCCAGGTCCACCAGGTGTTCCAGATGGGATAGGCCCAGAGGGGCCCCGTGAGCAGCGTGCAGCTGATGAACACTGTACCAATTTCCGCGGAAGCCCGGGCCAGCCGGTCGCTGCCTCCACTGCGCTTCCAGAGGTAGAGTATGCTGGCGGCAAAGACCACCGTATGGGCCACAAGCCCCACCCAGGCCGAAGCCACGTGGAAATAGAAGACCTTCTGTACCAGGCCCATGGTCCTTTCCACAGGGGCGTAGTAGACGATCACGCTCAGCGCAAGCAGCATGAGCAGGGTGAAACCCCAGAAGAAGGGGCTCTTCAGCGCATCTTTCATGGGCTAACCCTCCAGGATGTAATCAAAAAGCAGAAGCGGCAGGACGGTAAAGAGCAGATCGAAAACCAGCAGCAGGTAAAACCAGCCTAAAACCGCCTGCACCTGCCCGCTCAGGGCCCCTTGGGTGCAGAGAATAGCGCCCATGAGCAGGGGGATCAACAGCGGGAAGGCCAAGATGGGAAAGAGCAGCCGCGCACCGGGCAGCTGCACGGTGATCCCGTTGAGCAGCGTACCCACCGCGGCCAGGCCCCAGCTGCCGGCCAGCACTGCCGCGAGGAAAAACCAGAGGCTGGCGCTGCCCACCCCCACGTCCAGGAAGATCCAAAGGAGGGGGACCACAACCAGCTCCAAAAGGAGCAGCACGGTCAGGCTGAAGAGGAACTTGGCGTAAAAGAGCACACTCCGCTCGCCGCTGGCCAAAAGCAGGGCGTCCAGGGCACCGTACTCCCGCTCTTTGGCAAAGGAGCGCTGCAGGGCCAAAACGGACATGAAAAAAATGCTCACCCACAGCACCGCGGGGAAGATCTGCTCTGTGCCGACATCCGCCAGCTCCAAGGCGAAACTGAACACGAAAACGAGCATGGTGCCAAACACCAAAGTGGAAAGCAGATGGTCGGTGCTGCGCAGCTCGTCCTGGAGGTCCTTGCGGTAGATGAGCAGGATCCGGCGGCCAAACTTAAGCACTGGCATCCCCCCCTGGTACAATGCGGCCAGCTTCCAACCTGATTTCCCGGAAAGGCAGACCCGCCAGGTGCTCCAGTTCGTGGGTGATCAGAAGCTGGAGAGCCCGGGGCCGCCTGTGCTCCAAAATCCCCCGCAGGATCTGGCGCCCATCCACATCCAGGCTGGTAAAGGGCTCATCGTAGAGCAGCAGGGCAGGTTCACCCATGAGGGCCCGGGCAATGGCCAGGCGCTGCTGCATCCCCCGGGACAAAACCGCGGCCGGTTCCAAGCGGTAGCGCCACAGCCCCACCAGTTCCAGAAGCTCTTGGAGCCGGTCTTGGCTTAGGGTGCCGTACATCCCGCCAAAGAAGGCCAGGTTCTCCTGGACCGAGAGGCTGCCGTAGAGCATGGGCTGATGGGATACATACCCCACCAGGCGGTGCTCCAGCCCCAGGCGCGCTCCGTTCCAGAGGACCTCACCGCCGCTTGGGGGCATGAGCCCCGCGATGAGCCGAAGCAAGGTGGTCTTCCCCGCCCCGTTGGGGCCGGTGACCGCCACCAGTTCTCCCGAGGCCGCCTGGAAGGAGATCCCTTTGAGGATCTCTTTAGCCCCCAGCTGTTTGCGGAGATTCCTGACTGTTAAAACGTTCTTCGCTGCCACACCTTCACCTGCTTGTCCAAAAGCGCCCCTAGGGCACCGAGATAGACCACAAAGGAACCAAACCAGATCCAGCTCACCAGGGCAAAACGCTGCAGGTGCAGCTGTACGGTCTGGCCCTGCCAGCCGGCCAAGTTAAGATAGAGATCTTCCTTGAGGCGGCTGAAAATACCCACCTCCGTCGAGGGCTGGCTGCGGTTCTCCCACAAGGTCTTCTCCGCGGTGAGCTGGCCCACTTCCCGGCCGTTCTTGCTGATGCTCAGGGTGGTACCCACGGTGTAGCGGTCAGCGCCGTAGCGGGCCCTGAGCCCAGGATAGGTCAGGATGTATCCGGCAAAGGCCACCTCATCCCCGGGCTCCACCGACACATAGAGGCTGTCGGTATAGGATGATGAGCCGGCAATGCCGATGAGCATGAGAAGAACGCCCACATGCACCAGGATGCTCCCGGGTTTGAGGGGGCCCTTCCGCCTAAGCAGCGTTCCCAAGTGGGTCACCAGACCGAAGGCGGCCACGGCCAAAGCCAGGGCAGGAGCTGATCCTCCCCCCAGGGTAAAATGCACCGCCAGCCCGGTCAAAGCGCCGCAGAGCGCAGGAAACCAGGCGCGCCGCAGAATCCCCAAGAAGCCTGCTGTATGTGGGGTTAGCAGGGGAGCTGAGCCCATGAGCAGGAGGAGCGGTAAAAAGAGGGGAACGGTCACCTGGTTGAAAAACCCCTCATCCAGCACGATCTCCCTCCCCACCAAGACCCGGGAGAGAACGGGAAACATGGTGCCGGCAAAGACCGCCCCCGCAAGGAGCAGGAGCAGGAAGTTCCCCAGCTTGATGCCGGAAGCCAGCGCCGCAGGGCGCTCTTCCCCAGGCCCTGCACCCTGCAGGCTGGTGCGGCGGACCCAGGCCAGCCAAGCCGCAAAAGCCGCCAGGGCCCCCAAGACCCCTAGGAAGATGGATCCCAGAACCCCTCCGGAAAAGGCGTGCACCGAATCCAAAACACCGCTTCTGGTGAGGAAGGTGCCGAAGATGGTGAGCACAAAGGTGAGCGCGCTGAGCAGATAACCCCACCACTGACCGCCGGGCTGTCCCCTACCCAAAAGCAGGGTGTGCACCAAGGCTGTGCCGGTGAACCAAGGCAAAAGGGAGGCGTTTTCCACCGGGTCCCAGGCCCAGTAGCCCCCCCAGCCCAGTTCGCTGTAGGCCCACTGGCCGCCGGTGACTATGCCCGCGGTCAGAAAGAGCCAGGCCGTGAGGGCCCAGGGCCGGGCCAATTCCAGCCAGCGCCCGGAGCTGTCCCCGGGCCACAGCTGCGCGGCGGCCAGGGCAAAGGGGACCGCAAAGCCGCTGAAGCCGGCAAAAAGGAGCGGGGGATGGACCACCATGCCCAGACTCTGCAGCATGGGGTTGAGCCCCGCGCCGCTGTAGGGCGGGTCAGCCAGGAGCTCAAAGGGCGAACTGACAAACAGCAGCAGGAGAGCAAAAACCGCCCTCACCGCGCCCAGGATGGCGTTCACCCTAAGATCCAGCCCCCCTTCCCGCAGCGGGCGGCTGCGCTGCACGGCGAAAGAATAGAAGGAAAGGATCAGAAGCCACAAAAGGAGCGAACCGCTCTGGCCGGCCCAGAGGGCGCTGATTTTGTAGAGCACCGGCAGGCTGCGCGCCGAGTTGCGGGCCACATAGGCCAGCCGGAAATCATCGGTCAAAAAGCAGAACACCAAAGTCAGGGTGCTGAGGCCCGCGGTAAGAATGGAAACTAGGTTTACCCGGCGAGCCTTGGCCTCCCCCCGGGCCCCGGCATAGACTGCCCAAAGGGCTGCCGCGCAGGATAGATAAAGGGAAATAAGTCCTAGGTCGCGCACTATTCTTCTCCTTCATATTTGGATGGGCACTGGAGCATCAGCTTGCTCACCATAAACTCCCCCCCGGAGGTGAACTTCCCCTCCACAATCACCTCCTGGGCGTGGTGGAAATTGTCCGGCAGCACTCCCCCATAAATAACATCGATCTGGGCAGCTTGATCCGCAAGGGCAAACTCCAAAAGGGGAATACTGGGATCGTAATGGACGCTGTCCTTCACCACCTGGCCCTTAATGCGCAGCTTCTGCGCCTCGGCCTGCAGCTCCTTGGCTTCAGAGATGGTGTAGTAATAAGCGGCGGAATGCTCAAAGGCCCGGAAGGCCAGCAGCACCAACACCAGCACCGGTATAAGTGCAAAGATCACAACCCGCAGTTTCTTCTTGGCCATAGCACCTACTCCACATCAAAGAAGTGAACTGGGGAAAGCGTACGAGACGCTCTCCCCAGAAGTACGCTCGTAAAGCCTTAGTGGCCTTCGTGGCAGCCTTTGCAGTCCATCTTGCCCAGAGTGTCGTCGGCAAAGCCGCCTACGTGGCAGTCGTAGCAGGCCTTGGTTTCCTCAGACATGGCGAAGACCGGAACAAAGGTGCCCTCCAGCATCTGGTTCATGTACAGGGCAGCCTGGGCCGCAACATCACCGGTGAGGGCTGCGCAGCGCGGTCCCCTCTCGCTGGCCTTCTTGCCGGAAACCTTGCACCAATTGGCGATGGACGCATGGCAGAGCGGATTGCCGGCCACGCTGCGGTGTTCGGCTTCCAAGGGCAGCGGAGTTGCGCTGTACCAGGCCATAAGCTCGTTGACGATGAGGGTCATGGGCTGTCCGCCGTACACCAGGGACACGGCGGCGCAGGCACCGTTGAGCGCTCCGCAGAGGGTTCCCCAGGCCACGACTCCGCCCTTGCCGAAGTTCATCAGCTGGGGAGGTATGAAGCTGAAGGGTTCACCCAGCTCTGTCAGGAGGGCCCGGAACGCCCCTTCGCTGCAACCCTGACCGGCCCGGTAGTTTTCCGCACCTAAATGGCGCACCCGCTCCACATCCAGGGGCTTGTTGAAGTACTCAGTCCAGGGATATTCAGGCAGATCCACCATAGCTCCTTCCGCCTTGGGCGTGAGGATCCCCAGACCGCTGGTGGCCAGGGCCAAACCGGCCGCGGCTCCCCCGGCACTGACCAAAAAGTCTCTCCGGGTAAGTAGTTTTTTCTTTGCTTCCATCTGCATCCGCCTCCATATGTATGTATTGAATCTTACTCAAAGATTCCCCAGTTAGTTGCAGAACGCTAAAGTGCTGACGTTCACAAACCTCGTCAAAAATTTACTCAGCCCCGGCGGGCCTTCCTTCGGCGCACCACCATCCTAGCCAAGAGGATGCTCACCTCGTAAAGCAGCACCATGGGTACGGCCATGAACGTCTGGGAGATAACATCCGGCGGGGTGAGCACAGCAGCAGTGATGAAAACAACCAAAACGATGTACTTCCTGTACTTCACCAGGATCTCCGGGCTGAGGATGCCGATGCTGGTGAAGAGGAGTACGATCAAGGGCAGCTGAAACACCAGTCCAAAGGGGAGAACTAAACGGATCACGAAGGATACGTAATTGCCGATGGAGATCATGGGCGTCAGCGACTCGGTGCCAAAACCCAGGAAGAACCTGTAGGCCAAAGGAAGGATCACCTGGTAGGCAAAGACTGTACCCCCGGCAAACATCAGCAAAGCCGCGGGCAGGCCCACCTGGAGGATGCGCTTCTCTTGGGCCAAAAGCCCGGGTGCGATAAAGCGGACCACCTGGTAGAGGACAACCGGTGAACTGAGGACGATCCCCACCACCAAAGCCACTTCCAGGTGCACAAAAAAGGCTTCACCGGGATAGAGGTAGACCAGCTCCCCCGGGAGCCGCAAGAGGAACTGGACCATGGGGGAGGAATAGTAGAAACCCACCACCACGCCCAGGGCCAGAGCCAGAACACTGATGATGATGCGGCGCCTCAGCTCCGCTAAATGCTCCACAAGGGTCATGCCTGCTCCGTCGCTATGCGCACTTCTCTGCCGCTTGAACATAGACATCCACCGAACTTAAGCCTTCAGGCACTTTTGTTGTCCTCTTCCCCAGCTGAATCAAGTCCTTTAGCTGCGTTTTTAAACTCCCGCAGACCCCTGCCCACCGCTTTGCCGATCTCAGGCAGTTTGGCAGGTCCAAAGATGATCAGAGCCAACACCAGAATCAGGATCAGCTCACCGATGCCAATCCTCCCCACGCTATCGCCTCCTTCCCAAAGCCGTTCCATCTGCTACCAGCCTATCATTTAGAAATTTTTATGTCAATGCTTCCCGGCCATTTTTGTGAAACCTTTTACAAACATCCCCTGCACCGGGGGAAAGGCCTGCTGAAGCGGGCGCCAGGGTTCCATCTCCCCTTTCCGGGACCGTTCGCCACCCACTTCTCCCTAACATGCGCTTAACAAATGGAGGCCCGCCCCCCATGGGGAGCGGACCGCTACCAGCAAGAATCAGCTTATTCCACGGTGCAGGTGCTGAAGAAGACCTGCCGCTGGGGATAGCGCCTGAGTCCGCCTTCTAAAGTGAGCACCGTCTCCAAGGGGAACTCTTCCGAAGAGCGTCCCACCGCCACCCAGAACTCACCGGGCTCGGTGATCCACTGCCCCAGTTCGTTCAAGAAGGAGAGCAGCTCCAGGGGCACCCGGAAGGTGAGGCGTTTGCTCTCCCCGGGCTCCAGGTACACCGCTTGGAAGCCCTTCAGCTCCAGGGTAGGCCGCACCCGGGAGGCCACCCGGTCCGCGACGTACAGCTGGGCCACTTCGTGTCCCCCGCGGTCTCCGGTATTGGTAATGCTGCAGGATACCACCAGTTCCTCACCTTGGAAGGCCGCGGCGAAGTCTCCGTACTCAAAGCTGGTGTAGGACAAACCGTAGCCGAAGGGATACAGGGGTCTACTGCTCATGGTCAGGTAGTGGCGGTTTTTGGAGATGTACTTGCGGTTGTAGTGCACGGGCAGCTGCCCCACATCCTGGGGAATGGATACCGGCAGGCGCCCGCCGGGGGTGTAATCCCCAAACAGGATGTCCGCAACCGCATGGCCGCCCTCTTCCCCAGGCAGCCAGGCCTCTAGGATGGCCGGCGCCTGCTTGTGCAGCCAGGGCAGGGCCAGGGGCCGTCCGTTCACCAGGACCACCACCGTGGGCTTGCCCACCGCCAGCACCTGCTCCACCAGCTCCCGCTGGACGCCGGGGAGATCCAAATCGGTGCGGTCCTGGAACTCGCCGTCGGAATCCAGCTGGTCACCGGACAGCTCGCCGCTCATGTAGCGTTCGTCTTCGCTGAGGGTGTTCACACCAGATAGGCCGGACCTGCCGCCCACAACCAAAATCACCGCATCCGCCTGCCGGGCCGCCTCCACCGCCTTGGGGATACCGGAGCGATCCTGGCCCAAAATGGTGCAGCCCTCCTCATAGTGCACCTGGGTCTCGGGGCTCACCGCTGCTTTGATCCCTTCCAGGACGCTCACGATGCGCACCGCATCCTCGGCCCTGTTCACATGGGCGCTGTAGGCGTAGTCCCCCAAGAGGTTGCGGGTGGAAGCCGCGTTGGGGCCGATCACCGCCAGGGAAGCCAGGTCCTTGCGCAGGGGCAGAAGCCCGCCTTCGTTTTTCAAAAGCACCATGGAGCGGCGGGCCGCTTCCCTGGCCAGCTCCCGCTGGGCCGGCGTTTCAAACTGCTCCGCCTCCACCACTGCGGCCACCATGGGCCTGTCGAAGATGCCCAGGGCAAGTTTCACGGCCAGGTGCCGCTTCACCGACAGGTCGATCAGCTCTTCTGAGACGAGCCCCTCCTGCACAGCCTGGATAAGCTGTTCCCCATAGCACTGGGTGTGGGGCAGTTCCACATCCAGCCCCGCCGCGAGGGCCAGCAGGGCCGAGATCTTTTCATCGGGCGAGATGCGGTGGTCCGTATTCAGCATGGGGATGCTCCAGTAGTCGGAAACCACAACCCCCTCAAAACCCCACTCATCCCGCAGGATCTCCGTGAGCAGCTTGCGGGACGCGGCGCAGGGCACTCCGTCCCAGTCGTGGTAGGCGTTCATCACCGAGAGCACACCTTCGTGCTTCACCACCGCCTCAAAGGGCAGCAGGTGCTGCTCCCGCATTTCAAATTCAGACAGGTGCACCGGGGCGTGGTTGCGCCCTCCCTCGCACACGCCGTGGCCGGCGAAGTGCTTCAAGGTAGCGGCGATGCCCTCCGCCAGGTTAGGCCCGTGCAGGCCCCGCACGTAAGCCGCAGCCATGGCCCCAACCAGGTAGGGGTCTTCGCCGAAGGTCTCCTCCACCCGGCCCCAGCGGAAATCCCGGGCCAGATCTAACACAGGCGACAGCCCCAGATGGGCTCCCACAGCCCGCATCTGCTCCCGGATCACGGTGGTAACCCGCTCCATCAGACCCGGGTCAAAGGTGGCCGCCATACCGATGCTCTGGGGGAATGTGGTTCCCCCTTTGGCCATGTAGCCCGAAAGGCATTCTTCATGCATGAGCGCGGGGATACCCAAACGGGTCTCCTTCAGCAGATATTCTTGAATTTCATTGGCCGCCCGGGCCGCTTCCTCCGGCCCCAGGTCGCTGGCGCCGGCCAGGCGCGAGATCTGGCCGATGCCCCGGCTGAGAAGTTTTTTCCCCTCCTGGCTCAGGCGGCCGTTTTCCAGCAGCTGCTGGGGCCCGAAGGAACCCAGCTGGGCCACCTTTTCCTCAAGGGTCATCTGCTGCACCAACTCTTCTGCTCTGGCCAGGTGTTCCTCCTTGATCAGCTTTGCTCTCACCTTTTTCCTCCTTCTCCCGCAGGCTGGCCTTTCAGGGCCTGCTGTCATAGAACTTGCTCCTCCAGGACAACCAGGTCATCTGCGGCTGCGCCGCCAGAGTCAGTGTAGCTTAAACCACCTCCCTAGCCTTTTCCACCGCACGAGCGCCTGACCACCAGTTCCGCTTCCAGGCGGACCTTGATCGTTTTGCGCATGGGATACTCAATCTGTTTCACCAGCTCCTCCGTGGCTATGCGGGCCAGGTCTTCATAGGGGACCCGGATGGTGGTGAGGCTCGGCTCAACGTAGGAGGCGAGGACAATATCATCGAAGCCCACCATGCGCACATCCTCCGGTATCTTCACCCCCGCCTCCTGCAGAACCCGCATGCAGCCGATGGCCATCATGTCATTGGCCGCGAAAATGCCGTCGGGCATCTGCCCCTGCTTGAGCAGGTAGTAGCCGCAGCGCTCGCCGGCGGGTTCATGAAAATCTCCCTGATAGACTATGATCTGCCGGTTTTCCAGGCCGTGATCCCGGCAGGCCTGGAGAAAGCCCTTCTGCCGTTCCAGGGCATCCCGGGAGTCTTTGGGCCCGGCAATATGCAGCACCCTGCGGCAGCCCAGCCGGGCCAGGTGCTCCCCTGCCCGGTAGCCTCCGGCATAATCATCCACCGCCACATAGCTGAAGGGCCCCTCCATATCCACCGGGGGCATGGTCAGGTGGAAGAAGGGGATACCCGCGGTGCGCAGGTGCTTCACGTAGGTGTGCTCCATGTCGTAGTAGCTGCCCACAATCAGGGCACCCTCAAACTGCTTGGTGGCTATCTCCCAGCGCAGGAAGGAGGAAAGTTTCCCTTCGGGCGTGCCAAAATGAAAGACCAGGTGATAACCGAGGCGTTCGGCAGCCACGTAGATGGGATGCAGGAACATCATGGCGTACTGGCTGTCCCGCAGGGTCTGGGTGGGCGAGGTGCTGGGCCAAGTGACCAGTACAGCCAAGGTTTGTTTCAGCTTTTTCCCTGTCCTTTTCTCATAGCCCAGTTCCGCCGCCACTTCCAAAACCCTGGCCGCCACTGCTGCGTTGGCCGTCTGATGCCCGTTCAGGACCCGGCTCACCGTGGCCAGGGAAGTACCCGCGCGCTGGGCGATATCCCTCATGGTAACCATAGGCTCCTCCTCAACAGTTTACATTCTTTCACTAAAGTTCTTCTGTGCTTAACCCCCTTTTCCTGCCTTGTTTCAAATGTTTCAGGCCCGTCCAGGAAAGCCGGGCGCGGCAAAGGGCCGGTCTCCCTGGGGAAGACCGGCCCTGCCAGCTCTGTTCTATTTAGTTGACTGCTTCGCTACTGGAGGGGTGTGCGGGGATCCATGGGGCGGTCACCGGCGATGTTCCCCGACTGGAAGATCAGATGCTCCATGCCCCTCACCAGTGTATCATCCTCCAGCACGCTGTAGAGGTGGTAGCCCAAATCTTCCCGTTCCACCAGAATATCTTCCAGGACCTCCACAGTGCCGTAGTCCTTGAGCTGGTGGGCCCGCTCAATGGTCTTGCGCAGCATCTGCTGGATTTTCAGCTCGTGTTCCAGATCGTTGCGCAGGAAGTCCCGGATGGAATACCTGCCCTCCGGTTCGCATTTGATGTAGGACAGCTCGTGCTGGGCCACGGGATGGGCGGTGGGCACCATACCCAGCCGGGCCACCCGCTCACCCACATCGTCGATGTGCTTCATGGTCTTTTCAATGTGTTCCTCCAGGAGGTGGTGCAGGCTGATGAAGCCTTCGGCCCCCTCGCTCAGCCAGTGGTGCTTGTTGTACTGGTGGAGGGCCACAGTGAGCGCGCACTGGTGTTCATCCAGCATAAGAGCTATTTCCTGCCGCACTTCCAGGGGCAGGCTGATCCCGCAGCCCACCTTCTTGGCGGTGCGGGGCTGCTGGCGCACAATCATCTGGTGTTCGGTGGCATGCCCAGGCATCTGGGGATCAAAGCCGTACTTATCCAGCTTGAACCGGCCGTCGAAGGCCTTGAGGTCCTGGGAAACAATCTCCATATCCTGCATAGTAGGTGTAGGCGGCTGCAGGTTTTCCGGCATAGTCTTCCTCCCTTTCCGCGTAGGTTGTTCCCTAGTAGTTTCCCAGCTGGGGAGAATAATATGCGGAAGGGAAAGGCAGCGGGCCTCACCCCGCCTGGTCCAGCAGCACCCGGATGGCCGCGGCCACCTCCCAGCCGCTCCTTCCCCTGGAGGCCTGCAGATCCAGCTCCTGGAGAGTCCTGGCAGGGCGGGGCGAGAGCACCACCGCCCGGTCCGCGAGGAGCACCGCCTCGTCCGGGTCGTGGGTGACCAGCAGCGCGGCAAAGCCCGCCTGCCTATGCGCGGCCTTAAGCAGCTGCTGCAGCTCGCCTTTGGCCTCTCCATCCAGGGACTTGAAGGGCTCGTCCAAAAGCAGAAGATCGGGCTGGACCGCCAGGGCCCTGGCCAGCTCCACCCGCTGCTTCATGCCGCCGCTGAGCTCCCGGGGATAGGCCCCGCGGAAAACGGTCAGCCCCACCTGCTCCAGGATCTGGCGGCGCAGAGCTGCACCTCTGCTGCCCGGAAACAAGCCTTCCTGGACAAAGCGGATGTTCTCCTCCACCGTCTTCCAGGGCAGAAGCCGCGGCTCTTGAAACACGTAGCCGAGGCGCACCCCGGCCCCTACGCTTACCCTGCCCCTGGTGGGCCGGAGAATTCCCGCGGCCAGGTTGAGCAGGGTGGTCTTTCCGCAGCCCGAGGGCCCCACCAAGGCCGCGATCTCCCCCGGCGCCAGGGCCAGGGAAAAATCCTCCACCACCTGGAGCCTGCCCCCCGCCGAGGTGAATTCCTTGTACACCCCGTGAAACTCCAGAACCGTCTGTTTCATGCCCACCACCTCTCGGCGCGGCGCTTCAAGGGAAGCAGCAGCCCGTATTCGCACACCAGCATCACGGCGATCAGGACCAGCACCCAGGCGAACACCTTTTCCGTCTCCAGGTTGCTGTTGGCGGTGCTGAGCAGAAAGCCCACCCCGCTTGTGCTGCCCATGAACTCGGCGAAAATCGCGGCCTTCCAGGCAAAGGAAAAGCCCACACTCACCGTGTTGGCCAGCTGGGGCAGAAGGGCAGGCAGGTAGAGCTGGGTGACGATCTGGCGCCGGCTGCAGCGGTACACCTGGGCCATCTCCACCAGCCGGCCGTCGATGCTGTCCAGACTCGCCGCGGTGTTGGCAAAACTCAACGGCAGGGTGACCATGAAGATGAGGAAGATGGGCGCGCTCTGGCTGGCCACTCCAAACCAGATCACCGCCAGAATGGTCCAGACCACCGGAGGAATGATCTGCACGATGGCCAGGATGGGCCGAAGCAGCGCCCGCCAGAAAGCTGTCCCTTTGGTCAGGGCGGCCAGACTGAAGCCGGCTAAGAGCGCTAGGGCATAGCCCCACACCGTGCGGCGCAGGGTGATGGCAACGCTGCCCAGCAGGCTGCCCTCCCGCCAGAGGGTCACCAGCGCCCGCCAGGTCTCCCCCGGCGAAGGGAGGATCATGGGATGGTAGTACCGGGCCAGGCCGCTCCAGAGCGCGAGCACGGCGGCGGGGCCCAAAAGCCCCGCGAGTATTCTTCTCAGCTCCTGCCGGTGTTTAGAAATAAAAGCTGTCATCGGGCAGCTGACCACCTATCATCTCGGGGAAGAAATCCATGATTTCGCCGAAGAACAGTTCGATAAGGTCCCGGGCCTCCTCCCGGGGATAGACCTGGAAGTGGATGCGGTCCAGTGACTGCCGGAAAATCGCCGCATTCTGGCCGAAATGCCGCTCCGCCAGGGCGGAGGCTTCCAGGGGATGGGCCTGCACCCACTCCACCCCCTCCCGGTAGAGGCGGGCGATTTGGGCAGTTAGCTCCGGCTGCTCCCGGGCGAAGCTGCCCCGCACAAACAGTCCCACAAAGGGGATGCGCTCATCTCCGTGCAGCTTTCCCCATTCCTTTTGCATGTCAAAGGAGAGATGGGCCTCTGGAAAGCTGTTCAAAGTGATGGTGACCAGCGGCTCCGGCAGGATGATGGCATCCACCCGGCCCAGCTGGAAGGTTCTGGCCCCATTGTTGGAGGGAAGGTAGACAAACTCCACCCTGCCAGGCTCCGCCCCGTTTTGCACCAGAAGGTAGCGGGCCAGGAAGTCCAACGGTCCCCCCTGCAGGGGCAGGCAGAGGGTCCTCCCTTCCAGATCAGCCCAGCCCTCCGGGGCGAAGCCCGCGGTGAGGAGGTAATCAATGCCCCAGGTGTTGGTGTTGACAAGTTGGAGGTCCACTCCCCGGTTATAGGCCTTGGCGCCCACATTGACCCCGGTGACCAGGAAATCCAGATCGCCGCTGGCCACAAGGGCAATACCCCGCTGGTGGTCCTGGGAGATGAAGATCTCCAGGTCCACGGCGTCTAAAAGGCCCTCTTCTTCCAGCCAGAGCAGGGGCAGAAGCCCCACCGCGGGGGGCCCCTGGATGCGGATCGCGCCGGCCTCGGCAGCAGCCAGGTTCCCCGGCAGGAAAAGCATGGCAAGGAACACGAAGAACAGGATGGCAGATCTGCGCCTGGTCATGGGCTCCCTCCTATCTGGCCCGCGCCTGGTAGCTGGTGTGCAGGAGCTCGTGGGAGGTACCGCCTAAGGGCTGGCCGAGAAACTCCCGGTACAGCTCCAGGATCTCCGGGTTCTCATGGGATTTGCGGATGGTCTGGTGCCGGTCGATCTGGGCCAGGCCCCGGGCCCGCTTGTCCTTGTTCTCCTGGCTGTTGGGCAGGGGCTGTCCCCCTCCCCCTACACAGCCGTGGGGACAGGCCATGATCTCGATCCAGTCCAGATCGGACCGGCCGGCACGCACCTCGTCCAGGAGCCGGGACGCCTCCGCCAAGCCGCTCACCACGGCGATCTTGAACGTGCGGCCGCCGATTTCCACCTCAGCCCGCTTGATGCCCACAAAGCCCAATTCCAACCGCTCCAGCGGTTCGCCGGTGAGCAGTTCCTTCACCGTGCGCAGGGCCGCTTCCGTAACGCCCCCTGTGGTGCCAAACAAGGTAGCCGCACCCGACTGGCTGCCCAGGATGGAATCGTAGGCGCCGGGAGGGAGGTTGGCAAAGTCGATGCCCACCTCTTTGATCATGCGGGCCAGTTCCCTGGTGGTGAGCACCGCATCGGTATCCTGGAAGCCGCTGTCGCGGTGCTCCTCCCTGTCTTTCTCAAACTTCTTGGCCGTGCAGGGCATCACCGACACGGTGAAGACCTTAGCAGGGTCGATGCCGATCTTCTGGGCGTAATAGGTTTTGGCCAGGGTGGAGAACATCTGCTGCGGGGATTTGGCCGAGGATAGGTGCTCCAAAAGGTCAGGGTAGTTGTGCTCCGCGAACTTCACCCAGCCCGGGCAGCAGGATGTGATGTGGGGAAGCCGCTTGTTTCCCTGGATCCGGGCCACGAACTCCCGCCCTTCCTCCATGATGGTGAGGTCGGCGCTGAACTCCGTGGAAAAGACCCGGTCAAAGCCGAGCAGCCGCAGGGCGGTGACCAGCTGGCCCGTGACCACCGTCCCCGGCTCCAGGCCGAACTCCTCTCCAATGGTGGCCTGGATGGAGGGGGCGGTCTGCACCACCACGAACTTGTCCTCATCTTCCAGGGCCTGCCACACCGCGTCGATTTCGCTCACTTCGGTGATGGCGCCCACCGGACATACGGCAGCGCACTGGCCGCAGTTGGCGCAGTTGATCTCCGCCATGGGCAGATCGAAGGCGGTGGTCACTGTGGCGGAAAAGCCGCGGCCGGCAAAGGCCAGGGCCGATACGCCCTGCACTTCTTCGCACACCCGCACGCAGCGCCCGCAGAGGATGCACTTGTTGGGGTCCCTCCTTAAGGCTGGGCCCAGCTCGTCCAGGGGCAGGCTGCGGTTTTCCCCCCGGATCCTGGCCACATCTTCACTGTTTACCCCCAGCTTGTAGGAGATCTCCTGCAGTTCACAGCTGCCGCTGCGGTAGCAGCTTAAGCAGTCTTGGGGATGGTTGGCCAAAATCAGTTCCACATTGCGCCGGCGCGCCCGGCGGGCCCGGCTGCTGCGGGTGCTGATCACCATCCCCTCCGCGGCCTCCACTGCGCAGGAGGCGAGGAGTCTGCCCGTCTGCACATCTTCCACCATACAGACCCGGCAGGAACCGTGTACTGAAAGATCCGGATGGTAGCAGAGGGTGGGAATCTCGATGCCCAGGAACCGGGCCGCCTCCAGGATGGTTGTCCCCTGCTCCACCTCAACGGTCAAACCATCTATGGTTAAGCTGATCTTGCTCATGACACTACTCCTTTCTCCAGCCTAAGCGCCCTGGGCAATGGCCCGCACCGGACACTTCTCGGCACAGGCTCCGCAGGAAATGCACAGCTCCGCATCGATTCTGTGGGGCTTGCGCCGTTCGCCGCTCACCGCGCCCACAGGACAGAGCCTGGCGCACAGACCGCAGCCGATACACGCTGCCAGGTCCACTTCGAAGGGGGCGCGCATGCCGGCGCAGACGTTGGCCGGGCAGCGCTTGTCCCGGATATGCGCTTCGTACTCTTCACGGAAATACTGGAGGGTGCTGAGCACCGGGTTGGGGGCTGAGGCGCCCAGCTGGCAGAGGGAGGTGTCCTGAATGTGCTCCCCGAGCTCCTGCAGGAGCTCCAGATCGCCTTCCCGCCCCTGCTTGGAGCAGATGCGGTCCAAAATCTCCAGCATGCGCTTGGTACCTTCCCGGCAGGGAGTGCACTTGCCGCAGGATTCGCTTTGGGTGAAGCGCAGGAAAAAGCGGGCCACGTCCACCATGCAGGTGGCCTGATCCATGACCACCATGCCGCCGGAACCCATCATGGCCCCCACTTCCTGGAGGGATGCGTAGTCGATGGGCAGATCCAGCAGGTGCGCGGGGATGCAGCCCCCGGAGGGTCCGCCGATCTGCACCGCCTTCAGCTCGGCGCCGCTTGGCAGACCTCCGCCGATCTCGTAGATCACTTCCCTGAGGGAACTGCCCATGGGCACCTCCACCAGACCTGTGTTGGCGATTTTCCCCGTGAGGGCAAACACCTTGGTGCCTGTGCTCCCCTCGGTACCGATCCTGTTGAACTCCCCGGCGCCCCGGCGGATGATCTCCGCGACGTTGGCCAGGGTCTCAACGTTGTTGATGTTGGTGGGCTTTCCCCACAGGCCGGAAACAGACGGGAAGGGCGGTTTGGGCCTGGGCATGCCCCGCCGTCCCTCAATGGAGGCCATGAGGGCAGTTTCTTCTCCGCAGACAAAGGCTCCGGCTCCCTTTTTGATCTGCAGATCGAAGTTGAAGCCGCTGCCGAAGATGCTGCTGCCCAAAAAGCCCCGTTCCCTGGCCTGCCGGAGGGCGATCTCCAAACGCTTGATGGCCAGGGGATACTCCGCCCGGACGTAGATGTAGCCTTCGCTAGCTCCAATGGCATAGCCGCCGATAATCATACCCTCGATGACTCGGTGGGGGTCACCTTCCAGGATACTGCGGTCCATGAACGCTCCGGGATCGCCCTCATCCGCGTTGCAGATGACGTACTTCTTGTCGCTGGGCGTGCCGCGGGTGAGCTCCCACTTCAAGCCCGTGGGAAAACCGGCACCCCCCCGGCCCCGCAGACCCGCCTCTTTGACTTCGGCAATGACCTCTTCCGGGGTCATCTCGGTCAGGACCTTGGCGCAGGCCGCGTAGCCTCCTGCGGCGATGTAATCATCTATGCTCTCAGGATCGATGTGGCCGCAGTTGGCCAGGGCGATCCTGTGCTGCTTCTTGAAAAAGTCCAGTTGATCATAGCTGGGGATGCCTTCCAGGTGAAACCCTCCGTCGGCGAAGTAAGCAACGGCCAAATCGGCCACGATCTTCCCGTTCAGCACGTGGCTGGCGATGATGCGGGGCACGTCTTTGACCGCGACATTGCCATAGGTAACCCGGGGGCCACCAGGCAGCTGCACATCCAGGAGGGGTTCCTTTTGACACATGCCGATACAGCCGGTCTGTCCCACAACCACATCCAGCCTGCGGTTTTCCACTTCCTGGATAATCGCTTGAAAAACCTCCCGGGCCCCCGCGGCAATCCCGCAGGTACCCATGCCCACTATGATCCTGGGTTTGCTCCGGCCGTTTTGCGAGAACTGCTGTCTCAGCCGGTTCCCCAGCTCCCTCAGCTCCGCCACTGCACTCATACCGCGGCCACCTCCCTGGGAGCTGTCTTTCTGTAGCTGTCCAGAATCGCCTTGATGCTGTCGGGATTCACCCGGCCGTGGGTATCTTCATTGACCATGATCACAGGCGCCAGCCCGCAGGCCCCCAGGCAGGCCACGGTCTCCAGGGTGAACTCCAGATCCGGCGTGGTTTCCCCGGCCTTGATCCTCAGGGCTTCCTCCAGGGCCGCCAGCACCTCGCCGCCGCCCCGCACATGGCAGGCAGTTCCTGTGCAGACCTTGATCACATTGCGGCCCCGTGGCTTTAAGTGAAACTGGGTGTAGAAGGTGACCACACCGTACACCTTGCTGAAAGAGACCTGCACATGCCGGGCGATCGCCTGCAGTACCTCAAACGGCAGGTAACCGTATACGTCCTGGGCGTCCTGCAGAATGGGTATGAGCCAGCGCTCCTCCCTGGCGTAGCCTGCTAAGATTTGCTCCAGCGGTGCAAGATCGATCTGCATCTCCCGGTTCCCGTCAGTGCATATGCATCCCATGCTTCCAACCCCTTTTGCGCGTTTTCTCCTGAACAGGTGCATTCATCAAATCTTTTTTACCAAGCATTACGCAAACTGTGCTGACAATCCTGCCCCTTCTTCAGCTCCACCAGTTACCATTTGAGTTACCTTTTCGTCCTGACTTGTCTGTCCAGAAAACTACGGCGGGCATGCATCCTCCAGGCAACCCTCCTTTGCTGATATCGTAACGTTTCCTGAACATCATCTTTCCAATTACGGCAGATGGGCGAGGTATAGCCGCTCTCCCCCAGTGGACTTCGTTAATTTTTTCACGATCATGTTCATTATACTGGGCCGCTGCCAGGGTGTCAACGGCCCGAAGGTCAAATCTTTGGGGGAGATCTGTGAAGCTTCTATTAGGAAACGCCCAGCTTCCTTGCTTTTGCCCGCGCAGTGGGGTATAATATAAACGCAATTAGATGAAAGCTCCGAACAGTATCAGCGGGGGAACCATCTCTTTTGGGGTGAATCCTGCTTGCGGCAGGGCAGGAGGGGCAGCTTGGTAGCCCTAACCCGTCAGCTAACCCCGTAGGAGCCGACCAAGCGTATGTTTTCTCCTGGAGAAGCATGCGTTTTTTTGTTCGCAGAACACAAGCGGAAGGAGATGGTTGCATGAGAATCTGCCATGATTGCCTCACAGTGAATCGTTCACACTTAAGCTACTGCCAGAAGTGCTCAGGTGAGCTGGGCTTAAGCGAGGCCCCCTATCTTTCCATCAAAATCAGCAAAAAAAGACCCCGGCGGGTCCCAGTCAAGCTGTGGAAGTGGCTGGACATGAACCGCCGGGTAGCGCAGCACAGAGCTCAGATGTCCTGAGCTCTTGCTCTTTTCAGCTGTATATTCCGGCAGAAGCGGATCAGGGCCGCACCTGGGTCCGGGTGCGCCACACTTCTAAAATGGTGCCCACCAAAGTCTCCACTTCTGCAATGGCCTCCTTAACCTGGGTGGCCGCCTCGCTGGAACGATCCGAAAGCTGGCCCACTTCTTCCGCCACCACTTCAAAGCCCCGGCCCAAATCACCCAACCGAGCCGCTTCAATGGTGGCGTTGATGGAGAGCATCTTCGTCTGCCGGGCGATATAGGTGATGGAGTTGACCAGCTGGCCGATCTTCTCTGGAATCTGCTCCAGATCGGCGATCATCTCCTCCACCATCTCTTCCTGCTCTTTGATGCGGGCGGCGGCCTCGGCGTTCTCCTTCTCCAGCTGTTTTTCCAGGCTGATGTCCTGGCCGAAGCCGACTAAGCCCAAGATCTTCCCATCCTCGGCGATGATGGGCAGCTTGGACGTGCGCAGCCAGCGCTCGCGGCCGTTTTGTTCAGCCATCAGCTCCTCCCGGTCGATGATGGCCTTGCCCTGCTTCAGGACAATGGAATCGTCCCGGAAAAACTGCTCAGCAATGTGGCGCGGGTAGAAGTCGAAATCGGTCTTGCCCAGAACCTGTGACTCATCGGTGAGGCCCTGGTTTTCCAGGTCCACCCGGTTGGCCAGGATCTTCCGTCCTTCGGTGTCCTTGGCGTAGATGGCAGTGGGTAGATTATCGATGATGGTGCGCAGCAGCTTCCGCTCCCAGGCCAGCTTCTCTTCGAGCTCCCGGATTCTCTCCTGAGCGCTCTGCAAGTCCAGATCCTCCAACTGATAAGACTGGTTGCTCATGGCCATTACCCCTTGTCCTCGTTTTGCGCTGTTTTTGTTTTATGGATATCTTCGGCTCCGGCCTGTTAATTTCCTCTTAACTTATGTGATTTTTCCCGCGAAACAAACTGCGGCGGACCTTTTGACCCACCGCAGCTGTGTTCAGCCCACCGTTTCCCTGGGCTGATAGGTTCTGCTCATAAGCTTGCCATCCCGCACATAGAACTGCCGGTTGCGGCATTCCTCTTCAATGGTGGTTTCGTGGGGTCCAATGCGCAGCTTCACCCCGGGGTAAAAGGTGCGGGCGCCGATTACCCCTTCTTCGCCCACAACCAAGGTGGCCACCCCCATCCCCTGGGAGCCCACCGTTTTGGCGTAAATGGCGGACTGGGCTGTATAGGATCCGCTGCGGCACTGCCCGGCCATCCTCAGGGTGTTCCCCGCCACCACCTCGCAGTCGTAGGCCAGGGGCCCGGTGATGGCGACGCTTCCTGTAGCTTCGATTTTGGCGTTCTGGCAGTAATGCACGCTGATATCAGCCTCTGATTCCAGGCACTCTTCCAGCCTGGAGGTGAGATCCTCCATAAGCTCGCGGTAGCGTTCCACTTCGGAGGCACCCTTGATTTCCAGGGGCGCTGCCCCCAGGAATCTGTCCGCCAGAAAGCGCAGGACCGCCAGGGATTCCAGGAAGTCCTCTCCGCACGCCTCCGCGGCAGCCCCGGTCAGAAGCTCCTTCAGCTCAGCCCAGCGCTTAGGCACATGGGCCAGGCGTGTCTCCAGGAGCAGCTTGAAAAGATAGCCATCCCCCCGGCCGTGCACGGCGCCGGCCTCTGCCTTCAGCTGCCCCTTCAGCTGCCCAAAGGCCGCCAGCAGCTGCTCCAAATCACGATCCAGCCGGCGCAGAAGCTTGACCGCCTTGGCCAGCCCGGGCTGCTTAGTCCCCGCGGCCACGGTGCCGCCGATCAGCTTGCCGGCAATCTTCACACCGGTATCGGAAAGGACAGTGGCGTGGTAGACGCTGCCGTTGATCTCCACCATCCCGCCTGCCTTAACGGTGAGGGACTCCTGCACATCGCCGAAGACCACCACATCCCCCCGGAACTCCACATGGCCGGTGGAGACATCTACGTTGCCGTCCACCACCAGCTGCGGGTTGACCTGCAGCTGGCCTCCCCTGAAGATGGGCCGGCCGGTGATTTCGGCAACAGCCACACTTCCGTCCCGGATCAGCTTCACGCCGGGACCGGCGCTAAAGCGCGGCGGCCGGGGTGCCCGGGGCTGCACTTCCCTGCCGTAGACGTTCATCCCGGGTTTCCCGGGAACGGGAGGGTGGATATAAGCCAGGACATCCCCGGCATTCACTGCGTTGAAACGGCCCCGGTCCAAAACGTCCACCCGATCCCCCGACTGGACACTGGGCACCCTGGACTGGAGCTGGCACACCAGCTCCACCCGGCCGTCCACGGGAGGAAGCGGCTGTATGCCCTGGGCCACCACTACTTCCGCATCACAGCACCCCAAGCAGGCTTTGATCACCTGCTGAGTATCGATGAACTCGGCCTTAACCCCCGCCCGCTGCAGCTCCGCCAGAACCAGCCGGGGATCGATGGGCTTGGCGGGCAGGGTTCCTGCCGGTTTGGACTTGATCACCAGGCGCTGCTGGAAATCCGCATCGCACAGTTTGAACACCGTTCCCGGACGGAACTTGGTTTTCAGGATCACTTTCATTTTGTCCCGGGAAACGGTAAGCTGGTACTCACTTACTGGCGGTTGATACCCCACGGTGATGGAGATGTCCTCCACGCTTTCCAGCACCGTGGGCTTGGTGAGGAGCCTCTCACCCTGGCGCACCTCCACGCCGGGGCCGGGCACCAAGACGGGCCAGGCTCCCCTGCCCCGCGGTTCCCGCATCAAAAGCCTGCCCCCCATCACCGCCAGGCGGCCATCCTGATCCGCTGGGCGCAGCTCAGATGGCACCGAGACCTGTTTTTCGGAACTTTCCCACTCTTCAAATACCAAATTCGCTAAAAAGTCTGCTGCTGACATACCCCAACCCCCTAGGCATAAAAAAAACGCTTTCCAGCCAGGCGACTCGAAAGCGTGATCAGCATTCTCAGGCGCAACTGGCTGGCATACACAGACTTGTGCTTAGCCCCTATAGCTTTGCGTCCCATGATTTCTCATGGTTTGCCAAATATTCAGATGTTTCTGCCCCAGCCCGCAGCGGCACCTGTTCGTGACTGGAGGCACAATCGAACATTTACCACCAAGGGCAGATTATACGCCACCAGGTAACTAGTGCAATCAATATGTAAAGAAGGAAACGAGCCCTCAGAGGCGCTGCCCGCAGTAGGGACAGTAGCTGTACGACCTGTGCAGCTGCACCCCGCAGTGGGAGCAGAACCTCTCCGCGGGCTCCGCGCACCTGAGATCCGCGGAGGTGATGGTCACATCCTGCCCCTGCTCGATGCGGCGCCCCACCTCTTCTGCCAAAGCACACACCCGCTGGCAGCAGCGGGTGCGGAGGAAATAACGCTTGTTCCACTTCCAAACCGGAATGAAAAAAACATGGAAGTAGGTGTACGTCCGCAAAACTTCATAGCGATCGTAGGCCCCACACACCGGGCAGGTCACACCTGACACCGTCTTGATGGTCTCATCCTTGGTCTGCACTCCGAAAATGCCTATGAAAAACATCTTCCCTATCTCCTGCCTACATTGTATACCAACGTTTGCATAGACACAACCCATTTTACAAAAAAATAGCGGGCCGGCGCCCAAGTGCCCTACCCGCGCAGGGAGGGACGGAAAAGGCAGGCAAAGCGCTTTGCATGACACTCGTCATGAGTGTTCTGACACTCCTGCCAAGTCCGTCCCGTGCCAATAGCCTGCCCCGCCTCCAGCGGAATATGCTGTAACTTTCTGGCAGCTGCTCCCGCCCCCTCCGGGTATGCGGTTCGCCCCGCTCCAGTATATATTACCAGGAGGCGGTGGCTGTGTATGTGGTGATCCTGCGCAGGCAGTGGCTGTTTTGGCTGCCGGTGGCCTTCTTTCTGCTCCTGGGGGCCCTGTTCACCGGCCTGGCCTGGCTGACCGGGCCGTACCCTTTGCCAAGGCTGGGACTGCCCGCTGCTGCCCCGGACTTGGCCTGGAGTCTTTTTCCCGGGCAGCCCTTGGCCCAGGTTGTTTTAGGTCAGCCGGAGCAGCTCCGGGAAAGGCTGAAACGGGGCGAGCTGGACTACCTGGTGGAATTGGAAAAGCCGGATCCGGCTTTGGTCAGCTGGCAGCTGGGCTGCCTGGTTCCCGCGGTGGTTGTGCCCTTTTTTGATCCCCTGGAAGCGCTGGATCTGACCGCTTTCACCCATCTGATCCAGTCCAGCCCCGAAAAGATCCTGGTCTCCCAGGCCCTGGCCCTGCCGGGTTTTCCCTGGTGGGACCAACCGGTGCGCTATCTGCCATCCCCCCAGGTGATCCAGGAGCTGCAGGAGGGACGGGGCCGCCTGGGGGTGATCCTCCTCCAGGAGAGAAAACCCGCGGTGCGAATTGTGCCGCTAAACGGCGTAGACCCCAGGCAGTGCCGGGCCGACCCTCTCGCTTACCCCTTGACCCGCGCCCTCTACCTGAGCCGGCCCCCCAAGGGCTTCGCCGGCCAGCTGCGGGACTGGGTGCAGAGCCGGTTGAAAAACCCCTTAGATGCCCTGCGCCTGGCCGCGCAGCGTTCCGGGCACGCCCATCCTTGGGCAGGGGAAATCAGCTTGGTGGCGGCAGGTGATATCATGCTCGATCGGGATGTGAAAAAGGTGGGGCTGGAAAGGGGCTGGGAGTACATCTTCGCCGAAGCGGCCCCCGCCCTGCGGGAAGCTGACTTGAGCTTCGCCAACCTGGAATCGCCCCTGGGGGATCGGGGACGCTTCATCAACATGTTCCAGGCCCCCCCGGAGGCAGTGGAAGGGCTGGCTTTTGCGGGCCTGGATGTGGTGTCCCTGGCCAACAACCATGCCCTGGACTACCACCACGAGGGCCTCTTGGAGACCATGCGGCTTTTGAGGGAATACGGAATCGACTGGGTGGGGGCGGGCCGCAGCCTGGAAGAGGCCCGCGCTCCCCTGATCAGGGAAGCGGCAGGTGTCAAAATCGGCTTTTTGGCCTATACAGAGATGTGGTTTGTCTATGCCCGGGAGCCCATCAGCTGGAGGGCCACCGCAGATGAGCCCGGCGTGGCCCCGGCGGAAATAGATCTCATAGTGGAAGACGTGCAGAGACTCCGCTCCCAGGTGGATGTGGTGGTGGTCAGCATGCACTGGGGGAAGGAGTATGTGCACGAACCCACCGAGGAGCAGAAGCGCCTGGCCAGGGCAGCGGTGGATGCCGGCGCGGATCTGGTCCTGGGCCACCATCCCCACGTCCTCCAGGGGCTGGAGTTTTACCAAGGGGGAGTGATCGCCTACAGTCTGGGCAATTTCGTCTTCGATCTCAACCGGCCCGCCACCTGGGAAACCATGCTGCTGGAGTTTACCCTGTCGGCCCAGGGAGTGCGGGATCTGACCATTGTCCCCGCCTACATCGCCGGTGTGCGGCCCCGGATCCTGGAAGGTGCGCATAGAGAGGCGGTCTACCAGCGCATCAGGGAGTATTCCCTGGGGCTTAAGTGATCCTGCCGCAATCCGGTTCTCCATTCCTAGCTCACCCGCGCAGCCCGGGGAATATACTACCAGTGCTAGTTATCAGAGAGGAGGTAAACCTCTATGTATCCCACCCACCAAGGCTTTCCCCGGGTACCGAAACAGTGTCCACCAGGGTTCACAGGAAGATACACGGTAGTGCAGGGGGACACCATGTTTTTCATCGCCCAGCGCTTTGGCGTTTCCCTCAACGCCCTCATCGCCGCCAACCCCCACATCCCCAATCCGAGCCTGATCTTCCCAGGGGATGTGCTCTGCGTTCCCCCACAGTCCCCGCCGCCTCCGCCACCGCAAAGGGATCCCTGCCCCTGCCCCGTTTCGCTCAAAGACTTCATCAACCGCTTTGTAGAGGTGACCACACCCTGCGGAGTGGTGTCCGGCAAACTGGTTTTCGTAGGTGAGAGCTCCATCACCCTCCAGGAGGGCAAAACGGATCATCCCATTGTGGTGCGCTGCCGGGAAATCTGCTTTGTCAGGATTCCCAGATACGGACCGAGGGAGGAGTAGCCATGGGCCAGGAATGCTGCCGCTGTCCGGAAGGATTGGTGCCCTTTCTGGATCGCAAAGTGACCGTGTACACCAAGTGCGGGGAGATTACAGGCTTCCTCAGAGCCTTCGGGGAGAGCTTTATAGAAGTCGAAGAAACGGATCCCAGACTGGATCTCACCATCATCCAATGCGCCCAGATCTGCCACATTCGCCTAGTACGGACGTAAGGCATAACTAGCGGCCAGGCTGAAAGTTCAGCCTGGCTTAAATCAAGCCCTGCAGAAAGGCCCGGCGCAGCTCGGGGTCGAATTTCTCGATGGCGTAGCGCAGCATGGTGCGGGGCATGCGCCGGTAGTGCTCCCGCAGAAATGCATATTCCACCTGGAAGTCCCGTTTGCCGATTTCCCTGAGCATCCAACCCACGGCCTTGTGGATGAGATCGTGCTCATGATCTAAGAAGAACTCGGCCAGCTGCAGCGTCTCGGCGAAGTCGCCCCGGCGGATGAAATAGAAGGTGGCGATTACCGCAAGGCGCTGGCGCCAGAGGTGTCCCGAACGGGCCAGCTCCCAGAGGACACTGCGGTCCCGATGGTAGAGGTACGCCCCGAGGATCTTGTCCGCGGAGGCATCCACCAGGTCCCAGTTGTTGACGAAGTCAGCGTTGGCCAGGTAGAAGTGGACGATTTCCCGGCGCTCCTCCGGCGTCTCGGCCTTTTCGAACTTGTAGACCAGCATGGCCAGGGCAGTGAAGCGGTATTCGTGGATCTCGTCCTGAAGCAGCGCTTCCAGCTCCTCCAGGGAGATCTGGCGGTAGAACTTCCTGGCTGCCCGGCGCAGGTGGGGCACGGTGATCCCCAAAAAGCGGTCCCCTTCGGCATAGCCTCCTGGCCCTGTCTGAAAGAACCTGGGCATAAACTCTGCCTTTTCGGGGTCGATGTACTGCTCAAGCTCGCGTTTGATGGCATCAATCATCATCTGCTTTCAGCTCCTTGATCCCGGCCATCCGCTCCCTGACCTCAGGCGGGAGCTCGTCTTCCAACGAAGCCCGGCGGATCCGCTGCCGGCTGCGGTAGGCCCCCTCCGCCTTGGCCCGCACCGTTTCCAGCTCTTCCTTCAGTTCCCGGGCGGAAAGGAGGGCGCAGCCTGCGCTCCTGATGATCACCTGCTGCAGGGCATCGCTGGTGGCCACCACAATGTCGTGTTCACCCTTGTGTTCGTGGGCGAACTTCTCGATGTATTCATCCGCGGTCTGGGCCCCCTTGGTGAACACCACATGGATGTTGTGGTAATCCACCACCTCAGCCACAGTGCGGTGCTCCACCTGGTAGGCATCGAAGACCACGATAATCCTGTTCTTCTTCAAAGCCTGATAGCTGCTGAGGGCATCCAAGAGCCGGATGCGGGCCAGATCCATATTCTCCTGGGCCAGCTCCTGCAGCTCCGGCCAGGCGTGGATCACGTTGTAGCCGTCCACCAAGAGGTACTGCTCCCGGGGTTCCGCCTGCGGCACCGGGGCGATCCGCCCCCTTCTGCCTCCGGCTGCCCTGCCCCGCTTCCAGCCCTTCTTTTTCCCCCGGTTGGCGGCTGTATCCCAGTAACCCCAGTCCACATAGTCGTCCTCCGGGGCCCGGGTCGGAGCTGGCTTTTTCCCGGCATCTACCTCAGGGGCGGGCTTTTCTTCCTCCAGGAAGGGTGCGCCGTGCATGCGGCGCTTCACTTCCTGCCAGGGCACATACACACCGCTGCCGCCCAGGAAAAAGATGGAACCGGTGGGGTTTTCCACGTCCCGCTCCGGGTCATAGCCCAAGGCGGCGATCACTTCCTCCCCGTTGTGGCAGGGCCGGTAGCCCTCCACGCTTAGGGCCAGGCGGCCCAAGCCCCTGGTATAGGCGGCCACTTCCCTGTGGTAGTTGCGCATGGTGACCACGGGCGCTCTGCCCACCAGCACAGCCATCTCCCCCCGGGGCGGTGCCAGTTCCCACACGCCCTGCATTTTCTCGAGATCGCTCATGGCCCGACCCACCTGCTTATCGGGGACCTCTAGCCGGAAGGAATAGTACGGCTCCAAAAGGACACTCTTGGCCTGCATAAGGCCCTGGCGCACCGCCCGGTAGGTGGCCTCACGGAAGTCTCCCCCTTCGGTGTGGGTCTTGTGGGCCCTGCCCCCCACCACCGTGATCTTCAGATCGGTCAGGGGGGAGCCGGTCAAGACGCCCAGATGGGTCTTCTCCTGGAGATGGGTGAGGATCAGTCGCTGCCAGTTCTTGGCCAGAATGTCTTCACTGCAGTCGAGGGCGAACTGAAGGCCGCTGCCCCGCTCACCGGGCTCCAAAAGCAGCTGCACCTCTGCATAGTGCCCCATGGGTTCAAAGTGGCCCACGCCCTCCACCACGTCGGCAATGGTTTCCTTGTACAAAATGCGCCCCTCGTCGAAGTGCACCTCCACGCCGAAGCGCTCCAAAATCAAGCTCTGGAGGATCTCGGTCTGCACTTCCCCCATGAGCTGCACCTGGATTTCCCGGAGCTGTTCAGCCCACACAATGCGCAGGGCCGGCTCTTCTTCCTCCAGCTCCTTGAGCTTGGGAAGCATGGTAGCGGCCTCGCAGCCCGGGGGCAGGATCAGGCGGTAGGAAAGGACCGGTTCCAGCACCGGGGGCCCAGCTCCGCTCTCCAGGCCCAAGCCGTCGCCGGGCCTAGTGAGGGTGGGGCCCGTTACCGCGCAGACCGCCCCGGCCCCGATTTCACTCACCACCTCGTATTTCTCCCCCGAGTAGAGGCGGATCTGGTGCACCTTCTCCTCCCGGCCGCCGCCGTGGGGGGCAACCACATCCCGCACCTTAAGGCTTCCTCCGGTGATCTTCAGGTGCGTCAGGCGGGTCCCCTGCTCATCCCGGGAGATCTTAAACACCCGGGCCCCAAACTGGGCTGGGTAGTCCGGCGCCTGGGAGTAGCGGGCCAGGCCCTCCAAAAACTCCTGCACGCCCTGGAGCTTGAGGGCGGAGCCGAAGAACACCGGGAACACCCTGCGCCTGGCCACTGCTTCCCGGATGCTGCCCGGGGCAATGCTGCCCGCGGCCAGGTACTCCTCCATGAGCCCCTCATCGCAGAGGGCCACCTGCTCCAGGACATCGGGGGCGCCGAAGTCCACACAGCAGGGATCCAAAGCATCCCGCAGCTCCCCCAGGAGCGCCTGGCGGTCAGAGTGGGGCTGATCCATCTTGTTCACAAACAAAAACACCGGGATCCTGTACATAGACAAGAGGCGCCAGATGGTGGCAGTGTGGCCCTGCACCCCATCCGCGCCGCTGATTACCAAAATCGCGCAGTCTAAAACCTGCAGCGTCCTTTCCATCTCGGTGGAAAAATCCACGTGGCCCGGGGTATCCAGCAGCGTAAACTGGGTACCCCCGAACTCGAAGATGGCCTGCTTGGAAAAGATGGTGATGCCCCGCTCCCGCTCCAGATCGTGGGTGTCCAGATAGGCATCCCCCTTATCCACCCGGCCCAGCCGCTGAATCCGGCCGCTCAAGTAAAGCATGCTTTCAGATAGAGTGGTTTTCCCCGCATCCACGTGGGCCAAGATGCCCACGACGATTCTCCGCATTGCCCAAACCTCGCTTCAGCAACTCACACGTTCCTTTCTTCTAATGGTATCAGCTGACCACCCCGGTGGCAATGCTCAATTCCCCAAGCTGAAGCTGCGGTCACGCAGTGCTAGCTGCCTGACACTTCCTCCTCCGCATATTCCAACAGGTCCCCGGGCTGGCACTCCAGCGCCCTGCAGATGGCCTCCAGGGTGCTGAAGCGGATAGCCTTGACCTTGCCGGTCTTCAGGTTGGATAGGTTCACTACGGAAACCCCCACCGCTTCCGACAGGGCCGTGAGGGACATCTTCCGGTCCGCGAGCACGCGGTCAAGTCTCACTATGATGGGCATGGCAACCTCCTACACCGTCTGATCCATTTCTTCCTGCAAATAGCCGCCGTAGTCGAACACCCAGGCCAGGATGAGGAGGAGCAGGCCTGTGAACGCCAGCTTCAGATCGGGCGTGTAGAGAATGGAAAGCTCCGAAAGGTTAAACGTCCTGATCATCTTCCAGGCCACGAAGCTGTTGGCCCCGGGGATGAGAAAGGCGGAGGCAAGCACCGCTCGGCCGATCTCGTGGATCCGCTTAGAGTTACCCCGGTAAAAGGGTTTTTGGGCCGCCACCGTATCCATCACCTGCCTCAGGCGCCGCAGCAGGTAGAGGAAAAAGAGGACGTAGACCGCCGCCCCCAAGGCGATGCTCCGGAAGAGGCCCCGCAAGCTGCCCCCTGCCACCTGCTCCGGATCCGGGTGGTAGCGGATGATCCCGTTGAGCTCAAAGGTGAACGTGTAGCGGGCGTAGCGCTCGGCGGCGAAGTAGCGGTCGGGCCCGAAAAGCGCAAACAGCCCCAGGAGCACAACCAAAAGGAGGGCCGCGATCCCCGCCCAGTAAAACGCCTTGAGCACCTTGTTTACTGTCTGGGCAAACTTGATGTTTGTCCGCACTTCAGTTCCCTGCACTGTCCTAACCTCCCTACAGTCTCAGTTAGGTACAGCATAGCACATCGCTTTATGTTAGTCAATAACTGTTTCATGTTTCTCATTAAACTTTTTATGGTACACGATAAATGAACGGGAAGTGGGCCGCCCTGCCGCAGGGCAAAAAAAAACGGCCCGAAGGCCTAGATCACTCCCGGGGCACGGGGTCGTAGTGGATGATCAGGTGGATGTGATCCTCTTCTAGAAAGCGCCTTTCGATGGAGTCGATGATCTCATGGGTAACCAAGGGGTCTTCATCCCCTGGCATCTCCACATGGGCGCTCACATAGCGCCGCCCGGGCCCGTAGTCGTGGACGATCAGATCGTGGATGCCCAGCACCTGGTGGTGGCGGCCGATTTTCTCCGAGATGTAGTCCACCAGCTCAGGCGCGGGGGCCTCCCCCACCAGCTGGCTCACGGTCTCCTTCACCAGTCCCCAGCCGCTATGCACGATAAAGAGGGCCACGATCACGGCGGCCCAGCCATCGAGCTGCAGCCCCGTCCAGCGGAAGAGCAGGGCGCTGAGGAGCACCGCCCCGGTGGCCAGGGCATCGTTCCTGCTGTCCGCGGCCACTGCCTTAAAGGCCGAAGAACCCATCCGCCGGCCTAGACGGCCGTAATAATAGGCCATCCAAGCCTTGACCAGGATGGACAGGCCCAAGACCCCAAAGAGCAGCGGACTGAGCTTCAGGGGTGTGGGCCTGAGGATCTCCCCAACACCGCTGCGGGCCAGCTCCACGCCGACCACCATGATCAACACCGCGGCACCCAGGCCCGCCAGGTACTCGTAGCGGCCGTGGCCGAAGGGATGCTCCGCATCGGCCTTCTTCGCGGCCATCTTAAACCCCGCCCAGGTGATGATGGACGCCGCCGCGTCCATGAGGTTGTTCAGTCCATCGGCCACCGCGGAGACGCTGCCCGACAGCACGCCGGCGGCCAGCTTCAAAGCCACCAGCAGCAGATTGATGCCCACACCCAGGCGGCTGGCGGAACTGCCCACCTGGTGGCGCACCCCCGGATGCACCGTCTCTCTGCCTCCACCACCCATCTCATTCACCCGCTTCCTCCCCCCGGGCAGCAATGAGCTGCAGCAGCTCCCTGTGGATCAGGCCGTTCGTGGCACAGACGCTGCGGCCCAGGGGATCGAACTTCTCTCCAGCGCAGCCCGTGACTGCACCCCCCGCTTCCAGAACCATCAGCCCGCCTGCGGCCAGATCCCAGGGCTGCAGGGAGAGCTCCCAAAAGCCGTCCAGCCGCCCGGCGGCCACCTGACAGAGATCCAGCGCCGCCGCCCCCAGGGAGCGCACCCCCTGGGAAGCCTTGTTCACCCGCTGGAACTGGGCTCCGTTGTCCCGGCGGCTGGTGGCCACATCATAGGGGAACCCCGTGGCCAGGAGACTGGCAAGCACGGTCTCCGTCCGGGAAACAGCCAGGCGCCGGCCGTTGAGAAAGGCGCCTCTCCCCTTCTCCGCGGCAAAGCATTCCCCCCGGATGGGATCGTAAACCACTCCCAAGATCACCTCGCCCCCCTCCACCAGGGCCAGGGAGGTGCAGAAGTAAGGAAAGCCGTGGGCGAAGTTGGTGGTGCCATCCACGGGGTCGATCACCCACAGATAGTCGCCGGTACCCTCCCTGCGGCCCCCTTCTTCGGCTAAAATCCCGTGCTGGGGGAACCTGCGGCTGAGCTCCCCCACGACAAATTCCTCTGCTGCCAGATCGGCGTCGGTAACCAGGTCAATGGCCCCTTTGGCCTGCACAGATACACCTTCCCGCATCTTCTGCAGGAGAATCTCTCCCGCCTGGCGAGCTATTTCCTCCACTACCTCGAGCTTGACCAACAAAACAAACCTCCTATTTCCCTTCCTTGAGCATGCGCCAGACCGCCAGCAGGAAAAACACAAAGGTGGTACCCACAAGTACCGCAACGCTGCCCGCGGCGCTGAAGATGGCATCGCCGAATCTGAACATGATTCCGAAGTCCTCCTGGAAGCTAGTGAGCACCGCCTCGGGGGCGCCGGCAAAGGTTTCCGCCAGGGGGACTTCCATCATCACCTGCCTAAAGAGGACCGCGGCGTGGGAGATGGGAAACAGCTTGACCGCTGTTTGGATCCCGCTGGGGAGCATGCTGATGGGCACGTAGATGCCGGTAAGAAAGCCGGAGAGCGTGCCGATGACGGTGCTGGCCACCGCAAAGGCGTTGGGCGTTTTGATGAAAGAAACAAGAAAGGAGATGAAAGCCCCACTTGTGACAGAAGAAAGCACGATCAGGCCCAGAGTTTTCAGCACCGCCGCCAAGGTCAAGAGCTTGCCGCCATTGGCCCAGATGAAGACCTGGGAGAGGACAAAGGCCAACGTGGTCAGGACTATTCCCACCGCCACCGAGGCCAAGAGGTAGCCGCCCACGATGGTGCTCCGCTTCAAGGGGGCGCAGCGGAAATCCTTGGCAATCCCCTTGACTTTGTCATCCACCAGCACACCCGCGGCCCCCAGAGTTGTGGTGAGGGAAGTGACGGCCAGAAGGCCCGCCATGGTCCAGCTGTCCATTAAGAACTCCGCTCCGGGAATATGCTCCAGGCCCCTAGTGAGGGTGCTGCGCAGGAACGCGGCGTAGAGGCCCAGCACGATGAACACCGCCAGCAGGGAGAAAAAGACGGAGGCCCGATCCCGGAAAAAGACCTTCAGGTTGCGCTGGGCAAAGGCGATCACTGGTCCTGCTCCTTCCCGATGATCTCCAGAAAAGCCGCGTCCATGGTGCCCTGGAGCACCTCAAAGCTGAAGATGTGCTCCCGGCAGCGCTCCACGACGGGCAGGGCATCCAGGGTGCGGCCCAGGGTGATGGTGTAACTGTCGGCCCGCCGCTGCCAGCTCACCCCCGCCTCCCGCAGGATCCCCTCCAGCGCCTGCGGGCTGTCTGTGTAGAGCCTGAGCTGATCCGCGGCGTAGGCCTCCTTGAGCTGGGCAGGGGTGCCCCTGGCCGCGATACGCCCTTGGTTGATCACGACCACATAATCGGCTTGGGCCGCCTCCTCCATGTAGTGGGTGGTGAGGAAAACGGTCATCCCGGTTTCCAGCTGCATGCGGCGGATGAATTCCCAGACATCCCGCCTGGTCTGGGCATCCAATCCCGTTGTGGGCTCGTCGAGGAACAGAATCTTCGGCCGGTTAACCAAGGCCCTGGCCAGATCAGCCCGCCGGCGCTGGCCGCCGGAGAGGGTGCCGTAGCGCTGATCGAGAAAATCCAAGGCCGCGGCATCCCGGGCCGCCTGCTCCACCGCCTGGCGGAGCTTCGCACCCTTGAGGCCGTAAAAGCGTCCCCGGAAGAGCAGATTCTCCCGGACGGTGAGCCGGTCATCCAGGACGCGGTCCTGGAACACCACCCCGATGGAGGCCCGGATCTGCTCATCCTCCCGCCCCAGGGTGAAGCCGCCGATGGTCACTTCCCCCTGATCCTTTTTCAGCGCGGTGCTCAGGATCTCCACGGTTGTGGATTTACCTGCTCCATTGGGCCCTAAAAAGGCAAAGAGCTTGCCCCTTTCCACATAGAAGTCAAGCCCCCTCACCGCCTGGATCTGGCCGTAAGACTTGACCAGCCCCCGCACTTCGATCGCCTTCTCCATACGGCACCTCCTTGCCTCAAGGGGCAGGGTCAATTCTGCCGTGATCGTAGAAATACTTCATGACCAAGATGGTGATGGGCAGGGCAAACAGCCCCACCACCCCAAAGAGCTTCACGCCGACATACATGCATAGCAGCATCACTATGGGGTGCAGCCCGATCTGCTGACCCACAAGTCTCGGTTCCACCACGTTGCGGATCACGGTGATCACCACATAGAGCACCAAAAGGCCTAATCCCAAGTACAAATTGCCCTGCAGCAGATTGAAAATACCCCAGGGGATGAGGATCGCCCCGGTGCCCAACACCGGCAGAATATCCACCACCGCGGTGACGGCGGCGATGGGCAGGGCGTTGTTCACCCGCAGGATGGAAAGGCCAATGGCCACTTCCGTAAAGGTGATCAGCATGATCAGAGTGTAGGACTTGATGTACTTCCCCAGAATATTGGTGGAAAAGGTGCGCAGCTCGCCGGTGAGTCCCCGCCACCTTTCCGGCAGCAGATCCCGGAGGAAATCGGTGATCAGGTCAAAATCCATGGCGAAGAACACCGAGGAAATCACCGCCAGCACGATCCCCAAAAACATCCTGGGAACCAAGGACACCGCGGAGGTGATGGTGGCGATGGCCAGGGACGAAACCTCCGAGACCACCTTACCCAGGGACTGGGACAAGGTTACGTGGAAGTCCTCCAGGAACTGGGCCAGCGTTAGGTCAAACCGCACCATGATCCTTTCCACGGCGGCAAATAAGCCCATAAGCACCGGCTCAATATCCCGGGAATACACGGCGGGCAGCCGTTCCACCCAGTCCTTCACCCCGGCAAAGACGCTCATGGCCAGCCAGAACATGAGGACGCCCAAGACAAGGTAAAAGACCAGCACGAAAAGGACCGCGGCTAGCTTTTTGGGCAGCCTGAGCTTGGCGGCGAAGAAAGTGATGGTCTTCTGCAGCATAAAGGCCACGGCAAAACCCACTAGAAAGGGAGCGACAAGGCCCAACAGGTACTTAATAACTATGTAGGCTATGCCGATGATAATCGCAAAATAGGCGGTGTTGATAACGAACTGACTGCGGTTCTCGGTGGACATGGGCTCACCTCTTTCATCTAGTTTATCAAGATGCTAAGGCGGTTACAATCCTTTTTTCACGGGCCCTTCTGCCGGGCCCTTCTGCCCCTTGGATCCTGGTCGGGGAAAATTCTCGCCGGATCAATAAACTTCTTGGCACCTCGAAGGATATATAAAGTGAAAGCAAGCCTAAACCGAGAAAGGAAGATGATAATGCGCAGAACTCTGCTCAAAACCGGAATTGTCACGCTGCTTGTGGTCCTCCTCAGCGGGGCGGTTTCTCCTGCGGCCCTGGCCAGCTCTGACCAGAAGCGCCTGCAGGTTAGCGGCACAGCCGTGGTTACCGCCAGCCCTGATATCGCCTACATCACCCTGGGAGTGGAGACGCAGGATCCTTCAGCAGAAAAGGCCGCCCAGGACAACGCCAACATCATGGCCCGGGTCATGGCGGCCCTGCGGGATCTGGGCCTGACGGAAAAAGAAGTGTCCACCAGCGGCTACAACATCTACGGTTCCACGCAGATCCTCAACCGCGGCACCAACCAGGAAGAAACAGTGGTCACCTATTGGGTGCAGAACAGGATCAACATCACCACAACTGACCTGGAGGGACTAGGGGAGATCATCGATGCAGCGGTGAAGGCCGGCGCCAACCAGGTACAGGGCATCCGCTTCGATGTCCAGGACAAACAGTCCCTGCAGCTGGAAGCACTCAAGCTCGCGGTGCGCCAGGGCCGAGCCAAGGCTGAGGCCATGGCGGAAGCGGCCGGCGTGACCCTGGGCGAGCTGATCACCATGGGCGAGAGCTACAGCTCCTACGCTCCCATGGTGAGCGCAGTGGCCTTCCGGGCCGATGCCCAAGCCGGGACCACCATCAGCCCCGGTGATGTGGAAGTCAGCGCCACAGTGCAGATGGAATTCGCCTTTTAGCAAGCAGCCAGGAGAGCCCCGCGGCTCTCCTTTTCGTTTCTGCTTCCTAATTGGCCGCCCCTTCCCCGCGGGCCAGGCGCCTGGCCAGAAGCTCCGAAGCCACCAGCATGGTGCAGATGGCTGCCAGGAGGTAATAGGGCAGGAGCTTCAGGGAAGTGAGCGAGGCTAGAGCCCCAAAAAGGGGCGGGCCCAGGGTCCCCCCTGTGTAGGCCACCGCCATCTGCAGGCCCATAACCGCCCCCGAGGCAGCTTCCCCGAAGCGCCGGGGGGTTTCATGGAGCATGGCCGGAAAAATGGGAGCGGTGCCCAGACCCAGGAGCACAAAACCCAAGGCGGAGAGGCTCGCGGGCAGGGGCAGCATGAGCAGGAGCGCCCCCAGGGCGCAGATCACCTGGCCCCCCCGGATCAAGCTTTCGTTTTTCAACTTGATGAACAAAAAGCCCGAAAGCAGGCGCCCCACGGTGATGCCGCCGTAAAAGGCCGCGCTCCAGCGGGCCGCGACCGCGGGGGCCATCCCTTCCACGCCCACCAGGTAGCTGCTGCTCCAAAGCCCCGCGGTGATCTCGGTAACGCTAAAACCCACAAAAGCCACCAAGGCCAGCTTGGCATGGGGCAGCCGCAGCGCGTCCCGGTTGGAGAGGGTGTTCTGCCCACCGTCCCCACCCTGGCTGGTCACGTCCCTCCCCTGCCAGAGCCTCCGGGACAGCCACAGGACCGCCACCAGGGCAAACTGCAGCGCAGCAATGGCTCCGTAGCCTCTGCGCCAGCCGCCGCCAGCCAGAAAGAAGGACATGATCATCGGTCCCGCGGTGGCCCACTCCCCAGAAGCAGTGCAGCCAGTTCATGTGCATGGACTTGTAGTGCAGCGCCACGAAGTTGTTCAGGGCCGCATCCACACTCCCGGCGCCCAGTCCCAGGGGTATGGCCAGAAGAAAAAGCCAGGCCGCATGCCCCGCCAGGCTGAAGCCCAACAGAGCTGCGGCGGTCATCAGTACGCTGACGATAGTTACCTTAGCCGTCCCGAAGCGGGAGACCACTTTACTGCTCGCCAGGCTGGAGATCACCGTCCCCGCGCTGACGGCCATGGATAGATACCCCACCAGGCTCACCGGCGCCTGCAGATCCAATCTGATTACAGGCCAGGCGCTGCCCATGATGGAATCGGGCAGCCCCAGGCTGATAAAGGCCACGTAGATGATTACCAATAGTGCTGTCACAGCTATCCCCTTTGCTCCATGATCGATACTGCCACTCTGCAGTGGCGCTGCCGCCTGGGGCCCTAGGCTCAACCTAAAAGCTTTTTGATCGTCCGGAAGGTGATGTTGGGAATCAGCTCAAAGGTGTGCCGCATGTGCACCCGCTCGGTGAGCTTGTGGCCGTCCTTCCCGAAGGTGCCGATGTTCACCACGGGCACATTGACCGCGGCAATATCCTCGATGGGATGGGTGTACTTAACGCCCCAGGCCGGCGTGTTCTTCTCCAAGGCGTCCAGCTCTTCCCGCTCATCCCCCAAAGCCATAAAGCTGGAGTCGGAGATGTACGGGTAGAACATCTTGGTGACAATGGGCCGATCCGAATGGGGCTGCACCTCCGAGACCGCCGCTTTGACGCTCTCCAGCAGCCTCCGTTCCGCCTCCGTCCTGCCGGTCATCTCTATCCTAGCAAAATAGGTGGAGGAATTGAAGACAATGATGGCCGGGCTCTTATCCCGGGCCCACTGCCAGGCCTCCGCCACCAGGCGCACATTGAAGTCCCTCAGATCCAAGGCAGGGTCCCTTTGCTGCAGCTCCCGGGCGAATTCCCGCAGATGCTGAACGAAACCCTCACCGTGCTGCGCAACCAGTTCGCTGTAGAACTCCTCCCAGGTGTACACCCGGGTTTTCCAGGGAAGCCTGGTGTAGGTGTGCCCGCTGCGCTGGCAGAAAGTCCTGTAAGCCTCATCAAGGTAGGTGATCACGTTGTCGAAGGCTTCCCGGGCCTTCTCCTTCATCTTGGCCATGATTTCCCTGGGGCTCAGGCTGTGGGTGAACACGTTGTAGTAAGCGTAGGCGGCCAGGGGTGTCTGGACAGTATAGGCATCTTTGCAGTCGGCCTGCTTAAGGGAAGTGGGCGGCACGGTCACCTCCCCCTGGGCCTCGTCGCACAGCTCCGGATTGAGCTCGATCAGCCTGGTGAGCTCCGCCACCAGCAAATTGGGGTTGAGCCCGCCGAAGGCCTGGCCCACATGGGTTTCCTTGCCCACCACGTAGAACGTGGGCAGGAGCTTGCCGATGGTGCCGAAATAGACGTAGCGGTTTTCATCCAGCTCGTGGTAGGGCGTGGAGTAATCCGCGTTGATGGCCGCGACATACTCCAAACCGTGCTCTGCTTTCCACTGCTTCAGCACCTTCAGCGCGGAGATGATGCCGTGGGAGTTATCTTCTTCATCGCATTCCGCGATGGCGATGAGATTGCCGTTGAGCTCTTCGGGATGCTGGGAGAAATAGCGGATGAGCCACATCTGGCCCGCCACGCCCGCTTTCATATCCAAAGCCCCCCGGCCGAACATGTACTCACCGGAGTCCAGGTCCCGCCGCACATCTTCCCCCAAATCCATCTGGCGCAGAACCTCCGGCAGCCGCTCAGGATCGAAGGCGTACTCCTTGAGGCTGCCAAAATCATCAACTCCCACCGTATCGATGTGCCCCATGAGGATCACGGTGCGTTTGGCATCGCCCCCCGTTCCCTTGACCATGGCCAGGACATTGTAGCGCTCTATTTCATCGTCTTCGGTCCGCTGAAGCACAAGATGCTCGGGGTGCTTTTGGAAATAGGGGAGGCTTTGGTAGAACTCATGGATCCTGCGGGCGCACTCCGCTTCACCGCTGGTTTTCACCATGCTGGGAATCTTGACCAGTTCTACAGTGAGCCTTTTCACATCGTCGAAGCAGTGCAGGTACATGCAGACCCTCCTTCTAGAAAAGAATGATCTCGAACCCCTGGGCGGTGAACACCTCTAGATCAGAATGGCCTGACAGGGCGGCATCGATGGGCAGTCCCTGGGCCTCGGCCTCCTGCAGCGTGCCCATCTGGGCGGCGCAGGCTTTGCATACGGAGCGGATCAAGCCCTGTTCCTTGATCTTTTCCCACAGTCCCGCCTGGGGCGATTTGGTGATCTCGGCCAGGCGGGCGGTGGAGGCCCCTTCGATAATCAGGGCCACTTCATACCCCCTGGAATGGTAGTTCCAGGTGTTGAGCAGCGCGTGGATAAAGCAGGGCATCTCACCCTGGAAGCTGACGATCGCGATTTTTTTCAAGCTGTTATCACTCCCATCATCATTTTCTATCTAACTTCTCCTCCCCGGCAGTTCTTCCTGCCCCGCCGACCCTTCTTGACAGCGATGCGCTTTTGGGCTATACTTGATCTAGTACTTTACTGCTTTACTACTTAAGTGCTTTACTACCTTACTACCCAGACAAAGGAGAATGGAGATGAAGATACCAACGGATCTCAAGCACAAGCCGGTGATTGTAGTTGAGGATTACAGCAACGTAGACGGCCGCAACGCCTACCATTCAGATGCCAAAGGCCTATCCTTAGGGCTCGCCCAGTGGAACGAGCGGGGCCGGGTGGACATTTCCGCCAAGGTCTGGCGCCACACGGGTCAGCGGTGGTCTCGGCAGTCGGAGGAGCTTCCCCTGCACAGGGTGCTGGATCTGGCCATTTTGGTGTGCCGGGCCAAGCTGTACTTTGATGAGGCCTACCGCTATCCGAACTTCTACGATCCGGAAAACCCCCAGATCGACAGGGTGGGCCTGCAGGGCGATGCCATGACTGTGGCGGTGTGCACGGAAAACGAGATGATCGCGGAGGATATCCGGCTCTTCGTGGATGCCTTAGCCCGGGACGGGGAGCTCATCGCCGAGCGCCTGCGCACCCTGGCCCGCATCCTCGAGGAAATGGGGTATTGATCACAAAAACGGCGGCCAGACGGTCGCCGTTTCACGATCTATAAGACCTGATCACGCTATACCTTTACATAAGAGTCCGCAAAAGGCCTCAACTACACGGGCATCAAACTGCTTGCCTGCACCCCGCATCAGCTCCTGCATGGCCTGTTCGTGGCTGTAGGCCTGCCGGTAGGGGCGGGCACTGACCATGGCATCGTAGGCGTCGGCCACCGCCACAATCCTGGCCATGAGGGGAATCTGTCCCCCCCGCAGTCCGTACGGGTAGCCGCTCCCATCCATGCGCTCGTGGTGGGCCAAAGTCGCTTCGGCGATCTCCGCCATGCCAACCACAGCGCTCAAAAAGCGATGCCCGTTCACTGGATGTGCGTGGATTTCCTTCCACTCCCAAGGCAGGAGCGGCTGCGCCTTGTTGAGAATGTCGCTGGGGATGGAAATTTTGCCGAGATCGTGCAGCAGACCAACTTTGGCTAACTCGATCTTCTGCTCGTGCTCTAGGCCCATCTGCTCACCGATGGCGAAGCAGATCTTACTCACTCGGCGGGAATGCCCCTCTTCGCGCGGGCTTTTTTGGTAAAGGACATGCATCAGTGCATTGATTACTCGGTCTTCTAGTTCAAACTGAGGGGTCTGAAGTCCTAGTATGAACGGTTCATGCCTAGTAACAGCCGCCACCCCCTTAGGGCCGATATCCAATTGGGTGAAAATATACACAATGGTAAGATTCGACGGACCCACGATAAACCCTGCTATTTAGCCTAATTCTGGCACAGAACCGCCAAATTCTTCCCAAGGCCGATGAATAAAGGCTTTCCCCGGAAAAATGGCAAACTTAGCGATAAACTTTTTTTACTCTGGCGGGATATATAAGGTGAAAGAGGAGAGGAGGATTGCCGTGGACTTGGCTGAGCGGGAACTCATAAAGCGTGCCAAAAGAGGAGAACACGCAGCCTTGGAAGAGATTTTCCGGCTGCACCTGGACAGCGCCATCCGCCTGGCCTATCTGGTCACCCGCAACTGGGCCACGGCTGAAGATGCCGTGCAGGAAGCGTTTGTGCAGGCCTTCCGCTCCCTACCCAGCTTCCAGGAGCATCGGCCCTTTAAACCCTGGTTCACCAGGATCGTGATCAACAAGGCGAAGCGCACCAAAAGCAAACTTGATCGGGGCCATCTGCCCTATGAGTTTGAGGAGGAAAACCCCCATGCTTCCCTCAACCCCGAGGGCAGCGCCCTGGAACGGGAAGGCCTCGATGAGCTCTTTACCGCCATCAACAAACTCGACGACAAGCACCGCCTGCCCCTGCTGCTCAAGTATGTGGCTGAGCTGACAGAGGCGGAAATCGCGCAGACACTGCGCCTTCCCCAAACCACAGTGAAGTCCCGCCTTTACACCGCGCGGCAGCGGCTCAAAGGCTACCTGACGGAATCCGAAGGAGGTGGCAGAGATGAATTTAGATGAGCGGATCAGAGAAGCGCTCAGGGCCAACAGCCAGTGGCCCGGTTCCCCCGATGAACTCTGGCAGAGGATTTCCTCCCAGCTGCAGCCCAAACCCAAGCGCAGCAGACAGCCCCTGTGGCTGGGAACTGCAGCGGCTGCGGTGCTGGTTTTGGTGTTCGTATTCCAAGCGGTCTGGAACCCCCAGCCGCCCCCACTCCCTGAGGCTGAGGAAGCGGTGCCCATGCGCATGCTCACCGCCGTGCTGCCCCCTTCCGGGCCGCAGCTGGTGCAGCCGGGGGAAGTGGTGGAACTCACTTTGGATGCCCACCTTTCGAGCCAGGGCACACCGGCCCCTCCCCGGCTGGAAATCTGGCAGGAGGGCGATGCGGAAGAAGTGCTCGTAATGGAACGGGGCCTCAGCGGCGGCGAGCTCGTGGAGACCAGGCTGCTTACCGTCCAGGCGCCGGAGGAGCCCGGTTCCTACCGCCTGGTGGTGCGGGGAACGGTGGAAGAGCAAGGCCAGCTGTTGGAGATCTACGGGGAAAAGAGCATTGTGGTTGCGGCTGCCGAGGGCAGCTGATCCTAAGCAGTTTGCAAACCGAGAGCCGGAGGCCTATCTCCGGTTCTCGATCGCGATCTGGAAATTTTTCACGAATTCCCCTGGTTCTGTGCTATAATAACTGGTAACGCTGCCAAGGGGAGGACAAGCATGGACGGTCTTTATGTAGAAGGGATTAGCAAAACCTATGGTTCCGTTGCCGTGGTGAATGATGTCTCCTTTCACGCTTCCCAGGGCAAGATCCTGGGCCTTTTAGGCCCCAACGGGGCAGGCAAAACCACAATTCTCCGCATGATTATGGGCATCACCGCTCCGGACCGCGGCGGGGTGTTTTTCCGGCAGGGAAGTTCCCAAACCCAGGGTATCCCCCGGTCCGCCATTGGGTACCTGCCGGAGGAGCGGGGCCTGTACAGGGAGGCCAAGGTCCTAAGCGTCCTGGTGTTTTTGGCCGGCCTGAAAAATGTGCCCAGGCCGGAAGCAAAAAGGCGGGCCCTGCACTGGCTGCGCAAGTTTGGCCTGGAGGAATACGCTCACAAAACAGTGGAGCAGCTTTCCAAGGGTATGGCCCAAAAGGTGCAGTTTGCCGCCGCGGTGCTCCACGAACCCAGGTTCGTAGTGCTGGACGAACCCTTTTCCGGCCTGGATCCCGTGAGCCAGGACCTGTTTAAGGCGGAAATCAGGGAGCTGGCCAATGCCGGGGCGGTGGTGCTGCTTTCCAGCCACCAGATGAACATCGTGGAGGAGCTCTGCGATGAGATCTTCCTCATCCATAGGGGCCGGGAAGTGGTCAAGGGCGACCTCCAATCCATCAGGGAACGCTACGGCAGCTTCCGGGTGGATGTGGAGCTGCCCCCCGGTCTAAAGCCAAAGGTCCGGGAAGAGCTGGTGGAAACCTGGCAGGAACTGAACCAGGGCAGCTACCGCTATATCCTCCGGGAAGGAGTGCAGCCCCTGCAGTTTGTGCAGAGCCTGCCCGCGGATCTGCCCATCCATGAGCTGACCATCAACCGCCCCACCCTGCACGACATTTTCGTGCGGGTAGCCCAAGGAGGTGCCGGCCATGAAGAATAGCTGGAAAGTTGCCCAGTGGGAGATTCTGCGCAACCTCACCAACAAGCAGTTCATCATCGGCCTTTTGATCACGCCCTTGATCATGGCGCTGTTCATCGTGGTGCCTGTGCTTCTGGAGCGCTGGAATCAGCCGGCTACAACCACCTACTATGTGGTGGACGAGCTGGGGGCCGCCGAGGCGCTCCAGGCCTTTCTGCCTGAAAACATCGTGCTGGAAAAGCAGAGTGCCAGTGCGGACCTCGCCCAGCTGGTGAAGGAGGGTAAGGCCCGCGGCTACTTTATCCTGGATGAGAGCTTCCCGCTAAGCGGCCAGCTGGACCTATTCTACAGCGACCGCAACACCCAAAGCATGAATACCCTGCGCCAGGCACTCAGCGCGCTCCTGCAGCACCTGCGCCTGGAACTCTCGGAGGTGAGCCCTGAGCAGCTGGCCTTTGTTACCGCACCCGCCCAGGTTAGGCAGGTTCCCCTGGAGGAAGAACTGGAACCTGAGGCCATGCACCTTGTGGTCTCCAGCGTGTTTGCCATGCTGATCTTCTTCCTGATCTTCTCTTCCGCGGCCATGCTCATGCAGAGCGCCCTGCAGGAGAAGCGGGACCGCATGGCGGAGGTGGTGCTCTCCTCCATCCGCCCCAGTGCCTTGATGCAGGGCAAGATCATCGGGCACTTCATTTTGGGCCTGATCCAGCTGGGCTTTTGGCTGGTACTGGGTCTGCCCCTCGCCATCTATTTCCTCGACTTTTCCCTGCTGGAAGCCCTGCGGGGGGTAAACCTGGCGGCCATCCTTTTCTTTGGCTTAGGCGGCTACCTCCTCTACAGCGCCCTCTTTGTGGGCCTGGGGGCCACCATGGAAGATGTGCGGAGCGCGGGCAACGCCCAGGGACTGGTGGTGATGCTGCCCATGCTGGCCTTCCTCTTCATCGGGCCGGTGTTCAACAATCCCGACGGCTCCATGGCGGTCTTTGCCAGCATCTTTCCCCTGACCAGCTCGACCATTATGATGCTGCGCAGCGGGCTTACGGTCGTTCCCCTCTGGCAGCTGCTCACCTCGGGAGCCCTGCTTTTGGTGACCTCCTACGCCGCCATGCGCGCCGCTGCCAAAATCTTCAGGGTGGGCATGCTCATGTACGGCAAAAGCGCCACTCCCAAGGAGATCCTGCGCTGGCTGCGCTACAAAGAAAGCTGATACCAATAAGGAAGGGGCTGTTGCAGAATGAACGTTGATTAGTTCATCCTGCACGGCCCTTTTTTGTCTAATAACGAGAATACGGGCTCGCGAAGGAGCCCGTACCCTGGTATAATTTAGTTATGCAAACAAAACTATAC
>Ga0209608_1000427_pt1 | contig 42625 bp, 36 predicted proteins | sample AD_UKC130_MetaG_FD_184428 | JGI IMG/M metagenome (GOLD analysis project Ga0209608, IMG submission 184428) | Active sludge microbial communities of municipal wastewater-treating anaerobic digesters from Canada - AD_UKC130_MetaG (SPAdes) (version 2) | ecosystem: Engineered > Bioreactor > Anaerobic...
ACAGATCAAAGGAGGTCAATGCAACATTAAAGATCATCCGGCGGGCTGATAAGCAAAGACAGCCCCGGGCGGCCGGAATCACTTCCGGTAGAGTTGGGTTGATGAGGGAAGATTGCACCGGCAGTGCAAAAAAGGCCCAGGTGTTGATGGACCTGATTCCCCCTGTTTTTTTATTCCCGCGGACGAAAATTAAATCCCCTTCAAGGCCAGGATCTCCCTGGCGGGAGTCCTGTCCCCCGTACAGCTGATCATCCGGGGCCCGTTAAGAAATTTAATCATAAAGCCCAGCTCCCGGTAAAGCTTGACGATGCGGTCGGTAGCCTGGTTGGAGGCCAGCACCGGGCCGGGATGGCGGGCCAGCCAGCGGGCCAGGCGCACCTGGTCTTCCCACTCAAATCCCGTTTGGGCATACTGCCTAAATTCCACGTCATAGGGTGGATCGGCATAGATGAAATCCTCGGGATGGAGGGGGATCTTTTCAAAGTCCCCGCAGAGGAGCGTCCATTTTTTTAAGACAGCGGCATAGGGGCTGAAGTCCTCCACGTAGTTGATCTTCTTGTACCGGCCGAAGGGCACGTTAAATTCCCCTTTCCGGTTGAAACGGCAAAGGCCGTTGTAGCCGGTGCGATTTAAATAGTAAAAAAGCATCGCCGCCTCCGGAGAAGCTTCCTTGCCCTGGCGCAAAAACAAATTGAACCGTTCCCGGTAGGCATAATACAGCTCTTTTTTGTTTTCCAGCGGTATGGTAATGCGGAGGCCACTTTGCAGGTGCTTTAAAAAGTTAACCAGGTGGGGATTAACATCGTTTAACAGGGCCCGCTCCGGCATCAAGGCCAGGGACACGGCCAGGGCGCCGCAGAACGGCTCTACCAGCCTGCGGTGATGGTGGCGCTCCCAGTAGGGCTTGAGATAAGCGATTAACCAGCGCTTGCCGCCGGCCCATTTTAAAGGCGGGCCCAGCTCTTTCCTTTTTTGGAACGCCATGCTTTTTCCTTTCACCACCGCGCCACCTTTTCCATGACATTATGTAAATTTTAGTTTCTGAAGGCTTATTTCTAATCCTTGATCTATAAATCCTGCAAGTGGCCGGGGGGGGGCGATGATTTTAGCCCACCGGTTAGATGAACCGAGCCATGGGGGGCGGTGACTTTGACTCACGGCGGCATTAAAATTGTGTCAACGGCCGGAAAAAAATCACCCTTAAACTGCTTCATCTGGGCTGAAAAATGTCACCCCTTTCTGATTGCTTACAGGGTGACCATATCACAGGCCGATAAGCTTCATTAAAATCGTTGATTTTGAAGGTGCTTTAGGGTAATATAATACTGCACGCGCCTGTAGCTCAGAGGATAGAGCAGCGGACTTCTAATCCGTTAGTCGGGGGTTCGAATCCTCCCAGGCGCGCCATTTTTTTGCTTTCAGCGATGGTTATGCCCTCCGCCTCGCGCCAAAACGGGATGGTAGCGACAAAAACAAAAGCGCCCCCGGTGGATCGTGCTTAGTCTTTTATGATGGCGATGGTGCCGTAGTTATACAATCCACGGGCAAAGCATTCAACGGAGATATCGGCTCCGCTGGCCATGTGGGTGAGTACGCTTCGTGAACCTACGGCGGCACTTTTTCCCGGGAAAGAGTGGCCGATCATAACGGGAACATATTTGGTGAAATACGCGGAAAGAGGATATTTCTTGTTTTCGTCATCTTCCAGGTAATACTTGAAACCCGGCAAGTAGGAGTGGTCGGCCAGGTGCCGTCCGCTGCCTATAGTGAGGTACTGTCCGTCACCGGGTGCATAGTCGTACCAGCCCAGGGAGTTGTCACAAGCAGAATAGGGCATTAGGAAATCCTCCGGACCGATTCCCTCCAGGACGATCAAGACCATTTTTTTGGTTTCAAGATTTTTCAGCACCAGCGGGGCGATCTCCGTGATGGAGTTGACTTCTCCCAAAGGTGTAAAAACGGGGATCTCCATATTCCTGCCGGGAATTTTGTGCATTGGCCTGGCTATGGACCCAAAAGCTTTAAAAGCGTATCCCTCCCCGGCCCCCAGAACATAATCGGGCAGCCGCTTCACAAAATCCTCGTTGTTCCCAAACAGCTCGATTACTTCTTCTTTTGTTTTGACCAGTTCAATATTTTCATGCGCCCGCACCAGCTCCAGGTCTCTGGCTGAAGGCTTGTACAGGCCTGTAAAACGGGGCGCCATCCCCCCGCCGCTGGCCAGGCCGTCCAATGTGCTCAAGTTTATATACCCTTTCAAAGGGACCATCTGCCCAGTCCCTACAACTACGGGTGTCATCCCCGTCGCCTCGATGAAATGGTTGATGCGGGCAAATAATAGGGATACCAGCACCTGCCACTGGACGCCGTCGGTTCTTTCAAAAGCGGAAAAAAAATAGGGTTGGGAGAAGCTCAGGAACATAAACTGCGGCGCATAGTTCTGATACAGATCCAGGGCCACATTGGTTACCCAGGAGATGCTTTCCAGGTCCATGTCTCCCGGGTACCGATGCCTTTTCAACAGCTCCTGGGCCATGGCCGCCAGGTCCGACTTTACCGTCGTCTCTTTCCCCGTTTCAAAATCGAGAGTTGTTTGCCATTCTACCGCATCCAGCACGGCCAGCATTTGCAGTTAACCTCCTCTATAATCTTTATAATCTTTATCCAGGGAATTCCAATTGACTTTTTGGCCATGTATGGGTACTTCGCCGCCGCAAAAAGGGCAGCGGTCCCCGTGCAGTTTATAATCCACCAGCTTGCCGCCGCAGCCGCTGAAGTTAATTCTCTCTATAACTAGCTCCCGGCAGTGGGGGCAAAGGGTGTTCACCCAGCGGGTGCCCGCGAAGTTGCTGAAATAAATGAAGGGCAGCTTTTTCCGGGCCTCTTCCAGCTTCCGGTTTATTTGGGCGATGTCGGGATAGTCGCGGTCTTTCATTTTGTATTCCGGCAGCAGCCGAAAGACGTGCCAGGGGATCGCGGGATTTATGGCGGCAATAAAATCGGCCATCATCTCGATTTCCTGGTCATTTATGCCTTGGATGATAGGCGTGGTAATTTCCAGGTGGTTTCTCTCGGAAAAGTATTTTATGCTGTCCAGCACGGGCTGCACAGAGGGAACCCCGGTAAAGTCCCGGTAGAAGTCATCGGAAAGGGACTTCAGGCTGACATTGATAAAAGAAAATAATGTCGATATTTCTTGGGCCGATTCTTCGGTCATGTATCCGTTAGTCAGGCAGCCCATGGGAATATTGCTCCTTTTCGCTTCCTCCGCCAGCTCCCGCAGGGAAGGCAGCGATACCAGCGGCTCATTGATGCCGAAGACGATGTTATGGCAGCCTGTTTTCCCCACCAGGTCCACTACTTTTGCCGGCGGCAAATCGAAGGCGTACAGCTGGGCTGGATCTCCCTTGGCTACATAAGCGTTGGAGCAGTATGCGCAGTCCAGGTTGCAGCCGCTGCTTCCCAACAAAAAGCTGCGGCTGCCGGGATAGGCGTGATAAAAAGGCACCGACTCGATATGGGTAGCGTACATTACTGTCCAGCGGTGGGGATGCTTTTCTGTTATCTTTCCATTTTCCGCGCCATACGCCCCGCAGGCGCCGGGGCGGTCATTTTGCAATAGGCAGCGACGGGGGCAGTAGGTACATTCCACTTTCACATTCTCCTCTTGCCGTGCTATGGTTAAAGATCTCTCTCCTCCTGCCGCAAAAGCAGGTAGGCCAGGAAGGGAGCACCGATAAGGGAAGTCATAATGCTGATTGGTATCTCTCCGCTGCTAATCGTTCTGGCCAAGGTATCTATGAGCAGCATAAATATTGCTCCTAATATGGAAGCAAAGGTAATCAGAATCTGATGGTTGGGTCCGACTATGAGCCTGGCCATGTGCGGCATTACCAGCCCCACCCAGCCGATGGTCCCGGAGGTGGATATGGACGAGGCAACGAGCAGGGTGGAGACGGATATATACAGCAGCCTCATCCGTTTCACGTCCACCCCGAGGGTTAGCGCCTCTTCGTCGCCCAAGGACAACAGGTCGAGACGCCAGCGCAGAAAATAGAGCACCGCTGTTCCGACGATGAAAACGGGCAGGGTCCAGTAGACATCTTTCCAGACAATATTGCTGAAACCGCCCATGGTCCAGAAGACGATTGCCGGCAGCTGCTCGTAAGGGTCCGCCACGTATTTCAGAAACGAGAGCCCCGCTGTAAATATGGCGGTGACAATCACCCCTGCCAGCACCAAAACGGTAACGGAATCGCTCCTGCTGCGGCGGCCGATTTGATAAGCGGCGGCCACCGCGGCCAGGCCAAAAATAAAGGCCATGCTTTGAACGGCCAGGGCGGAGCGGCCAATCAGGATAATGGCCAGCCCGGCCCCAAATCCGGCGCCGGCGGAAACCCCCAGGATATCCGGTGAAACCAGGGGGTTTCGAAAAACCCCCTGGAACACCGTTCCTGCGATAGCCAGTACTGCTCCCACCAGCAAAGCCATGATCGCGCGGGGCAAACGAACAGACCAGAAGACAACGGAGGGCGAAAACAGTTCGCTGGGAACTTCGCGGTTGGTCAGTTTGCAGCGAACCAGCTCGAGAATAACCTCCAAGGGGAGGGAGTAGCGCCCGACGCTGATCGACAAAACAAAGCATATTAGCAGGAGTAGAATAGCGATGAGCAGGATCTTTTTATGCTTAATCGAGAGTTCCTCCCAGTTCCGTATAGGTTTTTCCGTAGAATTTCTTGAAAAACTGGTCTGCTTCCGCCTGCATATCTATATCATCAAACAGGTCGGGTTGGACCTTGCTGGCTACCCAGTAGAGGCCCAGAACTGCCTGGGGAGAAGGATAATCCCAGGGATTTATGTTCGAGGGGAACCAGAAAACCTGCTTGTTCATTACGGCTTTGACCCCCTGCAGGCGTTCATCCTTCATGATGCTTTCCGGAGTGGTGTCGGCAGTATACTGGACCACGAAGATTAGATCCGGGTTCCACTCGATGATATGTTCCGGAGAGACTTCAACCCAGCCGCCTTCCAACTCGCTGGCGGCATTTCTCCCGCCTGCCAGTTTTATAAGGTGGTGTTGATACATATCCTTAGAGCAGGTGGACAATAAGCCCATGGGACCGACCAGGTAGACTTTGGGCCGGTCTTCCTTGGCTAAATTCTCGGTGCGTTCTTTTACTTTTTGCAGGGTATTCTCGTAATAATTGACAAATTCCTGAGCAGTTTCCTCGCGGCCCAGGGCCTTGCCTAAATTGATCATGCTGTCTTTTAATTGATCCAGGTCCTCGGCCACCACTCCAAACACGGTAAGGCCCTTTTGTTCAAGGTTGTCAACCAGTTCCTTGTTTCGTCCTGCTACCAGGATAAGATCCGGATTCAGAGCAATGACTTCCTCAATGTTAGTTTCACCGGGGCTTCCGGGAGTGGGAAGGTTGGCGAACTCGGGCATCAGGGCGTTAAAGAAGGCGTTGTTCTTGGAAGGGGTATCATAGCCGACGAGATTGTCCTGGGCCCCCAGGGCAAACACCATGTGGGTAGCAATTCCATAGGTGGTTAATACCCTTTCCGCCGGCTTGGACAAAGTAATTTTGCGACCCAGCCCGTCGGTTACCACTATCTCCTCGCCGGCGTCTCCATTTCCAGTCTGTTCTGATCCTTTCCCGCACCCGATGGCCACAAGGAATAGGACCAGCAGTCCCAACATCAGAATAATTCCAACTCTGCTTGCCTTCAAAGGTTTCATCATTGGGCTCCTTTCTTTACAAACTGCTACTGCCAGCATGAGGGCACAACAACTTTTGCCCCCCTACTTGTTACTTCCAGTGAAACTTCCAGGCCGTAAACATTGCTGAGTTGTTGAGATTGCATCACCTCCCCGGTATCTCCCTGGTTCATGATCTCTCCATTCTTGAGCAGGATTATCTGATCGCAGTAATGCAGCGCCAGATTGGGATCATGCAAGGTCATTAAAACGGTTATACGGTTTTCAAAAGATACTCTTTTTATTAAATTCAAAATTAAGACCTGGTTTTTAATGTCCAGGTGGCTGGTCGGTTCATCCAGCAGCATAATCTTGGTGTTTTGGACCAGGGCGCGGGCAATAAGGACCATCTGCTTTTCCCCGCCGCTGATTTGCTGAAATGTCCTCCCGGCCAGCTCTCGGATGCCCAGCCTCTCTAAAACATCCAGGGCTTCTTGCCGGTCGGCTAAGCTGGGGGTTTCCCATATCTCTTTTACCGGAGCCTTGCCCATGAGAACCATGTCCAGTACTTTGAAAGGAAAAATAAAGCCCGTTTGCTGGGGAACGACACTTATCTCCCGGGCAATCTCCTTCCGGGTCATCTTTTGAACCGCTTTTCCATTTAGGAGAATACTGCCGCTTTCCGGTTGTTTAATTCCGCTGATACAGCCCAGCAATGTAGTCTTTCCCGAGCCGTTGGGCCCCAGCAAACCGCAAATCGAGCCATGGGGAACGGAAAAGGAAATATTTCGCAAAACGCTCTTCTTCCCGTAACTGAAACTTATGCCTGTAACTTGTAGAGGATGGCAGCTATTTGTTTTCTCCATGACAGTTTTTGCAAATATGCGCGGCTCCCATGTTTTAGTAAATAGTTCTTATCTTCCTCGCAATAAAAACGCCCACCCGCCAAACTCCCCCAGTAAAATAAAATCGCTGCCCCCAGAGAAAGGACAGCGAAGAATAAAACCGCCTTCTTTCCAATCAGGGAGGCCTAACCGTTTCCAGTTAAACCCTACCGTTCATGGTCCGTAGCCGTGCCTTAGGAACCCATGAATCGAAGGGGACAATATTCACTTGTTGCCACTACCAGCTTACCATATTTGAGCCGGCTTGACAAATAATATGCCAGAGGGACGGTCTTCTGATTTATACTATATAACCATATATCAAAGGATAACTATATATCAAAGGGACGGTTCTTTTGTTTATTCCACCATATAACTATACCAGATCATCGCTGCTGGGTGGTCAAGATCAAGTCAAAATCCCGACCCCTTGAATCGCAAAAGGTTGAGTTTAAAAATCTTCGTTCCTCCGGCTCACCGGGGAATCAATCGAAACTCACCCGTAAACAAAGGTATATCTTTTCGACTATATTCGACATATTTTTCAATGGGGACGTACTTTTTGGCTCATTCCAATATGCCATCAACCAGGCATCCTTACCGGCAGTGTCGGTAATTCAAGGCGATCCAAAGTCACCGTCCCCCTGGCCCCTGGGGCTCATTTTTTTAAACACGATTAAGCAGCTCTCCCGTATGATGGGGATCAAAAGCCGGCCGTTTTTTTCTTCCAGGTAATCGGGAATTCTATGCAGGGCCTGCTCTTTTAAATGGGCCGGGGCATCTAACTGATTGCGGAGAAATTCCCAGGCTTCCTCATAATCTCTTACCGGCTGGCTGAAGTCGTGTTTTATCAACTGGCATTGCAGTTCAAGATTTTTACTCTCCAAAAAACCTTTTTCCCAGCAGCCATTGTCACAGGAAGATTGTTTGCTCTGAATGCCCAGGAGAGAGGCAAACTCGCGCAACACTTTATTCTCGCTCATATTTCGGTAAGGGGTTAAAATAATTCCTGTTCTCCCGGTTACATTAATAATTTTGTCCAAGCCCTGTTTGCTTCGTGAAATGGGAGGCGAGTAGCTGCAGATGGTTACATCTGCCCTTTCCACGTTCACATCGGGCCAGCTGCCCAGGTATGTCTCTACATTCTGCAAGCCTAAATTTTGTGCTTTCTCCTGTAGAATTTCCAGTGCCTTGGCCTGGCTGTCTACCGCTTTAACCAGCTGGCAAAAAGGGGCTACGTACAAAGCAATAGCTCCGATGCCGCTGCCTAAATCCAGTACCGTATCGCTCTCTTTTATCTCCCGATCAAGGATGCTGCCCAGCACACTTTGCGGGTAGTTGCTCCATCGCAGGGCTTCTTCGTACCATTGTATTTCCTGCGGGTTCCAGGACAGCGCCATTTGCTCCCTCTTCTTGCTTCGCGATCATTTTCGCGATCATTATGGCAACATTATGAACAATCACTTTTACATTAGTATTAAACAGGCAATTACCCAATCCTTTATTAATCAAAAAAACATGTAGCTTAACAACAAACCGTGGGGGAGGATAGAAGGGGGGACTTTTCCGTTGCTTCTGTTAACTGCCTTCCGTTCCATCTTTTGATCGGCTTTCTGCAGCTGAGGCAATCCTGGCGTGAGAAAAGCTAGCTCTGCGCGGCATGCCTGCTGTAGGTGGTAAAGAGCAAGCCAAAGTCACCGTCACCGCTGCTCGAATGTCGAAATTTGTCGATTAGGGAGTTGGCATGGTTTATCTGCCAATGGAGAGTAACCCAAGGATGTCCAATTATTTTAAGCAGGCAAATCCTCCATAATGATATTTAAGGGGCTGTTCTTCCGGAACAGCCCCCCTTTAACGGTGCTCAATACCCGGTGGCTGACGGTTGTTAATCGGCACAGCCGGTGGCTGCTTTGCGGCGGCGAATTGCCGGCACGAATCCACCGGCCAGGATTAGGACCGCTCCCAAAACCAAGTACAGCTGCCGGGCCTTGTGGTTATCTTCTCCTTCGGCTTCAAAGGCGGCTTCAGCCAGTCCGTTGAACGAACCGGGGACGGAAGCCATATCCTCCACCACCTTGGCCGGCCAAGTGGTCTCGTCATAAATCATTTCCAGGTAGGGGCGATCTTTCATTGCCAGCAGCCGGCCCGCCGGAAGGGTGGCTTTTACCTGGGGATCCGGTTCCAACTGTTCGTACTCAATCCCCAGGGCCTCCAGTTCGCCAATCAGCAATTCCAGGTTGGCGGAGCATCCCTGGCGGTAGATCTCCTGCAGCCGTTCGCTCATCGCTTGATAGCGTTCCCAGTCCCCTTCCTTGTCCCGGTGGGAAGCATTTTCCCCGTCCGGTTCCACCTTTATCGGCTCCCGGACCATATCGCTGGATACCGTTTTATCTTTGCCCCCAGCGGGTAGAGGGGATGGCGTAGGGGCTTCGGCGGGTTTGGCGGGATCAATGGGGCCGGCCGGCGCGGCGGGAGATGCTTCCCCGGCCGGCGCCGGTGGAGATTCTTCCCCGGCCGGCGCGGGAGGAACTGCCGGGACTACTACTACTTCCCCGGGAACCGGCACCGTGCCGGGGAACTCCCGGACGCCTTCCTCGGGAAAAAATTCCGGATAAGCGGCATATATTTTCTCAATCTCTTTTTTCATGGCTTCAGTCTCAACATACAGGGGCCGGAAGATTACGGTAAAGAGCCGGTCGGGGGAGGCGTTAACCAGTTTCAAGTACAGGCCCACTTCGATCCGGCCCGCTTCCTGTCTTAATTTTTCTTGTTCCTTCTCCCACCGCTCTCTTTCGGCGTTAAAGAAGGGTTCGGCCTCCCGGTAGTCCATAATTTCCCCCGTCTTAATCCGGATAAAGATGGCTCCGCCGGAGTGGCCCGCTTCCCCCGGAACCTCCTCCCGGTCCCCGGATGCTGCCGGTGGAGAGGGAGGGGTTGCCTCCCCGATGTAGTACCGGCCTGCCCAGAACTGCTCTCCCGTCAGGGGCAGATCTTGCAAACTGCCGCTGACCTTAATTTGTTCCTGGGGTACACCCAGTTGCTGCGCCAGGTAGGCGGAAGCCTGCTGCTCGTAGCTATCGGCCAGGCCGGGAGCGGCTCCGCCAATAATCAAAGCCAGGGTTAAGCATAAGGCCATCATCTTCTTCATTTGCCATCCCTCCATTTCAACTCTACTTTGTTGACTGCTGGCAAGAGAATTTGTTCCCCTTTTCAATGACGGCCCCGGGAGCAGGAAAATTTCCGTTAAGTTAAGAATACTGTAGTAGTTTTTCGAATAATCCTGGACGGAGGTGTGCCATGGAATATAAAGTTATGCCCGGGGCGGAGCCTTTCCACTTCCCGGGAAGTGATGTGGGGTGCTTGCTGATTCACGGATTTACCGGGACCACCTCCAGCATGAGGGAGATGGGAGAGTACCTGGCCGCCCAGGGTTTTACCGTTTCAGGTATACGCCTCAAAGGTCACGGGACCTCCATCGAGGAATTTAACCGCTGCCGCTACCAGGATTGGGTCGAGTCGGCGGAAGCGGGGCTCCGGGAGCTGGCGCAGCGCTGCAGCACTGTTTTTGTGACGGGGCTCTCCATGGGCGGTTCCCTTACCCTGTACCTGGCCGCCCGCTACCCGGACAAGGTAAAGGGGATTATACCTATCTGCGGCCCGGTATACCTGAAAAATCCCCTTTTGCCGCTGGTGCCTGTTTTGAAGTACGTGATTAAGACCCTCCCGGGGGTGGGGGGCGATATCAAGAACCCGGAAGTGACGGAACTGGCTTATGATAAAATCAGCCTGCCGGCCACCTGGGAACTGGTTAAGCTGCTGAAAGTGGTCAAGGAACTGCTGCCCTCCATCAGGCAGCCCGCCCTGATCATCCAGTCCCGGGAAGACCACGTGGTCCATCCTTCCAATGCCCCCTACATCTACGAACATATAAGTTCCCAGGACAAGGAGATACTTTGGCTGGAAAACTCGTATCACGTCGCCACCATGGATTACGACAAGGAACTCATCTTCCAAAAAGCAGCCGCGTTCATAAAAAGAATCACTGGAGGGGATGGAAATTAGCGCTTACATTTTATCCATTGACCAGGGAACGACGGGCACGACGGCGATTCTTTGGGACGAGAAGGGTGCCTTCCAAGGGCGGGCCTACCGGGAACACCGGCAATACTACCCCCAGCCCGGATGGGTTGAACATGACCCGGAAGAGATCTGGGCCATGACCCTGGCCGCGGTGGAGGATCTGCTCCGGGAAACGGGGCGGAGCGTTAAGGACCTGGCGGCCATCGGGATAACCAACCAGCGGGAGACGGTGGTCTTTTGGGACCGGGAGACGGGGAAGACCCTGGGGAACGCCATCGTCTGGCAGTGCCGCCGGACGGCTTCTCTCTGCCAGGAACTGAAAGAGAGGGGCTGGGAAGAGAAGTTCCGCCGGAAAACCGGCTTGCTCCTGGATCCGTATTTTACGGGCACCAAGGTGCGCTGGGCCCTGGAGCACTGGCCCGCGGTGCAGGAGGCGGCCCGGGAGGGGCGGCTGGCCTGCGGGACCATCGACAGCTACCTCCTTTACCGCCTGACGGGGGGCAAGGTGCACGCCACCGATTATTCCAACGCCTCCCGGACCCTGCTTTTCAATATCCACACCCTTGCCTGGGACGAGGAACTGCTGGAGCTGCTGCAAGTGCCCGCTGAAGCCTTGCCCCAGGTGCTGCCCAGCAGCCACCTTTTCGGCGAGACGGATCCCCAGGTTTTCTTCGGGGCTGCCGTCCCCATCGGCGGCATAGCCGGCGACCAGCAGGCGGCCCTCTTCGGACAAGCCTGCTTTCAGCCGGGGATGACCAAGAATACCTACGGGACCGGGAGCTTCCTGCTGATGAACACCGGCACGAAAGCGGTGGCTTCCAGTTCCGGCCTGCTGACCACGGTGGCCTGGGGTGTGGAAGGAAAGGTGGAATATGCCCTGGAAGGGAGCATCTTTATAACCGGGGCGGCGGTGCAATGGCTGCGGGACGGCTTGGGCCTTATCGAAAAGGCTTCGGACCTGGAGCCCCTGGCCCTGACGGTAGAGGACAACGGAGGGGTCTACCTGGTTCCGGCCTTCGTCGGCCTGGGGGCGCCGTACTGGGATCCCTACGCCCGGGGGATCATCATCGGCATTACCCGGGGCACCACCCGCGGCCACCTGGCCCGGGCGGTGGTGGAGGCCATGGCCTATCAAACCCGGGACGTCCTGGACCTGATGCGCCGCGAGTCCGGCCTGCCCCTGGAGGAGCTGCGCGTGGACGGGGGAGCCAGCGTTATGGACCTGCTGCTGCAATTCCAGGCCGACCTGGCCGGGACGGTGGTCCGGCGCGGGGCCAGCTCGGAGACCACGGCGCTGGGGGCGGCTTACCTGGCCGGGCTTACCGTGGGGCTGTGGCCCGATCGGGAAACCCTGGCCGGGCTCTGGCAGGAGAGCGCCTCTTTCCAGCCTCGGATGAGCGCAGAGGAGAGGGAGCGCTGCTACCGGAACTGGCGCCGGGCGGCGGAGCGCTCCCTGGGCTGGATTGAAAAGGAATAGACTTTAAGCCCTTTAGCTTGCCATCAAACCCTGTAAAGATGCGGCTCTCTCATGAAGAACATGAAGCACAGTGACTCCGGAAAGGGTTTAAGCATATCCTGGTGTGATGGCTTAAGGGCGAGGTTGGGATATTCCGTCCGGATGGGGCGGACGAGTTTAAGCATATAGTTAAACATATCCTGGCATGGCTTAAGTGCCGGCCTTCCGGCACGGAGGCTTCCTGGCATGTTGGGCCGCCTAGCCTGGCGGGCCGGCCGTCTGGCATGGTGGACCGCCCGACAGGGCCGGCCATACCAGGGCTTTCGATTGATGTGCCAGGGTGCAGCCTGCGGCTTCCGGGGGGCGGTCGCCCCGGGCCCGGGGAAGAAGGCGGGCAAGCGGCCTCTCCCGAGAAACGGCAGGATTGCAGCCGGTACGGGATCAATACACGAATTGCGGTTTATAACTGGCATTGGCTGCGGCAGAGAGCAGGAAGCTTATAGCGGGGAATGCAGCGCGCTATAAGCTGCCTGCCCTGTTTCCGGCCGATCCCCGGCAGCGCCCGGCCCCCTTGTGCCAAAGGCTGAAGCCCACCTTGGGGCTTTTCCTTCGGCATTCGGCGGGGGAGGGCCCTTGCCGTCAAGAGGCATCGGCCGAAGCAGGACCGGCTCCCTGGAAAAGTGGTAGCAGCAGGTGGAACAGGCTCTGGAAATCAGCCTGTTTAAAACGAGATCAGGGAGGCGGATAGGCCGTGTTTCAGTTGCCCTGGATTGAGAAGGCGCTGGGCCGCGAGCCGGCGGCCGGGGGCAAGGTGGTTGGCCTTTCCCAGGCGGTAAGCACCTGGGTTCGTCCCGGGATGGCCTTGCAGTTCGGCAGCGGACTGGGCTACCCCATGGCCCTTCTCTATGAAATTGTCCGGCAGTTTTGGGGGAAAGACCCCGGGTTTACGTTTATTGCTTACGGGGGGAGCAGCACCAACCTGGTCCCTTTTCTGGAAGGGAACCTGGTTCGCCGGGTGCTCTGCAGCTACATGGGCGACCCGTACCCCTTCCCCTCACCCAACCCGCTAATTCAGCAGGCCTTTGCCGAGAAAAAGGTTCATTTCGAAGAGTGGAGCATGCTAACCCTGACCCAGAGGCTCATTGCCGGAGCCCTGGGCCTTCCTTTCTTCCCCACCAGGTCCCTGCGGGGCAGCTCCCTGGCGGAAAATCTCTCCGGCTATGCCGAAATACGGGATCCCTTCAGCGGCCGGCCCACGGCCCTGGTGGAGGCGCTGCACCCGGATCTGAGCCTGGTGCACGGCTGGCTGGCGGATCCCGACGGGAATACCGTCCTGAACATGCCCCTGGTAGGGAATGTTTACGGCCCCCTGGCTGCTCGGGAAGGGGCCATCGTCTCCGTGGAAAAGGTGGTCTCTCGGGAGGAACTCTCCCGCTGCCGGGAGCACGTCCGGCTGCCCGCCGAGGTAGTTCGGGCAGTGGTGGAACTGCCCTTCGGCGCCCATCCTTCCGGCCACCATCACTTTCCCCAGCGGGGGGAAGAGTGGGGCTACGCCGAAGACCGGGAGTTTATCATCGACGCCCGCCGGTCCAGCCGCAGCCGGGAGCGCTACCGGGAGTGGCTGGAGCACTGGGTCCTGGGCTGCCCAAACCATGAAGCCTACCTGCGTCGGCTGGGCGCAGAGAGGCTTTACCGGCTCAAAGGAAAGCTCTCCAGTTCCACCTGGCCCCTCCATTTCCTGGCCAAGGAGGAGGGCTGGGAGGCGGTGCCGCCTACTCCCGCCGAGGCCATGATCATCGCTGCCGCCCGAGAAATTGAAGGTTTGATTAAGGAGAGAGGCTACACTTCTCTCCTGGCCGGAGTGGGGGCTTCCCACCTGGCCAGCTGGCTGGCTTACTTCAGCCTCCTGGAGCAGGGGAGAAGAATTGCCCTGCTGGCGGAGATCGGCCTTTACGGCTTTGTCCCCCTTCCCGCAGACCCCTTTGTCTTTGCCCTGCGCAATTTTTCCACTTGCGACCTCTATACCGACATCCTGCACATCCTGGGGGTCTTCGTCTCCGGCAATCATCGCCGCTGCCTGGGCGTCCTGGGCGCGGCCCAGGTGGACCGGTGGGGGAACATCAACTCGTCGCAGATTCCCGCCGCCGACCTGTACCTGGTGGGCTCCGGTGGGGGGAACGATGTGGCCGCGGGGGCGGCGGAGGTGGTCGTGGTGGTGGAGCAGGCGCCCCACCGCTTCGTGGCGGAACTCCCCTTTATCACTTCTCCCGGGGAGCGGGTCACCACCCTGGTTTCCCAGCTGGGGGTCTTTCGCAAGGATCCCGCGGACGGGGAGCTGAAGCTGGTCCGCTATATAGAGCGGCCCGGATTGAGCCGGGAGCGGGCTCTCCGGGAGGCCCGGGAACAGTGCGGCTGGGAGCTTCAGATTGTACCCGACCCCTCGCCGGTTCCACTCCCGACGCCGGAGGAGCTAACCCGCTTGCGCTGCCTGGATCCGGACCGCTTTTTTACCCGCTAGCCTTTTTCCAGTTAAAGTAAACATTTTTTTGTTTGACATTAACCGGAAACTAAAGTAAAATTAACAGTGCAGTACTTCAGCACACTTGCCTCTTTTCGTTCTTTATACGGCACGTAATTGTTTGTCACACCACTATTGTTCCCCCTGACCACAAAACAATAAGGGCTGAGGGACTCAAACCTGTGGGAGGTTTAACTTTAATGAAGCGTTGGTTTGCGGTTTCTGCTCTCCTTGTAATTGTTTTGGCCAGTATTTGGGCGGTAAATAGCTACAGTTCGGCCTTTGTAAAAAGCAGTGCTTCTCTGAAGGTGACTGATTCCAGCGATTCCGGCGCCTTAATTTCTGTAACGCCTGTAAAAAAGAAATTGACCGTTCAGATAGGCGTCGCCACAGAGATTTTTAAAATTAAAAATAATATGGGGCATGCGATTACATATACCTTGGAGAGTGAGAAGCTGTCTCCCCCAAGCGGGGATCTGCAGCCCGGCGAGGAAACGGTAATATCAATAAATCTAGATGAAGAGAGCAAGCCGGGGGCCGCCACTTTTGAAACCACCCTCCAGGCCAACTGGAACGGCGGTTCCTGCCGGTTGACCATAACGGTACCCCTGGAGATAAAAGGGGAGACCGGCGGCGGGAAAAAACAGGCTTCGGTAAAGACGGAAACCCAATCGTCGGAGAAGGGGCAGGGAGCAGTTCAACCGGAGGGAAATTCCCAGGTCGGTACAGGTGATGCCGGCAATACCGGCAATACTGGAAATAACGGCCATAATGACGGTCTGAATACCGGAGATGCCAACGGAGATGAGGGTTCCGGTTTAAATCAAGACTCCCAAGGGCAAGAGCAGCAAAAACAGGACGATAATGCAGGTTCCGGTTCAGGCGGGAGTGCTGCCGAGGATCCCCCAACTGATGGCCAGGGCAGCGATAGTCCTGAAGAATAACGAAGGACCTGACCGGGATATTTACAGGGCAAAAGAATTAGCAGAAGGATAAAAGAGATAATGACAGTGCCCAAGAAGTGGAAGACCATATTTATCCTTTCTATTGTGGCGGCGCTCTTTTTTGCCGCAATGACGGCGGCAGCTTTCAGCAAGCCGGCGACGGTGGTAGGCAAGCAGGAAACTGGATATTGTATCCAGAGCATCGAATACAGTTACCGGGTTTTCCCCACTTCATCTGTCCTCTACCCTGAGGCTGACCCTCTGCCTCAGGGCCTGCCAAGCTATTTTTTCAGATTAACTGACAAAATTGAAGTGACGGTCAAGGGTTCTATCTCCACGGATGCTGATATCGGGGAGAAAACTGATTTCCAGGTCAAGGCCCTGGTTCGCTCTGAAGAGCAGTGGGAAAAAGAAATAAACTTGAATCATTCCATCGAGAACTTTGTAGATGAGAAGGGGGCCCTGGTATTCCAGACCACCTTTAACCTGCCCTTAAGCAGCGTGCAAGGTCTGGTGGACAAGATTGTGGAGGAGACCGGGGTCCATCTCTACGACGGCTACAATATTGTTCTGGTCAGTACTATACACCATCCTCCATTGGAAGGAGGCAGTATTACTGAGGACCGCTTTTCCGGGGAATTACAATTTAAGGTTGATCCATATACCATTAAGCCCCAGGGGGAGCTGGTCCATGTCCAGGAGGATCGGGCCGAAGAAGAGCTGGTTGCTGCCAACCGGATGAACATTTTCGGGCTGCTCCTGAAAGTGTCCCTGGGCAGGGTGTTGTTTGCCTCCCTGATGTTGCTTTTCGCGGGGGCGGCTGCTTTCAGCGGTACGAAAATATATTCCCGGGAGAAGAAAGAAAGCGCCGAAGCCCTGCTTCTGAAAAAAATTGACCGGCGCTATGGGCGAAGAATCATAAAAGTAGGTGAATTTAAGGAACTCCCGCCGGACTTGATAAAAGTTAAAGTAGACAGTTTCGAAGAGCTGGTGAAAATAGCTGATGAACGAGAGAGACCTATACTTCAGGTGGCCAGGCCGAGGAACGACAAAAATAGCCGGTTTTTCTTAGTCGACGAGAAGACCCTGTACTATTTCAGCCTGCCTAAAAAACCGTCAACCGGCAGTAGAACAGGGGCCTCATAATACCGGGGCTGATGCGGCCCAGCTTTTGCTTGCTCTTTAAAAATGGTGGATAATACACGCGGCGGCGCACTGGGGAGCATACGCGCGGTCTTACTTGCTCTTTAAAAATACTGGCTAACGGAGATGGGTTGCCATGTCTATCCCGGCACCTGCTTTTACGATAAAACAATACCGGTCTTGGAAAAACTTTAGCCTGAATTCGCTGCTTACATATTACCGCTATGTTTCCTTAATGGTTACTTCGGGCCTTTACCTGGCCGGGCCGCCCTTCTCGCCTTTGTACCTCAAGCTGGGCGTATGCCTTTCCCTCCTTGTCGAGGCGTACATATTCACCAGGGTCTACCATATTAATCATGAAGAAAATGAAAATGGCGACCAGTTCAAGAAAACATTAATTTTCATTGAAACCATGGGGCTGGCTTCTCTGTTGATCATCACGGGAGGCCTGGACAGCCCCTTTATCTGGTATGCCATCAATCCCATACTCCTGGCGGCCACCCTCCCGCCGGCCTACTTCTGCTGGATCATGGCGGCGGCGTTTATTTCGGCGGCGGTTTTCCTCCAGCGCTACAGTCTCTATGAGCCGGTAAGATATCAACCTTTCTGGCCGAACCGGGTTTACGATCTCCTGGTTTTCGTGCTGGTTACCCTGGTCGCCCAGATTTACAATTTTGTTATCCGCTACCTGTCCCGGCAGAATGAAGTTATGCAAAAACAGCTGGACCATATCAAGTCCCTTTACGAGATTGTGGAGGTCCTGTCGCACCGGAATACGCCCCAGGAGGTGGTTAACCTTTTTGCCTCTTACAGCAAAGTCTTGCTGAAGGCCACGAAAGTAATTGTTTGCATCGAGCTGTCGCCCGTCCTTAAAAAACAGCAGAAGCAGTGCTTCTATGCCGTGCGGGGGCCGCGCCGGATCCTCAGCGAAGATAAGTGGTATCCGCACCTAAAGAAGATACTGGCCAATATCCATAACCAGCAAAACAACCAGGTTATAATAAACTATCCGGAGGAAGAGGAGTCGTCCCCCGGCGCTCTTCTTACCGTTCCCGTAAAATCAAAGTCCCATACTTACGGCCTTATCTCCGCCTACTTTGAAGATCACTGCGAGCGGGAGCAGTTAAGCGAGCTGACGCAAACCTTGCAGTACCTGTCCAAGCTTTGCGCCGTAGCCATGGAGAAATATTCCTTGGAGGCGGTCACCGAAGAGATGCTGCTGCTGGAAGAGAAAGACCGCATTGCCGGGGAGATCCATGACGGGGTTACCCAGAACCTTTTCGGACTCGTTTATGCCCTGGATGAGCTGGCAAATACAGACTCCCTGCCGGAATCGACCCGGCAGCAGCTCCGCTTTCTGCAGAAAACCGCCCAGGAAAGCCTTAAGGAGCTGCGCAAGACTATTTACGACCTAAGCTTTACCAAAAGAAATGCAGAACCGTTTATTGATGAAGTAAAAAAATACCTGTACGACCTGGCCCGCCTCAATGGAATTACCGTCAACTTTGAATGCCGGGGAGACCTTCATTTAAATAGGACGACCCGGAAAGCCTTGTATCGAATTGTGCGGGAAGCCACCGGCAATGCCATCCGGCATGGCTATTGCAGCAATATCGATGTTCTCCTGGAAGCGGACGAACAGCGTATTTTGCTGGAGGTTGCCGATAACGGGGCCGGCTTCGATCCGGAGAGCGCCAGGTCGGGAAGCGAAAACGGCCTGGGGCTGGTAAACATGAAGGAACTGGCCCGGAACATCGGCGGCACCCTGGCGGTGGACAGCATCCCCGGCCGAAAGACCAGGGTTAGCTGTACCATTCCTCTTCAAAACGGAATCTTTCCCAGGGAGGAAGTTGCCCCATGAGAATAGTTATAGTTGACGACCATCCCATCGTTCGCAGCGGGTTGGAGCGGGTTATCTCCAGGGAAGAAGACATGGAGGTAGTGGGCACCGCTGATTCCTGCCCAGAAGGGCTGGAGGCTATTGTGGCTCAAAAGCCCGATATCGCCATTGTGGATTACAAGATCCCCGGCGGAGACGGTTTTGAACTGATCCGCCGGGCCAGAAAACAGGTTCCGGATTGCCGTTTCATCGTTCTTACCTCCTATTCTTCCCAGCAGGTAATCTCCCGGGCCACTTCGGAAAATGTAGAGGGCTTTATTCTTAAGGAAGCTCTCCCTGAGGAGCTGATTTCCGCCATCAGGCTGGTAGCCCGGGGGCGGCGCTACTTTGACCCGGTTACTATCGACAGCATTATTAACCGGAAGACAAAAGACCCTTTTCAGAAGCTTACCCGCAGGGAGCAGGACATCATTCAGGCCCTGGCCGAAGGCTTGAGCAATAAAGCCATCGCGGAAAAGCTGTTTATTAGTGAAAATACCGTAAAAAAGCACATTGGAAACATCCTGGATAAGCTGGGCCTTCAGGACCGCACCCAGGCCGCCCTCTATGCCTTTACCCACAGCCGGGATCAAGAGGAAGAAATAAACGATGATTAAGGCCCTGCCGAAAAGGCTTGGTTAAGTTTGACCAGCTCAAGTTAAGCTCGGTCAGGTCAAATAAAGGAGCCTGCCATGCATCGCAAATGGGGATTATATATTTTTTTGGTCATAATCCTTCTCCTGCTTCTTTCTCCCCTGGCTACTATTATTCGCCGGGAGCCCACCCTGGCTGTAGCCGTAAAAACCTGGAGCATGGAACCGGTGATCACCAGGGGGGATATCGTCTTTTTGCTGCCGGTCAGTGATAAAACCGATTATTCTCCCGGTCAGATAATTGTTTTCCACTCCGAGGAAGACGGCATCCGGGAATGGATCCTGCACCGCATTGTGGGAGGCGACCCCGAACAGGGGTTCATCACCAAGGGGGATGCCAACGAGTTTACCGACCAGGAAGGAACCGGCTATCCTCCCATCCAAAAGGAGTGGATTGCCGGCGTTGTACCCACCATCGGGGGGAAGCCTCTAAAAATACCCTTGCTGGGCCACCTGCCCCTTTTTCTGGAAAGCAACGTAAAAAACCCCCTCCTCCTGCCGGTTTTCCTGGGAATTCTGGCGGGAGCCCTGGTGCTGGATGAAATATTTAAATCTAAAAAGAGGCGGAAAAAAGAGTCCTTGCAGAGCAGCCAACTGTATTTCCTTGGGGGCATCGCCTTTGCCGTGATCATCGGTGCCTTAATGATCATGGGAAGCCTGTTTATTACCTTGCCGTACGGCGTGGAAGAGAGTCCCGGCGTGCTGATGGGCAGCCCGGCAGGCGTTCTCCAGCAGGGGACCAGCAAGGAGATCACCCTGGCGGAAATAAAAAATGAAGGGATGGTCCCCTCTATCTACTACGTCGTCTCCAGCGACCCCCAGGTTCATCTGCCCCAAGAAAAGTTTATCCTCTCGCCCGGGGAGAAAGCGGTTGTGGTGGCGGAGATCCACGCCCTGGAGCCGGGCCTGCATAAAGCCAGGATCGTCATCGGCATGTTTCTGCCCTTTTTGCCGGTACCGCTCATCGGCTTCCTGGCCGGCAGAAGCTACTGGCTGGCCGTTGCCGTCCTTGCCCTGCTTCCCGCTTTGCCTCTGTTTATTTTACCCCTCCTGGATCCTCGCCAGCGGCGGCAACTGGCTCGAAAGTGGCGCCGGAGGCTGGCCCGGATGCCCTCTTTCAGATAATTCATGCTACTTTAGAATTATCAAAAATTACCCGTTAAGGTGTCCTAAGATTCTTTTAGGGTGTGATGTAAGCAAAAGCTGTTCTTAATATAATGGCTCCGGTAATTACAATCTATAGGAAAGAGGGGCAGAGATGAGGAAGGTTGGAATTGTTGTTATTGTGGCGGTGCTTGCGGTGGCGGGGGTTATGGCGGCGCTGGCGTATTCCAGTGCAACGGTAGATAATGATTTTTCATTAGCTGTGGTTACGACTAACGATGCGTTGTTAGCTTTAGAACCCGGCAATCACAATGCTGCATACATTACGGACGGTGGAGAATTAGCAATAGATTTGAGTCGCGGACTTAATAATGAAAAGTTTGGGTTAAATAAGCGGAGCGAATATAAATGGAGCGAACTATTTGCAGTTAAGAACAACTCTGAAAATGCAGTAGGAGTAGTCATAGATCTTGATGGCTTCGAGTGGATCCCCGGTCTTAAAGTATTCGCTCGCGTTAGCGGTTCTGGTGGGTGGAAAGAAATTAGCGCTGGCCTACAACGTCTTACTTTCAATTTAAATTCTGGAGAAGAGCAATATATAGATGTAAAAGTGGTAGTTCCAAGAGGCGTTCATAGGAACACTTATTTTGGGACACTGGTAGTTAGTGCCGAGGCAATAACAATCGCCGAATAAATTTAAGGACAGTTTAACTGTCATTTGGTTTTTAGTAATATAGAGACCCATTTAATATCCCGGGAGAGGAAGATAATCTTTTCCCGGGTTATTTTGTTTTGGCGCTGAAAAAATCATACCTGCTGTAGAACTGTGCTCGCGGTGCATCGGCCAGCTCAACAAGTCCTGAAAAATCGGCAATTCCATTGTAATAGTGTGCCGGCGTTAGCCGTCCACTTTTTTGGCTCTTCTTTACGCTCATCGGCTCCTGGCTGGCCGGCTGTTGCGTTTTTGCCCTGCTCCCCGTTTTACCCCTCCTGGATTCCGCCGGCGGGCAGCCGGCCCGAAAGTGGCGCCGGCAATAGCCCGGATTACTTCTTGCCGGTTATTTCAACATACTACTTTAGGATTATCATAAATCACCCTTTATAACGCCCCAATATTCTTTTGGGGTGTGATGTAAGCAAAAGCCGTTCTTATTATAATGTCACTATGTTGTAACAAACCTACAAGAGAGGGACAGAGATGAAAAAAGTAGGAGTTGTAGTTATTGTAGCTGTGCTTGCGGTGGCGGGGGTTATGGCGGCGCTGGCGTATTCCAGTGCAACGGTAGAAAATGATTTTTCCCTTAAAGTAGTTGAGACTGGCGATGCTTTGTTGGCTTTAAGTCCCAGCAGTGTTCACAATGCTGCCTACTTGAAAGATGGAGAACTAAAAATTAATTTAAGTCTCGGCAAGGGTAACGGTGAGTTTGGGTTAAACAGGGATAGCGTATATATTTGGAATGACCTGTTTACAGTTAAGAACAACTCTGAAAGAAACGTAAAAGTAAGCTTGATGCTTCTTGGTGAAGAAGGCGGTTCTGCTGGCCTTGCTGGCCTTGCTGGTCCTGGCGGACCTGGTGGACCTGGTGGTCCCGGCGGACCTGGTGGACCTGGTGGACCTGGTGGTCCCGGCGGTCCCGGCGGCCCCGACAATCCTGGCGGCGGATCGTCATCTGAACTTGAGGTATACGTTAGCACCGATAGTACCAATTGGAAAAAAATCAATTTAAATGATGAGGTTGAAATTATTGCTAATTTGAATTCTGGAGCATCGGCAGGGGTTGACGTAAAAGTAGTTGCCGGCGATGTTCCGGTAAGCGAGTTTGACTGGACACTGGTAGTTAAGGGCGTAGCACTGGGCCAGTAGGGCGGTGCAAAAGTTAGGGAAAATATTCAAGTAACTCAGAGGCTTGCTATTCATGCCCGGGAGAGGAAGATAATCTTTTCCCGGGTTATTTTGTTTTGGCGCTGAAAAAATCATACCTGCTGTAGAACTGTGCTCGCGGTGCATCGGCCAGCTCAACAAGTCCTGAAAAATCGGCAATTCCATTGTAATAGTGTGCCGGCGTTAGCCGTCCACTTTTTTGGTTCTTCTTTACGCTCATCGACTCCTGGCTGGCCGGCCGTTGCGTTTTACCCTGCTCCCCGTTTTACCCCTCTTGAATTCCCGCCGGAGGGCAGCCGGCCCGAAAATGGCGCCGGCGGCTGGACTGGATTCCTTTTTTCAGCCTTACAGACAATTTCGCATAATACTTTAGAATTATCACAAATCACTCATAAAGATGCCCAAATATTCTTTTTAGGTGTGATGCAAGTAAAAACTAATCTTATTATTATTATAATTGGACTAAAATTTAAACTAATAAATAAAGTAAGAAAGAGGGAGAGAGATGAAAAAAGTCGGGATTGTTGTTATTGTATCGGTGCTTGCGGTGGCGGGAGTCATTGCCGCGCTGGCGTATTCGGCCGCAACGGTAGAAAATGATTTTATACTTAAGGTGGTTTCTACTGACAAGGCCTTGTTAGCTTTAAAACCTGGGCTTCGCAATCATAAAGCTGCTTACTTGGACGAAGGAGAACTAAAATTTAATTTAAATATTGGCAAGAATGACGAATTGTTTGGGTTAAACAGGCGGAGCGAATACGTATGGGATGGTTTATTTATGGTGAAGAACAACTCTGAAAGAAATATACAAGTAAGGTTAAGACTTGATGAACAGAATAATAGCCATGCCCAATCAACAGTAGAGTTGTCTGCTGCACCTCCTCAAGATGATCCTCAAGCTATTCAACCGGAAGTATATGTTCGCAAACCCGGTACTAAAACTTGGCTAAAACTTAGTTCTAATAATGCAGTTGATGTTTACTATTTAAGTTCAGCTACTAATGCATGGGCAAGTATTGACATAAAAGTAACAACTGGCAAAGCTCCTCTTGACGACTATAACTGGACCCTAGTAGTTGAGGCCGAAGCCCAATAAGGCTGCTTGTAACAGTTCCGCTGCTTAAACCCAGAGACAGGAGACTATTTATACCCGGGAGAGGAAGATAATCTTCTCCCGGGTTAATTTTATTTGGAATTAGAATATAGGATTGGCGCAGCCGCGTCTCCGATTTTTTCACGGCGTACTACTTTTGAATTAGAAAAAATAATTCTTTTTTCCTACCTTAATTAAACTAATTTCAGCTTGTTTAATAACCCCTCCCGTAATATAATTAAACAGCAAATTTCCACGCCAAAACCGGCCTCCCAGCGGTTTGCTGTCGGCAACGGCGGAACCTGTAATGACCCTTTACCGGGGGTAGAGGCAATCTAACAGCTAGATTAAACTAAAAAAGGAAAGGGTTAAATGTCAAGAGCGATTAAGCTGATCCTTGTTTTCTGGTTAATCCTTTCGGGGAGTGTAGTTGTCCTGGCCAGCCCGCCATTGTCCGTTCCGTCGGACCCTCCCATCTTTTCCGTGGTAAAGACCGATACCAGCAAAAACTTGACGGTCCAGGTTCAAAGTGACCGCCTGGTCTTTATGCCGGGCATGGGTGTCGGCGAGCAGATGTACGGCTTTCAGCCAAACAGTACATACTCTTATGAAGATCTCTGCCGGCTGGATAACCTTACTGAAGGGACCATCCATGTCTGGTATACTCTTACAGGCGACCTGCAGGCTTTATATGAAGCCGGCGTTGTAAGCCTGGGCCTGGGCTCTCCTTCCCAGGATTGGCTGCCTCTGGATCGCCTGGCCATAGAAGCCGGTGGGCAAAGCCTCCCCATTAACTTCACCTTTAAAATACCTTCCGGCACCGACTACCTGGGCCGGTCCTTAACGGGGCAGCTCATCTTCCACGCCGAAACCGAGGAAGAGGGGATCGTAGTTCCGCCCGATGAGCCGGAAACCACCCCCACCGATGAGGAGCCTGATGAAGAGTTGGTTGTTCCTCCCGAAACTCCGGAAACGCCGGGGAAACATCCGGGCACATCAGGATCGCAGCTGCCGGTTTCCGTTCTGGTGCTTATTCCCCTGATTGTTATAGCTCTGGCTTTGATTGAGCTCCGGAAACGCCGGCATCCTGACCAGGCCTAAACGGCGGGGAAAATATTGCTGTGCTGTCCAGGAAGAATTGACAATATAATAATGGGACGTAAAGCCCGGCCCGGTTTTAAGTTCAACCGGGCCGGAATTTTTTTGGGGCCGGCTTGGCAAGCCCGATCTGACCGGGCTTTTTTATCAATATTGGCCTTCTTTTCTTAGGCCTGGCCTGGAACGCGTGGCGGTGAAAGGGGCCCATCCTGAAGGAACCTACCGGAGATGCCGGTACCCAAGTTGGTTTTTTGGCCCCAGCGGGCTTAGGCACGCCATCCTGGAGAAAGTTTTATTAATATGCTTGCTGTTTTGTTAAAGTTGCATGGGTTGGTTCGCTGCATATAATTAGCTTGATAAAAATTTTTACAAAAAAAGCGAAAAAATACTTGACATATTTTTCTGATCACATTATAATCACATTAGAAAATAGAATAAGTGTCAGTTGTAACCTGACCGACAAGGGCAAACCCATCGAAAGGTGGGGACGCAAAGCCACGGGTCTAAAGCTTGGAACAGTCCAAGCTATGATCGCCAGGCTGCCGAAACAGGGTTTTATTATCTATACTTGTATCCTCGGCCTGGCCGGGGATTTTTTGTTAAGACAATTAAGATAAAACAACCTGACCGATAAAGGCAAACCCATCGAAAGGTGGGGACGCAAAGCCACGGGTCTAAAGTCCAATCAAGTGGGCCATGATCGCCAGGCTGCCGAAAGACAGGGCATTTACTGTTGGCGGTCGGCCCCTCAAAAGGGGGAGCCGAGAATGAAAAAAATACCTCAACTGCTGAAGATCGTCGCCTTAGCTGTTATAGCCCTTCACCTGCTGACTATGGGCAGCGTTAAGGGCAGCATCGGTGCTCCGGAGTTATCGCAACCTGTTGCCCAAAAAGATGCCGGCTGGATAAACAGTTCTCTCCTTGCTGCCGGAGAAGATAAAGAAAAGGGCGATAACAATGTTCCCGAGGCGCTGCCTGATCAAAATAATGCGGAAGAAGAGGAGGCCGGCGAGCCTGCTCAACAGCCCGATCCTGCACTCCAGCCGAAAGAGCAGCTAGCCCAGAATTCCGATCAAGAGCGGCCGGCAAGCAGCTCCAAAGCTGCGCCCTCTACTGCTCCTACTCCCAAGCCGCAGCCGGCCGTTTCGAAGCAACAGCCGAAGACAGCCCCGGCAACGGAACAGAAGCCGCAGCCGGCCTCCGCTCCGAAGCAAGAACCCCAGCCGGCTCCTAAACCTGAACCTGTTTCCTACGTCTGGGGGCCGAGCTATAAGGTAAAATTCAGGACCGAGGTAAAAGTTACCAACACCGGCAGCGAAACCACGAAAAACATTCGCCTGCAACTGCCCATGCTGGAAAACGATTCTCCGTACCAGACTACGGTCCTGACGGGGACAAGCCACCCCATTGTATCCACCTCCGGCCGGGTAGGGCTCTTTCATCTTGGGGATCTGGAGCCGGGAGAATCGGTAGTGCTGGCCGTTAACTACGACATTACCATCAGGCCGGTCTCCATCAAGTCCACCAACGAGACCATCGAGCTGGCCAGGCAGGCTTTTAACGCCACCCCCGGCAACGGGAACTGCCATGCCCTCTCCCTGGTTTTCGTGGACAAGGCCCGCAGCATGGGGTTGACTGCCCGGGTGGTTACCGGTTTCAAGAGGCCCCAGAGCGGCAATATTGCGCCGGGCTCCCTGGCCGGGGTGAGACACAGCTGGGCGGAGTTCTACGTAGACGGGCTTGGATGGGTCCCCGTGGACCTGACTTTCCGCTACTTTGCCTCCTTCCCCCATGCCAGTCATGTGGTGGAAACCTACACGGCGGATCAGCCCATCAGGATTAACTACAAAGGAGGCGATCTGCAGGCCACCTGGTCAAATTTCATCCTTTAATTGATGATCGCCTCCGGAAATACGCTATTAAGGTGGTGAGAAGCCAGTAATTATATACCCGATTAATAGAAATAGAAGTTCGTGGATAACGGGTGTGGGTGCAACCCAGGGAAGATGTTGAGAGCGGGGCGTCTTGTGGGGAATGAAAATCAATACTGAAAAGGGGGAATCCTCAATGTTACGTTTCTTAAAAAAACTCATTAAAGATGATTCGGGCCAGACCATGGCCGAGTACGCCTTGATTCTGGCGGCAATTGCCATCGTTGTCCTGGGGGTAATTTTCTTGCTGGGCGATGAAATCTCGGCGGTATTCAACAAGATCACCGGCGAGATGGGGGAAGTGGTAGAAGAATAGTTTGCCTTTGCACAGGCCTGCCCTCCGGGCAGGCCTGTCCCTTTTTTAGCCGGGCCCGTCGCCTGGTTGGAATGGCGATCCAGCAAGGGGCGGCAGCATGCCACCTTTTTAAATAAGCATCCAGCCGCAAGTTCCAGCTGAGGTATTGGTGAAAAGAATGCGGGGAGCGGTTCCATGGACTTATCCTTGAATGAATATATTTTAATCCTGCTCTTGATGGGGGCGGTTTACTTTGATCTGACCCGGAGAAGAATCCCCAATTACTTAACCATTCCGGCTATGGTTTGGGGGTTGCTGTCCTATGCCGTCGACAGCGGGTGGACAGGACTATGGGAGAGCCTCCTGGGTTTGCTTGCCGGTATCGGTATTTTCGTGATCCCCTTCCTCCTGGGAGGGATGGGGGGCGGCGACGTGAAACTGATGGGGGCGATCGGAGCCCTGACCGGGTTGCGTTTCCTGGTGGCGGCGGCCATCCTGTCGGTTATTTTTGGAGGCGCCATGGCTGTGGCCGTACTTCTGGCCAGGGGCAGGTTTCCGGCGCTGGTGGCCAAGGGTTTGCGCACTATTGCTCTGCTTACTGCCAGGTACCTCTCCGTTTCCCTGGGGAGACGATTGGATGAGCTGGCCGAAAAAAAATCCGGGTCCGGGGAAAAAGAGGGGAGAGCCGGCCCGGTTTACATGCCCTACGCGGTTCCCATAGCCCTGGGAACCCTCGTGGCCCTGTTTAATCCCGGTGGATATATGGATCCACTTTTGAACCTGTTCTGAAAAATGAAAGCAAAGAGTTGGTCCTAATGATAGGGAAAATACTGGAGCTGGTTACGAAGTTGAAAAAGGACGAGCAGGGGCAATCCATAGTGGAATTTGCCCTTGTTTTACCCATCCTCCTTTTGATTGTTTTGGCCATCATGGAATTCGGCTGGCTTTTTAACGGCCATATCCTGGTAACCAGTTCCGCCCGGGAAGGGGCCCGGGTAGCGGCGGTATCAAATGTGCAGGAGGAAATCATTAGCGCCGTCCAGGAGCATGTCAGCGGAACGGCGGTTACGGTCCAGGAGATCAAGGTCACCCGTCCTACGGATGGCGAGGAAGGGGCAATCAGCGGGGCGGTGGTGGTAACGGTGACCGCCACCATGGAGCCCCTGGTGGGGTTTTTCGTAGCCGGCCCCTACGAAATTACCCAGCGGGCCACGATGCGCCAGGAGCTGAGATTTGACACGGGTAACTAGGCCTTAAGGAGGCGGGGCTTGCCCGCTGGCCGTTGGCAGGACGGTCCCTCTCCCGGGCGACCCGGCCTTAAGGCGGCGAAATCCGAAAGCATGTTGAAAGGAGCGGCACCATACAGCGCCGCGCCCGTCGGGCCGGGGAAAAAGGCCCGGCGGCCTGACAAAGGGGGTAAAGGCCGATGAAACGGTGCTTCGATCTGCGCAATGAAAGGGGAGCCGCCCTGGTATGGGTGGCGCTGATGGCCACGATCCTCTTTGGTTTCACGGCCCTGGTAATCGATGTGGGCTTCGTGGCCCAGGAGCGGCGCAGGATGGTTACGGCGGCGGATGCCGCCGCCCTGGCCGGCGCCATGGAGCTGGCCTACAACCGGAAGCAGGAAGCTCCCCTGGCCGAGGCGGCGGCCATCGCTAAGGCGGAAAGTTTTGCCCTGGAAAACGGCGCCGATTTTATCGATAGCATCACCATCGAAACCGTGGAGCATAACGGGGAAAACCTGAAAGCGGTGGTGGCCAGGGTGGGCTGCAACGTGGAATACACCTTCGGCAAGCTGCTGGGCTTCGAGGGTCAAAAGGTGTACGCCTCTGCCACGGCGGTTTACGGCTTCCCCCTGGACGGCAGCAACATTTTACCCATCAGGCACGACAGCAATATTGAGCTGGGGGTCCAGGTAACTCTCGGCAACGACAAGCTGGCCCCGGGGAACTGGGGCTTTCTAAGACCCAATGACGGCTCCCAGGGGGAGAGCGCCGTGGCGGATATTTTCCGGGGCAGAAAGAGCTTGTCTTTACGGGTCCAAACCGGCGAGGAGGAAGATTTTGCCGAGATTTATACATATACGGGCAAGGCGGGCAACCAGCTCATTTGGGGCATTGAAGACCGGATGAAAAAGGTGGCCGATCCCAGAGATAACAGCATCACCATGGAAGGGCTAATCCCCATTACCGACGAGTTTACCGACGTAAGTGGGACAACCAAAATTAGGGTGATCGGCTTTGCCTATTTCCGGCTGATAGACGTAATCACGGAAGAGTACAAGAAGGTCGGGGGTTTGTACTATTCCTATGGTTCGGAGTGGTCCGATTTGAACTGGGATCCCGATAAAAATTGCCCGGTGCCCAATGTCAAAAAGATGTACGGCGGTTATCCCCAAAAGCCCAATCCCGTTCACGATGACGATGAATATCCCAAGGGCACCATTATCGGCGAATTTTTGGAGGATCGCATCTTGCCCGTAGCGGATGTTAACAAGATCACCCAGGATCCCAGCCGGGATTTCGGAGCCCTGGTGGTCAGGCTGATTAAGTGAAAGGCGGAATTTGTTTCTTTCTAGGGAAAGGGGTGGCTCTTTGTGAAAGTCAACCGGCGTGTATTAATAATCGCCATTATCATGGGCCTGATTACGGTGGTGGCCCTGAACCTTTACCTGCGCAGCCTGGAGAAGCCTTCCCTGGCTACGGTGTCTTATACCAACGTGGTTGTCGCCAGGAGCACCATCCCCGCCCATACCCGCATCCAGGAGGAGATGCTGGAAGTTAAATCCGTCCCCACGGAATCCGTTCACCCGGAAGCGGCCCGGAAGCTGGAGGAAGTGGTGGAGGGGGTCTCCAAGGCGGAAATACTGGCCGGGGAGCAGGTTCTTAAGCCGAGAGTCTACCTGGAAGGACGGAAGGCCACCCTCTCTTACCGGATACCGGAAGGCATGCGCGCTATATCTATTCCCGCGGGAGAAGTTAGCGGTGTGGCGGGCTTTGTTGCCCCCGGGGATCGCATCGACATTTTAATCAGCTACAGCGAAGAGGACAGCGGCACCACCACTTATACCACTTTTCAAAATATCCAGGTTCTGGCTGTCGGAGCCACCACTGCCGAGAAAGACGACCAGGAGCGGGAGGTGGTCAGCACCCTGACCCTGGCGGTCACCCCGGGACAGGCCGAAGTGCTGGCCTATGCCGTCATTAAAGGCACCTTCCACTTCACCCTGCGTTCGCCCCTGGACGACGAGGTGGTCGAACCGGGCTACTATAACCGGAGAAACTTCGACACTTATAAAGAGAGGTGACCGGCTGTGGATATGATCAAGGTTTTAGTGGTTAACGACGACCCCGAAGAGAGAGAAGCCATCGGCGAGGCTTTCCTTAATATCGAATATATCTCCCTGGCGGCGGAGGTGGAGACCGCCGACGAGGCCATGGAGGAAATTGAAAAAACGGACCCGGCGGTGGTCATTGTGGGGGCCTACGTTTCCGGCGACGGCCTCGGCCTGGCCTCCAAGATCGCCAGGAGCTACCCGGAGAAGTCGGTTATTATCCTGGAGCGGGAGCTGCGGGAGGAGAACATGCGCCGGGCCATCTTTGCCGGAGCCAGGGACGTGCTCATCTACCCCTTCGATCCTGCCAAGCTGGTGGATTCCGTCTACCGCTGCTATCAGGTGGCCCAGGAGCGCCGGGCGGAGCAGCAGAGGGAGCGCAAGGCAAGGAAGAAGCTGGGCCCCAGCCAGGGCCAGGTCCTGACTGTATTCAGCACCAAGGGAGGGGTGGGCAAAACTTTTCTGGCCACCAACCTGGCCGTCTCCCTGGCCCGGCAGACCGGGGGGCGGGTAGCCCTGGTGGACCTGGACCTGGACTTCGGCAACGCGGCCCTGGCCATGAACGTTATTCCCCGCTATACCATTTTCAGCCTGGTGGATGATATCCGCTACCTGGACCAGGATCTCCTGGAGGGTTACCTGATCTCCCACGATTCCGGGGTGAAGCTGCTGCCGGCCAATGCCCAGCCGCAGCCGGCGGAATTTATCTCGGCGGACCACATCAAAGAGATCTTAAGGCTCATGCAAAGCAGCTTTGACTATATCGTGCTGGATATGCCGGACCGCTTCTACGACCCGGCCGACCCCGTTTTTCAGATGGCCGACCAGCTCTTCCTGGTAGTTACCCCCGAGGTGGCGGCGGTCCGCAACGTGAAAGCCTGCCTGCTGGCCTTTCACGAGGCCAATTTTCCCAAGGACAAGATTAAGCTGGTGCTTAACAAGGCGGAAATGGGCGGCGAGATTAAGCCCCGGGACGTGGAGACTACTTTAAGCTATAAGCTGTACAGCGTTTTGCCCGCAGAGCACAAGCTGGTAGCTTCCTCCCTGAACAAGGGTATCCCGCTGGTCCAGATGTCGCCGCGCCATAAAGTCAGCCGCGGCATCATGGAGATGGCCCGCCGCATCTCCAGCGGGAGCATCGTCCACGAGAAGGAAGGCCTCTAACAAGTAAAGGAGCGGGCAAAGGAGGAATGGTGGATGTTTAACAAGGAGCCCTATGCCTGGCCGGAGCCGGCGGCCCGGCCTCCATCTCCAAACCGGGAGAAAGCCGTGGACCGGAAAAAAGAGATGGAGGAGGTCACCGTGGAGACTTTGCGCCAGGTGATCGACCGGATGGACAATACCCGTCTTCCCGATCGGCTGGATGACTACCAAAAGAAGAAGATCCAGGAGCAGGTTGCCGATACCCTGGAGCGGGTGCTGGAGCAGGTGGGACGCCACTTTTCTCAGGCTGACAAGCTGAAGATAACCCGGCAGATCATGGATGAAATCTTCGGCTACGGGCCCATCGAGCCGCTGATCCAGGACCCCGATGTATCCGAGATCATGGTCAACGGCTATAGCCAGGTCTACGTGGAGAAAAAAGGGCGCATCGAGAAGACCGATGTCACTTTCCGCAACGACGCCCACGTTCTGCACGTCATCGAGCGCATTATCACCCCCTTGGGGCGCCGGATCGATGAAAGCTCTCCCATGGTGGATGCCCGCTTGCCCGACGGCTCCCGGGTTAATGCTATCATCCCGCCCCTGGCGGTTAAGGGGCCCACCCTTACCATTCGCAAGTTTTCCGTGGACCCCCTGACCCTGGAAGACCTGATCTCCTTCGGGACTCTGAACCGGGAGATTGCCCGCTTCCTAAAATCATGCGTCCGGGGGCGGCTAAACATAATCGTCTCGGGTGGCACCGGGAGCGGAAAGACGACCCTGCTCAATGTGCTCTCCAGCTTTATCCCTCCCGGCGAGCGCATTATCACCATCGAGGACGCGGCGGAGCTGCAGCTCCGGCAGGAGCACGTGGTCACCCTGGAGAGCCGCCCTGCCAATATCGAGGGGAAGGGGCGCGTGGGTATCCGGGAACTGGTGATCAACTCCCTGCGCATGCGCCCGGACCGCATCGTAGTGGGGGAGGTGCGCGGCGGCGAAGCCCTGGACATGCTGCAGGCGATGAATACCGGCCACGACGGATCCCTGACCACCCTCCACGCCAACAACCCCCGGGACGCCCTGGCCCGCCTGGAGACCATGGTCATGATGGCGGGGATGGAGCTGCCCCACCGGGCCATCCGGGAGCAGATCTCTTCCGCCATCGACTTGATCATCCAGACGGTGCGCTTTTCCGACGGCTCCAGGAAGGTCACCAACGTTACCCAGGTAATGGGGATGGAAGGCGACACGGTGACCATGCAGGATATATTTGTCTTCAAGCATACCGGTTTCAACGAAAAGGGCCGGGTGACCGGGCGGCACGTGGCCACGGGGATTATCCCCACCTTCATGGAGAAGCTGCAAGCTCACGGGGAGATCGTCCCCAAGGAGATATTTGAAGTGGCGGACTTTGAACCGGCGCGCAGGAGGATTTGATCGTGCTGAAATTCCTGATCTTAACCGGCGGCTTTATAACCATCGCTTCCCTGGTGGTCTGGCTGTACAGTACCCTTTTTGCCTCCCGCTTGGCGGTCCTGGAGCGCTTGCAGGGATCCACCGACGTTAGCCGGGCCGCCCCCGGCGACAGCGGGGAGACCGGGAAGGGCGACCTGAAAGAGACGCTGCTCTCTTTCCTGGCCTTGTTGGGCCGCGCCCTGCCCCGCCGCTACTTTTTCCGCAATATCCAGCAGAAGCTGGTCCAGGCCCATATCTTTCTCCGGGCGGAAGAACTGGTGGGTCTGGCCGTGGTCTTGGGAGCAGGGCTCTTTCTCCTGGTCTACCTGCTATCCGAAAGCTGGATCCTGGCCCTGGCCGGGGGTCTCCTGGGGCTGAAAGCCCCCGATCTCTACGTGGAGAGAAAGAAAAACAAGCGGATGCAAATCTTGAATCAACAACTGCCGGAAGCCCTCAGCATCATGAGCAACGGTCTCCGGGCCGGGTACAGCTTCCCCCAGGCCATGGAAGTGGTCAGCCGGGAGATGGAGCCGCCCATTGCCCAGGAGTTTGGCCGGGTGATCATGGAGAACCGCCTGGGCAAGCCCATGGAGGAGGCCCTGCTGGATCTTTCCACCAGGACGGACAATGAAGATATCGACCTGGCGGTCACCGCCATGCTGATCCAGAGGCAGGTGGGGGGGAACCTGGCCGAGATCCTGGACAAGATCGAGCATACCATCCGGGAGCGGGTGCGTATCAAGGGTCAGATCAGGGTGATGACCGCCCAGCAGAGATTTTCCGCCATGATTGTGCTCCTGCTCCCCCCGGGCATGTTCGCCATTATTTACGTAATGAACCCCGATTACATCCTTACCCTGGTCCGGGAGCCCATCGGCTACCTGCTGCTGGGGGCGGCCCTGCTTTTGCAGATCATCGGGGTGTTTATTATCAGCAGGATCGTCAATATTGAGGTATAATTGGTATAATTAAAGAGGGTGAAATCATGGCTTGGTTGCTAAGCCTGCTTCTCTTTGCCACCGTGGTCCTGGCGGTTCTCCTTCTCTACGGGTTTATTTTCCAGGGGAAGCTGCAGATGGCCGATCGGTTGTCTCAGATTGCCAGGATGGGCGACGTGGGTGGCGAAGATGAGTACCAGCGCTCCTTTTATGAGCGGATTTTGCGCCCCTTTTACCAGAAAATAGCCGACGCTCTGGGGAACCTGGCCCCCCGGGAGATCAAGGAGTCGATGAAGAAGAAGATTGTTTTTGCGGGCAACCCCTATAACTTTACGTTCAATAACATTGTCCTCCTGATGCTTTCCCTGGGGGTTGCCTTCCCGGTCCTGGTCCTCGCCTTGGGGCGGCTGGCGGGGCTGGAACCGCAAAAAACCATCGTCCTGATGATTGCAGCGGCTCTATTCGGCTTTTACCTCCCGGTCCTGATGCTCAACTCCCGCATCGCCAGGCGCCAGAAGGAGATCCAGAAAAACATGCCCGATATGCTGGATCTTCTCCTGGTCAGCGTGGAAGCGGGCCTGGGCTTCGACTCCGCCTTGAAGAAGGTGGCGGAGAAGATGCCCGGGGAATTGAGCAAGGAGATCAGCCGCACCCTGGAAGAGGTGCGGATGGGGAAGACCCGGACGGAGGCCCTGCGCGCCCTGGCCGAACGGGCCGGGGTGGACGATCTCAGTACTTTTGTCAGCGCGGTAATCCAGGCGGAGCAGCTGGGGGCCAGCATCAGCAAGACCCTTCATATCCAGGCGGCAACCATGCGCGAAAAGAGGAGACAGCGGGCCGAGGAGATGGCCATGAAAGCTCCTCTGAAAATGCTTTTCCCCCTGATTTTCTTCATCTTTCCGGCTCTCTTTGTGGTCCTCTTGGGGCCGGCCGCGATCCGCATCCTGGAAATGTTTTCGAAGATGTAAGGGAGAGAGGTTGGTGCAGGTGTGTCAGGGAAAAAAGGCCTGATTCTGTTAACAGTGCTGGCCCTGGCCTTGGCGCCCTTGGGCGGTGCCGCCGGCTCGGCCGGAAATCAGGCTCTTCCGGCACCGGAGAACGTAGCCGTGGTCCTGGTCGTCGATGTCTCCGCCAGCATGAGGGAGACGGATCCCCAGGGCCTGAGGGAGACGGCCGCCCGGGTCTTTGTCGACTTGCTGGGACCGGACGATTATTTCAGCGCCATCGTCTTCAGCGACGAAGCGGAAGTGCTCTTTCCCCTCCAGCAGGTCAAAGATTCCCGGAACAAGGAGCATTTTAAGGAAGTCCTCTCCTCCAAGCTGACCCCCAGGGGCTATACCGATTTTAACGCCGCCCTGGAAGAGGCTTTCCGGCAGCTGCGAGATGGAAAGACGGAAGGGGCCCGCCCGGCGGTGGTCTTCCTTACCGACGGCGAGCCTGACCCGGGACCCGGCCTCCGCAGGAATAAAGCCTACATGGAGGGCTACATGGAGGCCCTCTGGAAACTGGTTGCCGACTTTGCCCTGCACCGCTATCCCGTCTACACGGTAGGTTTCAGCGAGGAAATCGATCCCGGGTTGATCAGCAAGATCTCCCTGGATACCCTGGGGGAATCGTACCGGCTGCAGGATCCCGGGGAGCTGATGGTTACCTTTTTTACCCTGCTGGGGAAGCTGAAGAACCGGAACCTGCTCCTGGAGGAAAGGGGCATAACCGGGGCGGAGCGTTCCTTTACTTTCCGGGTGGATGATTATATCCGGCAGGTCAACCTGGTGGTGGCCGGGAAGGCCGGTAGTTTCAAGGCCGCCCTCTATACCCCCCGGGGCGAAGAGGCCCGGCCGGGAGAAATTAAGGGGCTTTCAGCAATTGAAGAGGAGGGGAGCACCCTTATTGTTCTGCACCAGCCGGAAGCGGCTCTATTTGGCGATTGGCGCTTTACCGTCTCCGGCGGCGGGCCCGTGGATGTAATGGCCGACAGCGATCTCTTTTTGAAAGCCTGGCTTAAACAGCCGCTGCCCTCTTCCCAGCATCCCCTGCATGAGCCCCTGGAGTTTGAAGTGGAGGTTACCCGGGGGGGAGCCCTGAAAGATTTACCTTTTAAGGTTGAGCTGCTCCTGACCAAGCCGGGCCGCTCTTCCCCGGAGGTGATTCCCCTGGCGAAAGGCGAAAAGGGTATTTTCCGGGGAAGCTACCAGCAGGTGGATGCCATGGGGGCTTACCAGCTGCTGGTGCGCTTGCTTTTGGAGGGCAAGGTAATCAGCACCTCCGCCGCCACGGTCTACGTCAAGCTGCTGCCGGCTTTGAGCACCGATTTCCGGCCCGGGGATGATTTCCGGTTGGGGGAAGAGGTTATCGTCTCCGCTTCCCTGGAGTTGGCCGGGCAAAGGATTGCCCAGGGGCGGGAACTGAAGGTGGATAATTTTCAGATGGTTATGAACTATGAGGACGGCTCCCGGGTATTCCTTCCCCTGCATGACAGCGGGAATTTTGAAGAACACGGCAATGTTAAAGCCCAGGACGGGATCTGGTCCAACCGGCTTGTTTTTGGCCGGGAAGGAGCTTTCGAGGCTTTTATCCAGGTGCGGGGCGAATTCCGCGGCACGGAATTTTTCCTGGAGAAAAGGCTGGGCTTTTTCAGGGCCTTTCCTCCCGGGAACATAAAGCTAACCCTGGTCCCCGGGAACAGGTATTTTGCCTTAAAGGGCGGCCGCATCTCTTACCCCGTCGCCGTGGAGAACAACTCTTCTTTCCGCGAAGAGCTGTACTTAAACGGCAGCAGCAGCGAGATCGGCACTCTCCGCCAGGCGAAATTAACCCTGGAGCCCGGTGAAACCGGGACCTTTACCCTGGAGCTGGATCTTAGCGACAGCCTGGAGGCGGGCAGCTACATCATGCCCCTTTACCTTGCCTCCGAAAATGCCCTGACGACCATTGAGCCCTCCTTGCTGGAGCTGCCCGTGGAGATTGTAACCCGGGGCGAATATGCGCGGAGGTGGCTTGAGCTCCGGGGCCGCCTCCTGGCAGCTGCGGGGGGGATAGTACTGCTGCTGGCGGCCTTTTTCTATGCCGGCGGGCTGATCCTGTACCGGGTTTATGTTCTCCCCCAGAACAAGGTGGAGGGCTCCCTCATTTACTGGAAGGCAGCAGATCAGGAGGAGAGCGTGATCGCCTCCAAAAAGCTCCCCTTGTGGAAACTGGGCAAGGACAAGGTGCTCATTGCCTTCCACGAAGATCAAAAGGCCGATTTCCATCTTGAGGGCGCCGACTACCGGCATAATTACCACTTTACCATCAAGTCCTATCTCAACTTGAAGGGGCCCCGCTTTTTGCAGGGGTGGAAAGGGCTGTTCCAGCGGCAAGTCCCCGTTAGCTTTGTGCTGCAGTGCAGCGAGCCGGGAGTAATCGAGTTTGAGGGAGCCTTGTACACCGGCAAGGAACTTTTCCACGAGGACACTTTCAAGTCCGGGGGCTTTGTCTTCCGCTATATCAACTATTACAGCACCCGCTGGTTTAGAGGGAAGGGCGAAGGGGTAAATATCCTGGCGGGAAAGGTCTTGGAAGAATGAAGACGCAAAGGGTGCTGAACCTCTCCAAGGGCTGCGTGCTCCTGGCCAGGGCCCAGGTGGCCGACAAGCTGTTCCAGCGCCTGAAGGGGCTGCTGGGGCGGCGGGAGCTGCCGTCGGGAAGCGGGATGATTATCAAGCCCTGCCAGTCCGTCCATACCGTGGGTATGTCCTTTCCCATCGATGTGGCTTTTGTAGACCGGGAGGATACCGTCTGCTGCCTTATCCGGGAGATGCCCCCCTTCCGCTTCAGCCCTTTTGTCAGAAAAGCCAGCTACGTAATTGAGGCCCCCGCCGGCACCTTCCGGGAAACCGGCACAGAAGTGGGAGACCGGCTGAAGCTGGAGGAGATTTAGCCGGCGGCGGGGATAATTTATCTACGGGCCAGTCTCCGGGAGGTGTTCCCCTGGGGCGGCCCGGTTTATTTTTTGCTCAAATAATATTTGCAGAAGTAATAATAACAAATATAACTGGTTTGTGATTAGCCTGCTACTTCGCTGTCACCGGCCGGTGTTATAGTTCTATTGTCGAGCAAGGCAATGCAGGCCAAGGAGGCTAAAGGATGAAGAATAAATATCCTCTGGTAATCTCCCTGCTGGCGGCGGTGCTTATAACCGCCGGACTGGTTGCCGCCGCAGCCGCGGCTTCGGGCTCGCCGGCCGTCGTCTCGGCTTCCCTCTCTGTTACCTATGATGCAGGTGACGGCGAAAAAGAGCTGGTTCTCTATCCCTCCGTGGAAAACACCTCCCTGCCGCTGCATTTTGAAGTCACCGACAGGGGCGCCTTAATCGACTCCGCCGCGGTGCACATGGTTTATGCCGATAATTCTACCGCCCTGGCGGCCTGGGACAAGGAAAAGGGAAAAGAATGGAACAACCGGTCTGATGGAACTTCCGCCACCTGGCACTGGACTTTAAACAGCGACGGCGACCTGGTTCTGATTTCCAGCGGCAGCTAGCCCATCAATACGGGGTTGTTATATAAGCGGGGCCGTCCCCCGGCCGCGGGGGGACGGCCCCATTTTGCTTTTTACCCCTATAACTCTCGTAATGGGTTGCTCCCGGGCCCGCCGGTTAATCTCGCGGGTCAGAGCAGCTTCTCCCTGAGTTCCGCGGAGATCTCCTGGGGAGTTTTCCCGGCGGCGTTGATGACCACCGCCCGGCTGGAGATATCCTCCATGCCCATCAAGTTGTCATCCATTCCCGAGACGATGATGGCGTCGTAATCTCCCATCCCTTTTTCACTGATCCGGGCGTCGCTTTCCATGTTTACCACTTCGAACCCTTCGTTGTGCAGATACCGTTTAATGGGAGCCAGGGAATCGCTGACTGCTATCCGTTTGGCCATCTCAGATCCCTCCGCCGTTTTTCTGCAGGACTCTCCTGCAGCCATAGTATTTCCTTTTTCCCGGGGAAAAAACAGGATTCTTGGGGCCGGAAAAAGGAGTCAAAGCCGGAAGTTTGCCGGCAGCGGCGCAAAAGCAAGAGGGCCGGAACGCAGGAGCCGAGGTAACCAAGAAGCCCCGCCGGCCATATATTAGACAAGGAAAAAAAGTTTTCCCGCCTTTAACTTTTGGCGCGGCGGCAAGCGCGGCAGGAAAACCTGGGGAGTGGATCCGGTGAAAAATGGCTTAATCCCGCTAAATAAGCTGTCCATCGGCAGCTGCGGAACGGTTAAAATGCTGACCCAAAAGGGCCCGGCCCGGAGAAGGATGCTGGACCTGGGACTGGTGCTCGATACCCCCGTGGAAGCTTTGCGGAAAAGCCCTTACGGGGACCCCACCGCCTACCGGATTCGTGGAGCGGTTATTGCCCTCCGTGCCGAGGAAGCCTCCCGGATATTGGTAGAGACAATTTCCGTTGACGATTAAGGAGCTGGGCTTATGGGGTTGACAGGGCGTTCCACCTGGGTTGGCGCTTTAAAAGAGGGCTTGAATCCGCCCCTCCCCCCCGGGGACTATGTGGTGGCCTTGTCCGGCAACCCCAATACGGGAAAGAGCACCCTCTTCAACCGCTTGACCGGCCTCCGGCAGCACACGGGCAACTGGCCCGGGAAAACCGTGGCCAGTGCCGCCGGCAGATATAGTTTCAAGGGCCAAAATTTTACCCTGGTGGATCTCCCGGGTACATATTCCCTACTGGCCCATTCCCCGGAGGAAGAGGTGGCCCGCAACTTTATCTGCTTCGCTCGCCCCGATGTCACGGTGGTGGTGACGGACGCCACCTGCCTGGAGCGGAACCTGATCCTGGTTTTGCAAATCCTGGAGATCACAAATAAAGTTGTGGTCTGCGTCAACTTAATCGACGAGGCGGAGAGGAAGAAGATCGCCGTGGATTTGCCGGCCCTGGCCCGGGAACTGGGCGTTCCGGTGGTAGGGACCAACGCCCGGGCCGGCCGGGGGCTGGAAGAGCTGAAAACCGCTGTTTACCGGGTTGCCTCCGGCTTGGAACGCCCGGAGCCTCTTTCCCTTTGCTACGATGGGGACCTGGAGGCGGCGGTGGGCGGCCTGGAGCCCCTCATCGCTTCCCCCGGGGGGAGAGGATTGAGCCGCCGGTGGGTTGCTTTGCGCTTGTTGGAGGGCGATCCGGGGGTGATCAACTCTCTTCAAAAGTACCTGGACCTGGGCCTTTCCGGTCCCCTCCGGCAGGCGCTGCTCACCGCCCGGGCCCGGCTGGGAGAGAATCCCGGAGAGCGGGCGGCTACCGCCATTGTCAAGAAGGCGGAAGCTATTGGCTCCCGGGCCATGGCCCCGGCGGAGGGGAGGCATGACCACTGGGATCGTAAAATCGACGACCTGGTTACCTCCAGGTTGTGGGGCTTCCCCATCATGCTGGCCTTGCTGGGGGTTATCTTTTGGATTACTATTGCCGGGGCCAACTACCCCTCGGAGTTGCTGGCGGCGGGCTTTCTCTGGCTGGAGGAGCGCCTAACGGATATTTTTGTGGCTGCCGGCTGGGAGGGTTGGGTTTACGGCCTCCTGATTGAGGGCGTCTACCGGACCCTGACCTGGGTGGTTTCGGTCATGCTGCCCCCCATGGCCATCTTCTTCCCCCTTTTTACCTTGCTGGAAGACCTGGGCTACCTGCCCCGGGTGGCCTTCAACCTGGACGGACTGTTCAAAAAAGCCCGGGCCCACGGGAAGCAGGCCTTGACCATGTGCATGGGCTTCGGCTGCAACGCCGCCGGGGTAATCAGCTGCCGGATTATCGAGTCGCCCCGGGAGCGGATGATTGCCATCTTGACCAACAATTTTGTTCCTTGCAACGGCCGCTTCCCTATCCTGATTGCCCTCTCCACCATCTTCCTGGCCAGGGGGGGCGGGATATGGGAAAACCTTTTGGCCTCCGCCGCCGTCATGGCTGCCGTGGTCCTGGGCGTGGCCGCAACCCTTCTGGTCTCCAGGATATTGTCGGAAACGGTCCTCAAGGGGCTGCCCTCTTCCTTTGCTCTGGAGATGCCCCCCTACCGGAAGCCCCAGGTGGGGCGGATCCTGATCCGCTCCATGTTGGACCGCACCCTCTTTGTTCTCGCCCGGGCGGTGCTGGTAGCGGCGCCGGCGGGCCTGGTGATTTGGCTCATGGCAAACCTGGAGGTGAAAGGCTTGAGCCTGGTTAACCACGCCGCCGCCTTCCTGCAGCCCGTGGGGGAGCTCATCGGCCTGGACGGCTATATTCTCCTGGCCTTTCTGCTGGGCCTCCCCGCCAACGAGATCGTCATCCCCATCATCATCATGGGCTACCTTTCCTCCGGTTCGATAATGGAGCTGGAGAGCTTGGCGGACCTGCAAGCCCTCTTCGTGGCCAACGGCTGGACCTGGCTGACGGCGGTCTGCACCATGCTCTTCACCCTGAACCATTTTCCCTGCGGCACCACCCTGCTTACCATACGCCGGGAGACGGGGAGCTTGAAGTGGACCCTGTTGTCTTTCCTAATCCCCACCCTGGCGGGGTTTGCCGTCTGTTTTGTGGTGGCCCAGACTGTGCGCCTCCTGGGGCTGGCGGGATAAAAGGGCGGAAGCAGGCAGCATTTCCTGGAGCTTTAAGCGGTATAGAAAGGTGCAGGTCCAGGCACCCTTGCTATTAAGGGACTTCCTGGGGAGGACTGGCGTTTTTGACGGCGGGAGAGGGGCGAAATCGACCCTGCTTCTGGTCCTCCGGACCCCGGGGAGGAAAGTTATTGCCCGGAGAGAGCTGGGATAGAACTTTGATTATTCCGGCGGAATAGCAAGGCGGCGGGAACCCGGAGAATCCCGCCGCTTGTGCGTTCTTTCTGGGGGGCCATCAGGGATTCGAACCCTGGACACCCTGATTAAGAGTCAGGTGCTCTACCAGCTGAGCTAATGGCCCAAAAAGATTATAACTGCACCGGGTCCGAAGGTCAAGGCCGACCATGGATATCAATGCGCTGTTTAATTGGAGTGCATTGCATAATTTATTATCCGGCTCCGGTTACAAATTGGAATTTATCAGCCAAAAAAATATCTATACTCGCTGCTCCAAAGCCGCCCATATACTCAAGAAATTTAAACGGGCTATGGGAGGGCACGCCACTGATAGAAGGTATCGGCTTGCGGTAGTATGCCGAAAGGATTAAGCAAAAGTATGACCTGAATTATCGGGGGTCATGAGTAACAAACCTGGCCGGTTTATCATAAACATATAGCATACCTGATAGAAAAAAATATGAAAGGAGTATATAAGGCATGGCAGAAGATGTTTTTCATGAGTTGCCTCACGCCTTCCGCGTGCATCCGGAAACGGGGGAAGAATTAAATCCCGTCAGAACAGGGCCCATCCTGGGCGGCGCCCATTCAAGAAGCTCGACCCGGCCAGTTCCCGCCTTTGTCAGCGAGAAAAATGACCGGCTGGGGATCGCGGAAAATGAGGAGCCGATACCCGTTGAAGAGATGGGCTGGCGGCTGGAAGTTACCGCCTCGGAGGAGGCCGGCCTGATTATAAGCTCCGTTTTTTTTGATAATGTATTTTTTATTTTTAACATGCATATACCCTGGCTGGCGGTGGGCACGCCCTGTGAATTTAAGGAGCAATTCTTCCTGGACAAAAAGATCGCCGGTCCTTTTCTCTTTGTCTTCGAGAACAGTTTTTTAATTTGGGCAAGATACGGATTTGGCCGTTTTGGCACCCTGGATCAGGCCTACTACTTCTTCAGCGACGGGGTCTGCTACCCTTTAATCCAATTGACGACTCCGGCGGCAATAAACTTTGTCCCCCTGTATATTGACTTTGATGTGATCAATACCAACAACACCGTTTTTAACTTTTATCCCCGCCTGTCCGGCGACAAGAATTTTCACCTGGCGGTAACGGACTTTAGCAGAATGGGCGGCGGGGCAACCCCGGAAGGGAAAAGTTATAACATCAAGATCGAGAACAGGATCCCCGGATTGAAGGCATCCGCCCGGGTGAGCTTTAATCCCGCCGACCACCCGGTGCAGTATATAACCAGGTGGCTGGGGTACAACTTGCTGCTCCACCCCTTGTTAAATCTCCGGGGCTTGGAAATAGTCAATA
>Ga0209608_1000428_pt1 | contig 42587 bp, 22 predicted proteins | sample AD_UKC130_MetaG_FD_184428 | JGI IMG/M metagenome (GOLD analysis project Ga0209608, IMG submission 184428) | Active sludge microbial communities of municipal wastewater-treating anaerobic digesters from Canada - AD_UKC130_MetaG (SPAdes) (version 2) | ecosystem: Engineered > Bioreactor > Anaerobic...
TTGGTTCCACGGCCACAAACCGGATGTCTTGCCCGGCAATTTTGTGTCGCAAGAAGGGAAACGCCAGCCCGGCGAAGTTGCTCCCTCCGCCGACACATCCAATGACGACGTCGGGCCAGTCACCAAATTCTTTCATCTGTTTTTCGGCCTCCAGGCCAATCACCGTTTGGTGCAACATGACATGGTTAAGCACGCTCCCCAGTGTGTAATTGGTATCATCATTCTTGATGGCGACCTCCACGGCCTCGCTGATGGCGATGCCAAGACTGCCGGGGCAATTGGGGTCCGCCTCGAGAATCTTTCGCCCGCTTTCGGTCTCCTCAGACGGACTGGGCGTCACGCTGGCCCCCCACAGTTGCATCATGACCCGGCGGTAGGGCTTTTGATGGTAACTGACCTTGACCATGTAAACCTTGCACTGCAAGCCGAAGAAGGAGCAGGCAAAGGCCAGCGACGAACCCCATTGACCGGCACCCGTCTCCGTGGAAAGGCAACGAATCCCCTGGATTTTGTTGTAATAGGCTTGGGCTACCGCCGTGTTCGGCTTGTGGCTGCCGGGTGGACTGTGGCTTTCGTCCTTAAAGTAGATGCGTGCCGGGGTCTTAAGGGCCTTCTCCAAATTCCGCGCACGGACAAGGGGCGAGGGCCGCCAAATGGCATAAATCCGCCGGACCTCGTCGGGAATCCCGATCCACCGCTCCTGGCTAACCTCTTGCTTGATCAATTCCCGGGCAAAAATCCGCTCCAGGGCAGCCGGATCAAGCGGCTCTTTCGTCACCGGATGAACCGGCGGAGGCAGTGGCTGGGGCAAATCGGCCAGCAGGTTGTACCATTCCGAAGGAAGTTCTTTCTCGGGCAATGTCACACGTTTCAAGTCCATAGAATGTTCCTTCCTCAACGACCTATCTTGTCAGTCTCGGCCGTCGGCCGTTCATTCGACATGTTGATCCGCGCCAAACCCGTCCCAAACACTGAAAACACCATTTATACCATGATTTCCTCAAAATTTCTGGTAGTGAAGCAAAAAACGTTGCCCTCGACCGGGTCCCCGCCTGCCGAAAAGAAGATTCCGCGAAATGGATAAGCTGCGGTGTCCGCACCTCAAGCAACCGACAAGCCGTCGGCAGGGGTCTGCCAAGAGTCTATCCCAAAAAGCCCCCTCTCCCTCCGGGAGAGGGTTGGGGTGAGGGCAAGCGAACATCGGCATCGATTGAGAAAACCGGCAGCGATTCGAGCCACCCTCGCCCCCAGACCCTCTCCCGCCGAACTAGTGAGAGGAGATTATGGGGGAGGCTCTAAGGCTCAAAGAAGTTGCCTTGTCGTCATTGGACTTGTTCCACTATAATCTCCCCTCCGCAATCCCTACCTCAGTGGGGGTGAGCTCGTGATTCCAGGCCGCGATGGGTGTGCCTCGGGTGCGGCCTCGGCAAAGACTGACGGTAAATTCGGCATCGGCAAGGAATCGCCAACTCTGAGCACTAAGGACGTTGCACCAATTCGGATCATCTGGAGATGGGTCCAGCGGACCGTAGGGGTCGTACCCCTTGGGGAGCGCTGCGATCGCGCGGCGGCACTGGCGTTCGTCCTGTCGATGACGTGGAACGGCCTGTGGCTGCTAGCGATTTTCGTGACCGCTTTTGCCACTGGAAGGGTCTTCGCGGAGGATGTCTCGTTCCCGCTGCCGAATAGGAGTTTCCCTATTGACATCAAGGCCGCGGCGGGCAACCACTGGCGGATGGGCAGCTACGAGGTGTGGATTCTCCGCGGGTGGTGCGAGATTCGGCAGGGATCGGTAAGCCTCCGCGCGCGGGAGTCCGTAATCTGGATCGATCGGCAGGCCGAACCGTCGGTGGGCCTCGGAGATCCGGTCACACCTGGCGTAGCGGCCCCGGCCTTGGAAGAAGGGCCACTCCTTCTGGCCCCAATCCCTGACGAGACGTCTGATCGATCCGGATCGGCATTCGCCCTGCCGCGTCATGCATCGGGGACCGGTCGCCTGATAAAGGTCATCATCTATTTGGAGGGCCGTGCCCAAGTGGTCTCGGACGATCCCCAACATCGGCTACAAATCCAGGACAAGACCTGGTTTGGCCGGTTGTACACCACCGCCGATGTCAACGTTCAGGTCAAAGAAGAGGCCGGTGAACCCGAGCCTTATCCGGCCATCTTTGCTCGGGCGATGGCGCGGCGCAACGCTGCCACGGAAGGGCTGACGCAAAGCGTCCTCCGACCGAATGAATTCCTTTCTGATCCTTCGCCGCGAGGTGCTTCGGAAGGTGCCATGCGACGGATTCGGGTCTTCCCCCGCGGTGATGTCCCCATCCAGGCCCAATGGTTTCCGGCCCCACAGGGTGGCCAATGGATCGGCGTGATTGACGCCGGGATCAATCTCATTGTCGAAGAGCCAGGCCCCTGGGGAACCCTTGACGTCTCCGCCGATCGGGTCGTCATTTGGTACACGGGCGACGAGGCCCCCAACCTCAGCGGTGAGGCCACCACACCCCAGCAGTGGCCTCTGGAACTGTACCTCGAGGGCAACATCGTCTTTCGCCAGGGAGATCGCATCATCTATGCCGATCGCATGTATTACGATGTGGCGCGGCGGGCAGGGATGATCCTCAACGCCGAATTGCTCACACGGATTCCCGATTACGAGGGCTACCTCCGGCTTCGTGCCGACATCCTCCAACAAATGAACGAGACGCAATTCTTCGCCCAAAATCTCTTCGTCACATCGAGCCGGATGGGCGTTCCCGGTTATCGACTGCAAACACAGTTCGCCTACGTGGAGGACCGGGTTCAGCCGGTGCTTGACCCCACGACACGCCAGGTGGTGATTGACCCGCAAACCGGCCAACCGGCGGTGATTCACCGTCCCTGGGCCCTGGCCCGAGACAACTTCATCTACTTGCGCAATATTCCCATCTTCTACTGGCCTGTCCTGGCCGGGGACTTGACCAAGCCGACGTACTATGTGAACCGCATTCGCCTTCGGCACGACAGCATCTTTGGCACGCAGGTCCTGACCAACTGGGACGCCTTTCAACTTTTTGGCATTCGCAATCGACCGGAAGGAATGGATTGGAGCCTGAGCCTAGATTACCTCAGTGAGCGTGGCCTGGGACACGGAACATCGCTGACCTATTCGCGTGACGGATTTTTGGGATTACCCGGTTACGCGACCGGCTTGGCCGACTTCTGGGGGATTTATGATAACGGTCTGGACAACCTGGGGCGGGGACGACGGGCCTTGGCCCCAGAAGCCGACTACCGCTACCGCCTACTTTGGCAACACCGACAGTATCTTTCCGAGGAATATCAGTTGACCGGCGAGGTGGGGCTGATCTCGGACCGCAATTTCCTGGAGCAATACTACGAGCGAGAATGGGACGAACTTAAAGACCAGACAACCAGTCTCTCGCTCAAACGGATTTACGGGAACGCCTCGTGGGACCTCTCGGCTTCTGTTCGACTCAATCCGTTCTTCACCCAAACGGATTGGCTGCCGCGGTTCGATCATTACAAACTGGGCGAGTCCTTCTTCAATGACGCCTTCACCTGGTATGCCCACACCAGCATTGGCCTGGCACGTTTTCGGACGGCCTCCGCCCCTAGTAATCCTGAAGATCTGGCCGCCTTTTCCTATCTTCCGTGGGAGACGTCGTCTCTAACCGGTGATCCCCTCAGCACGTTCAGCGAACGCATGATTACGCGGCAAGAGATCGACTGGCCCTTTCAACTCGGCGTCATCAAGATTGTCCCCTATGCACTGGGCGAACTGGGGCATTGGGGCGAAGACCGGTCTGGGGATTCCCTCCAGCGCGGTTACGTCCAGCTTGGTGCCCGCGCCAATCTCCCCCTTTGGGCGGTCAATCCCTACATTGAGAGCGAGCTATTCAACGTTCATGGGATTGCTCACAAAATAAACTTCAAGGCTGAGGCCTTTTGGGCCAGTTCCAACCGCGACCTCGACGCCCTGCCGCTTTACGAGCCGCTCGATGACGATGCCATCGAGGCCTTCCGGCGGCGACTGGGGGTGTTGACCTTTGGGCCGACAAATGGCTTTGGTGGCCCACCAGCCCCTTACGCCTTTGATGAGCGATCCTACGCGGTACGCAGCGGGCTGGCCTCTTGGGTGACATCACCCAGTATGGAAATTGCTGATGACTTGACGCTCATTCGCTTGGGGGTGGAACAGCGATGGCAAACCAAGCGTGGCATGCCCGGTTCACGACGCATCGTCGATTGGATCACGTTTGATACGCATTTCTCGCTATTTCCCGATTCCTCCCGGGATGACTTTGGCCGATTCGTCGGACTTCTCGACTACGACGCCCGCTGGTTCGTCGGCGACCGATTGACGCTGGCCTCGACGGGTCTGTTCGACTTTTTCGATTCGGGTCAGAAACTTGTAACATTTGGCGGGATGCTCAGTCGCCCACCGCGTGGCGATCTTTACGTTGGATTGCGGATCCTTCAAGGGCCTATCGATAGCACCGTCCTTTTCCTTTCCTACTCCTACTGGATGTCGCCCAAATGGATGTCCACGTTGGGGGTTTCGATTGACCTGGGCGAATCCAGCAACATCGGCCAAAGTTTCTCGCTCACGCGGATTGGAGAGTCCTTCCTTGTCAGTCTTGGGCTGAATGTCGATGGAAGTCGCGACAGTGTGGGCGTGCACTGTTCCATCGAACCGCGATTCCTCCCAAAACGGCGGATTGATCAAGTTACCGGAGCAAGAATCCCCATAGCCGGTTCAGGTGGCCTGGAGTGATTCCCCCACCCCTCAAGCCATTCCCACAACACCGCGACATGCCTGACAGGCGCGTCGGGACCGTCACCGATAGGGCTGCGTCGTTTCTGGCAGGGAATACGTCACGTTCGATACTCGGCGTTTAGCCGGACGTACTCCGGCGTGAGGTCGGTGGTCCAAAAGCGGCCACTGGCCGAGCCTTCCTGAAAGATCAGCTCGATGCGGGTTTCGCGTTCTGCCCGGATTGAGTTCGAGACCTCGATCTCGTCGAACTTTACTGGCGTTCCATCCCGATAAAGGCACGTGCCGTTGAGATAAAGAGTCATTTTGTTAGGATCAAACGGCACATTGGCATACCCTGCGGCAGAAACGATCCGCCCCCAATTGGGATCGGCACCATGGATCGCGGCCTTGACAAGAGGACTATTTGCAATCGCCCGGGCAATCTGAAGGGCATCCGCACGGGTACGACAGCCGCGGACTTCGATGGTGATAAGGTGCGTGGCCCCTTCGCCATCTGCCGGGATCATGCGGGCCAATTCAGTGCACAGACTGTGGAAAGCCTGTTTGAAATCGTCGAGCAAATCACCGACCAAGGGCGGACCACCCGCCGCACCATTGGCAAGAAACAATACCGTGTCATTGGTGCTAGTGTGCCCATCGACATTAATGCAGTTGAAGGTGTCATCCACCACCTCGCGGAGCAACTGTTGCGCGGTATCCACCTCCAGTGTGGCATCGGTGAAGATGACCCCAAGCATGGTGGCCAGGTTGGGCCCCATCATGGCCGCACCCTTGACCATGCCCGTGATCTGGATTTCTCGCCGCGCAAGGGAAAGCGTCCGCCCGGAAAGCTTATAGACCGTGTCGGTGGTCATCATGCCGCGGGCCGCCATAATGAGGGCCTCTTCGTCGTTGCCCAATCGGGCCGCCGCCAATTCGATCCCGTGAGCAATCTTTTCCATCGGCAAATACACGCCGATCACACCCGTGGACATCACCAAGACCTGATCTTCCTCCGCGCCGACGGCCTTGGCAGCAAGCCGCGCCATTTCCTCGGCGTCACGGAGGCCACGTTCTCCGGTACAGGCGTTCGCATTGCCCGAATTGATGACGACCACGCGGATGCGGTTGCTCGGGGTCCGTCGGCGATCCAGCTGGACCGGTGCCGCGCAAACAATGTTCTGCGTGTAAACACCGGCGGCCGTGGCCGGGACTTCAGAAACGATCAGCGATAAATCCGGCTTGCGCAAATCGCGCTTCAATCCACAATGAACACCGGCAACAAGATAACCCTTAGGAACACGTACTGCCATGGGCAAGGCCTTCTTCTACTGCGAAACCGTCGCTAGCTTGTTAACAATCGAGACGTCTGATCTCAAAAGGCGGTTTAGCCCGCCGTGTCGGCCTCTATTGTCATAGCAGGGCCGTTGTCTCGGGAAAACCGTACATTAGGTTGAAGTTCTGCACCGCGGCCCCGGACGCTCCCTTGATCAGATTGTCGAGGCAACTGACGGTGATGATCCGGTCGCGGACAATCCGTGCCGTAATATGACAGAAATTCGTCCCCGATGTGTCCTTAGTGGCCGGAAGGTGATCCACTACCCGCACAAAAGGTTCGTCATCGTAGAACGACCGTAGGCAATCCAGGACTTCGTCCTCGGTGACCTGTCGCGTCGGATGGGAATAAGTCGTTGTCAAGATACCGCGATCCATCGGAACCAGATGCGGGGTAAAGACGATTTGCACCTCCGCCCCCGCCACCGTGGAAAGGATCTGCTCGATCTCCGGCGTATGGCGATGCCGACCGATGTTGTACGCGGAAAGACTTTCGTTGCACTCCGGGAAATGGGTCGTCAACTTAGGCGTACGACCGGCCCCCGAGACGCCACTCTTAGAATCGACAATAATATCCTCCCGCGCGATCAAACCCTCTTTCAGCAGCGGGGCCAGCGGCAAGATGGCCGACGTCGGGTAACAGCCGGGATTGGCCACCAGATCGGCCGAGGGAATTGCCTCCCGAAACAACTCCGGCAGACCGTAGGGCACCTTGCCCAGTCGATCCGGGTCGGGATGCCGATGGCCGTACCAGTCCTCATAAACCTGGGCGGAGGCCAGCCGATAGTCCGCACTGAAATCGACTACGCGACACCCTGCTTTCAGTAATTCGGGGATGACCTCTGCACTGGCACAATGGGGGAGACAGCTAAAAACGCACTCAGCCCGAGCGGCCACTTCTGCCGCCGAAAGATTCTCCAAATTCGCCTGAATCCGACCAACAAGGGATGGATGGACACTCGCAATAGGGGCATTTCCCTCCTGACGACTGGTCAGCGCCGTAATTGTGACTTCAGGATGGCGCAGAAGGAGCTTCACTAATTCAACGGCTGTATAACCTGTGGCACCCAAAATGGCGACTCGGATCGACATAGCTGCTTAATACTCAATCCCAAAAAGATTACTCGCACCCCGCTCCCCGCCGGTCTTACTGTGGCACGGTGGGAAACGCGATCAACCTGCAATATACCCCTCCTTGTATTTACGGTACAGTAGCCGAGCGAAGGTTCGGGGATTTGTCGCTCGCCGGTGCCCGCCGCACCACGGTAGGCACAACCTTCGTGGTTGGCCGATGGCCAATTTGGAAACACACCTGCGGTGTGGAAGGACAATGGGAAGAACGCGCGCCATCGCCTCCGGTGACGTGCCGTTTGATATTCCATCATCGAGCCCGGCCACCACACCGCGCGGTCCTCCCATCATCTGATTCGCCTACCCCAGCCCATGATCCTTTATCACGCCCGACCTGCCACTTTTTGCGACGGCATTTCCTGCCGGGAAAAAAGACACCCCCATCTTACGATGGGGGCTGGCGATTGTTGCGATGGAAACGCCAGGATAACGTCACTGATTCTGGCCGTTTTCAGCCTTCTTTTCCGGTTCCGTCTTTTCGGCTTCGGCCTTCTCTGCTTCGTTCTTTTCCGGTTCTTTCTTTTCAGGCTCCTGGCCTTTTTGCTGGTAGGTCAACTCTCGGATCTCCCGAATCCAGATATTCCGGAACCTGACGGGATTCCCGTGGAATTGAAGGTGGATCGGGCCCTTTTCGCCGTGCGGCTCGTACTTGGGCGGAACGTGCCAGGCCGTGGAACCTTCGATTTCAAAATGGTTTTGAACCACCACGCCATTATGGATGACCGTCACATAGGCTGGCTTAAGGAGATTCCCCGCCTCATCGAAACGGGGACCCGTAAAGATGATGTCGTACGTCTGCCATTCGCCCGGCTTGCGGGAGGCATTGACAAGTGGCGGATGTTGCTTGTAGATCGCCCCGCACTGACCATCGAAATAAGTCTTGTTCTCGTACGAGTCGAGAATCTGCACCTCGTAACGTCCCATGAGATAAACACCGCTATTGCCGCGACCTTGGCCAGAGCCTTCGATGACCTCGGGCGTGGCAAACTCGAGATGAAGCTGGCAATCGCCAAACTGTTCCTTAGTCGTGATGCCCGTTTTTTGGGCAATCGCATAGCCGTTTTCGATCTTCCAATTCTCTCCGCCCTCCCACTGCGACAGGTCCTTGCCATCGAAGAGGATGATCGCGTCAGACGGCGGCGAACCGCACTCGCCAGGTGTTACGATAGGCGGTTCCTCCCAAATCTTGCCACTGACCCATTCCTCGCCACTCGTCCAGGAAGCGCAGCATCCGACAATGGCAAACACCAAACTTATCGCGAACAGAACGCGCATAACAAAACCTCCTCTCACAAAACCCAATCACGGAAGCCAACCGGCACGGCCATCACGACCGTGCACAAACTGATCATCATGATTAGACGTGTTTACGACGTCAAGGAGATGGTGACATGCCGGGCAGAGTCCATCTGTTCTTAAAAAGACGCAAGCTACCGGGCAGCTGTGGACCTGCGCGAGAAGGAGCCCATTGAAACTGGTAGGGGCAGGCCCCTGTGCCTGCCCCGGAACGCAAACAACCTACGGATCGTGGTGGAAACCAAACGATCTGGGCAACCGGCCAAACGTAAACCCGCGGCGCTACGGCAAACGGGGCAACCACAGGGGGTTGCCCCTACGGTTGACGTTATGGCCGCCCGGAAGGCGAACTGAAATTGCGTGGCACGGGCATCCTGCCCGTGGTATTCTTCATCCCAACGTTAAGCGCTTGTCTGCAACGGGCGTCCGTGTTACCAGATGCCAGCGTCATCGGGGACGATGACCCTCCCGCTGCGGAATTGGGAGGGACCGCGTCCTCGCCGTCCCACGTTGACGCCAGGTACCGGTCACCTGAATCGCGGGAGCAAACAGTTTCAGATAAGGTTCGAATCAGGATGGCGGGCGGGGTGTCGATCTCTACTTACTGATCCTGGCCGTTATGGTTCGTCTGCCTCCACGCAGCCGCCCACTCTTGTAATGCGTCACTCATTGGGCAATGCGTACAGCCCCCACACCGTGAGGCCCCCATTCCAGGCTGCCGCCGAAAGTGATGGACGAGATAGATTGCCGCCAGGGCAATGGACAACCACGTCGCGACGTCTTGCCAAACTGCCGTCAACATCGCGGAGACCCTTTGTTCGATCCGACCAATTGGGGGTATAATGTAATCAGCGAGAACGAATCATGTGCCTGTCATAATTCTAGCGCCAATCTGGTACGTGGCAAGGGCGCCGAGGTAGGCCAAGGTTGTCATGTACGCGAATGTGAAAATGGGCCAGCGCCAGCTATTGGTCTCCCGTCCGATGACAGCCAAGGTAGCTGCACACTGGGCGCACAACGCATAAAAGACCATCAATGAAAGCGCCACAGGGATATTGAAAAGCGGACGATCTGTGCCTTCCCAAACCGCCGATCGCAAGCGGTCGTGAAAAGGCGAGGGGCCCTGGTTGGCCTCCGCTACATCGGCGTCCAAGTTGAACATCACGCCCAGGGTGGCCACGACAACCTCGCGGGCTGGAAAGGAGGCGATGACGGCTGTGCCGATTCGCCAATCCCATCCAAGGGGTCGAAACACGGGTTCGATGGCCCTTCCGAGGCGTCCCATGAAGCTGCTTCGCTGATAGGCCGCCGTTATTTGCCGTTCGATTTGCTCCAATTCCGTTTCCCACCGCTGTCGCTGCGAGGATCCCGGCGGCAAGGTATCCCGCAGGACGATGAGTTCCTGTTGCCGGCGGAGTAACTCGGGCGGCAGGCTGCGTAGATCGTGCGGATAGTACAGGGCCGCCCAGACCAAAATCGAGATGGCTGCGATAATCGTCCCAGCATTCCGCACGAAGACGACCACACGTTCCCAGGCCCTCAGGATGATCGTCCGCGGCGACGGCCATTTGTAGCTGGGAAGCTCCATGACGAAGGTCGGCGAACGACCGCGGAAAAGCGTGGTTTTCAATGTGATGGCCACCACAACGGCCGTCACAATTCCCAGGGCGTAAAGCGACGCCAGCACCAGTCCTTGGAGTCCCAACAGACCACCGAGGTATCTTTGGTCGGGAATAAACACGGCGATGAGCAGGGCATAGACTGGCAGCCGTGCCGAGCACGTCATCAGCGGTGCCACAAGGATCGTCGTCAATCGGTCCCGCTCGTTGTCGATGGTGCGAGTGGCCATGATGCCAGGCACAGCGCAGGCGAAACTGGAAAGCATGGGAATGAACGATTTGCCGCTCAATCCGATCCGCGACATGAACCGGTCCATGAGGAATGCAGCGCGGGCGACGTAGCCGCAATCCTCGAGCACCGCCACAAAAAGAAACAAGATGGCGATCTGAGGGATAAACGTCAGCACGGCCCCCACACCGCTGATAACCCCATCCACCAAAAGGCTGCGGAAGGCCCCGGGGGCCATCTCGGCCGTCAGCCAACCTGCGATCCCCTGAATCGCGCTGTCGATGGCCTCATTAAGCGGAGCCGCCAAACGAAAGACCGCCTGAAACATCAAGAGCATGACCAGAACAAAGATCAGCGTGCCCCACACCCGATGGGTAAGGACGCCATCGAGACGATCGGTTAACGTCGGGCTGCTCTCGGCCGGCATGACCACCACGCCGTCCAGGATCGTGCGAATCCACTCATACCGAAAGTGGGTCTCATCCTGGGGGACTTTGAAACCCTGGCGGCGTAATTGCTCTCGAGCGGCCTCAACCAACCGCTTTACCTCTTTAGCGCGTTCCCCCCAAATGGCCTTTTGCAGAAACCCCGTTGAGTCCAGGAGGAGACGTCCGGCCCAAAACCGATAAGCCGGGGCCTTCAGCGGGCTATTCGGCTGGGAAAAAGTTGCCTCACCACGCGCCAGGTGGCTCGACGACTGCGGACTAAGGCACTTCAGCCAATCTCGCTTCTCCAGTTCGCTCAAAAGTTGCTCACAGGCCTCCCCAAAGGCCTGCGGCAAAATTGTAAGCGGCGTGATGGTGCGGGGTGAATCAGCCAGCTCGGCCAACACCTGGCGTAGCCTGCCCACGCCCAAGCCGCGATGGGCCTGAATCGGCACGACTGGTACATTCAGTCGCCGGGCCAACTCGTCGCTGTCGATCTGAATGCCTTGACGTTCGGCCACATCCATCATGTTGAGGGCGATGACCGTGGGGACACTGAGCTCCAAAAGCTGGCTGACAAGGTAAAGATTGCGCTCTAGATTGGATGCATCCACCACACAGACGATGATATCGATTGGCTCCACCCCCGGCTCGCGTCCCAGCAGGACATCCACGGCCACCAGTTCATCCCGGGATCGTGGGGCTAAACTGTACAGACCGGGGAGGTCGGTGACCTCGAATGATTGTCCGGCGAATTCGAATCGGCCTGTCCGCTTCTCTACTGTCACACCGGGGTAGTTCCCCACCCGCTGATAAACCCCCACAAGGGCGCTGAAAAGCGTCGATTTCCCTGTGTTGGGATTTCCCACCAGGGCAACCGTGATGCACCGTTTATCTGCGGAAACAGCCATAAACTTCGTCGCAAACACCCAAGCGGAGCACCGTGCGATCTTTCTTTAGACAACACGACGGTGGTGAAAATGAGCGGGCAATCAATATGGGGATTCCCGTCGTGATCAGGTTATCGCCCTGCAGGACCGTCAATTTGCCGGAGGGAGAGGGTCGGGGACGTCCTTCCCCGGCGCGGTGGGGGATACGATCGCCGCACGGCGCCAGCCCCAGCCATGTCGGTGACGGCACCGCGGTGGTCCAGGCAGGGGGCTCACGAGGATTTGGACGTGCCCATCCGCCCGCACGCCCAACTTGCTCCCACCAAGACACACGATGCACGGATTACCAGGACGAAAGACGCGGATGACCGTTCCCGGCCTCAACCCCAACTCTTCTAAGCGGTGAACAACATCCTCGGGTCCGCTGAGAGAAACGATCTGGGCCCTTTCTCCCGCGGGAAGCTCTTCAAGCCGCACCACTTGGGAGGAAGGCCTTTCCTCGCGCCAGAAACCGTTTTTTCCCCAAGCGAACCTGATCATGATATCCTCATGGGATGGAGATAATGTCACGCCAAAATGACAGCCGACCGCACCGAGGGTTTGCCCAAACAAATCCGATGCCTAACGACCGATCCGCCATGCCGTATTTTGTCCCAGTCTCAATAGCGAGGGCTTATTGAGACTCAGTCTCATTTATGACCTCTTTATCATACGTTCTCCATCGGAACAAAGCAAGCACGGATGGCGTGGGGTTTGCCCACTTTCGCGTTTGCCACCCCAAGCTGAGAAGAAACGGGCGCTAGATCAAGCCCGTAGCGCAAGTTGGCCGTGCGGGATGCGTCTCTTCAGATTCCCATTTCTTGATTGAGCACGGCGGTCATGGCGTCGTACTCGAGAGACGTCTCGAGAGCGACCTGTTTGAATTGTCGCTGGGCCTCCCGACGCAGCAGGTCGATGTCGATTTTACCTTCCAAGTGAATGGAGAACATCGCGGCATTGTCAAGGATGTCCTGCTTGCAATCCATGGCCAGCGTGATGAAGCCATCCAGGTCGATCTGGAAGCGGTCGGACAACCACTGCCGGGCGTGGGGAAGGAGCACGGACTGCGGCATCCAAAGGACATCCGCGAGAAGCGAACCGGCATGGACGACCGCGTGAAGGGCCTCGGGCGTGCCTTCCACGAGGTGGTGGGAACCGGCCACCTGGGCAAGCGGTCGGGGCAACCCCCAGCGAAGGAGCAGCCGTTCGCCGAGGGCGGCGTGATCAAAGCCATAGCGGGCCTGTTCCGCGGGGCAAAGGTCCTCGCCGTGCCGGTGGGTCAAATACACCCGGGTGTAACGCCGCGTATCGACTTGGGCCAGTGCCAGGACGCCGAGTTCCGATAACAATCCTGCGCAATAGGCTTCATCGGCATTTGTGGTCCGATAGGTCCTGGCGAGGCGAGCCGCGGCGGAGGCTGTTGTCAGTGCGCGTCGCCAGAAATCTTCATACACTTTGGCGGGCGTTCCTTTGGTCAAGCGATCAACCAGACCAAAGCTGAGGACGGCCAGGCGAAGGGAACGCGCACCCAGGAGGAGAATGGCTTGTCGCAGGCTGGTGATCTTCTGCGGTAGTCCGTAGGCCGAACTGTTCACCAATCGTAGGATGGCGGCTGACAGGGCCGGATCGGCTTCCAACAGCAGTTCCACATCGCGAACGTCGAACTCGGGGTCTTTCAAAAGCTGAAGGACCCGCCAAATGACCGCCGGAGAAGAATGCAGCTCCTCCACCTTATCCAAGAAATAATCCATGATTTCGGCGGAGCTGATTTCGTTTCGCTCGCTTTCTTGGGGCGACTGTGATGGGCGTCGTGCTGGGTTCCGTTCCATGGCTCAATTGATCTCTTTTTGTCCCTAGAACGTTCATGAATGACTTCGCCGTCTAGCATCTAATGAAACTATAGCTCACCTTCCGAGGAAAATGCCCAATGTTTCGGACCCCGGAGGGAGGAGCCTTTTTCATGCCTAGCAGTGCGTTGGGCGCAAGAGGCCTTCGAAAACGCCGCTTCGGGCGGGCGCCACTTGTTTTTGCCTATCTGAGTGATTAACTTGCGCAGTGATCTGTGGTCCATTTTGTCAGGGAACTTGCGCCCCAAGCCCAGGGATGTGGGAGGCACTAAGGCCGTGAGGAGGGGTCGCCGGGTGGGTTTTTTGATGGGGGCTTATAGCAAACAATCGGGAGGTAACGACGATGAAACAACCACGTGGGATGATGACGCGGCGGGAGATGGTCAAACTGTCGGCGGTGGGACTAACTGTGCCCACCATCATTGCCCGAACAGCCCTGGGAAGCGAAGAACGCCTGGCACCGAGCGAACGATTGACCCTGGGCTTCATTGGGATGGGCAAGCAGAACCAATACCACTTGAACGCCTTCTTGGGGATGAAAGATGTCCACGTGGTGGCCGTTTGTGATGTCGATACTACGCGGCGGAATTTCTCGCGGGACAAGGTGAACGCTAAATACGGAAACGAAGATTGCGCCGCGTATAACGATTATCGTGAGCTTATTGCCCGCAAGGATATTGACGCCGTAGTTATTGCTACACCCGACCACTGGCACACCCATCCCATTGTCGATGCCTGCAAGGCCAAGAAGCATATCTACTGCGAGAAGCCCCTCACACTCACGATCGCCGAAGCCAAACTGTGCATCGAGGTGGTCAACAAATATGGTGTGGTGTTTCAAACGGGGAGTCAGCAGCGGTCGGGTCGAGAATTTCGAACCGCGTGCGAGGCTGTGCGGAATGGTCGCATCGGCAAGATCAAGCAGGTTTACGCCTCTGTGGGCGGACCGAGCAAGTGGTGCGATCTGCCGGAGGAGCCCATGGAACCGGGGTTGGACTGGAATTTATGGCTGGGGCAGGCACCCATGCGGCCGTATAATTCGATCCTCAGTCCGCGAGGTATGCATGACCATTTCCCGGCATGGCGGGCATATCGAGAGTACTCGGGCGGAGGGATGACCGACTGGGGTGCTCACCATTTCGACATCGCCCAGTGGGGACTCGGCATGGACGACTCGGGCCCTGTCGAGATCATCCCGCCCGAGCAACCCGAGAAAGGAACGGGCGTTCGCTTCATCTACGAGAATGGTGTCGAGCTGATCCACGGTGGTTACGAAGGCCGCGGCGGAGTCAATTTTGTGGGTACGGACGGCGTCATCTGTGTCGATCGCGGTAAACTTCAAAGTTGGCCCGAGGAGGTGGTCAAGGAACCGCTCAAAGAGAGCGAAAAAGTGCGTCTGTATGAGTCGCCGGGCCACCATCGTGATTGGCTCAATGCCATCCGTGAAAACCGGCAACCGATTTGCCCCGTTGAGGTTGGTGCCCGATCCGTCACCGTTTGCCATCTTGGGAACCTGGCTTATTGGACCGGAAAACGGCTGAAGTGGGACCCCAAGAACTGGCGGTTTGTCGAACCAACCGAGGCCAACGAGTGGTTGGACGGAATCCGCCGCGAACCGCGACGGGATCCTTGGCAATTGCCGACGATTTGATGGCCCTCATCCTGGCTTGACATGTAGGCGGCGATTGTGGGGAATGAGGGACCGAAGGCGCAATCCTAGTGCGGACCCAGCGCGTTTCGCGTCCGTCAAGTTCGTCTTGCCAACTTTGCGCGTCTCCTTTAATCTATCTATTGACTTGGACGTCTCGGAGTGCGTCACAAAGGAAGCATTGGCCATGGAACATTCTCGGCACGGATGTGGGGCCGTAAAAAGATCATGCTTGAATGACCGCGCAGCGCAGCCCGCCGGCGATGGGGTATCCCTGCCATCGGCGATTCGGCGAGCGGTTTCTCTTGCCCGCTGGCATCTGTTGAATCGCCAACATACGGAAGGCTATTGGCAGGGTGAACTGGAAGGCGACAGCATCCTGCAAAGCGAAACGATCCTCATCCTGGCCTTTTTTGGGCGAGAAAACTCCCCATTGGTAGCGCGGCTGGCTGAACGCCTTCTGGAGACCCAATCAGAAAAAGGCGGCTGGTCGCTCTATCCCGGTGGTCCGATCGACGTAAGCGCCAGCGTCAAGGCCTATTTCGCCCTCAAACTGGCTGGATATTCCCCCAGTGATCCACGATTGCGTCGCGCCGCAGAGGCCATTCTTGAGCACGGGGGCGCTCAGGCCGTCAACAGTTTTACTCGTTTTTACCTGGCCTTTTTAGGACAAATACCTTACCACATTTGCCCGGCGGTGCCTCCCGAGGTCGTCCTCCTTCCGAAGTGGTTTCCCATCAACCTTTATAAGATGAGCGCTTGGTCACGGGCGATGGTGGTTCCTTTATCCGTGTTGTGGGCGATGAAGCCCGTTCGCACGTTACCGCCTGAGAAAGGAATCCGCGAACTCTTTTTGACTCGACCGGAAGACTGGCCATTGACCCGGGGTTCAGGGGCACATGGGGGCTGCGATCTTTGGTCCTTATTCTTCCAGATGGTGGATCGCTGTCTGAAGTATGCCGAATGCTGGGGATTCCTCCCCTTGCGCAAGCGTGCTTTGCGCGCGGCAGAGAGGTGGATGTTGGAACACATGGAGGCCAGTCACGGACTGGCGGCCATCTATCCGCCGATGGTCTGGAGTTTGATTGCCCTGCACGCCCTGGGGTATTCGCAGGATTCGCCCGTCATGCGGGAGGCCTGGCGCCGCGTGGAAGAATTGCTCATCGACACCGAAGACCAAACCAGTGCCCGGGTTCAGCCGTGTCTCTCCCCTGTTTGGGATACTGCCCTGACCCTGCGGGCTCTCATGTCTGCCGGCCTATCCACAGACGATGGGCAGGTCCAAAAGGCCGTGGCGTGGCTCCTCGATCATCAGATTCTGACGCCAGGTGATTGGTCTCACACCGTGAACGTCCCGCCAGGCGGATGGTGTTTTGAACATGCCAACCCTTTCTACCCCGACTGTGATGACACGGCTGCCGTTCTCACAGTCTTGGCCACGCAGTGCAATCACGACGAGAAACAGAACTCCCAATTATTCCCCCCACAATGGCGGCTCGTTGATGAGGATAGACGCAAGACACCCCAAACGGGGCAACGATCCAAGAGTCGCGGAATGTCGCCGCAGGAATTGGAAGAGCTTGCCAAGCGGACTAATGAGGCGATCTATCGCGGCGTTACATGGTTACTGGGGATGCAAAGCCGCGATGGCGGTTGGGCCGCATTTGATCGGGACAACTGCTGCGCGATCCTCACCAAAGTCCCCTTTGCCGACCACAACGCGATGATCGATCCGAGCACTCCCGATATCACAGGGCGAGTGTTGGAGACATTGGGGACACTCGGTTATCGCGTGGGGTTTCCCGCAGTAGATCGGGCGGTGGCCTTCCTCAGGCGGACCCAGGAGCCCGATGGCAGTTGGTTCGGTCGCTGGGGGGTCAACTACATCTATGGGACCTGGCTGGCCATCACTGGGTTACGTGCGGTGGGCGTTCCGGAAGACGATCCCGCCGTCGTCGCCGGGGCAAACTGGCTCCTCAGCCATCAGTTGCCCGACGGGGGTTGGGGTGAATCACCGGCTACCTATGAGCATCCTCACCTACGCGGTGACGGCCCCAGTACACCGTCGCAAACAGCCTGGGCTATCTTGGGACTTTTGGCGGCAGGGAAGGCCAGTGACCCCGCGCTGGTCCGCGGCATCCGATATTTGTTGCGGCACCAGTTGCCGGATGGTTCCTGGCCGGAAGAGGCCTTCACCGGGACGGGCTTCCCCCGCGTGTTTTATCTCCGCTACCACATGTATCCCCTCTATTTCCCGCTTTTGGCCCTGGCTCGTTTTGCCACCATGAACGCCGACCGACTTGCCGAGCTTGACCTGCCGGAGTTGCACGTGGTGGCACCACCAATCGATGTTGAGGATGTGACGGCCCGCATTGCCTAATCCATGATCGCTTGAAGGAGTCGAGCGCGATGCAGTTTCCCTGGTCGTTGATCAAGGCCATGACCTGGCATGCGCTGAAGTGCCGGTTGACCGGCCGTCGCCGTGCGCCCATTGTCCTCATGCTAGAACCACTTTTTGCTTGCAACTTGCGATGCGAGGGCTGTGGCCGAATTCGGGAATATCATCATGTCATGGATCAGCGACTGTCCGTGGAGGAATGCCTCGCCTCGGCCCAGGAGTGTGACGCTCCCATCGTCAGCATCTGCGGCGGCGAACCGCTGCTCTATCCCGAGCTTGACCGTCTCGTCAATGGTTTGATCGCCCAGGGACGCCATATTTACCTGTGCACAAATGCCCTGCTTGTTGACCGCTGGATCGACCGCCTGCCACGATCATCGCGGCTGACATGGAACATCCATCTTGATGGCATGGAAGCGACGCATGACGCCATCACCCAACGACCAGGGACATTCCAAACGGTGATCCAAAATATCCGAAGACTCAAAGCGGATGGCCGGCGGGTAACCACCAATACAACGATCTATGCGCAAACCGACATGGATGAAATTCTTGTGCTACTCGATTACCTCAGCGAGCTCCGCATCGATGGCATGCTCCTTTCGCCGGCTTACCCTTATCCGGTGGTAAATGGGCAACCTCAGCGTTTGCCCACAATTAATGGGCAAGCTCAATTACCCGGCAGGGCACGCGAGTTAGGCAAAGACCATCAGGTGGCATCGCAACTCTTTTTGACGCGCTGCGAGGTCCACGCCAAGTTCGCCGCCATCCGCAAACGACTGGAAGGTTATCGGCTTCTCAACTCTCCACTGTATTTGGATTTCTTATGCGGAAAGCGGGAAATTCCGTGTGCGGCCTGGGCATGTCCTACCCGCAATATCTGTGGTTGGAAATCTCCCTGTTACCTTTTGACGGATACGCATTATCCAACCTTCGCCGAGTGGCAGGAGAAAACGCCGTGGCATCAACTGGGACCCGCCCAAGATCCGCGCTGCCACGATTGTCTCGTGCATTACGGCTTTGAGACCGGCGCCGTCGTCGGCGGCGATCTATCGCTCTGCGAGGGCCTGGCCCTTGTGAGATGGCAGCTTGCCTCGCCCCGCGCGGCCTGAGGTTTTTTCACCGTCCCGTCGAGGGATAAAGCGGAATGCTAGGGGCTCCATCCCAGTACCGTTCCATACCGGCTGAGGCGTCCGAGTCTTGCGAGGCCTCCTCCACCGGTGGCAGGCGCTGCGGCTTTTCGGCGGCAAACCACCGGTTACGGTAAATGTTGACCAGCGGCAAGTCAGACGGTAACGTCACCGGCGGACTGGGCGCAAGCCGAGCAACGGCCTCATGGGGGGCCACCACCTCAAAGCCACCCGTCTCACTTAGCGAGGCTGCTAGCCCTGTGGCCGAGCTGTTTCTGATCACGGGCACCAACGGGGGATCGACATAATCGTCGTGACTGCCCGAGTCGGTAGCCATCTCGCTTGGCGAAACGCTGCTTACCTTGACGGTTTCAGTAGGTTGAGCGGAATTCCCAGGGCCGGTAAAGTCGCCGGCTGTGACGTTCGTTTCGCCGACAGAAGGTGCGCTTTCCTCCTGAGATTTGGGTACGGGAAGCCGCTCAGTAGGCTCTTTTTCCAACGAAGGAGTGGATGTCACTTCGGCACGTGGATCCAACATGTCACGGTCAGTGCCGTCTGATTCTTTTTGGTCTGGGCTGGGATCTGGCGTTTCCGACTCGCCGCGCCCGGAGAAACCGTCGTCGTTGGGTTGACTAAGGATCGCCATTTGGGGCGGGACGGCCAGCGTGACTTGGACGTTTTCCAAATGCGATTGCTGGGCAGGTCCCTTCTCATCTTTCGGTTTGGCCTGATTCGCCCCCACGTATCCGGTAATGGGAACCATTGCGAATCCGGCTTCCACGTCTTCATGTTCGGTCGTGGCTGGGGAAGCACGATCCCCAGTGGTGGGGTTCGGCGTCGATCTTTGTTCTGCTTGGGCGACCGCCATATTTGCCGGGACGGCCAACCCTAGCCGATGGAAACCGCTGCTCCCATCTGCTGATGGTTGTCGTCCCGCTTGGACCATCTCCCAGACCTGCTGGTTGACTTGTGGGTAGCGGAGGATGGCCCACCCGATGCACAGCGCAGCCGTTAAAATAACACCAAAAGCGGCAGGAAGCCTGGGCATCGCGAAACTCCAGCTTTGGATGTTCAGGCAGGTTTTGGTTAAGGCAGGTGAGAGGGCGTGTTGCGAGTTCCCTAGTAAACATACCCGCTGTTTTGACCACGGAGAGCCTATTTTCACCAACCTGCCCGCATTTTCTGTGATAAACTGAAACGAGCGCTCCAGTGAGGGAAACTTTACCGGGTCAAACTCGGGGTTTCGTTCATCAAGGACGTTCCGTGACGACGGGTGTTCCACGTGATGCTAAAGGACCGCTGACAAATCGAACGATGACCGAAGACTTGCCGACTAGAGAATCTTTAACGGAAAAGACATCTTTGCCTGGCCACGAGCAGGGTTCGCAGCGAGAGGCTAAGAGGTTCCGTGCCTTCTTGGCAGGGGTAATGCAAGGGTCCATGGTGGAGAAGGGCCTCGTTGGTCAGGACTATCGTGACCAAATCAAGGCCCTCTTTCAGCAGTATCTGCCCGAGGTTGATCTCTACGACCCGCTGGCCGATCATAGGAACTCCCTGGAGTACGACCGGCGGACTGGGCGGGACGTCTTTTTCTACCACAACAAGATGTGTCAAACGATTGATTTGTTGGTTGCCTATCTGCCGCAGGCCTCGATGGGCACCGCCATCGAGATGTGGGAGGCATACCAACATGGGGCCATCGTGATCTCCATTAGCCCCATGAAACACAACTGGGTGGTGAAGTTTCTCAGCCATCGCATCTATGCCGATCTAGGGGCCTTCGCTGCGGCTATAGCCAGTGGCGAAATCCGAGAGCTTTTGCAGGAGAAGCGGATGCGCCCTCCGAGATCCTCCGAGGGCTGATCGTTTCATCCTCATCTTTCGAGCGCATCAACGCAGGCTGTTGAAAACCGGCTCGGCGTTTAGAAGGTAGCTCTTTCCTGGCAGTGTAGAATTGGCAAAGCAAGGTTGTTGGGGCGTTTGACGCCTCTACCCTCTGCAAAACGAAGAGTTCAAGTCCGTAGTCGATTAAAACGGAGGAACATACGATGGTTCGCACTGCCAGCACGATGATGCTTCCCTTGGGTGCTCCTGCTCCCAATTTTTCTTTGCCCGACACAGAAGGCCGGATCGTTCGGCTTTCCGACTTTCGTGGAGCGCCGGCCTTGCTCGTTGCCTTCATGTGCAATCACTGTCCCTATGTCAAACACGTGGCCGATCACTTGGCCGCACTGGCCAAGGAATACCAAGCCAAAGGCGTGGCCGTTGTTGGCATAAACTCGAACGACGTGGAAAACTACCCGGAGGACTCGCCCGAAAAGATGCGGGAGGAGGTCGCGCTGCGGGGTTACACCTTCCCCTATCTGTTCGACGAGACCCAAGAGGTGGCCAAGCGTTATGGGGCGGCCTGCACGCCGGACTTTTTCCTTTTCGACAAAGAGCAACGGCTCGTCTATCGGGGACAGCTTGACGATAGCCGACCGAACAACGGCATCCCAGTGACCGGCAAAGACCTCCGCGCCGCCTTAGACGCCGTACTGGCCGGTCAACCGGTGTCGCCCGATCAAAAGCCCTCTTTGGGTTGTAACATTAAGTGGAAGCCCGGCAACGCACCCGATTATTTCGGCAAATAAGAGCCCGTCCCAAAAAGTCCCTCTCTCCCTCTGGGAGAGGGTTGGGGTGAGGGCAAGCGATCGTCGGAGTCGAGTGAGAAAACCAGCAGCGATTCGAGTCACCCTCACCCCCGGCCCCTCTCCCGCCGAGCGGGCGAGGGGAGGTTATGGGATAGGCTCTTAGCGGGCCTTTGGCTTGACCACGATGGGACATGACCCTCTACTACCGCAGTTTGGTTTGCCAGGGACACCGTCTGGGAGGGACGCGGTCCTCTGCGTCCGTTATTTTGGAGGCGCGCAGTTCCCCGCCTCGGCTACCCTAGGGGGACACATTCTGTCGCGTCCGCCCTGTCTTTGTCTATTGCTTCCCCGAAACTAGCCGTCCGAATTCCTCGAGCAGATCGTAGCTTTTTCTCCACGGGGTGTACATGAAGCCTTTCACTTTCGGTACGCCCTGGACGACGTTTAGCCAACCTTTCACACCTTCCAGGTTTGGGGCGTCGTAGTAGCAGGCGATCAGTTGCGAGAACCCCTGTTCGGCGAAGAATTGCACGCTCTTGGGTCGCGGCTCGCCACCCCAAACGGCGATGACCAGGTCCTTCGGCACGTGGTTCCAGCTCCCCGTGAAGTCGCCCTCGACGAGGTAGTAATCGCCGTGGGCATTGTGGTTGGGGTCTAGCATGTCTGACCAGATGTAAACCTCCAAATCGGGCATGTATTTCCGCAGGATTTGCACCTGCTTTGTGATGCATTCGCCCAAAAGCTGGCCCATGTCCCGACCACGACAGGCCTCACAGGTCCCACCCATGCGGATCTCGTCCATGCTGAGGATGACCTTTTTCGGGTTGACATGTTTTGCGAGCAGTGCAGCTTCGTGATCGAAGATTTCGTACAATTCCGGTTCTGCCATGCACACCGTGACCTGAGATTCGTGAATCTTCTGGGCGTGATACCAACTCACGCGGAGTCGTTGCCCATCTTTGATGCGACTTCCGGGAAGCAACCGCAACGGTGGCGCCGGGCGGTCCACCCGATATGGGCTGTAATTGGGGTCTTCGAGTCGCTGATAATCTCGACCTTCTTCGTACACAACCGAGCCGTCTTCGCTCTTGACCGAGACCGGTGTACCGGGCCGCCGGATCACGTTGATGGGGCCCATCTCTTCGATGGACCAATCGTCGATCCAGAACTTGCCACTTCGTCCGCCCCAGACCCCTGCGTAAACTCGAACCACCTCGAAACGATGGCTATTGAAGACCAAGACGAGCTTCGTCCAGTCCATGGTTGGCGAGAGATTAAATCCAATGGGGGCCAACGCACGGTTGTCTGCCAGCACCTGGACCATAAACGCACTGGTCGGTTGGAGGTCCTCCGTTTTTACCCAAAGCGTCATCTTGTAACACCGATAGGGATGGACCTTGACCTCCTGCATGACGCGACCGTGGCCATGTTGATTCGCCCGAAAGTTCTCCATGCGAAGCGACGCTTGGCCACTGTGCTTGACCTGTGTATCGACGAAGCTCACTTCCCCCGGTTGATCGTGAAAACGCCAGCCGGTGAAGCGCTGTCCAGAATACTCTTCGAAACCGCCATTTTGAATTTGCACGGGTGGATCGGGGATGAGTGTCGCTTCTTGCCCGTGTACCTCAAATAAAGCATCCTTGACGGGAAGCCCCTCCGCCAAATAACGATTGTGACCAAGAATGCCGCCACCATAGCCCACGGAAAAGATCGAGGGGATAAGCTCCAGGTGATTGCGGGCACAGGCTTCCTTCACAACTTCCAGCCGCCGGAAACGCGCGTCGTCCCACTTGCAAAGGGAATCCAGGCCAAAGGAAACCGCCGCCCCGGTGTAGCCGCTTCGCCCCGCGCGATCCAGGAGGTTCAGCACCTCTGTCACGTCCGAATCGCGGCCTAGTCCCCAGCCGAAGACCCATACCCAGCGCTCCGGGTAGGATGCCTGTTGGGCGATCGCAGTTCTGGCTCCCAAGAAAAAGACAGCTAAGTTGGACATGATCACGATGATCATCACGCTGAGATTTCGTCTCCAATGATGTCGCATGACAGTGTCTCCTCATACTTGACCGTGTAAAGCCTCTCCCCAACACCCAGTGGCATTGCCATAATGGGGGCTGGCCGGAAGCCATTGTGCTTGGCCGGTGGTGCTTTAGCAAGTCGTCCCACCAGTAAAAGCATGCCCGCGAAGATGAAATTGGCCTTTGCGTTCGGGAGCAGCGCCATGTTCACCTCGGATCGTATTCGATTGCTGTTGGCATGCCTGGTCGCCGGAGGGGGCCTTCTCGGTTCGATCAGAGCAACTGCCGAAGAGGAAGAAGTAGTGGGGAAACGTCCTTACGAGATGGATTGGGCCAATCGTTTTGAGGACACCCGGCCACCATTGATCGACTTTGAGGACTTGGAGGGCTGGACATTGGAAGCCCGTGATGCAGTGGCTGATTTTCGTCGTTCACGCGAGCAGCAAATCTGGGGCAAATACGTGGGCAAGTTAACCTACCGAGGTGTCGGGCCAAAACCCGTTGTCATCATCCGTCCCCCACAAGCTGTCGCGTTTCGTGGTCCCGTCGATTGCGTGAACGTTTGGATTTACGGAAACAACTGGGCTTGGGTCCCCGACCGTACCACACCACCGGTTCGTGTCACCGTTCTCTTAAGGTCACGCGAAGGACACCCTGTTCGCGCCGAAATGGGCCACGTTAACTGGAAGGAATGGTTTCTCGTCCATACCCGGCTTCATCCCCGGGACGTGGAAGCCCTGAAGGACGGCGGCTTTGTGGAGGGGATCGAAATCGCTGGGGGAACGAATGAGGAGGACCGCGCGCTCTACTTCGACAATCTCACACCGTACTTGGAGCCGTTGCCGCCGTTGACCTTTCAGCCCCGACCGCGTCGCCCACTGACATTGCCTGAGGGTCAGCCGACAGGGGTTCACACGGGCCCTGGCGTTTTGCCCTTCCCCACGCGAGAGGAAACGATCCTCCCCGATCAGCTCACGCCGAATTATCAAACCGAACTGGTCCAAAATGGCGAGGCGTATGAGTTTCGGTATCGCGGGGACGACGGCCAGCTTGTGTATCGTTACACACCCCAGCACGGTCATTGGGGTGACATCACCGTGACATGGAACAACGCACTAAGTTTTCGACCCATGGTAAGCGGCGGGATTCGTCTTCGCACAGCCGAGGGCCGCCTGGTCGAACCGCAATACAAGCTGATGAGCTGCGCGGTGGAAGGGGACGCCGTGGTTGCTCGGTGGCAGGTGGAAGCAGCGAATTGCCACGGTGAGGTGACCTACAGCTTTCGATTGTGGCAAAAAAGCCTTGTCATCGACGTGGCCTGTCTTGGCGGGATTGTGGGCGAAGTGTCGTTTGGTTATGCCGAGGGCCTGCCCCATCCGCGGTTAGTGACGCTGCCTTACTTGACATGCGAGGCCCAACGCCCTGCCGTGGTGGTCGCCGGTGATGAAAAGGCGCCACTCTTTATGATGGGTCTGGTCGATTATTACCGCTCTAATGCGTCTGCCCTGTTTGCGATTAACGATTCCAGGGAAGATCACCTGACATATAACGGCGGTGCCCGCTATCTCCCCAAGACCGATGGCAAACTCAACGATGCCTTTGAGCGGTTGTTTCTTACGGTATCGCCGCGCTTCGAGGAGGTCCTCCCCAATATCCCTAATCCCCGGTCACCGTGGATGCATGTCACCGGCGAGCGGGTATGGCGGGCCCATGGGGCATCAAATCGTGAAAAAGACTACCAGTTGTGGAAACGCGTTGCCCGATATGGCATGACGAAGATCGTTGTGACCGATCACGAGACGGGCTGGCGGGACGGCGGGGAAAGTTTCACCTTCCGCACTCGGGCGGCACCGGGGAAGGGAGGCGACGAGGGCCAACGCTGGTACGCCGAAAAGATGCACGAACTCGGATTCCGTTACGGCATCTACAATAACTACACCGATTATGCCCCCGTCAATGAATACTGGGATGAGGACTGTGTAACAAGGCTTTCCGACGGGAATTGGCGCCGGGCGTGGCCGCGGTGTTACAATCCAAAACCCACCCGCGCGGTCGAATTTGAGGCCAAACTGGCTCCCATCATTCAAGAAAAATTCCACCTCAGCACCGCGTACTGCGATGTCCACACGGCCGTGCGGCCATGGGATTACTGCGATTTTGATGCCCGTGTGCCCGGTGCCGGTACGTTCGCCGCGACATTTTACGCCTACGGTGAAATCATGCTTCACCAGAAGGCCACTTGGAACGGTCCGGTCTATAGTGAGGGCAATAACCACTGGTATTATTGCGGTCTGACTGATGGAAACTACGCCCAGGATCAGGTAGCCCGACTGGACATCAACCCCTGGCTGGTCGATTTTGATTTGCGAAAACTGCACCCCCTGTGTTGTAACTTTGGCATGGGCAACATGGGGATGTTTTATCCCCGCGGACCGGAAGGACTTGACCCCGAGACGGCACTCGATCGCTTCCTGGCAGCCACCTTGGCCTTCGGCCATACAGGCTTTCTCGTCATGGAAGGCGGGATGGCCAACGCCGTGCGCAGCTATTATTCCGTTCAGCAAATCCATGCCCGGTATGCCCAAGCGACGGTGGAGGACATCCGTTATCGAGACGCAGAGGGAAATATGCTCCCCACCGCTCAGGCCCTAGCTACAGGCGCATTCCGTAGATCGCAAGTGTACGTCAAATACGCGAATGGCCTTCAGCTTTGGGTCAATGGAAACATGTCCGAGACTTGGGATGTCCCCGATGTCAACATGACGTTACCGCCCAATGGCTGGTACGCTCGCGGCAGCTTTCCTGATGGTGTCTTAGTGGCGTACTCAGCCCTGGTCGATGGTCACCGTGCGGACTACGTGGATTCGCCAGGGTATCTTTACGCCGACGGGCGTGGAAAAGTTACCCGATTTCCTAAGGCCGTTTGCGATGGGCAAATTGTCTTATTGCCCCAGGCAGATGGTTCCTTTGAACTGATCCCTTTGGGGTGTACCGTCATGGGCGTTTTTCTAGACGGACGCTCGGCCCAAGCCATCGCCCTCGATGAAGAAAATCGCAAAGAATTGGGACCGGCCGAGGTCCGGTATAGTCGGGCATTTGTTCATGTGGTACCGCAGGAAGGGGCCTTCAGTTACAAACTCCGACCGGAACCGGCACCCCAAGTATCGCTTTGGTGCGACCGAGAATCTGTAGTGCCTGGTGAGACTTTGGTCATCTTCGGGCCGGATGCCGTGAAATGGACTGTGCCACCAGATGCTGCGCCCCGTGCCCACATTTGGTACCAACAAGACGGCCGATGGCTGGATTTCCGCGTGGTCCCCTTGGCTGATCTGGAGCTGACGGTGAAGCCCCAGCAGTGGCTATTGCGGGCACGATCAAACCTGCCTCAAGAGCAAGAGTTCTCTATCACCTTGGCCGAGCATACCCAAAAGGTATTATTTCCCCCTGGCGTGTGGCAGGACGTTCTTTTTCCCTTTGTCCCGGTGGAACAGGAGCAGGTGATCGACATCCCCGTGGAGGTGAGCGGGGGCGGATGTCGCCTCCTCAAGCATTGGCAACTTCGCTGCGAAAAGAAACGCGTGGAGGTCGTTGGCTTCCCCTCCATCCAACGAACGGTGCAGGCTTTTCGTCAGCAGGAAGAACAACCGGTGAGCAGTGCCACGGGGGCGATTGTCGATCGACGGACCACCCGCTGTGGCAATGTGGAAAAACCGTGCATCTTCATGCACCCGCCGTATCAAGGCGGTGTGGGGTACGTGGCGGCCCTTCTGGAACCGGTCCAACTGCCCCCAGAACCCGCTGCTGCCCTCCGCTGCGCTGTCGGAAAAGGCGATGGCAGTGATCCGGGAGATGGAATCCTCTATCGAGTTTACGTCCTTGATGCCCAAGGGCAGACCACCCTGCTCGGCGAAAAAGTCCAACGCGAGCACGCCTGGGCAGATTGGGAAGTCGATCTCGGTCCCTGGAGGGGTCAACAGATTGTATTGAAGCTTGTGGCCGATGTGGGAAACAATAACAACTCTGTGGGCGATTGGGCCTGCTGGGCAGACCTACGGATCGAAAGCCGTGAACCACAATGGGTTTACACCGTCTTGCCCGTTAACCCTGGCCGTTGACCGTTCAGCTAACACGAGCCGCAGACACACGCCCGGACGGTGGTGACCGCGTTGCCTCCGGGTGGCGATGATACAGCGCCGCGCTGTGTCGTGACCGAAGATAATCCAAACCTTCCGCCGGCGAACCAGGGCGCACGCCACGGAGTGAGTCCCTCCAAAAAGACAAGGGACGCGGGGGACCGCGTCCCTCCCAGTTCCGGCGCAACTAACACGTAGGTTTCATTTAGAGTGTCCACGGTGCCCGCATCGGACGGGACAGCATCTTCGATGCCTCGGCATCGCCAACAATCTCTTCCTTCTGCGGGTCCCAGGTGATCTTTCGGCCAGTGCGGATAGCAATATCGCACATGTGACTAATGATGTCTGAACGAACGGCCTCCTCAATGGGAGCGATCGCCTTACCGCCCGCCTTGATGGCCTCGATGAAGTTCTGATCGTGCCGGGGACTCTTCGTCAGGTGGACATCGTCGGGACCAAGTTCCAACTTGAGAAGCGACTTGGGTTCCGCATCGATTCCCGATCGCCGGACATCCACCCAGCCTTCCGTGCCGATGAACTTCGTCGAGTCGCTACCGGGCTTGAAGGTCATGACGATGCCGTTTCCCATTTGCACCGTAACATCCCAGTGGATAACCGTATCGTAGAGACCTTCCTTGGGTATCTCACCTGTTCCCTCAAAGGTCATGGGCCCCGCCAAATCGGCGTCACATCCCCAGATCATGATGTCCAAAGGATGGGCCCCCCAACCTGCCAGGAATCCGATCGAGTAATCGTAAATCCAGTATGTCCCCGGCGTGACACACCGGCTGACGGTGTAGGGCTTCATCGGGGCGGGGCCGATCCACATTTCGTAGTCCAACTCCGGCGGGACAGGGGCCGGCTCGGTGGACCCCCCGGCGCCGCCATCGGGTGCGACGACCTCGATCCGCTTCAGCTCGCCGATCTTGCCGCTACGGACAAGCTCACACCCAAACCGACAGTGGGCCATGCTCCGTTGCTGCGTCCCGTACTGAAAGACGCGATTCGTTTCCTGGAATACCTTCCGACAGATCAAATCCTGCTGCACGGTGAGACCGAGCGGCTTTTCGACATAGGCGTGTTTTCCCGCGCGGGCAGCCATCACGGCAATCGGCACATGCCAGTGGTCGGGCGTGGCAATGACCACGGCATCGATATCATCGCGGGCAAGAAGCTCCCTGAAATCTCCGTAGGCCTTGCCCTTGATCATTTCAGCCATGGCATCCCTCCGATCACGGTAGGCGTCGGCCACGGCCAGGGGTTGTGCGCCAGGGCAGGTCATAAACCCCCGCAAAAGGTCGCGACCACGTCCACCCACCCCGATATGTCCCAGCGTGATCCGCTCACTGGCCGGAGCCGCGTCCTCCAACCCAAGGGCACGTCCCTGAACGAGCCAAGGCACACTGACCGTTGTTGCCGCCAACGACTGAAGGAAAAACCGCCGCGAGAACTGGTTTCGTTTCATGGCCGTACCTCGTCGATTGTGCAAGTAAATCCACACGCTCTTGACCGGTGGCGCTCTTTACGCCCAAGATGTTGCCGAAGCTTCACAGACCCTTCGGCAAACTGGACATCTGGAGGCCTTCAGGAAGGCTACCTTATGGTAGACCGCCCCATTTGCCCGTGCAAGCCACCACGCTCTTGCTCGTAAGATGGGGGTAATGGAAGGCGACGCGCTGCCGTAGTCGGCGACGACCATGGATCATCCATTGGCACCACGGCGGACACGACGACCCGCGTCCCTCCGCATATTGCGACAAACGGCGCCTCCCAGCTACCGACAGCGGCAGAGCCCGTCCTCGCTACTACAGATTGTCCAACCGTGGAAGTAAACCGCGACGTGTGCGACCTCAAATCGGACTGGCCAACCGCGCAGGAAAACATAGAATACAGTAAAAAGGGGCTTTCCCCGAGGGACAGGCTAAGACACACGTGTGTCGAATTTCCGAACAGGATTGACAGCCGAGGGAGGTTTTTGAGGCAAATATGTTTATCTTTGATCCTATTTATTTGATTTTCGTCAGTCCGGCGATCATCTTGGCCCTTTGGGCGCAGTTTCGGGTAAGAAGTACTTATGCCCAAGCGCGGCAGATTCCCACCCGCTTGAGCGGTGCCGAGACCGCCCGCCTAATCCTCGATTCCGCCGGTTTGACCGATGTCGGTGTGGATGTAACACCCGGTGAATTGACGGATCACTACTCCCCCGGTGAACGGATTATACGCCTGAGCCCTGAGGTCTATCGCGGGCGGAGCTTGGCGTCGGTGGGCATCGCTGCCCATGAAGCGGGCCACGCCCTGCAACACGCCTTTGGTTATGCTCCGCTCATGATCACGCAGATCGCTTATCCGGCGGCCAACTTCGGAAGTAGCCTCGGCATTCTGGCCCTGCTTATTGGATTGGGCATCGGCCTCACGTGGCTGGCTTGGGCCGGTGTCTATCTCTTCTCGGCGGTAGTCGTCTTCCAGGTGGTCAACCTGCCGGTAGAATTTAACGCCAGCCGCCGTGCCAAACAACTGCTTGTGGAACGCGGCATCGTCCCGCCCGAGGAAATGCCTTACGTCAACCGCGTTCTGAACGCTGCTGCCTGGACGTACGTTGCGGCCACACTGCAAGCCATCTTGACGCTGCTATACTATCTGCTGCTCGTCTCCAGCCGTGATCGAGAGTAAGTGGGGCGCCATCCACGTTAAAAACTTTCGTTGGCTTTCTAGCCTTGTTTCCATCGGTGGTGGGCCTTTGGAAGTTATTTCGTCCGTGCCGATACACTTCCCCGCCCGAGCTATAGCCTCAGGGAGCCGTTTCGTTGTATTTTTTGAGGGCAAACGGCGGACCTGGAAAATGACAGAACCCAAGAAAGCGGGGGTAATAAGCCGGGTCCGGCGTGTGGCAAGGCGATCGAGGAACCTGTCCTAGGGTTTTTTCACTAATCAGAGGTCCTTTAACGGCCATTCGACGCAGAATGCGATCTTACAGGGTTTTCGAAGACACTAGGCTTCTCTGGGAAAAGCCTTTCGAGCCTGTCCCGTAATCTCCCCTCGCCCGCTCGGCGGGAGAGGGGTCGGGGGTGAGAGCGGCTCGAATCACTGCCGGTTTTCTCAATCGATTCCGACGTTCGCTTGCCCTCACCCTAACCCTCTCCCAGGGGGAGAGGGGGACTTTTCGGGATAGGCTGTAGGCTAGAGACACGGCTGAAACTCGCTGTTAATGGAGAAAAAGCCTTGTCCTGATGCTGGTGATAATCCGCAGAAGGAAAAGGCATTCGAAAACACCTTGTAAGAGGCCCACCGCCGATTTGGCCGGGCATTCAAACTATGGCCAAGGAGGGGTCAACGATAGAATCGGTGTTTCTCGATCTGAACCGCGTGTTGCCCATCCACGGGAACATGATTTCACGGTACGGCGGGAAAGAAGGCGTTTGTGACATTGGCCTGCTTCAGTCGGTTGCCTATGCCCAGAGCAGTTTGTTCACTCCTGGCAAAGGCTTCGGCGTGGTTTGCCCTGGGCATCTTTTCCTTCGGCAAACACGCGGCCCTCGCTCTCCAGCTTGGCAATTCGGACTTTTGTCGCCTGTGGATCGGTACGAAAGCCTACGAGGTCCTCGCTTTCATCGGTGGCCTTGAGCCGTACTCCAACGGCGCCTTCACCGCGAATCAGCTCCACCCGTGGTAGGGTAGCACTTTGACCGACGCGATGGGGCAAAAACACAGCAAGGTAATGGACCCGCTGGGCAGGGGCCGGTGTTGCAGCCGTCAAGTGCCATGTGTTTTGCCAATCGCGGGCAATCGGCTCCGGCTCCGGGTCATAACGATCCGTTTGAGAAAACTCCAGCTTTTCCGGCAACAGAAGGTGGACCTGAAGGGCGGCAGGTTCATTCGTGATATTCAAGATTTGCCTGGTTTCATCGATCTTGATCTGATTGTACGCATGCAAGAGCCATTGAAACTGCGAAGGGTTAGGTGCTTGCAACTGGTCGAACATGACAAAGACACCTGGGCGGATATGCACCACATGCCGCCGGAAACGATCCAGACGGCCACCGTAAGCCGCGGCTGCCTCTGCCTCAACGTAGTCATAGCCGTCCGTTGAGGCAAAATGGACCAACTCTCCGCCCATTCCCCATCGTCGCTGGACCTGCCCTTGTCCATCCACGAGGATACTGTTCACCGCCCTGGTCGATCGGGTCCAGCGATCGTGATGAGGTGATCCATACCAGGGATAGTATCCCGTCGCAATGGCCAAGCCTCGCCCAAAAGCTTCGATGACATAGGCGTTTTGGTCGGCATGCCCATGGCTGACACTACCATAGGGGCTGCTTCGCAAAAGAAAACTGATATCATTCTCCCGGTCGCCGAGGGCCGTATGAATGGAGGCCAAACCGACGCTCGGAAAAGCACGTGCCTGTGGTAACTCTTTGGGTGACCGGGCTGTTAAGCCGGGGTCGTAGGTGGCCAGGCTTAACACATCCGTGCCAATCGTCGTGCCGCATTCCTCCGCATACCAACGGAAATAGGGATTCTGCGTGAGAGAGGAAAAAACGTACATGACGTGCCCTAAACCCCGCGGGTTTCCGGTCTGACCATCGCCAAAGGGCATGTGTTGATGGTAGGGCGTGGCCGTGTAGAGGGCGTAATACGGTGTGTTTCGGAAGAAGGGTTTTTGCATTAGGTCGATCCCGGTGGCTGCCCGCAGTGCCACCACATAATGCAACGCAAACTGCATGTAAGCGCTCCAGTATGCGGGACCTTCTTGCCAACCGCCATCATCGCCACCCCATGCCGGATAGGAGGTGTAATACAGCAAGGTGGCATAGTCGAGCCACTCTCGGGCTTCAGGCCATTCGTGAATAAAAGAAAGCGCACATTCGCCAAGGAAGCCCGGCAAACGTCCGGCGTGGCTTTCATACGGGTTGCTTTCAAACGGCATCCGCTGAAGGCGGTCCAGGAATTGCTTGGCTCGGATCTTCATGACGGATTCGATCCGCTGCCGCTCCTCCGGCGTGAACAGCTCGTACGTCCAGTCGTAAGCCCGCGTTCCCCGCATCATCATCCACATGGCCGGTTCGTCATAGGCGAACAGGCTCGTTGGACCGTTGGGATCCCAACCGAAAAAGTGCAGGATGCGACGTTTTGCTTCTTGACCCAGATCGTGGTCACCTGTCAACAGCCAGGCCAACGCACAAGATTCCATCACATCCATCGGCGGCCGTGTGGTCCGCATCACATTGACGGCCCAGGGCCCGCGATCCGCGCCCGTCGGGGCGTAGCCCGGTTCGGGCACCAATGGCTCGCCGACACGCCGCCGACATGAATCAACAAGGCGATTGACCTGGGATTTCAGCGGTCCCGCTGCCAGGCGTCGGACTTCCTCCAAACGTGCCCCGGGGAAGAACAGACGCGGTCGGTCTCGTGGAATCTTTGAAATGATCTGATCCCAGGTGGGGAATGGGAAGGCCCTGGCGTCTTCCGGGATACGAAATGGCCGCGCTCGACCCCAAACGATGCCCTTTTCTGTCTCGATCCCATATCGCCAAAACCACTGTCCGGGCGGTAAAACTTCCTGCGGGACAAAGACGGATCGGTGAAGGTTGCCGTATGTGCGGACGGGTTCCTCCGTGAACGTTTCGGAACGGGAGAGTTGCAAGGCGTAGGTGACCCCCTTTCCCGCGGGGACCCAAATAAAGGGCGGGGGATTGATTTCGACAACTTGATCATCTGCTGGTGAATAGGGTTTTTGCTGGGGTCCCACTGGAGGATCCAGCCGCAGTGTCGTTTCGGCTCCAATTGTAGGCTGTGGTCCACAAATGACTGCGCAGATGACCAACAAATTGATAACAAGCCAAGATGCGCTTTTCATGGAAGGTCTCCTCGGTTGGCTAAGGCTTTCTAACCCGACACGTCCACCCTGAGGTAATCTTTCGGCAGGAACCGGTTGCTTGCTGATCACCATCGTTAAGGGTCGAGAGGTGGCTGTCAACAGGGCGTTCAAGCCGCAGGGATGTGCACGTCCGCTCGTGGCTCTGGGAAGGATCGTAGATCATCCATTGACACTAAGAGCCTACCCTGTAATCTCCCCTCTCCCGTTCAGCGGGAGAGGGATTGGGGGTGGGGGTGACTTGAATCGCTGCCGGTTTTCTCAGTAGATTCCTACGATCGCTTGCCTTCAGCCCAACCCTCTCCCAGAGGGAGAGGGGGAGTTTTTGGTATCCGCTTTAAGGCAGGCGCGACGGCGCTTCCCTCCAGATCAGGCGCAAAAAAGCGGCGCCTTGGATGCTCGCTCTCCGCGGTCCAAGGCGCCGGAAAATGCGACTTCCTGTCGGCACAGAATTTCACAAACGACAGGTGTCTTCCGCGGTCCTCGCCGTTTCGATCAATAGACCTCGTCCAGTTTCACAGGTCGCCGTTCGGTTGCCGAGATCAACGCCGCTTCCAGGACCCGCTGTGTCTGATAAGCATCCTCAAAGTCCGGAATGGGCACGGTCGGCTCTTCGCCCGCAATGACCTTCAAAATGTCGTACGCCTGATTCACGAAACCGTGTTCGTAGCCGATGATATGGGCATCCGGCCACCAATTCGCGACGTAGGGATGATCGGCCCCGTGGGTGACCATGATGTTCGTCCAACCCTGCACGGCACGAGGCAGCGTGGCATCATAGAATAACAGCTCGTTCATCCGTTCAAAATCGAACTTAAGAGCACCCTTCGTGCCGTTGATTTCGAACATGTTGCGATTTTGGTTACCCGTCGCTTGACGTGCGGCCTCAAAGCTGGCCACGGCGCCGTTGGAGAAGCGGGCAAGGAATAGCACCGTGTCATCGACTGTGACATCACCCCACTCCTCTTTTCCAGCGCCTCCGGAGACAATGGCCCCCGTCGAACCGGCACTGGGGAGCTTGCGCTTCTTGATGAAGGTTTCAGCAATGGCGCCGGCAATTTCGGTGATCTCCATGCCCGTGACAAAGCGGGTCATATCGACGATATGGGCATTGAGGTCACCGTGGGCCCCAGACCCGGCGAGATTCTTATCGAACCGCCACACAAGAGGCACGTTCTCGTCGGCCCAATCTTGGAGATAGGCGGCCCGTACGTGACGAATTTCGCCGAGCTTGCCCTGCTTGACCAAAAGGTGGGCTAACGCGACCGCCGGGCAGCGACGATAATTGAACCAGACGAATGTCTTCACGTTGGCCTTCTTGGCGGCCTGGACCATCTCGCGGGCATCGGCGAGCGTCCCCGCAATCGGCTTTTCGCAGGCCACGTGCTTGCCCGCTGCAATCGCTGCCTTGGCCACTGGGGCGTGCATGTAGTTGGGTGTGACGATATCGACCAAGCCGATCTCAGGGTTCTTCACCACTGACTCCCAATCCGTGGAAACGTTCTTCCAACCCCAATTTGCGGCGAAGCCCTCTGGATCGGGGTCCACGCCCTTCTGGCCAAAGGACGTATGCATGATCGGTTTGATCGGCGGCTTAAAAAACTTGGCCACCTGACCCCAGGCATTGGAATGGGACCGACCCATGAACCCCTGACCGATCAGCGCGACATTGATCGTTTGCATGGCAAGCTCCTCCGAATGTTGATAACTCTTGTGACCTTGTTTGATAAGCCCTTTGGACCGCCGTTATATCGCATTTTGCTAAGGATTCAAGTGGCCTCGAAAAAACACCTTTGTTCGCCGCCGGAAAATCTTCGCTATCTTGACCAACCTGTTATCAGACCGCTGGGTTGCCGCATACCCGCCCCCACGGCATACCACCTATCCGATGAGGGACCGTAAAATCCATATATTAACGCTTGCCGATTTCGAAGGAAATAGCCCGAGCCAGGCGTTTTTGCGATAGCACCTTCCACCTCTTACGGACTTTGTATGAATCACGAAGACTTTGATGTTCACGGACTTGCAACGTATCTCCACCTGACGCCACAACAGGTGCAACGGCTCGCCGATCGGGGGAAGATTCCCGGACGAAAGGTGGCCGGGCAATGGCGTTTTTCACCGGCGGAAATCCATCAATGGTTGGAACATCGTATCGGATTATTGACCGATGACGAAGATTTCGCCGAAATGGAATCGCAGCTCAAACCGAAGAATGCGACGGCAGGCGAGATTTCCATTGCCGCCCTCCTGCCGGACGAGGCCATTCAGGTCCCCTTGGTAGGCCGCACGCGAAATTCAATTGTCCGTGAAATCGTGGAAGTTGCCGCCCGGACAGGCTGGCTCTGGGACACCCAGGCTATGATAGAAGCGGTTCTTGCCCGCGAAGATATGCACCCAACAGCCTTGGAAAACGGCGTGGCCCTTCTGCACCCGCGCCGTCCCCAGCCGCGGATTCTCGAACAACCGTTTCTGGCCTTTGGCCGAACGCAAAGCGGTATCCCCTTCGGCGGCGATACTGGGACCTTAACCGACTGTTTCTTTCTCATCTGTTCAGTGGAAGACCGTGGCCATCTGCGGACCTTGGCCCGCTTGAGCCGCCTGTTGGCCGTCCCCGAATTCCTGCCCACCTTGCGCGAATTGGAAGACCCGTCGGCCATTCGCAAGTGGATCGCCGAAGTCGAGAAGGGATTCTGATCCCGCGCGAACCAAAGTGATCGGTTGGCAATCTCTAACCGCAGGGCCCCCGGCATCGGCAATAATGTATTTATGGACTTCGGCGTGAAGGGTTGCCGAACCTGGATCATGCCTTCGTTGAAAAAAGGCAGTATTATCCGTATGCTGAGGGATGGGCAGAGGATTGGACACGAGCAAAGGCTTAAGGAAATCGGCATTTTATTTCAAAAAACTTGACAATCGGCGACTTGCGGTCCTGGCCGCACGCTTTGAGATGATTCTTCCCCCGTTGTGGGTATTAAGAAGGGGCTGATTGAGTGCGCGGTAGAATAGACCAAGCGGCCGCGGCATAGTTGTTAGGCTAAGGCATCGGCATCACAGAACGCGTTTCTGCATTGTCGGAGAAAGTTTTAGGAGAACTGAGTGTGACGATAACCACCCAGCCTCAAACGACCGGAGCGAGCTTGCAATTAGCAAAACCTGGCGAACCAGTCACTGGGGCGGAGATTGTTGTTCAATCGTTGGTCAACCACGGCGTGGAGGTCGTTTTCGCCTACCCGGGCGGGGCCAGCATGCCCATCCATCAGGCATTTACGCGGTTCCGCGACAAGATCCGCGTCATCCTGCCGCGTCACGAGCAGGGCGGTGGGTTCGCTGCGCAGGGATATGCGCGATCCACAGGAAAAGTGGGCGTCTGCATGACCACCAGCGGTCCCGGGGCGACCAACGTCATCACGGCCCTGGCTGACGCCAAGCTCGACAGCGTGCCCATTGTTGCCATTACGGGCCAGGTGGGAACCTCTGTCATTGGGACGGATGCTTTCCAGGAAACGCCGACGGTCGAGGTCTGCCGGAGCATCACCAAACATCACTACCTCGTCACGGATGTGAACGATCTGGCAAGGGTCTTCCGCGAAGCCTTCTACATTGCCCAGACGGGGCGACCCGGACCGGTGCTTATTGATATCCCCAAGAACATTCAACTGGCCCAAACCGTGCCTGACTACAACGCCCCCATGGACTTGCCGGGTTACCGGCCGGTGGTGCGATTGGCAAGGCCGGAAGAGATCCGCGAAATCGCCCAGGTGATCAAGAAATCACGCCGTCCTGTGGTGTATGCAGGAGGCGGCGTGATCACCTCAGGGGCTTCGGAGGCCTTGCGCGAGTTTGTCGAGAAGACCTCGATTCCTGTGGCGATGACAGCCATGGGGCTAGGTGGTTTTCCCGGCGATCATCCCCTGTCCCTTGATATGCTGGGAATGCACGGCAGCATTTACGCCAATTACGCGGTGGCTGAATGCGACCTCCTGCTGGCCTTCGGCGTTCGGTTCGATGATCGCGTAACGGGAAAGGTCTCCGAGTTTGCTAAGCACGCCACGATCGTTCACATCGACGTGGATCCGTCGGAGTTGAACAAAGTCAAACCTGCCCACATCGCCGTGCTGAGCGATCTCAAATACGCCCTGGAAGAGCTGAACAAGATTGTGGAACCCCCGGACATTTCCGAGTGGGTCACCCGGGTCATGGAGCGCAAGAAGGCCGAACCATTCTCTTATCGCGAATATGAGGATGCCATCCTCCCACAACAGGCCATCCACGAGCTTTGGAAGCTCACCAAGGACCAGGATACGATCATTACCACGGGGGTTGGCCAGCATCAGATGTGGACGGCCCAGTTTTATAAGTTCCGCAAACCACGGACGTGGATCTCCAGTCTGGGATTGGGCACGATGGGCTTTGGCCTTCCGGCCGCCATCGGTGCTAAGGTGGCTCATCCAGATAAAATCGTCATCGACATCGACGGGGACGGTAGCCTGCTTATGAATATCCAAGAGATGGCGACTGCCTATTGCGAAAAGATTCCCGTCAAGGTCCTCCTCCTCGACAATCAACACCTGGGCATGGTGGTGCAATGGGAGGATCGTTTCCACGCCCGCAATCGTGCCCATACGTATCTCGGCCCGATCGACCAACCTGAGGCCGTCGGCCGCGGAGAGGGAAAGATCCCCCGCTATCATTACCCCGATTTCGTGACGATTGCCAAGGGGTTCAACTGGCGGGCAAGGCACATCCGGCATAAGTCCGAACTCATTGATGGCCTCAAAGAGATGCTGGCCAGCGAGGAACCGTATCTCCTTGATGTGCTGGTTCCCTACCAAGAGCACGTCTTGCCCATGATCCCCGCCGGAATGACGATCAAGGAGCTAATCCGCGAGTGATGACCCGCCTTCGCACATGGGGCACCGGCAGCAACAACTGTTTACGGGGAATGTAGGATCTTCCCGAAAGACACCCGTAAGGGGAGGGTCGCCGTCCTCGGCGACCGGAGATTTTCATCGTCCTCAGCGACCGCAGAATCGGGAGGGTCGCCGTCCTCGGTGACCTCAGGCCGGCCACCGTGCTGTCCTTGGCGACCAAATCCTCGGACGGCGGGGACGCCGTCCCTCCCTTTTGTTCGCCCACTCTGCAGAGTGTAGTTCTAAAACAGGCGACCGTCACCGGGATGACGCGGCCACCGCGGCGGAAATACCGAACCGCATGGGCGGCGCACCCCGCTGATGTGCCCCCACATCAGGCGCCTTCCCCACGAAAGGCGGAGTAAAGTTCGGAATAACGATGCCCGCACCAGCACCCGGACTGGTGTCCTCAAGTTGGAAGATGCCGGTTTTCGTCTCGGGGTCGAACCCAGCCTGGGCCACATACCGGGGCACACCGCGGATACCGTGTTTCTCATGGTCTTCGGGGACCCGTCCGTTAAACAGGTCATAGTCGAAGTCGTTGTCCACATTTTGAGGGGCCGAGCTGATGCTGCGGTGATCCGGCGAGCGAACGTGCAAGATATTATTGCGGGAAACTGTGTGCTTAACGATGCGATTTCCCCCGAAGCCGCCGGTGGGCAGCAGCGGATCACCGGCAAAGATTGTGTTGTGAAAGATGTACATGTGACCGGTCATCCAGTCCTCGCTGCCTGCGAAGCCCATCTTGAGGAAAGAGCCTCCCGTGTAGTCGGGCCTCCACTGACTCCTTTCAACCACATTCCCCCAGATATAGAGCGGACCGATTGAGGTAGGGGCGTTTCCGATCATCATCGCGCATTGTCTGATGTAATTCCCCCAAACCCGCACGTTCCGGTTGCCACCCTCGACTTCCAGGCCATCGTCCCAGCAGTGGCTGACGATATTGCCATAAATATCAGAATCGTGACCTGGCGAACCGCGGTAGCTGCCATTGCTTCCTCCGCCCACGATGTCGTTATACATGTGGTCGAGGTCGGAATACATTTCGTTGTACCGGATGACATGATTTCCGGCGGTGTCAAAGAAGGAGATGCACTGCGGACCTTGGGGATGCGTGGGATAAACCGGCTCGTACCACGTGTTCGTGTCGGAGAAAGGATGATGCATCCGGCACCTTTGGATGATCACCCTGTGAACATCGCGGTTGCGACAAAGAACGGCCGCGTCATAGTCGAATCCGAAGCCTGTTTTCGGATTGGTCCGCCCCCAGTCGGAAATGTCGCAGTCCTCAATGACAATGTCATGCCCTTTATCAATTCGAATGGCGCCAATGGGAGATCCGCGCGGATTGTTTGTCGCCCCCGCGCCTTTGAGCACGAAATTCCTCACAATCACATAAGAGGCGTCGATGCTGATGCACGTATCGTGCTTGTGCTCTACATCAATGACGGCCCCTTGACCGTCGTACACGCGGTAGGCGTCCGGCCGGCCCGATTCGGTAATGGCGAGCGGTTCCTTCCCGCCGGGGACGTTGATCACCTCACCGATGGGAAACTCCTCCGACCACGTAGAGGCGACCAGCCGAGCCACTTGATCCGTTCCTTCCAGTTGTAACTCGATCTCGTACTTGGTGCCCGGTGTTAAATGGACCAAACTGCCCCGGTAGTCGGCGAGATCCTGATCCGTCTTAGGAATCGGATTGTAGCGCATGGGTAGGCCCTGCTGCCAAGCTTCTTCACCCTGGCGGCGAAAACGCACCAAGACCTGCCGATCGGGTGATCCCCCGGGCGGCGACCAGTAAAGACCAATACAGTGAAACGTGGAAATGGCCACGGGCTGCTGCGAGGCATCTTCCGCCGAAGCGATTGAAAACAGCCAGCCCAGAACACAAATAACGGTCGCCGGCACTGTCAAAACGAGAAAGCTTTTCATCCCGTGTGCCTCCCCAACCAAATGCCACATCTCTTCACGAACTGCCATCCGATCTTACACCCGGAGACACGACACGTAGCCCATTATGTGCCAGTCAACCTCCGTTGAACATCCTTAGCGATGATGAACACGCTGTCATCAGATCGCGCCTTTTGCGAAGCGTGCCACTTGACGCAACAATGTTACCAAGTGGATCACCGCGCATGATCACTTGGACAGTATCAATGGCTGCCAGGCGGGCAGGTCACTCAACGACTGAACGGCCTCGGGCGACAGGGGTATCCCCCATTGTTGGAAGAAGGGGCTGATATCCTGGTTGACGGCACGAGAAAAACGCATAACCCATTGATCGCGCTTCTCGGCATCACTTTTCGGGCGTTCTTCGGGTTTCAGTGTTCGATAGGCGGCAAATGTCTTTTCAAAGGGTTCCCAGCCAAACGCCTCTTGTAGCTGTAAATACATATCCAGTGCCAGAAATGGATCATTTTTCCACTGCTCAAACGGACTACCTGCCGAAAAGTATTTTCGCCGCCTTTCGAGTCGCTCGCGCGTGGCCAGCGCCGGATGAGTCTTCTCGCGTGGAACCGCACAGAGGTGATCAAAAACATACACTGTAAACAGATTATTTGTGACTTCGCCTGTGCCCTCGAAGGTCCAATCCGGTGACTGGTAGTTGTGCCCGATTTCGTGAAACAGTCCCCACACGCCCCCGTGATCGTTCCGCCGTAGCCGATCCACATTCACCAGCACAGGGGCAATGTCCAGATGCGTCATGATGGGATAACCGGAATGCATATATCCCGCGCTGATTTGGACGTCGCACACAATTCGCTGCGCATCGGTCCGGGCTGGTCCGCCCGCCAGACGATTGCAGGCCGCAATCACGGCTGTCCAAAACTCCATGATCTGGGCGGGGTCTTCCAATGACCGCACATATTCGGACGGCAAAGTGAGAATAATGCGATCAGAGACAAGCTCCGCCCACGGAGCCGGCGCGAGCCGAATCCTCGGCCAGTCCCTGGGATTGGTCTGACCGTGCACATACATCGGGGCTTCCACCGCCCCCTCGATCTGACACCTGATGGTACCCATCTGCGACCGAGCTCGAACCATTCCTAAATAGATCAGCCCACCGAACGGACTGGCCAGGGTAACGCGGGGACCCTGTACCGTGACCCGTTTAACCACTTCCGGCACCCGTCTCCACTCTGGGAGATGCCAGAGCTGGTCGGTGTGACAGCCAATTTGTACGAACACCTGGTTGGCCACGTCGGGAGAATCAAATGTGACCGTGATCGGTCGTCCTGCCACGGCGTACAACCCCGTGCTTTGCCAGCCCGTGTGTGTTGGATCAATCGTGATGCTTTTGCGAACGGTACGGGCAGAAGTTGGCGGCTGCCCGGGAAACACCACAGCAGCGGGATGGGCCTTCACCATATTCGCCTCGGCGTCAAGCGACTGCCGCACTTGGAGCTGAAGCATCGCCCGTGCCGCCTTGTCCGACTGGCGAAGTGGCGACTGCGGAGTCGGAATGACGGCAACCGAAGAAAGACCTTTCCCCCTCGACATGGCCTGTCTCAGCGGATGATTCTGAGGAACGACCGACAAGGCAAGCGTGACAGTTTGGGCAGCCTGCTCGATCACCTCATCGGGAACGTCATTGTTGGGTGTTTTGCCCCAACCCAAGAGTTTGGCCGCTTCCAGGGCGTGAAATTCTGCTCCCGGTAAAGGGGAACTCGCGAACCCCATTCGGGTCGTTCGTTGGAGATAACCATCCGCCCAAAAAATGCCACAGTCGGCCAACAGGAGATTCCCGGGAAAATCATCCCGGAGACTCTTGCCGGGATTGAGCTGCAACCAGCCCCAGCCCAATCCACCGACCAATAGACCTCCACCCATTCGCACATAATTGCTCACGACAGGGAGAGTGGCCGGCGTTAGATCATGGCTATTCAGGATGAGGACATGAGTTTGAGAAAGAAACGCGGGGTTGAGTTGCTTCCAATCCATGACGCGAATGCCCCGGCGACGCGATTCATCATCATTGCGGAGCCAATCGGCCAGGTTAGACATCCGGTAAATCGCCACATTACACGGGACTGCCCCCGAGCTTGCCCATTGGATCGCATTGAGCAAGAATCGCCGCGTGCCCGGCGCGCTCAGGGCCTTTTCCGTCCAAAAAGCGCCTGTGTGTCCGAAGGCAACGACTCGCTCCGTGCCCCACTCTCCCGCGACCACTACCGGCTGATAGCCGTTGCCTGTCTGACCCACCAGAACGGGAAACACCTTTTCGCCGGTCACACAAAGAGGCCCTGCCACCGCCCCCGGGTCAATAACAACCTCGTC
>Ga0209608_1000430_pt1 | contig 42586 bp, 34 predicted proteins | sample AD_UKC130_MetaG_FD_184428 | JGI IMG/M metagenome (GOLD analysis project Ga0209608, IMG submission 184428) | Active sludge microbial communities of municipal wastewater-treating anaerobic digesters from Canada - AD_UKC130_MetaG (SPAdes) (version 2) | ecosystem: Engineered > Bioreactor > Anaerobic...
TCGAGGGCTACACCGACGTGATGGCCTGCCACCTCGCCGGCGTCACGACCGCCGTCGCCACGTGCGGCACCGCGTTCGGCAGCGACCACATCAGCGCGCTTCGCCGTGTGATGGGCGACGACACGGCTGCCGGCGAAGTGATCTTTACCTTCGATCCGGATGCCGCAGGCCAAAAGGCGGCGCTTCGCGCCTTCGCTGACGAAAAGCGCTTCGCCGCCCAGACGTACGTGGCCGTGCCACCGAGCGGGCTTGACCCGTGCGATCTCCGACTGCAGCGCGGCGACGGCGCCGTTCGCGCGCTCATGGACGCGAAGAGCCCGATGTTTGAGTTCGCCATCGACCAGGCGCTGCAGCGCTTCGATTTGTCGACGGTCGAGGGCCGCGCGGGCGCATTGACAGCGGCGGCGCCGATCGTGGCCGAGATTCGCGACCCCGCGATTCGCCCTGGCTACACGCGCGTGCTTGCGCGCAAGCTCGGCCTCGAGCTGAGCGAGGTGCGCGCAGCCGTCACGCAGGCGGCGCGGCGCGGCGCGGCGGCGGCAGGCGGTGCCGGGGGTGCTGGGAGTCAGGGCGCGAGCCCCCGCGGCAATGCGGGTGGCACCGCAGGTGGCGGCGGGGCCGGGGGCACCGGCAACGGTGTCGGCGGCGGCGCGCATGCTGCGGCATCCGCACCGCTTGCACCGGTCACGCTTGCGAGCCTGCCGCGCGACGGCGATACACGGCTCGAGCGCGAGGCGCTGATGGCCTACCTGCAGTTTGGCCACGCGATGGGCGAGGAGCTCTTGGCCCGGGTCATCGAGGTGCCGTTCCTCCACCCGGCGCTCGACGCGGTGCGCGCCGGCATCGCGCCGGCAACGGTGAACGCGGCACGGCACGGGTGGGCGGCGGCCGCAATCGACGGCGTGCGCGAGCCGTACCGGAGCCTTGCGGCCGAGCTGCTGACCGAGCCTTTTCCGGCGAGCGACGAGGCGAGGGCGGTCGCGTCTGCAATCTCGATCGCAACCCGCGTGCTTACCCGAGCGCTCGATCGCGAGAAGGCGGCCCTTCGCGGCACGTCGCAGCGGCTCCCAGAGGGCTCCGATCAGTGGCGCGAGGTGCAGTTGCGGCTTCGCGACATCGAGCTCGAGAGCCGGGCGCTGACCGCCGCTGACTAACCCCAGCTGGCGCTCCGGCACGCAGAGAGGCAGGATGACAGCATGGCGAGAGTTCGAGAAACCCACCTGGCGGTCCTCGCGCGCGATCTCAGTGTGGGCCACGCGGCCGGGCGCGGCACGGCCGACCGCGCGGTCGATGGGGTTTCGTTCGAGCTGCCGTTTGGGGCATCCCTCGCCATCATGGGTCCGACCGGCGCAGGCAAAACAACGCTCGCGGCTGCGCTGACGGGCGCCGAACCGATCGCGGCGGTGCTGGGCGGCGAAGCCCACGTCATCGACCTGCCGGTACGAACGCTCTCGCGTGCCCAGCGCCGAGCCCTGACCTTTCACGTCGGCTACCTTTCGCAGAGCGCGAGCGTCGAACTTTCGCCGACGCTCACCGTCGGCGACATCATCGCCGAGCCGCTGACGAGTCGCGATCGTCGTCTCAACCCGCGCGCGCTCGCGCTCCAAGTTGCGGGCTTGCTCGACGAGATGCAGTTGCCCCTCGGTGCAGCGGCAAGGTTTCCGTACGAACTCAGCGCGGGGATGCGCCAGCGCGTCGCCGTCGCGCGCGCTCTGGTGCTGCAGCCGAAGCTCTTTGTTGGTGACGAGCCACTCGCCGCCCTTGACGTTGAGGTGCGCGGCGCCGTGATCGCGGCCCTGCAGCGGCGCCGAGATGAGTACAACATGGCGAGCCTGGTGGTCACGAACGACGCCGAGCTTGTGCACGCGCTGGATGCCGCCGTGCTGGTGTTGCGGCACGGCTCGGTCGTGGCGCAGGGCCCGCGCGAGGCCGTCCGCTGGTCGGCATCTGTAGACATCGACCACTCGTTGCTGGCGATCTGACGCGGCCGCCCGCAATCTGACGCGGCCGCTCGATCGGGTGCGAGGTGCCAACTCGCGTGGAGGAACGAGAAAGGCCAGGGGTGGAAGCCCTGGCCTTAGTTGAGAGCCGCGCTAGATAACGCGGGTCTCTCGCTCCCCGGCTTGGACTCGAACCAAGAACCTATCGGTTAACAGCCGATTGCTCTGCCAATTGAGCTACCGAGGAATACTGCCGGGCCGGAACCTGGCAACTCAACGATGCTACCAAAGACGGGGGCAAGTTGCTAAATCGGCGGGGTCCCGCGTGTCTTGCGCACGAACCCATTCGCCGAATCAATGGCATGATGGATTCATCATGTTGATCAACGATGCGCAGCGCCCGCTGTACGAACTGAAAGCCAACCTCTTCAAGGGGCTGGCGCATCCATTTCGCATTCGGATTCTTGAACTGCTCTCTGCGGCAGACGAAGTCAGCGTCGCGCAGCTGCTCGACGACACCGGTTTAGAAGCATCGCACCTGTCGCAGCATCTCGCGGTGTTGCGCCGCCACCGCCTTGTCGGCTCTGAGCGGCGGGGGAGCCACGTCTATTACCGGCTCGCAAACCCAGCCACGGCCGAGATGCTCGCGGTTGCTCGTGTGCTCCTGCTTGACATGCTGCGCACCGAAAGCGCGCAGCTCGAAGAAACGCGGACACTTCCCACGCTCTCCGCACTCCCGGCAGGCGGATCGGGCACGCGTTGAGTACACGGCGAGGTGGCACGCGGGCGGGCGCATATCTGCGGAAGATCCTGCCCTCGGTACGCGACTACAAAGACGTACCGCGCACCTGGCGGGGCGACCTCGTTGCCGGTGTCACGGTTGGCATTGTCGCGCTCCCGCTGGCACTTGGCTTCGGGGTGAGTTCGGGGCTGAGCGCCGAAGCCGGCCTCATCACCGCGATTGTTGCGGGGCTCATTGCCGCGATCTTCGGCGGCTCAAATGTGCAGGTTTCGGGCCCCACCGGGGCCATGGTCGTTGTGCTCCTGCCGATCGTCGCGATGCACGGCGCCGGGGCAATCGCCGTTGTGAGCCTGATGGCCGGCGCGATCGTGCTGCTGGCCGGGCTCCTGCGGCTCGGTCGCGCGGTCAGTTTCATTCCATGGCCGGTCATCGAAGGCTTCACCCTCGGCATCGCGGTGATTATCTTCCTGCAGCAGGTGCCATCGCTCACCACGCCCGAGGCGCTTGATGCCACAACGACAAGCTCGAACGCTGTCGTTGCCGCCGTGCAGGCGGTCGCAGCCGCCGACTGGTCGTATCTGCCATGGGCGGCGGGCGCGGCGCTCATCGTGGTCGTCTGCATGCAGGTTTCACAGCGCATCCACCCCGCGATCCCGGGTTCGCTCGTCGGCATCGTGGTCGTCACGGTGCTGTGCCTGTTGCTCCCGAACCCGCTCGCCGTGATTGGAGCCCTCCCCAACTCGTTGCCGTTCCCGAGCATCCCCACCGTCGATTCCGCAGTCCTACCGAGTCTCGTGGGCCCGGCGCTCACCGTCGCGGCACTGGCCGCAATCGAGTCGCTCCTATCTGCCCGTGTGGCCGCGTCACTCGATGCGACGGGCCCGTACGACGCCGATCGTGAGCTGTTCGGTCAGGGTCTGGCATCCATTGGTTCAGGACTTTTTGGCGGGATGCCGGCAACGGGCGCGATCGCACGCACGGCCGTGAACGTACGATCGGGCGGACGCACCCGGCTCGCTTCGGTCTTGCACGCGGTCGTCTTGCTGCTTGTCGTGTTGGTGGTCTCGGGGCCCGTCGGCATGATCCCGCTCGCGGCGCTTGCGGGAGTGCTCATGCTGACCGCGTGGCGCATGGTGCACAGGGCAACCGTGCAATCGATTTTGCGTTCGACGCGGGCAGATGCCGCGGCCTTTGTGGTGACCGCCGTCGTGACGGTGTCGGTTGACCTCATCGTCGCGGTGTTGATCGGCATCGCGTTTGCGGGCGTGGTGGCGATCCGGCAGCTGTCGCGGCGCACCGGCGTGCAGTACGAGACGATCGAGCGTGATCCAGTGGCGGGCGATGAGCAGATTGCCATCGTGCGATTCGATGGCCCGCTGATTTTCGCGACGGCCGATCGCGTGTTCGAAGAGGTCACCAAAGCGCGGGGCGCGAAGGTCGTGATCTTGCGGATGTCGAAGCTTGAACACGTGGATGCCACTGGCGCACACATCCTCGCCGACATCGTGCTGGCGCTGGAACGACGTGGCGTTACCGTGCTCATCAAGGGCGTGCAGCCCGCGCATGAGGGGTTGTTCCGGACGATTGGCGTGCTCGCCTCGCTCCGTGACCAGCGGCACCTGTTCTCAGATATCGATGCCGCACTCGCTCACGCGCGCGACCACGTTCGCCGGCTGGCACCGAACTGACCCGCGGGGTGCATCGCCGTGCGTGCCTCGGGCGTACCCTGGGGCGCGCAAACGCCTAGTCTTCGAGGTGATCGACGCCCGGCATCCACTGGTTGCCCGGACGATTCCAGCCGCGCTTCTTGGCGATCTTCTGGGCCGTCTTCCAGTCGCCGTCGTCGAGGCGGTCGACATAGATGATGCCGTCGAGGTGATCGAACTCGTGCTGCATGATGCGCGCGCGCCAGCCGTCGACGTCGATCAGCACGGGGGTGCCTTCGAGGTCGATGCCTGTGACTCGCACGCGGTCGGAGCGGCGGAGCGGGAACCGCTCACCGGGGAACGAGAGGCACCCCTCAGACTCTTCGTCTTCATCGGGTGCGCCCGGAATGGGGGGCGTCATCCACAATTCGGGGTTGATAATCACGCCGCGCCACGGGGCATCTTCGTCGTCGACGTAGCTGTAGGTGTAGAGACGGAGCCCGACGCCCACCTGTGGGGCGGCCAAGCCAACCCCTGGTGCGGTGTCCATCGTCTCGAACATGTCGGCAACGAGCTGACGGATCTCGTCGGTAATAGTGTCGACGGCGTCGGCCGGTGCGTGAAGCACGGGGTCGCCCATGATGCGAATCGGAAGAACTGCCACGCCTTAACCCTAGCTGTGAGTGCCGCCGGGTAAAGTCAGAGGGTGATGTGGAGCCTTGCGATTACTGATGAAGTTGGCGACCAGCTGGTCGGCGCCTTCCAGAACCCGGGGCTCCTTCTCGGAATCCCGCTCGCCCTTGCCGGCGCCGTATTCATGTCGTTCGGTGCGCAGTATCAGCACCGCGGCGTTGAGAAGGTCGAACGGCTCAGTGGGCAAGACGGCGCGAAGGGCCTCACTGGCGCTCAGCTGGCGCGACTCTTTTCGCGGCCGTCATGGGTCGTCGGCACCATCATGCTCGGGTTGGCAATCGTGTGCCAGCTTGGCGCGCTCTCCGTCGCGCCCCTGATCGTGGTGCAGCCGCTCGGCGCGATTTCGCTGGTCATCACGACCCTGCTCAATGCGCGCATCAGCGGACATTCACCCACCCGCAAGTCGGTGACCGCGATCGTGGCGTGTGTGGGTGGCATTTTCATCTTTGTGCTGATTGCGGCCATATTTGCGAGCGAGCGGGATGTCACTGAGCGCGACTTGCTCGTGATCCTGGCGCTCCTCGGCTTCGTGATCGTTGTGTTCACCGCGTTGTGGTTGTGGTTGCGTCGCAAGATCGGCGCGCTGTTCTACATCATGGCGGCGGGCGTCGTCTACGGTTTCGTCGCCACGCTCGCGAAGGTCGTCATCAAGCGCCTGCAAGCGGGGGAGTTCGAGTGGCTCACGCTGGTGTGCCTGGTCGCTCTTATCGCCGCGACCGCAGTCGGGGCCTACTTCGTGCAGACCGCGTACGCGTCTGGTCCGCCAGACCTCGTGATCGCCGGGTTGACCGTTGTCGACCCGATCGTCGCCGTGCTGATCGGCCTGCTCGTGCTCGGCGAAGCATCGCACGCGCCGCTCTGGGCGTTCATCGGTTTCGGCATCGCCGGTGCCATTGCGATCTGGGGTGTCGTGCAACTTGCCCGCTATCACCCGCAGGTCGTGCACGACAGTCGTGAGCTTCCGATCGAGCGCGGGGGCGGCTCCAACTCCTAGCGCGGCCCGCCTGATGGTGTGCAATTGGTGCGCGCGCTGGGCGAATAGAATCAAGAGCGCGGGGCGTTAGCTCAGCTGGTCAGAGCAGCGGACTCATAATCCGTCGGTCATGGGTTCAAGCCCCATACGCCCCACCGCGACACGAGACGATCAATCTCGGATGACTGTCGGTCCGCTGTAGCCCTGTATTTCGTCGCATGCGGTCATTACCATGAGCGCATGCGACGACTCTTTGTGCTCGCAGCCGCAGCCGTAGCCGTGTCCGTTCTCCTGCTCGCCGGGTGCAGCTCATCGACGCCTGCTCCGCCCACGCCGTCCACCAGCGCTTCTGGCGGCAGCGCCGCGTCCGCTCTGTCTTCCACCTCGCCGTCCGCATCGCCTACGCCGAGCGCGACGAACAGCGAATTCGGTGCCTTCGGAAGTCGCGACGCGCTGATCTCGACGTGCATCACCCTCGACAAAGAGAAAGTGGGCTCCGAGTACCTCACGATTCAGACCGAGCAAGCCCGGGTTGAACGGCGTGTGGTTGCTCCTGAGTGGCTCGTCTATATTCCGGCGACGAACGAAAATGGTGACGTTGCCATCCACTGCATCTTCGGCGGAAGCCCTGACGACATTGAGTTCATGACGGTTGGTGGGGTGTTGCCGTTCTCGGAGGACGAGATTCAACGAGACATCGCATCGAACGACAACTACACGTATTGAATCGCGGCCCGCGCTGCGGTGCGCAACGACCTGAATCGACACATTGGCGCAAGAATCGGCCAGAGGCCCGCGTGTTCAATATGATGTCGGGATGTCCCAGTCATCACGCACACCTCCGGTCCTCATCGTCGTGGGCACGCGCCCTGAGGCGATCAAGATGGTGCCGGTCATCCGTGCCTTTCAGGAGAGCAAGCGCGCCCACCCGATCGTCATTTCCACGGGACAACACGCGCAGCTTGTCGCCGAGGTGTTGGCGTTCGCAGGCATCGAGCCCGATGCGACACTGACGATTCGTGATGAGGAGCGCACCCTCAATGGGCTCTTCGCCGCTGTGCTTCGTGGGTTTCAGGAGTACGTGGCCGAATCGTTCGGCGAGCACCCGGGCATCGGAGTCGGTCCCGCCTTCGACGGCTTTCCCGTTGCGACGCTGGTGCATGGCGACACTTCAAGCGCGGCGGCCGCGGCACTGGCGTCATTTCACCTTCGTATCCCGGTTGCGCATGTCGAGGCAGGGTTGCGTACTTCTGACACGCTCTCCCCATTTCCAGAAGAACTGAACCGCCAGCTCATCTCGCGCATCGCTGCCGCACACTTCGCGCCGACGCCGCGCAACGCGGCGAATCTGATGCAGGAGGGCATTGCGCTTGGCAAGATTCTGGTGACTGGCAACACGGCGATCGACGCGCTGGCGTTCGCGGCCGAGCACAGCACCACTTACGGCGCGCCTGAACTCGAAGATCTTGAGGACGATGAAGACACGCGTGTCATCGTGGTCACGGCGCACAGACGCGAAAACTGGGGTCGCGGCATCCGTCGAATTGGGGATGCCGTCGCCGAACTCGCCGACCTCTACCCGCACGATCGTTTCGTGGTTTCGCTCCACCCGAACCCGGCGGTCGCAGACGTGCTCCGTGAGCGACTTGACCACTTTGACAACGTTTCGCTTGTGCAGCCCCTCAAGTACGCAGCATTCGCACGTCTGCTGGGCCGGGCCTACATTGCGATGACAGATTCTGGCGGCATCCAAGAAGAGGCACCGACGCTCGGCACACCAGTCATCGTGTTGCGTGACACCACTGAGCGGCAAGAGGGCGTCGAGGCCGGCACGGTCGAGCTGGTGGGGACCGAGACCGAAGCGGTCGTGGCGGCGGTGCGGGCCCTGCTCGATGACGATGACGTCTACGCGCGCCGAAGCTCGCGCGCGAATCCCTACGGTGACGGGAACGCGGCGTCACGCATCGTGCAAGCAAGCGAGCACATCGCATTCGGCACCCCCGCACCGATGCCGTACGCCAGCGGGCTCGACCGGGCCACGGTGCTGCGGGCCGCTGGGTATTTGGAAGATCCCGTCGATGTGCGGCGTGAATTGTCGGCACGGCGTTCCGAAGCGCTGAGGGGAGACCTCAGCGATGAACTCTGACGGTCTCGACGTCGACGTAGAGCTCTTCGCCGGCACGCCGCTTGAGCTGCAGATCCTGTTCTACGTGGTGTTGGCGATCACCCTCTCGTCGTTGCTTTCGCTCACAGTCTTGGTCGTGGCATCCTCTCGGTATCGGCGCCGGCGCAAGCGCCCGCATCCGAGCGGAGACGTTGGGGAGAGCGATTTCCTGTGGGTCTTCATGGTCCCGGCACTGAACGAAGAGGTCACGATCGCCGACAGCGTTTCGCGGCTGCTGCAAACCCAGTGCACCAACAAGATCATTCTTGCGATCAATGACGGGTCTGAGGATGCCACGGCCTCAGTTCTCGCTGGTATCGAGTCCGACAACCTGCACGTGCTCACCCGCGTACCCCCGCGCGCACGCGTGGGGAAGGCAGCGGCCCTCAACGAGGCGTTCGAGCATGTCCGGACCAATCTCTTGAGGCAGGACCGGTACGCGCGCTTCAGCCCCGATCAGGTGATCCTCGGCATTATTGACGCCGACGGTCGGCTCGACATCGACGCGCCCGAAAAGGTCGCATGGCACTTCGCCGACGAGCAGCTGGGTGGCGTGCAATTGCGCGTGCGCATCTACAACCGTCGCGGCTTTCTCACCTGGGCGCAGGACGTCGAGTTCAGCGCGTTCGCCTACGTGTTCCAATCCGGTCGCGCTACCTGGGGTACGGCGAATATGGGTGGCAACGGACAGTTCAACCGCCTCAGCGCTCTGGCCGAGGTCGCCGAAGACGAGGGGCCTTGGCGCGATCGCCTGACCGAGGATCAGGATCTTGGCGTTCGGCTCGTGCAAGCGGGCTGGCGGGGATCGCAGGAGAACCTGGCGGTCATCAACCAGCAGGGCTTGAACAACCTCCGCCGTCTGCTGCGACAGCGCACACGCTGGGCGCAGGGAGCATGGCAGGCGCTTGACCTGCTACCCGCGAGCGCTCGGATCAATGCCGCGTTCGTGGCGCGCGTCGACGCCGTCTTCTATCTGCTGACTCCGGTGTTGCAGCTGATCACCGGGGTCGCGCTCGTCGCAACGCTGATTCTGGCGGGCGTGCACGGCATCTCACTGATACCGAGCACGCCCGTCTTCATGGTGTTGTTCCTTTGCCTTGGCTTCGGGCCAGGGCTCGTCACGTTGCTCCTGCGGGGCAATGGGTGGCGCCAGTTCGGCTACGCGTTGCTCGTTGTCATTCCCTACACGGCATATTCGTGGCTCGTCTTTCCCGCGCTCGTGCGCGGACTTGGCCGGCACCTTGTGGGTCGCCGGACCTGGGCGAAGACCGCGCGCGAACCACTGCAACTCGAGAGCGACCCAGACCCATCGGCATCCGATGCTCGCGTGGGGTGAGCGCCTGCGAATCACAGTGTTGTGATTCTCAGCGCGCATGGGGCATAATGGTCGCGATTGCACAATTGAACACGCACGTTGCCTGTCCCATCAGGGGTGTCAGCTTCGAAGCACAGATCGTAGGGGAAGACGTATCTGCGCACGAGACACCAACGATCGGAGACACCATGGCGACACCACAGGCGCGCGGAGTGATTTATGTGCACTCAGCGCCACGTGCGTTGTGCCCCCACCTTGAGTGGGCGGCCGGTCGCGCGCTTGGTCGCGCGGTCAATTTCGAGTGGATCGATCAGCCCGTTTTGCCGGGGAGTCGTCGTACCGACTTCTACTGGGAAGGCCCCGCAGGCACCGGCGCCGCGCTTGCCACCGCGATGCGCGGTTGGGAACACCTGCGGTTTGAGGTCACTGAGGATCCCACGCCGCGCAGCGATGGCGGGCGCTGGCTGCACACGCCGGATCTCGGCATCCATTACGCCCAAACCGACACCGTCGGCAATCTGGTGATCGGCGAAGATCGCTTGCGCGCAGCGATGGAGCTTGCCGCCGGTGACTTTCGCGCCCTCGAGCGAGAAATGAGCCTCGTGCTCGGTGCCGCGTGGGATGACGAGCTCGAACCGTTCCGCAATGCGGGCGACGACGCGACGGTCGTTTGGCTGCACAAGGTCGGCTGATACAACTCCACAGACTCAGGCAGGATCGGCGTCAATACCGGAAGTCGGCAGGGCAGACCCCCGGCATCGGGAACGCGTAGATAACGAGCCTGACAACGATAAATGCCTCCGGCCGAGAAGACCGGAGGCATTTATCGTTTGCGTGAGCCGCTACGAAACCGAGGCGAACGCGGCGACCGCGTTGTGGCCACCGAAGCCGAACGAGTTGCTCAGCGCGAGCACATCGCCGGCGGGGAGGGCTTCGGGTGCGCGGGGCACGTTCAGCGGGATCGCCGGGTCTTGGTCGTTCAGGTTGATCGTGGGCGGCACGGTGCGCTCGTAGAGCGCCTTGATCGTGAACAACGCCTCGATCGCGCCGGCGCCACCGAGCAGGTGGCCGGTCGATGCCTTCGTCGCGGCGACGGTGACATTGTCGAGGTGGTCGCCGAACACGCTGCGCAGCGCGTTGTACTCGGCGATATCGCCGACGGGCGTGCTCGTCGCGTGTGCGTTGACGTGGACGACCTCGTCGAGGCTGCGGCCCGCACGTTCGACGGCCTGGCGCATAGCGCGCGAAGCGCCGGCTCCCTCCGGGTCTGGTGCGGTGATGTGGAATGCGTCGCTGGTGACCGCGCCGCCGAGCACCTCAGCGTAGATGCGTGCCCCACGCGCGACGGCGTGCTCGTAGGTCTCGAGCACGAGTGCCGCGGCGCCCTCGCCGAGCACGAAACCATCACGCGACACGTCGTACGGGCGCGATGCGGTGGTCGGGTCGTCGTTGCGACGCGACAGCGCCTGCATCGCCGCGAACGATGCGATCGGGAGCGGGTTGATTGCGGCCTCGGAACCCCCGGCGATGATCACATCGGCGTAGCCAAGCTGCAGGTGCTCCCACGCGTTGATGATCGACTCGGTGCTCGACGCGCACGCCGAGACAACCGTGCGGATGCCGCCACGGGCACCGAGGTCCATGCCGATTGCCGCGGCGGGGCCGTTCGGCATCAGCATGGGCACGGTCATCGGGAGCACGCGACGGGGGCCGCGTTCGCGAAGCGTGTCGTATGCATCGAGGAGCGTCCAGACGCCGCCAATACCGGTTGCCCAGTCGATCGCAAGGCGATCAGGGTCGACGTCGGGGGAGCCCGCATCGGCCCAGGCTTCGCGCCCGGCGATGAGTGCGAACTGGCTCGACGGGTCGAGGCGCTTGGTGACCACGCGCTCAAGCACGTCGGTCGCCTTGACTGCCGCCTGCGCGGCGAAAGTAACGGGAAGGTCGAATTTGGCGACCCAGTCCTGCTCAAGCGGGCTGGCGCCAGAGGCACCGGCCAACAGGTTTTGCCAGCTCTCGGCGGCGGTTCCGCCGAGGGGCGAGGTTGCACCGATACCGGTGACGACGATGCGCTTGGTGCTCATGACACGGTTCCTTGGAAGGGAAGGGACTCGGATGCCGCGGCCGACGAAGAACGTCAGGCCGCGGCATCCAGAAAATTAGTCCTGGGCGTTGGTGATGAAGGTGACGGCGTCACCGACGGTCTTGAGGTTCTTGACCTCGTCGTCAGGAATCGTGACGCCGAACTTCTCTTCGGCGTTCACAACGATGGTCATCATCGAGATCGAGTCGATGTCGAGGTCGTCCGTGAACGACTTCTCGAGGGCAACCTCGTCGCCAGCGATGCCGGTCTCGTCGGTGATGAGCTCTGCGAGGCCTGCGAGGATCTCTTCGTTGGAAAGTGCCATGGTGTTCTCCTTGGGTAAAGCGGATAGTTGCGGATCGTGTCGTGACCGAAAGACAGTCTAGGGCGCGAGCGCCGCTGCCTACGGAAGGACGATCACCTGAGCGCCGAACACGAGGCCCGCGCCGAAACCGATCTGCAGGGCGAGGCCGCCGCTGAGTTCGGGATTCTCTTTGAGCAAACGGTGCGTTGCGAGCGGGATCGATGCCGCCGACGTGTTGCCGGTCGTCTCGATGTCGCGTGCGATCTTGACCGTGTCAGGAAGTTTCAACTGCTTCGCGAACTGGTCGATGATGCGCATGTTTGCCTGGTGCGGAATGAAGGCGGCAAGATCGGATGCCTCGATCCCGGCTTCTTCAAGCGCACGCTTTGCGACCTTCGCCATCTCCCACACAGCCCAGCGGAAGACCGTCTGGCCCTCCTGACGCAGGGTCGGCCACGGCACTTCGCCGTCGCGGAACTGCGTGAGTGTGGCGTTCATGCCAACGGCATCGGCCTTCGAACCGTCTGAGCCCCAGACGGTCGCAGAAATGCCGGGGTACTCACTCGGGCCGATGAGCGCGGCGCCCGCGCCGTCGCCGAGGAGGAATGAAATGCTGCGGTCGGTCGGGTCGACGACGTCTGAGAGCTTCTCGGCGCCGATGACCAGGGCGTACTTCGCGGCGCCGCTGCGGATGAGGGCGTCGGCCTGGGCCACGGCGTAGGCATAGCCCGCGCACGCGGCGTTGACGTCGTACGCGGCGGCCGGGTTGGCACCGACACGGTCGGCGACAATTGCCGACACCGACGGCGTCTGCTTGGGGTTACTGACGGTCGCAACGATCACGAGATCGATCAGGGCCGGGTCGATGCCCGCGCTGGCGATCGCTTCGTCACCGGCGGCGGTGGCGAGGTCGATGGCATCGGTGTCGTGCTCGGCGCGCATGCGCGTGATGATGCCGGTGCGCTGCTGAATCCACTCATCGCTCGAGTCGATGGGGCCGATGAGCGCCTCGTTGGGCACGGACACCTCGCCGCGGGCGGCGCCGTAGGCAAGCACTCGCGTGTAGGCGGGGCCGGTTGCCTGGCGGAGAGTCGGGTGAGCGGTGGCGGTCATGATGCATCCTTCGGCGCGGAGTCAGTAAGCAGTGCGACGGCTGCGGCGAGGTCGTCGGGGGTCTTTACGGCCACCGACGGCACGCCACGAAGCGCACGTTTGGCGAGGCCGACGAGCGTGCCTCCGGGGGTGAGCTCGACGAGGCCGGTGATACCGGCATCCGCGAAGCCTTGCATGCAGAGATCCCAACGCACCGGCGCGGCAACCTGACCGACGAGCAGTTCGAGGGCGCGTGCTCCGGATGCCACGGTTGTGCCATCGCTGTTGGTCCACAGTGGGGTGGTGGGGTCGGCAACCTTGCCGCCCGCAACCAGGGCCTCGACTGCGGCGCGCAGCGCCGGGCGGGCCGGTTCCATGTACGTGGTGTGGAATGCGCCGGCAACTTGGAGCGGCACGACACGGGTACCGCGCGGCGCCTCGGCGGTGAGGGCCGCGAGCGCGGGCAGCGCGCCGGCGGCGACGATCTGGCCGGCGCCGTTGTAGTTTGCGGGGGTCAGTTCGAGCTCGGCGAGGCGAGCGAGCACATCAGCTTCGACGCCGCCGACGACGGCGCTCATGCCGGTCTGCGCCTGTGCTGCGGCTTCGGCCATTGCGCGACCGCGCACGCCCACGAGAGACATGCCGTCTGCGGCATCAATCACGCCGGCGGCCACGACGGCGGCGATCTCGCCGACCGAGTGCCCCGCCAAGCTGCCAGCGGCGGCGCGGGCGTCGCCCAGCGCGTGCCAGGCGACCAGGCTCGCGGCCACGATCAGCGGCTGCGCGATGCTGGTGTCACGAATCGTGTCGGCGTCGGAGACCGTGCCGTGCGCGATCAGGTCGAGCTGCGCGGCGTCCGAAAACGCCTCAAGGAGTTCGCGCACCCCATCGAGTTCGAGCCAAGGGGAGAGGAACCCGGGAGTTTGCGACCCCTGGCCGGGGCATGCGACGACGATCATCTCACCAGTTTGCCAACGCACGCCCGGCGTGTTGTGGCAGTGACCTACTAAGAATGTGATTGCCGTTTGTGCGAGGCCGACAGAGTTCCCGGTCTGCGGCGCGCCGCGTCGGGCCCGGCCACTGAACCGAGGATGAGTGCAGACTGCAAAATAAGCGCCTCACGTGCACCCGTGGCATCCCAACCGATCACTTCGCTCACGCGTTTGAGCCGATAGCGCACGGTATTCGGATGCACGAACAGCTCGCGAGCGGTCGCCTCGAGGGAACGGCCGCTGTCGAGATAGGTCCACAGCGTGGTGACGAGGTCGGAGGAGTGCGCCTGGAGCGGGCGGAAGATCCGGTCGACCAGCGTCGCCTTGGCGAGCGGGTCGCCGGCAAGGGCGCGCTCGGGCAGGAGGTCGTCGGCCTCGACGGGGCGAGGTGCATGACGCCACGAGCGGGCGACGGCGAACCCGGCGAGTGCGGCGCGGGCGCTTTGGCCCGCCTCGACCAGTGCGCTGACGGTCGGACCAAGCACCAGGTGTCCGGCGCCGAAGCCGGGTTCGAGGCGAACCGCAAGTTCGTAAAACGAGAGCTCGGGCTGGGCCGGTTCTTCGGATGTGGCACCCGGGATCTCGGCGCGGCCGATCACCAGCACGAGCCGTGAGCCCTGCACACCGATCAGCACGTCGGCGTGCAACTTGCGGGCCGTGCGACGCAGATGATCGACATCGAGCTGCGCGGGAGTGGTGCCAACGAGCACACTCACCTGTCCGTGCCCGTGCCAGCCGAGGGCCGCGATGCGGCTCGGCAGTTCTTCGTCGGCTTCACCCGTGAGGATGGAGTCGACCACGAGCGCCTCCAAGCGGGCGTCCCATAGGCCACGGGCCTCGGCGGCGCGAGCGTAGACATCGGCGGACGCAAACGCGACGTCGCGCGAGTAGAGCAGGATCGCTTCGCGCAGGTGTTCGTTGCGCCCGGCGACCCGTTCTTCTGTGACCTGCACGGTCACGCGGATCAGTTGGAGCGTCTGCTGCAGGCTCACGCTTCGGAGCAACTCGCGCGGCGCCGCGGCGAACACATCGGCCGCGATCCATGGCGTCGACGACGGGTTCTCGTACCAGGCGATAAACGAGGTGATGCCCGCCTGCGCGACGAGGCCTACGGCCGAGCGCCGCCCCGGAGGCATGCCCGCGTACCAGGGGAGTGTTTCTTCGAGTCGCGTGGTCGTCGCGGTCGCGAGGTCACCCGAGATACGGCGAAGCCAGGCGAGTGTCTCGCGTTTGCTCGCACTGCCTTCGCCAGTGATGGATCCGCCCATATGGGTTTAGCTCTCCCCGCCTGCGTTGCCGCTCGTGCCCGCGTTCACATCGTGCAAGCGGTACTTTTCGATTGCCTCCGCCGAACGGGAACGTTCGACGAGCCCTTCTTCTGCCAACGACTGCAAGGTCCGCACCACGAGCGATGGGCCGTCGATTTTGAAGAACCGGCGTGCTGCCGCGCGCGTGTCGCTGAAGCCAAAACCATCGGCGCCGAGCGTTGCGAAGCGCTGCGGTACCCACGGCCGAATCTGATCTGCAACCGCGTGCATCCAGTCACCGACGGCGATGACCGGGCCCGTGGCATCCCGAAGCTTCTCGGTCAAATATGCCGTGCGCGGTTCAGCGTCGGGGTGCAAGAAGTTGTGCTCGTCTGCGGCAAGGCCGTCGCGGCGCAACTCGGTCCACGAGGTGACCGACCACACATCGGCGGCGACGCCCCAGTCGTCGCGCAGGAGCTGCTGCGCTTCGAGCGCCCACGCAACGCCAACACCCGAGGCAAACAGGTTTGCGCGCGGCGCGCCCTCGGGCCCTGTGCCGACACTGATGCGGTGGATGCCTCGCACAATGCCATCGACGTCAACATTCTCGGGCTCAACCGGCTGAACCGCCGGCTCGTTGTAGACCGTGATGTAGTACATGACGTTCGGGTCTGGGTGCTGGCCGCCGTACATGCGATCGAGGCCGGAGCGCACGATGTGCCCGATCTCGTAGCCGTAGGCGGGGTCGTACGCGATCGTTGCCGGGTTGGTGGATGCAAGCAGGTGTGAGTGGCCATCGGCGTGCTGGAGGCCCTCGCCCGTGAGGGTGGTGCGCCCCGCGGTGGCGCCGATGATGAAGCCGCGCGCCATCTGGTCGCCCGCCGCCCACATGGCGTCGCCCGTGCGCTGGTACCCGAACATCGAGTAGAAGATGTAGACGGGAATCAGGACTTCGCCCTGGGTTGAGTACGAGCTGCCGAGGGCGGTGAACGCGGCCATGCCGCCCGCCTCGTTGATGCCCACGTGCACGATCTGGCCCTGCGGGCTTTCTTTGTACGCGAGCAAGAGTTCGCGGTCGACCGAGGTGTAGTGCTGGCCGTTCGGGTTGTAGATCTTCGCCGTCGGGAAGAAGGCGTCCATGCCGAACGTGCGCGCCTCGTCGGGGATCACCGGAACGATGCGGGCACCGAAGTCTTTTGCGCGCAGGAGGTCTTTGAGGAGGCGCACGAACGCCATGGTCGTGGCGATCTCTTGGGTACCTGAGCCCTTCTTCACCATCGCGTAGGCGCTGTCATCGGGGAGCGTGATCGCGGTGTGCGCAGTGCGCCGCTCGGGGAGGAACCCGCCAAGATTACGGCGGCGCTCGAGGAGGTACTCTATGGTCTCGTCACCCGGTGCCGGCTTGTAATACGGCGGCAGGTAGGGGTTCTCTTCGAGGGCCGCATCCGTGATCGGAATGTGCATCGTGTCGCGGAACAGCTTCAGCTCGTCGAGCGTCATCTTCTTCATCTGGTGGGTCGCGTTGCGCCCCTCGAAGTGCGGACCGAGGCCGTAGCCCTTGATGGTCTTCGCCAGGATGACGGTGGGCTGGCCCTTGTGCTCGCTCGCAGCCTTGAACGCGGCATAGACCTTGCGGTAGTCGTGCCCACCGCGGCGCAGGCCCCAGACCTGCTCGTCGGTGAAGTCTTTGACCAGGGCGAGCGCACGTTCGTCGCGGCCGAAGAAGTGCTCGCGCACGTAGGCGCCGCTCTCGGCCTTGTAGGTCTGGTAATCGCCGTCGGGCGTGACGTTCATGAGGTTGAGGAGCGCACCGTCGGTGTCGCGGGCGAGCAGGTCGTCCCACTCGCGGCCCCACACAACCTTGATGACGTTCCAGCCAGCACCGCGGAAGAAGCTCTCAAGCTCCTGGATCACCTTGCCGTTGCCGCGCACCGGGCCATCGAGGCGCTGGAGGTTGCAGTTGATCACGAAGTTCAGGTTGTCGAGCTTCTCGTTCGCGGCGAGCTGCAGCTGGCCGCGGCTTTCGACCTCGTCCATCTCACCGTCGCCGAGGAACGCCCACACCTGCTGCTCCGACGCGTCTTTGATGCCGCGGTTCGTGAGGTACTTGTTCGTCATCGCCTGGTAGACCGCGTTGATCGGCCCGAGCCCCATCGACACGGTGGGGAACTGCCAGAAGTTCGGCATCAGGTGCGGGTGCGGGTACGACGGGATGCCGTTGGGCGCCATCGACTTCTCTTGGCGGAAGCCATCGAGCTGGGCTTCAGAGACCCGGCCCTCGAGGAAAGCGCGCGCGTAGATGCCGGGGGAGGCGTGACCCTGAATGAAGATCTGGTCGGGGCCGCCGGGTGCATCGTGCCCGCGGAAGAAGTGGTTGAACCCGATTTCGTAGAGCGAAGCGCTCGACGCGTAGGTCGAAATGTGGCCGCCAACACCGATGCCGGGGCGCTGTGCGCGGTGGACCGTGACGGCAGCGTTCCAGCGGATCCACGAGCGGTAACGGCGCTCGATCTCTTCGTCACCCGGAAACTCGGGTTCGTTCTCTGCCGCGATCGTGTTGATGTAGTCGGTCGTGGGCACCATTGGCACGCCAAGGTGCAGTTCTTTGGATCGTTTGAGCAGGCTCAGCATGATCTCGCGGGCGCGGCCCGGGCCCCGGGCATCCACCAACTGAGAGAGCGACTCTTGCCACTCGCTGGTCTCTTCCGGATCGCTGTCGAGCGGTGTCGAGGAGTAGGGATCCTGGTCGTGAACAGTCACCATGCGACCTTTCGTTGTGCTGGCAGATCGTGCCGAGGAAACAGATGTGCGGTGTCGCCTGCTTTGTTGGCTCGATACAAGCCGCACACCAATAAGACTAGCGAGTTTCTACCACTTGAGGGCGTGTACGCGACGCCGTCTTTGCACCACTAAGCTCGTAGTGAGGGGCCTGTAGCTCAGCTGGTAGAGCGCCACGTTTACACCGTGGATGTCGTCGGTTCGATCCCGGCCGGGCCCACCAAAGAAATCGTTCAACGATGCGGCGTCCGCAGGATTGATGTCCTCCGCGAAGTGAGACGGACGCCGCGCCAATCCAACGTGCGCTGCACCCAGCGAGCAACGCCGCGGTCAGGCGTGACGGTCAACTAGAGCCCTATGAAGACCGCGAGCCGACGCGAATGCGAATCGTGGCGATCACGACCCTCGCCGTCCGAGCTGGTTCCCATCCATCAATCGTACGAGGTGGTCTCGACACACCTTGAGCGACGCGGAGCGAACCACGCCCGGCCGACGAACCCCCAGGAACGTGCGCCTGGTACGCTGATGGTGTGAAGATTTGAGCGTTTCCCTCACCTGCGTTCGAGGCCAGAGGCCCCGCAGGTTTCGTTACGTTTTCGGGAACCCGCTCATGGCTCACGCACGATTTTCTTCATCATTCACCGCTACCGGTTCGCACTTGAGAGTGGATGGGCTCTCGTTTTCCTATGCCGGTCGACGAGTGCTCACCGACGTATCGTTCGTCGTCCCCGCTGGCGATCGGGTGGGGTTGATCGGCGAGAACGGTTCAGGAAAGTCGACTCTGCTCAGGGTGATTGCCGGTTCATTGAGCGCATCCGCAGGGACGATCGATGTCAACTCGGCGGACGCCGGTGCCGCGGTCGTCGGGCTGCTCCATCAGGAAGCCCCCTTCTCGGCAGCGGCGACGATCGCTGAGTGCTTGGAGACAGCAGTTGCGGCTGCACGACGCGCGGTCGAAGCGGTGAGTGCGCTCGGAACGGCCGTCGCGAACTCTCCTGACGACCGACAGATCGCCGATTCATACGCAACTGCTCTGGAAACTGCCGATCGGCTCGGAGCATGGGAGGTTGACGCTCGGGTTGCCACGGTACTCAACGGCCTGGGACTCTCCGGGATCGATCGTGACAGAGCCACGGGCACGCTCTCGGGTGGACAACGCTCTCGGCTCGCTCTGGCGTGGTTGTTGCTCCGTGCACCGGATGTGTTGCTGTTGGATGAGCCCACAAATCATCTTGACGATGCCGCTACTGCCTACCTCGTCAGCGTGCTCAAAGCATGGAACGGGCCGCTCTTGATCGCGAGTCACGACCGAGAGTTCCTTGATGAGACCGCCACTTCGCTGCTCGACCTCGACCCCGCACCGTCGCAGCACGCTGTTGCGGGGCCGCTCATTCAAGATGGCTCGGGCACAGGGAATGGGGTCACGCGATTTACCGGCAACTATCGTGACTATCTTGCCGCCCGGGTCGATGAGCGACAGCGCTGGGAGCGACAGTATCGCGATGAGCAATCCGAACTCTCACGGTTGCGTGCCACCGTGAAGGAACAACAAACGGTCGGGCACACGGACTGGCGGCCACGCTCCGAGGTCCGCATGGCGCAAAAGTTTTACGCAGACCGCAACGCACAGGTGGTTTCGCGCCGTGTCAACGATGCTCGCGCACGGCTCACCGAGCTCGAAACACGCCAGATTCGCAAGCCCCCACAGGAACTCGTGTTCGGCGGCCTGACGGTCGCAGGTACACCGCGAAGTGCTGGCGCACGTGAGCCCATGCTCACAACCGTCAACGCAACGGTGGCGGGGCGCCTAGAAGCCACCTCGATCAGTGTCAACCGCAATGAGAAGTGGCTCATCACTGGCCCGAACGGTTCTGGCAAGTCCACGCTGCTCGGGATGTTCGCCGGACTCTTGGAACCCAGCTCCGGTCAGCTCACGCGTCCCTTGCATGATCGAGTGAGGCTGCTGACACAGGAGACCTCGCTCCCGGATCCTTTCGGCCGAGGCCCACAACGCACGGCGATTGACGCCTACACCGACCTCGTTGGCATCGACCTTGCCGAGCATGTTCCATTAAGCACATTTGGGCTGATCGCGGGGCGCGACCAGAACCGGCCGGTGCAAGAACTCAGCGTCGGTCAGCAGCGCCGCCTCGCACTCGCCATACTCCTTGCTGACCCACCAGAGGTGTTGCTTCTCGATGAGCCGACGAACCACCTCTCCCTTGGATTGGTTACGGCGATCGAAGGGGCCCTCGCGGGATACCCCGGAACCGTGGTGATCGCGTCACATGACCGGTGGCTTCGCAATCGCTGGGCGGGCTTGCAACTGACGCTCTCAACTGCACCTGCCTCGGTGAACACCGAACTCTCGCGCCCTTGACCTGACGCCGAGCAGATGATCCACCTGTCACCCGTGCCCGACTGAGACTCGCGTCGCTCAGACGATGGCGACAGGCTGGCGCAAGATCGTGCGCAGCTTCTCGGGCGTGCTGCGGCGCACGTCGCTCAGGTAGATCTCGTGGTGCTTCCCGGTCAAGCGAAGGCCGTTCGACGGGATGAAGTCGTGGTGCATCCGCGCGAGTACCGGAGCCTCATCATCGAACGAGCCGAGATGCAGGGTCTGCACTGACTGGCCCTCGGTGAGCGTCTCGAGCCGTACATCAGGCAAGCGCGTGGGCGCATCCTTCACGCCAGCCTGAGCGACTGCGGCCGCAAACATCGCGTCGTCGATCCACTCTGGTGTGAACAGCATCATCGTCCACTCCCAGCGCGACTTGTCACGCGCGGTGGTGAAAGCATCCATGTCGTCCGCCCACCACAGCCCCTCGAGCGGCGGGACCACATAGTCGCGCCCCAGCTCACGTTTGCTCGCGAATTTGAGCTTGTAGGCCACCGGGTACAGAGCGGCGAGCGCATCGGAGTACATCGGTGAAGCGTTCGGGTCGCCGTGTCCGTCGATCATCAAGTATCGCCGCGTGGGCACGTCGACGATCTCGAAGCGGCCCCGCGGCGCGTGGTAGCTCGCGAGCGTTTTCTTGAAGTCGATTTTTTCGGTCATTGGATGCCTCGGCCCGGGGGAGTGCATGATCGCATGCCCTTACCGTTCCATCATGGCAAGCCATTGCGCGCGCCGAGTCGTGGCGCGCTCGCCGAAGCGCGACGCCGGGCGGCGGCATCCGCTCAAATGTGACCGGTGAGGACCATCGTGCCAAGCGTCGTCACAGTGACGAGGACGGAGAGGATGCCGCCGAGCAGGAGCGGTCGCAGCCCGGCGGTGCGGATGGCCCTGAGGTCGGTGGAGAGGCCGATTCCCGCGAGTGCTGTCGCGACGAGGAACACGCTGACCTCGGTGAGCGCCGAGACGACGCTGGGGGAGAAGATGCCCGTCGACGCGATGCACGCCACGATGATGAATCCGAAGAGGAACCAGGGGATGAGCTTGAAGATGCGCATCGGGGTCAGGCGTGCCCCGTCGCCGTTGCGGCGCCCCTCGACAACGGCGAGAGTGATGCTGATCGGGATGATCATGAGCGTGCGCACGAGCTTCACGACCACGGCGAACCCCAGCGCGGCGCTGCTGAACACGCTCGCCGCGGCAACGACCGAACTCGTGTCGTTCACGGCGGTGCCGGCAAAGAGGCCGAACGCCTCGGGGGTCATTCCGAGGGCATGCCCGATGATCGGAAACACGATGACCGCGAGGATGTTGAACAGGAAGATCGTCGAGATCGCATACGAAATGTCGTGACTTTTCGCGCGGACGATGGGCGAGACCGCCGCGATTGCGGATGCGCCGCAGATGCCGGTGCCGACACCGATCAACGTGCGGATGCCGCGGTCGATGCCCAGGGCGCGGCCGATCAGCCATGCCGCGAGCAGGCACACGGCGAGGGAGCTGAGCATCACCGGGAACGACTGCGCGCCGACCTCGACGATGCTCTTCAGCGAGAGCTGAGCCCCCAGCAGGACGACCGCGCACTGCAGCACGAACTTGCCGGCATAGCCGACGCCCGGGGCAACGCGCCCGCGTGGCTTGCGAACGACGGCGATGAGCACGCCGATGATGACCGCAGGGATCGCCGAGCCCGCGATCGGCGCGAGCTTGCCGATGACCGTGGCCACCGCGGCGATTGCGAGACAGAGCAAGAGGCCGGGTGCCACCTCCACGCCGCGTGCGGTGAGTCGTTGCGGAAGGGTGGCGACGGGGGTGACCTGCATGCTCTCAAGTGTGTCGCGAGTGGGCGGCGCTGGGGAACCTGCCAGCTCTTTGCCTGGGTACAAACGAACGTTGTATCGTGGGTCCGTGTCTGCACCCACACTGATTGACCTCCGACACTTCGAGTCGGTGATCCGCAATGGCAGTATTTCGCGCGCCGCCAAGGACCTGGGCGTCACTCAGCAGGCGGTCTCGTATCGCCTCCGCAATCTCGAGCGCCTGCTCGGCCTCGAACTCGTGCAGCGCTCGCCGTTCGGAGTGACGGCAACGGATGCCGGTACTGCGGTTCTCACGGAGGCGCGCGAAGTGCTCGCGGCGAGTACGCGGCTCGAAGTGGCGGCATCCGTGCTGCGTGGAGAATTGGCGACGGCCACGCTTTCGGTGGGCGCGAGCCAAACGATCGCCGCTCATCTGCTTCCGGCCTGGTTGATGGAACTGCGGCGGCGGCAAGCGGAGGCGGGAACCGCCATGACGGCGGTGGCACTGCGCACCGCGAACAGCGAGGACATCATCGCGATGGTGCGCAAGGGCGCCATTGATCTCGGGTTCATCGAGCAGCCAGCGCTGCCTCGCGGCCTTGGAAGCGCCCTCCTGCGCGAGGATCACATGGTCGTTGCTGTTGCGCCCGGGCATCCGTGGGCCTCACGGACCACCGTCTCGCTGGGCGAGCTCGCCGACGAACCACTTGTTGCACGCGAACTCGGAAGCGGAACCCGGGCCGCGTTCGAGGCGACCGTGCTCAGCGAACTTGGCCGCCCGGCGCGAAGCCCGCTGTTGTCGCTTGCAACCGAGGCTGCGGTGCGCTCGGCAGTCGGCGCCGGGGTTGCCCCCGCCGTCCTCAGCGAGCTCACTGTGCGCGACGACGCGCGCCTCGAACGCATCCGCGTGCTCGGTGTGACCCCGCGCGCCATCACGCGCCCGTTCCGTGCGATCTGGCAGGGTTCGAAGCGCGATCTCTTGGGTACCGCACGCGAGCTGGTAGCGATTGCGGCGGCGAGCGGTGCTGCTGCTAGAACGTGAGCAGCACCTTCGTCGCGCGTCGCTCGTCCATTGCCTTGTAGGCCTCGGCCGCCTCTTCTATGGGGAGCGTGAGGTCAAACACCTTGCCGGGGTCAATCTTGCGATCCCAGATGAGCTGAATGAGATCGGGCAAGAACCGCCGCACCGGCGCGGGGCCACCGTGTAGGTGGACCGTCGAGCCGAACAGGCGGATCCCGTCGAGCTCGACGCCGTGCGAGACGCCGACGTAGCCGACATGCCCGCCGGGGCGGGTCGACTTGATCGCCTGCCACATCGATTCTTGGGTGCCCACAGCCTCGACTGTGCCGTGCGCGCCGTAGCCGCCGGTGAGCTCCTTGACCGCGGCGGCACCCTCGTCGCCTCGGAGTTCGATGATGTCGGTCGCACCAAACTCGCGGGCGAGAGCCTGTCGGTCGGCGTGGCGGCTGAACGCGATGATCCGTTCGGCGCCGAGCTGCTTCGCCGCGAGCACGGCCGAGAGGCCTACGGCGCCATCGCCGACGACGGCGATCGTCTTGCCGGGCCCGGCCTCGGCGGCGACGGCACCGAACCAGCCGGTACCAAGCACGTCGGATGCGGCCATGAGCGAGGGAATCAGCTCGGGGTCGGGCTGTCCGGGCGTGGCAACAAGGGTGCCGTCGGCGAGCGGAATCCGCGCGTATTCGGCCTGTGTGCCCATCGCACCCATGCCGACGCCATGGATACAACGAGATTGGTAACCCGCGGCGCAAATCTCACACGTGTTGTCAGAGGCGATGAACGAGCCAACGACGAAGTCGCCCGGCTTCACGCTCGTGACCTCTGTGCCGACCTCGGTGACCGTGCCAATGTACTCGTGCCCCATAAAGCGGGCGCGGCGCAGGGTATCGACGCCGCGGTAGGGCCAAAGGTCTGAACCGCAGACGCACGATGCGGCAAGCTTGATGATCGCGTCCGTCGGTTCGACGATGGTTGGCATCTCGCGGTCCTCGACGCGCACGTCGCCGGCGGCATACATCTTGACTCCACGCATGGGTGGTCTCCTTCACTCGCGAGCGGCGGCGAGCGGCACGTGCCGCTTCGTCGGGGCGCATCGATAACCCTCCCGATTCTACGGCGCCAGTGCGACCATGGTCGTGGAGGGATCATGGCTGACGAGTTCGTTCGGTTGCGAAGCATGCGGCTGCTCGCGGCGGCGGCTGCGGCTGCGGCGGTGACCGTCGCGTTGCTCACATCCTGCGCGTCGATCCCGACGGGGCCGAGGGGGTCGGCCGTGCCGCCAACCCCCTCCGGGTCGGGGTCTGCCACCACGTCTGCCTCCGAAGGCCCAGCTCCGGGCGGTGTCACCGCGATCGCCAGCGGTATCCAAGCCCCGTGGTCCATCGCCTTCGACGGCGAGAGCGCACTGATCAGCGAGCGCGACTCGGGTCGGATCCTCGAGCTCACACGCGGCGGCGCAATCCGCGAGGTCGGGGTCGTCAGCGGCGTCGCACCCGGGGGAGAGGGTGGGATGCTCGGCATCGCCGTACGCGACGGGTCGTTGTACGCCTACCTCACCACCGCGAGCGACAACAGAATCGTTCGGTTTGCCTTGACGGGCGCCGCCGGGGCGCGCGGAATCGGCCCGCCAGAGACGATCCTGCAGGGACTCCCGCATGCCGCCAATCACAATGGCGGCCGCATCGCGTTTGGCCCGGATGGGATGCTGTACGCCACCGTCGGCGACGCGGATGACGCCAGCTCTGCACAAGACTTTGGCAGTCGCGGCGGCAAGATCCTGCGGGTGACGGCGGATGGCGGCATCCCCCCTGACAATCCGTTCGCTGGTTCGCCGGTGTACAGCTTCGGGCACCGAAACCCGCAGGGGCTTGCGTGGGATGCCGGTGGCACGCTGTATGCGTCGGAGTTCGGCCAGAACACGTGGGATGAGTTGAATGTGATCGAGGCCGGTGGAAACTACGGCTGGCCGACCGTGGAGGGCATCGCCGAACGTGAAGGATTCATCGACCCGGTGCAGCAATGGGCGCCGGTCGATGCGAGCCCGAGCGGGATCGCGATCACGTCCGGGGCGATCTGGATTGCGAACCTTCGGGGCGCGCGGCTGCGACAGGTTCCGCTCAAGGAGCTGGCGGCATCCACCGAATATCTGGTGCGTGAATTCGGCAGGTTGCGCGACGTCGTTGTGGCACCGGACGGCGCACTGTGGGTGCTCACCAACAACACGGACGGGCGTGGGCAACCGACCTCGGACGACGACCGGATCCTGCGAGTCACACCCTGACCGCGAGCGCCGCGGGGCGAGCCGCGCCCCGGCATTCGACCCTTGCGAGCCGTCCGTGACAGAATGCGGCGTGGGCCACCCGGTGGCTGCGACCGGACGGAGGCCCCATGGACGACGAAGCTTTTGACGTATTTGTCGCACAGGTCGAACCCGCCCTGAAGGTTCGGGATCTCGCGGCCCTCGGCCGCCTGCTGAGCGCACATGATCCCGAAGAGACCGTTCGGCTGCTCGAGCGTGAAGACGCCGCCGACCGCGCCGTGCTCTATCGCCTCCTCTCGCGCGATCGCGCCCTCGACGTGTTTGAGCTGCTTGATCCGATGATGCGATCCGAGTTGTTCACCGGTCTTCGTGACGAGGATGTGGCCCGCGTCTTCGAAGAGGTTGACCCCGACGACCGTGCACAGCTCGTCGATGAGCTGCCCGCCGGCGTTGCCCAAAAACTCATGCGCGGGCTCTCGAAGCGTGAACGCGAACTCACCGCGCCCCTGCTCGGCTACGAGCGGGGGAGCGTCGGTCGCCGCATGAGCACCGAGTACGTGCGCCTGCAACCGCACTTCACCGTCGGCGACGCGCTGAGCCACGTGCGGCGGCGCGGCATGGAGGCGGAGACGATCTACACGCTGCCAGTCACCGACCCGGAGCGCCGGGTGCTCGGTGTGATCGGCCTCCGCGAGCTGGTGATGGAGCAGCCTGACACGCTCGTCGGCGCGCTGATGGTCGATGCCCGCCAGGTGCGCGCAACCGAAGAGGCAGAGCAGGCGGCGCGCGGGTGCGTTGATGCCAACCTGTTGGCGGTGCCGGTGGTCGACGGTCAAGACCGACTTCTCGGCATCCTCACCATTGATGACGCGGCCCGCATTCTCGCCGACGCAGAAGACGAGGATGCCGCGCGCGCAGGTGCGACCGAACCGCTGCGTCGTCCATACCTCGCAACGCCGGTGTTTGCGATCATGCGTTCGCGCGTCGTGTGGCTGCTGGTGCTCGCCGTCTCGGCGCTGCTCACCGTGCAGGTGCTCGAGATATTCGAAGACACCCTCGCCGCAGTGGTCACCCTCGCCCTTTTCATTCCGCTGCTCACCGGCACCGCGGGCAATACCGGCTCGCAGGCGGCCACCACCGTCACGCGTGCCCTCGCGCTCGGTGATGTGCGCATGCGCGACGTCGGCGTGGTCGCGTTTCGTGAGGTGCGCGTCGGATTCATGCTTGGCGCGTTTCTCGGCTCGCTGGGTTTCGTGCTGACGTCGCTCGTCTACAGCATCGATATGGGCATCGTCATCGGCGTCACCCTGCTCGCGATCTGCACGATGGCGGCCACGGTCGGCGGGCTGATGCCCATGCTCGCGCGGGCGATCCACGTCGACCCCGCCGTGTTCTCGACGCCGTTCATCTCGACGTTCTGCGACGCCACGGGCCTGCTCATCTACTTCCTCATCGCCACCTCCGTGCTCGGACTGTAACCCCAGCCTCCGACAATGATTCGATGTCGGACGCCCCAGCTAGGCTCGTCGCATGACCACCGTGAATGACGTCGCTGCCGCCATCGAGTCGCTCTGGCCTGTCGCCGGGGCACGGCAGGGCGATGTCGTCGGGCTGACGGTCGGCAACCGCGCCGCGCCCGTGCAGCGCATCTTGCTCGTGGTCGACCCCGTGGCAGAGACGGTCGACGAGGCGGTCGCGATCGGCGCCGACGTCGTGCTGGCGCACCACCCGCTCCTGTTGCGTGGCATCAACGAAGTTTCTGAAGACGCTTATAAGGGCGCGCTCATCGTCAAGCTGATCAAGGCAGATGTCGCGCTCTTCGCGGCCCACACGAATGCCGACGTTGTTGAGCGCGGCACCTCGGGTGCGCTCGCGACGGCGCTGGGCTTGCAGGGGGTGACGGCGATCGACGCCGATGCCGGGGCATCCACCGGAATTGGTCGCGTGGGCGATCTGCCCGAAACGACCACGCTCGGCGCCCTCGCCCGCGCGGTTTCGGCGCTCTTGCCCGCCACAGCCACCGGCGTGCGCGTTGCGGGGCCCGAGCACGCAGCGGTTCGCCGCGTGGCACTGTGCGGCGGCTCGGGCGACAGCCTGTTGGGTCACCCCGCCGTGGTGGGGGCCGATGTGTATCTCACGGCAGATCTTCGCCACCACCCCGCATCCGAGGCGCGGGAGCGGGCATTCCGTGGCAACGGGCCGTGGCTCATCGACATGTCGCACTGGGCGAGCGAGTGGTTGTGGCTGGGTGCCGCGGCCGCCCAGTTGCGCGCGGCGCTGCCCGGCGTGGACGTGCAGGTGAGCACGTTGCGCACCGACCCGTGGGACTTTCTCGCGGGCTGAAACCGCCACGGTGCGCGAAGCGGGCGCGGCACCTCGCTGAGCGGGTAAGTTTGGGAGCGTGAATGCGAGCCCGAACGACCAGAAGAAGTTGCTTGATGTCGCGGACCTCGACGCCCGACTGCGCCAGGCCGAGCGCCGGCGCACCCACCCGCCGCAGGCGGCACGAATTGCAGAACTTGGCGCCGAGCGCGCCACGCGATCGCAGGAGCTCTCCGCCGCCACGGGCGCGCGCGATGACGTGAAAACCGAGCTGCAGCGCCTCGAGTCCGATGTTTCGATGGCGGAGGCACGCCGTGATCGCAACGCCGAGCGCCTCGCGGCCTCGTCGAATGCGAAGGATGCCCAGGCGCTTGAAACTGAGCTGGTTTCGCTCGGGCGGCGCCTGAGTGAGCTTGAAGACGCCGAACTTATTGTCATGGAGCGCCTCGAACAGGCGGATGCCGACGTCGACGCCGCACGCGCCCTGCTCGATCAGCTTGCCGACGAAGGCACGGCGCTCTCGGCTGCGAGCGTCGTTGCCGTCGCCGATGCGGCCACCCTGATCGAGGCATTGCAGCGCGATCGTGCGGCACTGGCGCTTGCGCTGCCAGCTGAGCTCGTTGCTCTCTACGACAAGCTCTCGACCCGCGGTGTGGGCGCAGCGCTCTTGCAGCGCAAGGCGTGCCAGGGCTGCAACATGGAACTCTCTGGCACCGACCTCCAGCAGATTCGCCAGGCCTCGAACGACGCCGTCGTACAGTGCCCCGAGTGCAGTTGCATTTTGGTGCGCACCGAGGAATCTGGCCTGTGACCCTGTTTGACCTCGACGACGCATCGGTGCCGGTTCCGTCGGGGCCAGACAAGCTCATTGTCGAGGCCGACGGCGGTTCACGTGGCAACCCCGGTGTTGCCGCCGGCGGCGCCGTGGTCATCGACCCAGCAACCGGTAGCGTGATCGCCGAGATCGGCGTGTTCGTCGGAATCGCGACGAACAACGTGGCCGAATACCGCGGGATGATCGCGGGTATCGAGGCGGCGAGCGAGCTCGTCCCCGGTGCGGCTGTGCACGTGCGCATGGATTCGAAACTGGTCGTCGAGCAGATGACCGGCCGCTGGAAGATCAAGCACCCCGACATGCAGGTGCTCGCGCGGCAGGCGCAGGCGCTGATCGCCGGTCGCCATGTCACGTTTGAATGGATCCCGCGGGCCGAGAACGCGCTGGCAGATGCGGCCGCGAACGAGTCGATGGACCGCCGCGAGAGCTTCCGCCGCGACCTCGCGTAGTACGCCGGCACGCGGTGGCAATCGTCGTGGGGTGGGCGGCCGGTGGTACCGGCCGCAACGTGGCATTGATCGATACCGATGCTGCGAGCGGTGTCGCAGACTCAGCGATCGAGCCCGCCGTCGTTCCCCTCGCGCAGCTTGGCGCCGCAATCGCCGAACGCGAAGCCGGCACCCCACGGCCTCGCTGGGTGTGGAGCGACACCGAGCACTGGTATCCCGAGCTGCTTGCCGCGGGTATTCGAATCGAGCGGTGCCACGACCTGCGGCTGTGCCACGCAATCCTGCACGGCTCGGTGCTCGCGGCGCCGGCCACCTTGCATCAGGGCGGCGTCGAGTCATCGACTTGGGATGCCACGAACCTCCCCGCGCCCAACGCTCCGCCGCCACCGCCCCATGCCGCGGCCGCGTTGTTCGACCTTGACGATCTTGCGCCCGTGGCGGCGGCGGTGGAGGCATCGGGCGATGGAATCGATGGATCCGAAGGGCGCGCGGCATCCGGAGCAGTTGGGTCGTCTCAAGCATCCGCGCAGCGCGAAGGCGACCCCGCGGACGCGCACGAAAGCTTCGCCGAGTGGCACCGGCAAATGGCGGCATCGACCGGCGTTCCGGGCGCCGACCGGCTGAAGTTGTTGCTCGCGGCCGAGTCGGCGGGCGCCCTCATCGCTGCCGAAATGCGGGCCGGTGGCTTGCCCTGGCGTGCCGAGGTGCACGAGCAGATTCTGAGCGACGTGCTGGGGCCGCGCCCGCAACCCGGCGCGTTGCCCGAGCGCATGGAACGCGCCGCGGCGCTCACCCGCGCCGCGCTTGGTGAACCGGGGCTGCATCTCGACTCGCAGCCACGGCTCCTGCGCGCGCTGCACCGCAACGGTGTCTTTGTCGAGTCGACGAACCGGTGGCTGTTGCGCGAGCACACGCATCCGGCGATCGAGCCGCTGCTCGAATACAAGAAACTCTCACGCCTTTTGAGCGCGAACGGGTGGGCCTGGCTCGAGGAGTGGGTGCACGACGGTCGTTTTCGGCCAACCTTCGTGCCGGGCGGTGTGGTTACCGGGCGATGGGCGTCGAGTGGTGGGGGTGCACTGCAGATTCCTAAGCAGCTCCGCGCGGCCGTCGTCGCCGACCCAGGCTGGGCGCTCATCATCGCCGATGTGGCGCAACTTGAACCGCGCGTGCTCGCGGCGATGGCCCGAGACCGGTCGATGGCCAAGGCGGGCAACGGCACCGACCTTTATGCCGGGATCGTCGCCAGCGGCGCGGTCGACACGCGCGAGCACGCGAAACTCGCGGTCTTGGGCGCGATGTACGGCGCGACAACGGGGGAGAGCGGCCGGTTGGTGCCGCAGTTGCGGCGGGTGTTTCCCGACGCGATGAAACTTGTCGACGACGCCGCCCGCGCGGGCGAGCGGGGCGACACCGTCACGACGTGGTTGGGGCGCAGTTCGCCGCCGCCGAGCCCTCGCTGGCACGAGGCGCAGGCGGCCGCGACGCAGCCCGATGCGGATACCGCTGATGAGCGCCGCGCGCGCCAGGCGGCCCGCGATCGCGGGAGATTCACCCGCAACTTTGTGGTGCAAGGCACGGCGGCCGAGTGGTCGCTGTGCTGGATGGCCGACCTGCGCCTGCGCCTTGATCAACTGGGGACGGTGGGTGCGGCATCCGGAGCCCCTCGATCGGGCGCGGCATTCTCGCAACGTCCCCACCTGGCGTTCTTCTTGCACGACGAGATCATCGTGCACACGCCGCTTGAACGTGTGGATGCCGCAGCCACCGCTGTGCGGGAAGCTGCGGCATCCGCCGGCCGACTGTTATTTGGGGGTTTTCCAGTCGACTTTCCGCTCGAGCTGCGCGTGGGGCATAGCTCGGACGAACTCTAGGTAGCGCGGGGTCATTTGCATCCGTTCGGGAGGATCGTGACCTCGGGCTGGGTGAGCAGTGGTGTGTGCAGGATGACGGGGTCGGCGCTCGGGCCGTCAGTGAGTGTGAAACGGAACTGTGCGCTGCCGCTCTCGCCCGGCTGAAGCGTGACCGACGTCGTGCTGCTCGGGAAACCCGCATCGAGCACGTCACCCGAGGGCACCGCGGCGCCATCAATTTGCACACCGCCGAAGAATGCACCCGGTGGTGCCGCGACGGTGATCTGCGTGCTGATGTTGCCGGGTGCGACACCCCAGTGGCCACCGCCAGTGACCGAGAACGGCAGGGATGCAGCATTTGCCGGCGCCATGCTCGCGAGGTCGACAGTGACGACGATCTCGCGGCGGCCGTCTGCGTGACAGACCAGCTGGCCGGCGTTGATTGCGACGTCAAGAAAGACGTCCATCTTGCCGCCGGTTGCATCGTTGAGATAGACCGCGAAGGCATTGCTGCCGGCGCTCGCGTGCCGTGCTGCTGGCCCGGCCAGGTCGGTGCCGTCGATGGCGGTCTGGACGGTGGGGTCTGCGCTCCACACCGAAATGTGGCCGCCTTGGATCGGCGACACGAGTTGCTTGACCAGCGTCATGGGGTCGAACGCGCCGGCCGAAAGACGTTCGACGACGGCCGCGACCGATTCTTGGAACAGCGCGGTTTGTGCGCGCTGGTCGAGCTGGGCGTACGGCTTGACCAGCACTCGCTGCACGAGGTTGTCGTTGTTGAGTTCTGCACCGTCGACTTGCACCGGGCCGACCACGCGCAGCAGACCGCCAAGCACGACCGGGTCGACCGACACCACCACGGACGGTGTGCGGCCGGTGAGCTCTTGCCAGCGCGACTGCGCGATTGCCGCGGTGACGTCGAACTCGGGCGTCATGCTGGCGTTTTGCACCCAGTTGGTCGCCGCGGCGCCGTAGAGCGCGGTCGTTGATTCAGGAAGCAACGAACCGGGCGTCGCCCCGGTCGAAAATTCTGAAGAGTCGGCCTGCGTGACGATCTGCACGCGGCCCTGCTCAACCGCGAGCTCGATGAACGTGCCCGTGATGCCACCGCCGGTGCGTAGCTCAGCGTTGTTTTGGGCCATGACGAGGATGTGCGCGGGTTCGTCGGTGCCAAGCAACGTGGGCAACACCACGCTTGCCCGCGCGAGGGCGTCGGCGGCGGGGCGCACGAGGTCGATCGCGTCGCTGAGCTGCCCAACCCCCGACGAGAGTTGTGTAATGAGCTGTGCCTGATCGAGCGTGCCGAGCGCCGTCGCGGCGTCATCGAGTGTCGTGACCGCCACGTTCAGCGCGGGTGCCTGAGCTGACAGTCCCGAAACGTCGATCGTTCCGTCGTCGCCGAACCCGCCCTCGAGCGTGGTGAGCGCCGCCACGACGGGTGGCACGCTTTCGCGCATCACGGCGTCGACCTGTGAAGCCGTCACTCGTGCGGCTTCAAGGTTTGGGCCGAGCACGGGCACGAACTCGGCAACGCCCCAGATCGGGTCGTTCGTCAGCGAGGTCGCACGCGCGGCGTGCGCGCCAACCTCGTCGATGAGCGGGAGTGCCGCGGCGAAGTCTTGCTCTGCGAGAGCGGAGCGCAAGTCACCGGAAAGGCCAGCAAGCGATTCAAGTTCTGATTTCGCCATCAGGCCACGGATGCCGACCCAGGCGATTGCGAGCACGACTGCGATGCCGATGGCGCCAAGGCCCCACCAGACGTACCGTCGTGCTCGCTTCGCCGGGGGAGTCCCGACCGACATCGTGCTTAGTGCTTGTGCTGTCGGCGCTTGAAGACCATGGCGCCACCGAGCAAGACGGCTGCACCGCCGACACCCAGCGCAATCGCGGGCACGGTGCTACCCGTCGCGGCGAGGCCGGAGCCAGCGCTGAGCGGGAGGCCGAGGCCGGCGGGCTGTGCGCACGACGACGTGGCGGCGGGGTAGCTCAGCGGCACGCTCAGCGAAGGGTTGACGCGGAGCTCTGCCGTGAGGTTGCCCCGGGTCCACCCGAAGTTGCCTGCGGTTTCGACCCACTCGCCGTTGACCTGTTCCCATCCGGGCCAGGCGGTGCCGTTGCCGGCGCCATCCGTGGCGGCACCGGGCCAGAGCACGCGGCCAGAAAGGTGGTTGTTGCTGAGCGTGCCCAGCTGCAGCTCGACGCTGTTCGCACCGTTCGCCATGTAGAGCGAAACCTGCTGGTGCGACATCTGGTTGTCGGGATCGACAGCGTCGACCTCGAACTGGATCCACGGCACGTTGCCCACACACTCAACGAACGCGGCCGAGCCCGAAAGCGTCGGTGCGGTCGGCGTCGAAGGCGTGTAGCTGTCGTCCGCTGCTTGTGCGGCACCAGGCACCACAAGTACGGCCGCCGCTGCGATCCCCAATGCAAAAATGGCGTTACGAAGCACGATTTCCTCCCCAAAGGATGATGTGCAAGACCGTCCCACCCCTGGGACAGTCAAAAGGTATTTCCCCAATCGCCACCCTAGCCTGGAATCCAACTTTCGACGACCACCCCACGATCTTCTGTGGAAAATCTTCAGGCGACGCCACGGTTTGACCACGGGGTCGCGGTGACTTTGCACAATTTCCGTGGCTTTCGGCGTGTCGCGTGGGCGACGTTTGAGAGTCGGATGCCGCAGCCCGGGCGGGTAGAGTGGGCACCGAGTGGGTTGGCTGGATGGTCGCGTCGCCCGGCGGTTTTCCGCCGTGGTGCCGAGGAACGTCCGGGCTCCACAGGGCAGGGCGGTGGCTAACTCCCACCCGGGGTAACCCGCGAGACAGTGCCACAGAAAACAGACCGCCACGGCTTCGGCCGCGGTAAGGGTGAAACGGTGGTGTAAGAGACCACCAGGGGCCGCGGTGACGCGGTTCGCTTGGTAAACCTCGCCCGGAGCAAGGTTAGACAGAGGATGTTGACGCGGCCCGCCGAGTCCTCGGGTAAACCGCTAGAACGGCACGGCAACGTGTCGTCGAGAGAGATGGCCATCGAACGTGCTCCCACATGGGGTCACGGGAACAGAACCCGGCGTACAGGCCAACCCATTCACAACCCTGACTTTCCAGTGGGGACCGCGCCGTCGAAGCGGAGTGATGTGGGCGCAGCTGTCAGCTCATGTTCAACACCTGCGCTCGCATTGCAAACCTGCACAAACGCTGATAATTCGTCGCGGTGCGCGCCCAGACGCTGCGCCGTGCGCGAGGGTGGCTATGCTAAATCGGGCATGCGAGTCAGGCTCGCTGTCACGGACAGGGGTGTTCGTGATCATCCTTGGGGAGGGATACGTCATGGGGATTTTTTCTCGACGCGAGAAGCCGGTCAAGAACAGTCTGCGAATCAAGGTTCCGGCGGACGGCACTGGACTGGTGCAGTTCACGCTTGACGAACCGGCTCAGGACGGCGGCAGCGTGTGGTGGGCCTGTTGGGCCAACCTCATGATCCCTGATTCCGCGACAGAGGCTGCCGCACAAGGGCTCGCTGATAAGACCGTGTCGATCGTGCGCGCGCAGATGCCGAGCATGACGGAAGTGCACCTCGAGCAGCCAAGCGGTGTCGGAACACTCGACTTCGAAGGCTCAGCTACGTTCTTGCGTTCGGAGTGGAACGCGGTCAAGAACCTGACATCGCTGGGCGAGATGCTCATGCCATGGAGCCGTGAGGTCGTGCGGTTGTCGGCCACGCCGGTCGTGCTGAGCGCGCAGTTCGCCTAGTTACGACACCAGCTCATCGGTGCGACAAGCTTGCGGCACCGATGATGCCCGCGGCGTTGCGATGCACCGCCGCCAGAATCGGCGTGTCGAGTGCAAGGAGCGGGAGGAACTCTTTGGCGTGCTTCGAAACGCCACCGCCGACCACAATGAGGTCTGGGCTGAACAAGAATTCGATGTGCGAGTAGAACGACTGCAAACGTTGTGCCCAGGCATCCCACGACAAGTCTTCTCGCTCTTTTGCGGAGTACGCAGCCCAGCGCTCGATCGAGTGCCCATTGTGCTGGAGGTGGCCAAGCTCAGTGTTTGGCACGAGCACGCCGTCGTACAAGAAAGCGGAGCCGATGCCGGTGCCGAGCGTGGTGAGAATGACGAGGCCGTTCCGGTCGCGGGCGGCGCCGTAGCGGGCCTCGGCGATGCCAGCGGCATCCGCATCGTTTGTGAATGCGATGTCGCGGCCGAGGCCGTCTTCGAAGAACTTCTCGGCCTCGAACCCGATCCAGTCATCTGAGACGTTTGCGGCCGACATCGTGCGCCCATGCCTCACGATCGCGGGAAAGGCAACGCCGAGCGACACGCGCTGATCAGTGATGTCGAGCCGGTGAAGCACTTCGCGCACCGCGGTAAGTACATCCGCCGGCTTTGCGCCGCGCGGGGTGTCGATGCGCACGCGATCGCCGATCAGTGCGCCGTGCTCGAGATCGACGAGTGCTGCTTTGATGCCGGTTCCACCGATATCGACTCCGACAGCCTGTTGCTTCGTCATGGCACAAGACTAGCGGCGGCTCACTAGTATCGGATCAAGACCAAAAAGGGAGGCACGAGTCGTGACACAGGGCAGTGAAAAATTTTGGTACAACTTGGTCACCGGCGAGGTAGAACAAGGCTTTGAGTCGCCGGCGATTGACCGAGCTGGGCCGTTCGCCACGCGTGAAGAGGCAGCGAAAGCGCCCGAGCTGTTGCGCGAACGCAGCAGAGCATGGGCCGAAGAAGAAGCACGCGACGACCGCTAGACCGCTGCGCGCAGTGTCGTGCGGAGCACGCACGGCGCCGCACGCTCAGCGCCGCACGCTCAGCGCCGCGCGCTCAGCGCCGCGCGCAGAGCACACCGCACGGACCACACGCACAGCCCAGCACGCTCGGCACTTGAGAGGAATTGATGGACAAGCAGCGCGACTTCGTTTTGCGAACTATTGAGGAACGCGGCGCGAAGTTTGTGCGCCTATGGTTCACGGATGTCATCGGCACGCTGAAGTCGGTTGCGATTGCGCCGGCCGAGGTCGAGGGTGCATTCGCGGAAGGCATTGGTTTCGACGGTTCGGCGATCGAAGGCCTGAGCCGCTCGTTCGAGTCCGACCTGCTGGCGCACCCAGACCCGACGACGTTTCAGATCTTGCCGTGGCGCGGTGAGATCGATCCGACCGCTCGCATGTTCTGCGACATCACGACGCCTGACGGACAGCCCGCGGTTGCCGACCCGCGCAACGTGCTGAAGCGGGCCCTCGCCCGCGCCGCCGATCGGGGCTTCACGTTTTATACACACCCCGAGATCGAGTTCTACCTGTTGAAGTCGTCGAGCTTCGAGAACGGTGGGCCTCAGCCGGTCGATTCGGCTGGCTACTTCGACAACGTGCCGGGTGGCACGGCGCACGACTTCCGTCGCCGCTCGGTGCGCATGTTGGAAGACCTTGGAATCTCGGTCGAGTTCAGCCACCACGAAGCCGGGCCCGGCCAGAACGAGATCGACCTGCGCTACGCCGATGCGCTGACCACGGCCGACAACATCATGACGTTCCGCACCGTGATCAAAGAGGTCGCGATCGAGCAGGGTGTCTACGCAACCTTCATGCCGAAGCCGATGAGCGGGCACCCCGGCAGTGGCATGCACACGCATATGTCGCTGTTCGAGGGCGACGTCAACGTCTTCTATGAAGAGGGTGCGCAGTACCAGTTGTCGAAGACCGGCCGGAGCTTTATCGCCGGTCTCCTGCACCATGCCCGCGAAATCTCGGCGGTCACGAACCAGTTCGTCAACTCTTACAAGCGCCTCTGGGGTGGCGACGAAGCCCCGAGCTTCATCTGCTGGGGGCACAACAACCGCTCGGCTCTGGTGCGCGTCCCGCTCTACAAGCCGAGCAAGGGCCAGAGCTCGCGCATCGAATACCGTGCGCTCGACTCGGCGGCCAACCCCTACCTGGCATACGCGCTGATGCTCGCAGCCGGCATGAAGGGTATCGAAGAGGGCTACGAGCTGCCGCCCGAGGCAGAAGACAACGTGTGGTCACTCAGCGACGCCGAGCGCCGGGCGCTGGGCTACGCGCCGCTGCCCGCGAGCCTCGACCACGCCCTTGAGTTCATGGAGCAGAGCGAGCTGGTCGCCGAAACGCTGGGCGAGCAGGTCTTCAACTACGTGCTGCTCAACAAGCGCAAGGAATGGCAGGAATACCGCGCGCAGGTGACGCCGTTTGAGTTGAAGAGCAACCTCGAGATGCTCTGACCCGGTCGCCATGTCGCGCGTCTCCGGTATGTCGTCGCTGACCGCGCTCGCGCGCGTCGGATTCACCGAGCTTTCGGTCGCCGAAGCGCGTCTTGAAGAGCTGCAAACGTTGCTTGGGATGCCGCGAACACAGTGGCAATCGGGTGCGTCGGTCGCGGCCGACCCAGACGCCGCGCTCGACTCGCTCGTCAAGGTCGCCAGGCGCGCCCCCGAGCCGGTGCGCGAAGCGCTGACGCACGATGAGGGCATCACTGCGGCGTGGGCGTTGCTGGGCGCATCGCTGGGCTTCGGCGAGTTCTTCCTGCGTCATCCGGCGGAACTTGCGGTGCTCGCGCGCGCGCCACGCGGGCTACCCTCGAATGAGCAGCTGCAGGCCGAAATGCTGGGCATTGTCGGCGCACGCGACGGATTCGCCGCGGTCGGCGACGAATCCGCGTGGGTGGCGCTCCGCGTGCGATATCGCGCGCTGCTGGCTCGAATCGCGGTCTTCGACCTGCTCAGCGAGGTCCCGGTCGACGTGGTTCGCGAGGTGGCTGCAAGTCTTGCGGATGCCGCAGGAGCAGCGCTTGAGGCATCCCTCGCCGTTGCTCGCACCCGCGTTGCAACCGGTCCCGGCGCACAGTTCTCCCGTGCGGAGGTCGCGGCCGCGCAGCTGGCCATCATCGGAATGGGCAAATCTGGAGCGCGCGAGCTGAACTACGTCAGCGACGTCGACGTGATCTTCGTTGGCGGTGTGCGGCCGGGTGCCGACCTCACCGAAGCCCGCGCGATCGACATCACCACGCGTCTAGCGCAGCAAACGATGCGCGGCATTGCGTCGCCCGAGACCGAGCCGCCGCTGTGGGAGGTCGACGCGAACCTCCGGCCGGAGGGCAAGCAGGGTGCACTCGTGCGCACACTCGACTCGCACATCGCCTACTACGAGCGTTGGGCAAAGAGCTGGGAGTTTCAGGCGCTCCTGAAATCGCGCCCGCTCGCTGGCGATGCGGCGCTGGGCGAGGCCTACGTGGCGGCCATGCACCCCATGGTGTGGACGAGCGCGGCGCGCGAGAACTTCGTAGATTCGGTCCAGCGGATGCGCGAGCGCGTGACCGAGTTCATTCCGCCGGATGAGGTGCCGCTGCAGATCAAGCTTGGGCCTGGCGGCATCCGAGATATTGAATTTACGGTGCAGTTGCTGCAGCTTGTGCACGGGCTGACCGATGAACAGATTCGCCAGCGCGGCACCCTCAACGCGCTTGACGCACTGGTCGCGCAGGGGTATATCGGGCGTGCTGAGGCCGCGGTGTTTGCCCGCGACTATCGTGTGCTCCGCCTGCTTGAGCACCGGATGCAGCTTGCAAAACTCCAGCGGACGCATTTGATGCCGAACACCCCCGACGGGTTGCGGACGTTGGCGCGCGCGAGCGGGCTCGCTGAGACCGGGGCGGCGATCTGGGAGCTGTGGGAGGGCGTCAAGCGCGAGGTGCGCGAGATTCACGTGCGCCTGTTTTATCGGCCGCTACTCTCTGCGGTGGCGGCCCTGTCTGATCAGGAGCGCGAGCTCTCGCCCGAGCAGGCTTCGGCCCGTCTCGCCGCGATCGGATTCGCCGACCCGCAGGGCGCGCTCCGGCATATCGGCGCGTTGACGACCGGCCTTTCGCGCAAGGCGACGATCCAGCGTCACCTGATGCCGGTGATGATCGGATGGTTCGCCGAGGGCGCCGACCCCGACTATGGGCTTGTGGCATTCCGGCGCATCAGCGAAAAACTCGGCGACACGCATTGGTTTTTGCGGATGCTCCGCGACTCGTCGGCGGCCGCGCACAGCATGACGCGGGTGCTCACAGGCAGCCGTTACGTTGGTGAGCTGATGGAGTGGACCCCGGAGGCGGCGGTCTGGCTCGACAGCAGCGAGCAGTTGCGCCCGCGCGGGGTGACTGCGCTCGAAGACGAGGCGAACGCGATTCTTGCCCGCCGCGATGACGAGGTGCACGCCTTGCACGCAATCCGCGCGCTCCGACGTCGTGAAATCCTGCGGACGGCGATGGGCTCGATGCTGGGTGTGCTCTCGCGGGAAGAGGTCTCGGCCACCCTCACCGAGATCGCCGATGTGACCATTCAGACGCTGCTCGGTATCGTCCGGCGCGAGGTCGTGCCCGCCGAAGACGCTGGCATGGAGTTCGCAGTCATTGGGATGGGGCGCTTCGGGGGAGCGGAGCTCGGTTTCGGCTCCGATGCCGATGTCATGTTCGTGTACCGGGCAAATGGTGTCGACCCTGAGCGGGCGCACCGGCACGCGCTGGCTCTGGTGGCAGCGCTGCGGAGCCGCTCCGAAGATCACCGGCTTCCGCTCGAGCTCGATGCCGACCTCCGGCCTGAGGGGCGAAACGGTCCGATGGCGCGCTCGTTCGAGGCCTATTCCGAGTACTACGATCGCTGGTCGCAAAGCTGGGAGGCGCAAGCGCTGCTTCGTGCGCGCGGCGTCGCGGGTGGCGCGGGGCTGGTGCACGACTTCATGACGCTCGCAGACAGGATGCGGTATCCGCTCGAGCTTGATCCGCAGGCGGCGCGCGAGGTCAAACGCATCAAGGCGCGGGTCGAGAACGAACGGCTGCCGCAGGGTGCATCGCCCAGCCGACACCTGAAGCTTGGCCCCGGGTCGCTCAGTGACGTCGAGTGGTTGGTGCAGTTGTTGCAGTTGCAACACGCGGCAGACATCCCCGCGCTGCGCACCACTTCAACGCTTGGTGCATTGGATGCCGCAACTGAGGCGGGCCTGATCGAACCGGCGCAGGCCGAGCTTCTCGCCGAAGCGTGGAACCTCGCGAGCCGTTTGCGTTCGGCAAGCACGCTCTGGACCGGCCGGGCGAGCGATGTGCTCCCCACCGATCGCCGCCAGCTCGACGGAATCGCTCGCCTGCTGGGCTACGCCGCCGGGTCGGCGACGGCGCTCGAGGAGCAGTACCTGGCCACCACGCGCCGTGCGCGCCGGGTGTTCGAGAAGCTGTTCTACGGCTAGCCAGTCACCTTTTCGAGGTAGGCCAGCGTCGCCGTGAGCGCCGTCTGTGCGTCGGGCATATCGAGGTGGAACTGGTACTCGTGCGGCAACGCCGGTTCGTGGTCGGCCGACCAGAAGAGCGGCGTCACATCGACCCCCGCATCAACGAGCGCCTGGGCCATAGGAATCGACTGCAACCAGGTGAGCCCGTCGCCATTACCACCGCTGATGTAGGTGGGCGGAAACTTGTCGTTCACGAAGTTGATCGTCGACATGGTCGCGCCCGAAGAGCTCGCGCTCCAGTTCTTGGTGCCGGTGTATGCCCAAAGTGAGACCTGAAAACCCCAGGCAACGAGACCCTCGATGTCGGTCATCGCTGTCATGTCATAGACACCACAGTTGAGGATCAAGCCGGCCAGTTGTTCGGGCTGCAGCGAGGGCGTCATGCCCATCAGATGCGCATAGTCGGGGTTTGTGATGAGCGTCGTGAGCTGGCTCGCAAGCTGTCCACCGGCCGAGTCGCCGGCGATCACGATCTTGGTGGTGTCGACATTGAGCTCGGCGGCGTTCGCATCAATGTAGGCAAGCGCCTCGTTGAGCTGACGCACGGCAGTTGGGTATTGCTCCTCCGGGCCGAGGCTGTAGTTCAGGCCGATGGTGGTGTAGCCCTTGCCGGCGATAATCCGCAGATACGGGTCGACGTCTTCCTTCGAGCCAGCGATCCATGCGCCGCCATGTACCCAGATCACCGTGGGCAGCACCTCTCCGGGGCTGGCCGTTGTGAACACATCCATCGTCGTCGGTGTGCCCTCATCGGCGTACGCGAGATCGAGGCGTTCGTGCAACGGCGTGTTCGGCACATGCCGATTCATCTCGATGACCGTGTCGGCACCACCCTTTTCGAACACAGTTCGAATGAGCATCGCCGATGGCTTGGGCGTGATCGCCCCAATGATCGCGACGACGATGCCAACGCCGACAATGACTGACACCGCAATCAGGATGCCTCGGCGCAGCCGGTGGCGGCGCTTCGGTGTTGCGGGGGCAGCGGTGTTGGCGTTGTCGCTTGTCATGGAGTCCCTTCGACGTGTTCAGTCTGGCAGAGGGGCAGGTGGTCGCTCGGTCCGTGATGGTGCAGCGTTGAGCCAAGCTCACGCGACCGGTTTCCGCTGTGCGATGAAGACGTGTTCGGCACTCGGGCGGTCGGGAGCGTCGCGCGACTCGTACCGGGCAGTGGATGGCCGGTGGTTCCGGCTGGCTTGATGACACGAAAGAGCCCCCCGAGCGTGAACTCGGAGGGCTCTCGAAGTACGACTGGCTACACGCCGTAGTACATCTCGTACTCGAACGGGTGGGGCCGCTGGTTGTACGGCAGGATCTCGTTCGTCATCTTGTAGTCGATCCAGGTGTCGATGAGCTCCTTGGTGAACACGCCACCTTCGAGGAGGAACTCGTGGTCGGCCGCGAGGGCCTCAAGCGAGTCGAGCAGGCTGTTGGGCACCTGGGGAATGTTCTTTGCTTCCTCGGGCGGGAGCTCGTACAGGTCCTTGTCGATGGGCTCGTTCGGCTCGATGCGGTTCTTGATGCCGTCGAGGCCAGCCATGAGCTGCGCCGCGAAGCCGAGGTACGGGTTGCCCGAGGCATCCGGCACGCGGAACTCGATGCGCTTCGCCTTGGGGTTCGATCCCGTGATCGGGATGCGAATCGCGGCAGAGCGGTTGCCAGCCGAGTAGGCAAGGTTGACCGGTGCCTCGAAGCCCTTGACCAAACGGCGGTAGCTGTTGATCGTGGGGTTCGTGAACGCAAGCACGGCCGAGGCGTGCTTGAGCAGGCCGCCGATGTACCAGCGGGCCAGGTCAGAAAGCCCGGCGTAGCCGGCCTCGTCGTAGAACAGCGGCTTGCCATCGCGCCACAGCGACTGGTGGGTGTGCATGCCCGAGCCGTTGTCGCCGAAGAGCGGCTTCGGCATGAACGTTGCGGTCTTGCCCCACTGCTCGGCGGTGTTCTTGACGATGTACTTGAACTTGAGGATGTCGTCTGCCGACGTGACCATCGTGTCGAAGCGGTAGTTAATCTCGGCCTGACCGCCGCTGCCAACTTCGTGGTGGGCGCGCTCGAGCACGAGGCCGGCGTCGATCAGCTTCAGGCTGATGTCGTCGCGAAGGTCGGCCTGCTTGTCGACCGGGCTGACGGGAAAGTAACCGCCCTTGAAGGGCGTCTTGTTGCCGAGGTTGCCGCCCTCTTCTTCGCGGCCGGTGTTCCAGGCGCCCTCTTCGGAGTCAACACTGAAGAAGCTCGAGTTCTCTTTGACCGCGTAGCGGACGTCGTCGAAGATGTAGAACTCTGCCTCGGGGGCGAAGAACGCGGTGTCGGCGATGCCGGTCGAGACGAGGTACTTCTCGGCCTTCTTGGCAACCTGGCGCGGGTCCTTGCTGTAGATCTCGCCGTTGCGCG